>JACCDT010244792.1_pt1 | contig 19475 bp, 14 predicted proteins | sample 7446291 | NCBI WGS metagenome assembly JACCDT01 (sample SAMN15323446, study PRJNA562643) | freshwater metagenome | isolation source: river surface water | place: USA:Blue River Watershed | collected 2017-08-17 | reverse complement strand
GACCGCCATAATGGGTTAGTGAGTGAATTGGTTCTTGCCGCGGTCCCTTTAGGCAATATTGGTGATGCCTCCGAGCGATTGAAGCAGGCAATTTCTACCGCCGATATGGTGGCGGCTGAGGATTCACGTCGCTTTTTGCGACTTTGTAAAGATCTCGAAATCGAATGTCGAGCCCAAGTGATTTCTTTCTTTGAGGGCAATGAAACAGCTCGACTATCTGAAATTCAATCCGCCCTGGAATCAGGCAAAACAATCTTGTTGGTAACAGATGCCGGCATGCCATCAGTTAGTGATCCGGGATATCGCGCCGCTCGCATGGCCATCGACAATGGTTTTAAACTTTCGGTAATTCCTGGTCCAAGTGCGGTCTTAGCAGCTTTAGCACTTTCCGGTTTACCTACCGACAGTTTTGCATTTGATGGATTCCCACCGCGCAGTAGTGGCGCGCGAGATGAGTGGTTTTCAAACCGGGCTCATGAGACCCGAACTTTGGTTTTATTTGAATCACCACACCGCATCTGTGAAACTTTAGCGAGCATTAGAAAGTCATTTGGTGATGATCGGCAAATTGCAGTGTGTAGAGAAATAACCAAAACCTATGAAGAGACGGTTCGAGGTTCGGTGCAAGAGGTTCATGAATGGTCTTTAAGCAAAGAGATGTTAGGTGAGTTCACAGTAGTCATTTCCGGTTATCAGCCAGGTACCGAGCAAAAATCAGATCAGGAGATTTCTGATCTAGTTAAGCTTTATGAACAATCTGGAATCACGCGCAAAGAAGCAATTGCTCAGGTAGCCAAAGAGCTGCACCTACCTAAGCGCAAAGTCTTTGACATCATGGTGTTACAGAAATAGATAGACTTACGGCCATGTCTGAGAAATCCTTTTATCTCACCACGCCTATTTACTATGTAAATGATGCGCCGCACATCGGCCATGCATATACGACCGTGGCAGGGGATTTGCTCACTCGCTGGCATCGTCAAAAAGGTGAATCAGTTTGGTTTCTTACCGGAACTGATGAACATGGCCAGAAGGTCATGCGGACCGCTGACTCCAACAACACTCCACCCCAACAATGGTGTGATCGTTTAGTTGAGGATGCCTGGAAACCGGTTTGGAAGCATTTAGAGATTGCCAATGACGATTTCATCCGTACCACAGAGCCCCGCCATATGGAGCGAGTGCAGAAGTTTCTGCAGGGATTGATGGAACAAGGCTTCATTTATGAAGGAAAGTATGAAGGCCCTTATTGCGTAGGTTGTGAAGAGTTCAAGCTTCCAGGTGATCTCGATGAAGGTAAATGCAAAATTCACTCCAAACCAGTTGAAATGGTTAGCGAGACAAATTGGTTCTTCAAGCTCTCAGCCTTTGTACAACCACTGTTAGAGCATTACAGAAACAATCCAGAGGCATGTGAACCAGCTAGCGCACGCAATGAAGTTGTTTCCTTTTTGGAAAGCGGAGTTTCAGATTTATCAATCTCTCGCTCAACATTTAATTGGGGAATCCCAGTTCCTTGGGATACAAAACAGGTGGTTTATGTCTGGTTTGATGCACTACTTAATTATGCAACCGCAGTTGGTTTAACTGACCCAGCAGATAGTGATGGTGGCAAATTCTTCGCTAAAACTTGGCCAGCTGATGTTCATCTAGTTGGAAAAGATATTTTGCGCTTCCATGCTGTTATTTGGCCGGCTATGTTGATGGCTGCGAATCTGCCGGTTCCTAAAAAAGTTTTCGCACATGGTTGGTTATTGGTTGGCGGCGAGAAGATGAGTAAAAGCAAACTCACCGGAATTGCGCCTTCTGATATCACCAAACACTTTGGCGTCGATGCGTTCCGTTACTACTTTATGCGGGCGATTCCATTTGGCAGCGATGGCTCATTTTCATGGGAGGACATGTCAGCCCGCTACACCAGTGAGTTAGCAAATGATTTTGGAAACCTGGCATCTCGTCTGGCTGCAATGATCGAAAAATACTGCGCAGGAGTTCTACCTGCGGTTGCCCAAGATGCCGAGCTGGCTGCAGCTCTTGAAAAGACAGTATCTGGTGCTGATCAAGCGATGTGTGCGTTGGATTTTCAAGGCGGAATCAATCAGATCATGGAGTTTTGCAAGCAGGTAAATGGTTACGTAACAGTAAAAGAGCCGTGGTCGGTTGCTAAAGATCCAGCCCGCAAATCCGAACTAGATGAGATTCTTTACAACACCGCAGAAGCGTTGCGCGCCCTAGCGGTACTACTGCATCCGGTCATGCCGATTGCAACACAAAAACTTTGGAGCTCACTCGGTGCGCAAGACACCTTGGGGCCAATTGAGAAACAAGGAATTTCAACTGTTGCAAAATGGGGCCAACTTCCAGCTGGAAGTAATGTGACCAAAGGCGAGATTCTCTTCCCGCGCTTAGCTGACTTAGAAGGCTAGTTAATGGCAGATCGTCACAACCGCGATTTAGACCGTCAGCCTGCTCCACTTCCTGAACCACTTCCAGTTAATTGCGTTGATTCCCATGCGCACTTAGAGATTGTTACAAATACTGAACCAGATGACCCAGCAATCAAAAAAGTTCTAGATGATGCGGCCTCAGTTGGGATTGATCGTATTGTCCAAGTTGGATATTCGGCAGAGCAATCTGAGTGGTCAGTCAGATTGGCAGAAACTTGGAATACGCAAGTTCTCGCAGCGGTCGCGCTACATCCAAATGAAGCACCAGTAGTTGATGATCTAGAAAAAGATTTAGCAATTATCAATGAATTGGCGGCTCATCCGAGAGTGCGGGCTATTGGCGAGACGGGATTAGATTTTTTCCGAACCGCGCCAGATCTACAAGACAAGCAGAAATATTCTTTCAAACGTCACATTGAAATTGCTAAACATCACAATAAAGCCTTGGTTATTCATGATCGGGATGCCCATCGCGCAGTGCTTGATTTACTAGAAGAGGTTGGCGCACCGGAAAAAACTATTTTCCATTGTTATTCAGGTGATGCTGAAATGGCCCAAGAGTGCATCGAAAAGGGCTACATACTTTCATTTGCGGGGACCGTTACCTTCAAAAATGCACCACATTTGAGAGAAGCGGTGAAGCTAGTGCCACACAATCAATTACTGGTCGAAACCGACTCGCCATTTCTAGCGCCTAGCCCTCATCGCGGCGCCCTAAATACTCCGGCTCAGATTCCACATATTTTGCGATTGATTGCGCAGGAGCGCAATGAATCTCTAGTTGATTTGACCAATGCAATTAGCAATAACGCAGAGCGGATTTTTGGAAGTTTCAGCGCATGAGCATTTCATTACTTGGCGCGGCAGAGGTTAGATCTTTAGCAGAGCAGTTGGATCTGCATCCAGCAAAGTCCTTGGGACAAAACTTTGTAATTGATGCAAATACCTGTCAGAAAATTGTTCGTTTGGCGGTAATCAGCCAAGGAGATCATGTTGTAGAAATTGGCCCGGGACTTGGATCTTTGACTTTAGCTCTATTGCAGGCGACGAATCAAGTAAGCGCCATTGAAATCGATAATCGATTAGCCAAACAGCTGCCCATTACCGCCGCTAATCACGGTGTTCCAGATAAACAATTGAAAATTCTGAATCAAGATGCGTTGCAGGTTTTTGACATCCCAGGCAACCCAACAAAACTTGTAGCGAATCTTCCATACAACGTTTCAGTTCCGGTGTTATTGAGTTTCCTTGAGCGTTTTCCATCTATCACTTCGGGAGTGGTCATGGTTCAGACTGAGGTTGCAGAACGCTTAGCTGCAAAACCGGGGAGCAAGACTTATGGAGTGCCAAGTGCTAAAGCGGCTTGGTGGTGCGACATGATTTTGGCGGACTCGGTATCAAGATCGGTTTTCTGGCCGGTGCCAAATGTGGATTCCTCGCTAGTTAAATTCATTCGCCATGAACCTTTGGGTGATGAAACCTTGCGGAGAAGAACATTTGATCTGGTCGATAGAGCTTTTGGTCAGCGAAGAAAAATGTTGCGCTCTATCTATGCAGAGATTTACGGCGGTTCTGGCGAGGCGGAAACTGCCTTGATTTCAGCGGGAATTGACCCAACGATTCGTGGGGAGTCCCTTTCAATTGAAAAATTCGCCGCAATCGCAAAACAGTTGGATAGGCGCTAAGCACTACAAAGTAATACGCTCGCCACATGCCCTCATATGTGGTGACACGAGCCCCTGGCAAGATAAATCTGCAACTCTCAGTTGGACCGTTGCAGTCGGATGGGTATCACCCGGTCGCTACGGTTTTTCAAGCGGTTTCCTTATTTGATGATGTCAAGATTGCGTTGGCTAATAAATCTGGAATTTCTATTTCTGCTACTGGAAAAGTTAGCGATCACCTACCTTTAGATAAAAACAATTTGGCATATAAAGCTGCTGAGTTAATGTGTAAGAAATTTGAGATTGCAGATGGAATCGAAATCACTTTAACTAAAGAGATTCCAATCGCAGGAGGCATGGCGGGAGGTAGCGCTGATGCCGGTGCAACTATCGTTGGTATGGATGCATTATTTGGATTGGGATTAAGTAAAAGTGAAATGGAAAAAATCGGTTCAGAGTTAGGAGCAGATATTCCATTCACGATCTCTGGTGGTACCGCAATTGGAACGGGACGTGGAGATCAAATTACTCCAGTTCTTTCCCGCGGTTCATATAACTGGGTGCTAGCTCTATCCAGCTCTGGGTTATCAACGCCTGCGGTTTATGGTGAATGTGATCGATTGCGTGAAGGTTTGCAGGTTGCACCACCTCACATCAGCGCGTCATTAATGCATGCACTTAGCGCTGGAGATGCGATTGCATTAGGAAAAGCGTTATCAAATGATTTACAGCCAGCTGCATGTTCCTTAAAACCTGCACTGCGTTTAATTCTCGATGTCGGAATGGATTACGGAGCCCTTGGTGGTTTGGTTTCTGGCTCTGGGCCGACCGTGGCTTTTCTAGCTGAAAATGATGATCATGCACTTGATTTAGTGGTGGCTCTAACCTCCAGTGGGGTTGTAGGAAATGTGGTTCGTGCATCTGGGCCGGTGCCAGGGGCGCGGGTTATTGAAACGGCATAACTGAACCCGTAAGTAGCCGCTGGAGACTGGTTAGTAGTTAGGCAGCTTGACCCAATAGAATTCAGGTTCCTCCATTGTGTAGTGGCTAGCACATGGGCCTTTGAAGCCCAGGGTCCAGGATCGATACCTGGTGGAGGAGCCAAACTCTTACTAGCAAACGCTTACTAGAAGGAATACTGGAAGGAAAGGCGGGGAGTTGAGCCAGCTAGATCTTGCCATCGTTCTCGCTGCTGGCGAGGGCACTCGCATGAAATCTAGCCGTGCCAAAGTTCTCCATGAAATTGCTGGTCGTTCATTAATCGCACATGTATTACATGCCATAAATCAACTTGATGCCAAAGAGCTCCGGGTAGTTGTTGGCGCCGCTAAGGAAGAAGTAATTGATCATTTGAATCAAGTTTCACCAAAGGCCAAAACGGTTTTTCAAGAGGTTCGTGGTGGCACAGGGCATGCAACTCGACTAGCTCTAGAGGGAACATCTGAAAACGGAACAGTTTTAATTTGCGCTGGTGATACGCCACTTCTAACTGGCAACACTCTTTCGCAACTAATTGCAAAACATAATTCAACCGGCGCAAGCGCCACGGTGTTAACCACACAGATGCCAGACCCAACAGGCTATGGCAGAGTGATTCGAGACAACTCTGGCGATTTATCAGAGATCGTTGAAGAAAAAGATGCCAATGATTCTCAAAAACAGACCCTTGAGATTAACTCGGGGGTCTATCTTTTTTCACTTGCAGATTTGAAGGCAGCGCTCAACCAAGTTACCGCGAATAATTCACAAAAAGAAGAGTATTTAACAGATGTCATTGCGATATTGCGCAATGAAGGAAAAAAAGTCGCGGCATTTGCTACCCATGATTACACCGAGGTAATGGGAATTAATGATCGCGCCCAACTTTCTACCTGTGGCTTCATCATGAACGCCAGAATTTGCGATGCCTTAATGCACAGTGGTGTGACCATCATTGATCCGATGAGCACCTGGATTGATGTAACGGCAGAGATTGGAATTGATGTTGTTATTGAACCGGGAACTGCAATTAAAGGTGCGACAAGGATTGGTGCCTCAGCTGTTATCGGACCGCGCACGACCTTGATAAATACTGAGGTCGGAGCTCAAGCCAAAATCTTTGAATCACATTGCGAATCAGCAATCATTGGAGCTGGTGCACAAGTTGGTCCATTTACACACTTAAGAGCTGGAACCAAGTTATCTGATCAGGTTCGGGTGGGTTCCTTTGTCGAGATTAAGAATTCAACAATCGGTCAAAGTTCTAAGGTGCCACACCTTTCCTATGTTGGCGATGCAACAGTTGGAGCTCATACAAATATCGGCGCCGCGACGGTAGTTGTGAACTATGACGGTGTAGAAAAACACCAAACGGTAATTGGAGATCATGTTCGTATCGGCAGCGATTCGATGCTGGTCGCTCCAGTCACGATTGGTGATGGTGCATACACCGCCGCGGGTTCAGTAATTACTGAAGATGTCCCGGCCGGCGCGCTTGGTATCGCAAGGTCTAAGCAAAGCAATATTCTTGGCTGGGTTTTGAAAAAACGTAAGGGAACCAAGTCAGCAGAAGCGGCAACCAAAAGAGAAGGGCAGAAATGAGCACCGAACTCCGTCTCAGTTCCGAAAAGCGGCTCCGGATTTTTACCGGCCGCGGTTACCCAGAGCTTGCTGAAGAGGTAGCAGCTGAACTAGGAGTTCCCATCACTCCGACCTCTGCTTATGACTTTGCGAATGGTGAAATCTTTGTGCGCTTTGAAGAGAGCGTTCGCGGTTGCGATGCTTTCGTAATTCAAAGTCATACCGCCCCAGTTAACAAGCAGATCATGGAACAACTAATCATGGTTGATGCTTTAAAGCGTGCGTCAGCTAAAAGAATTACCGTAATTGCTCCTTTCTACGGTTATGCACGTCAGGATAAAAAACATCGTGGCCGTGAACCAATCTCAGCTCGCTTGATGGCAGATTTATTCAAAACCGCGGGCGCGGATCGATTGATGACCGTTGATCTACACACATCGCAAATCCAGGGATTCTTTGACGGACCGGTAGACCACCTATTTGCACTTCCATTACTTGCTAATTACGTTGGTTCAAAAGTCGATCGCTCACGATTAACAATCGTTTCACCAGACTCTGGCCGCGTACGAGTAGCCGAGCGTTGGAGCGATATCTTGGGTGGAACCCAAATCGCATTTATTCACAAAACCCGTGATCCTCGAATTCCAAATGAAGCGGTAACCGGACGTGTTGTTGGTGAAGTTGATGGGCAAACCTGTGTCGTTATTGACGACATGATTGATACCGCCGGAACTATTACCAAAGCCGTGGATGCGCTTTATGACGCAGGCGCAAAAGAGGTAATCATTGCTGCAACCCATGCTGTTTTCTCAGGTCCTGCCGCTGATCGCCTACGTAACTCCAGGGTTAGCGAAGTTGTTGTAGCAAATACGCTGCCAATCCCGGAAGAGAGCAGATTCCCAAATCTCACTGTACTTTCGATTGCGCCACTACTTGCACGTGCAATCAAAGAAGTATTTGAAGATGGATCAGTTACTAGCCTCTTTGATGGCCACTCCTAAAAATCTCTTAAGTAAATTTGTACTGGCATTAATTTTTGCCACAACATTTTTACCTGTAGTTCCGGCCAACAGCCAAGAGCCGTATCGCATCACCGTTATGTCCCGTAATCTTTATTTGGGGGCAGATGTTGGAATCGCATTAGAGAAAATCCCAAACTTTCCCGCTGCTGCGCAGTTCATGTGGGATCAAATGAAACAAACCAATTTCGCTGCCCGGGCTCCAAAGTTAGCCAAAGAAGCGGTTCAAGACCGGCCTGAGGTCATAGGAATTCAAGAAGCCACAATTTGGTACTGCAAAAAAGATCTTTTTAGTGATCAGGTAGAGGTTTTTAATTTCCTAGATGAGTTTATTGCCGCTACTAAACAGACCGGTGTCAGCTACTCGTTAGCGACAGCAAATGGTGTTTCAGCTTTTAACCCGGGCTACTCAATCGCTGCGGTTCCTTACCTAACAAAGGTAAAAGATCCTGAAATCTTCCAAGACATTTTTGGCCAAGATAGTGCGAGCTGTGGTTTCACAATCGGCGATGCGCTATTGGTTCGAGATGATGTTAAAAATCAAATAATCCAAGTTGGTAATACAGAGTATGAAGCCAGCTACTCAATAGTTCCAACCATTATGACGATTTATCGGGGTTACACCTGGGCTGACTTTAAAGTAAGAGATTCGGTAGTGCGCTTAATTACTACTCACTTGGAATCACTTTGGGATGAAAACAAAGTTCCTAATTCGGCGCTACAAGCACAACAGTTAGTAGCTGATTTAAAAGATGCCAAGATGCCAGTAATCATCATGGGTGACTTCAACGCTGATTATCGGGATCCTCGTCCGGTTGATGCAGCTAATCCAGGAGAACAACCTGTTGTTAGTGACACCTGTCCAACTCCTGGTGGTGCAAAGTGCAACGCTTTTAGCACCATGATTGAGGCTGGGTTTGAAAACGCTTCACCTGATGCCAAAAACGCCCGTTATTTCACCTGGGGTGCAAGTGCATTATTAAATGGTCCAGATAAGAAACGGGAAAAGTTTGCGAATGATTTTGGTAATCAATACGGTTTCACAGATCGCCTCGATTACATTTTCACTAGAAATGTTTATGCCACAGTCAGCTCAAAAATAATTGGAAATGTGTGGCCTGATGGAAGTGGTGTTTGGAGTTGCGGGGATGAAATCTGTTTTCCATCTGACCACGCGGGGGTTGTAGCAACCATAGAGCTGCCCAGAGGTGCTGGTGCAATAGATCCAGATCTACCAAGTCATGAAAGATTTCCATTTGGCTTATGGCATTTCATTGGTGCCGGGGCTTTGCTTGCACTGGTTTTAGTAATTTTCTTGCGCATAAGAAGGGCGGTTCGCAGCTAGTTCTGCGGATTTGGCAGTTCTCGCTGGGCTTGGATAACCTTGCGGCCACTTAAGGCGAGGGGTCACCCCGTTATCGACGAAAGGCAAGACAAAAATGGCTGAAGTATCAATCAAAGGCGCAATCCGTAACGAGTTCGGAAAAGGCGCATCACGCAGAATCCGTCGCGATGGCAATGTTCCAGCGGTTATTTATGGTCACGGAGAGAAGCCAACACATATCTCTCTTCCAGCACGCGAAGTCGGAGTAGCGATTAAAACCTCCAACGTTCTATTAAATGTTGATCTAGGTGACAAGCAAGAGCTAGTTCTTCCTAAGTCCATTGTTAGAAATCCCCTCAAGGGAACTCTTGAGCACATCGATTTGATTATCGTCCGCCGTGGCGAGCGCGTAACCGTTAACGTTCCAGTTCACGCACATGGAAAGCATGATCCAGAAGGTATTTTGGAGCACGTCCATAACACTATTGAGGTTGAAGCAGATGTAACTGCAATTCCTACCTCACTTGATTTGAATATTGAAGGTTTGCCAGCTGGCGAATCAAAGACTGCAGGCGATGTTGTTCTTCCTGCCGGCGTTACTTTGAAGAGCGATCCAAAGATGGTTGTTATCCATCTTTCAGTTCGTGCAACCACTGATGAGGCTGCTGTTGCCGCTGCTCCAGCTGCTGCTGAAGGCGAGGCAGCTGCTGCTGCACCTGCTGAAGGCGCGGCAGAGGCTAAATAAAACCCTCTTTCATTAACTCTGCGGCTAACCTTTCTTTATGTTTGGCCGTGCTCAATCCAATTCGAAAGATGCAGTTGGCGATAATCGCTGGTTGATTATCGGCTTGGGAAATCCAGGGCCGGAGTACGAAAAAACTCGCCATAACGTTGGTGCCATGGTTGTGTCACATATGGCCTCGGTAGCGGGAGCTAAATTCAACTCCCATAAAGCTCGGGCCAATGTTGCTGAATTTCGCTTAGGTTTTGGTGTTGATGCGCCATCACTTGTGGTCGCAACTTTGCGCTGTTATATGAATGAATCTGGTGGCCCAACAAAAGCATTAGCTGATTTCTATAAGATAAAAAGTGATCACATAATCATCGCGCATGATGAACTTGATATTCCTTACCAGGCAATCAGAGTGAAATTCAGCGGCGGGGATAATGGTCATAACGGCCTTAAAAGCATTACCTCTGCACTTGGCACTAATGATTACTTCAGATTGCGTTTAGGAATAGGTAGACCTCCAGGACAGCAAGATCCAGGTGATTTTGTGTTAAAGCCATTTTCTAGTGCGGAGCGCAAAACCCTTGAGGAGTTTTTGATTACGGGTTCTGAGGCTGCAGAGTCTTTGGTTCAGCATGGGCTAGAAAAAACCCAACAGAACTTTAACTCCTAGATCAACCGGTATTTCTTAGTCCAGCAGCGACGCCATTAATAGTCAGTAATAACGCACGGGTAATCAAAGAATCTGAACTTTCTTTTCTAACCTTTTTCAATAATGAAATCTGCAGGAGATGCAATGGCGCCAGATAAGCATCTCTAATCTGCAAAGTACGGGCCAGAATCTCTTGATCACCTAAAATCTCTTGCTTTCCAGTCAGTAACAAAATCTCCTGAACCGTTAAATCAAACTCTTGTTGAATGGTCTCCAAAAAGTGATGCAGCTCGGGATCAACGAGAGCTGATACGTACTTACGAGCCATAGCTAAATCTGTTTTTGCCAATGTCATTTCCACGTTAGAGATAAAGGTGCGGAAGAAATGCCAGTCCTGCAACATCACCTTCATCGTTGATTCATTACCAGCTTCACGCGCTGCTTTGAGTCCACTTCCTACGCCAAACCAACCCGGAACAATCTGTCTTGATTGGGTCCAGCCAAACACCCAAGGAATTGCGCGAAGCGAGGACAAATCAGCGCTGGCATCAGGCCTTCTTGAAGGTCTAGAACCTAGGAAAAGATTTCCTAACTGTTCGACAGGGGTTGATTGGTAGAAATACTGAGGTAAGTCGGGATGTTCAACCAGTGATCGATAACGAGCGAATGAAGCATCGCTAATCGAATTCATAGTTGTGTTCCACTTGACCAGATCTTCTGGAGTTTGTCTTGCAGCACGGTTTAAAACCGTTGCCTCTAAAGCTGCAGCCAAAGTAAGTTCAACATTCTCCCGCGCTAGGGAAGGCAGCGAGTATTTATCTGAAATAACCTCACCTTGTTCCGTCATTTTTATCTGACCATCAAGGGTTCCCCAAGGCAAAGCGATAATGGCATCGTAGGTTGGTCCTCCACCACGCCCCACAGATCCACCTCGACCATGGAACAGTCGCAATTTAATGCCGTGTTTACGGGCAACATCTCGAAGTTTGCGTTGGGCTTGATGAATCTCCCACTGGCTGGTCGCAATTCCGGCATCTTTGTTGGAATCGGAATATCCCAGCATTACTTCCTGAATATTTCCACGAAGCTCAACCAGTTTTCGATATGTGGGATTGGCAAGTAATTGCTCCAGTATTTCTCCTGCAGCTCGAAGCTCCGCTACGGTTTCAAGCAAAGGAGCAACATCAACCCGTGCTACTGACTTTTCAATATCAATAAGACCGGCCAACTTAGCTAAATAAGCTGCGGCAAGAACATCCTCCGGACCTTTGGTCATTGAAACTATGTAGGTCTCAACAACTGATGGATCAAAGTTGTCTTGCAGATCTTTAATTGCCGCAAAGGTGCGTAAAGTTTTTGCATCGAGTTCATCTAGTGAATTAGAGTCAACAATCGCACTGTGTAACTTTTCGGTTAGAAACTCACATTTTTGTGAGGGTGATAGAGCAACGTAATTTGCATCAGGAAACAGAGCTTCTATTACGCGCTGATGAGCTCCGGAATGCTCTCTAACGTCCATAGTTGCATGGGTAAGTCCAAAAGCAGAGATGGTTCGGATAGTGCGTTCGAGTAATCCATGGGCAATCAATTCCCCACGATTTGCCAGCAAAGAGTTGTACATCAACATTAAGTCTTCAAGCAGCTCTTTGGTATTTGCGTAATCACGTCCAGGCTCATGAGCAGAGCCTTTGTTATGGCGATCTCTCGTTAAGAGTAAGCGATGACGAATTGCTGTGGCTTTTAATCGATAGGGCTCTTCGACATTGATTCTTTTAAACCTAGGTTCAATCTCCGGCAAACGCTGGAGATCTTGTTCGACCGAATCTAGCAATGGTTGTGAGGTGCCGGCTAGTTTTGTAGAAACTGAAAGCGCTTGGCGCAGTTCATCCAAAGCCTCTAGCGTTACTCGGATTGCATGACCCATCTGCAAAACAATGGCTTGTTTTGTGATTTCTGGAGTGATATTCGGATTGCCATCTCGATCTCCGCCAATCCAGGAGCCAAATGTAAGAGGTGTTGCTGTGGGGGACAGCTTTATGCCTAAGCGAGAAAGTTCGCGGGCAAAATCATCTAGTACTTCTGGAATGGTTAATCGAAATAAATCATCAAGGTAATAAAGTGCGTTAATTGCTTCATCAAGCGGCTCCGGACGACCGAGTCTTAATTCATCGGTTTGCCAAAGTAGATCAACAATCTCTGCCAATCTGCGCTCCCGAGTCGCTGATTCTGGTTGATCTAGCAACTCTGAAACAGTAGATAACTTACTTAGCACTGATCTACGTGCCGCTTCAGTTGGATGAGCTGTAAAAACTGGTCGTACCTGAAAGTTTTCTAACCACTTGCGAATTTCAGCTTCAGAAAAATCATTTCCTGATTTCTTGGCTTCCAGAATGTGGTCAACGGCGCGGGAGAGCCATGAGCCTCCTGAATTTCTTTCTTGCGATAAAACTCGAGAACGATGAACCTGTTCAGCCACATTGGCTAAGTTGAAATAGACATTAAACGCGCGAACCAGTTTTACTGAATCTGCGGTAGAGATGGATTTCAACAAATCTTCGCCGTTGCCTTCGCGCACCGATTTTCTAACCAACTCAACGAGATTTAGCAGCGCCTCACCATCTTGTCTGGCCAGCGATTGTCCAAGCAAATCGCCTAATTTGCGTACATCACTTCGTAAAGCAGCGTTGTCTTGCAAATCAGCAGGAGCGGTCACTGGCTAATCATTACACGATAGAATTCCCGCGAAAATCGCTGAGCCCCCTGGTATTTCCAGATCGGGGCTAAACGGCGTTTTAGGGACAAAAGAAAGGGTTGAAAACAATGACAATGCGCGCACTTGTCTCGCTATCTGAAACAACCCTTGATGTCTTGAAATCTAATGCCGAATCCGTAATTACAAATCAAGCGGCAATCCCATTTTTGGTGGCTAACCAGGCAAAAGAAAAACAGGTATTAGTAGTTGCGCATTCAAGCCAGCGGGCCACAGAGCTAGCATCTGAGCTCTCTGAATTAGTCGATGGAGTTATGGAGTTCCCTGCATGGGAGACATTGCCTCATGAAAAACTAAGCCCGAATAGTGACACTGTTGCTAAAAGAATCAACACCTTATTGAATATCGAAAATTCAAAAGTGGTAGTTACATCAGCTCGCGCTTTGATTCAGCCCATAATTACCGCTGCTATCAAATTGCCACTTCTAACCATTGATCGTGGTCAAGAGCTCAACTTCGCAAACTTTATTCAAGAGCTAGTTTTTAGAGCCTACAACCGGGTTGATATGGTCGAACGTCGAGGAGACTTCGCGGTTCGTGGTGGCATTATTGATGTCTTCCCTCCGTTAGCTGATCACCCCATTCGCATTGAGTTTTTCGGTGATGAAATTGAGGAGATTAGGTACTTTGAAATTAGTGATCAAAGAACCTTTGCCGCAGTTACTAATGGAGTAACTCTTATACCTTGCAGAGAAGTTCTAATTGATGATCAGGTAAAGCAAAAAGCTGGAAAACTAAAATCTCAATATCCGGAGTTGCTTGAGATGTGTAACAAAATCGAATCTGGCATTTATGTTGAAGGCATTGAGTCCTTAGCAGGGGTATTGGCGCCTGAGTTCAAATCTTTACTTGACTACCTTTCAAAAGATTGTGAAATTATTTTTCTCGAACAAGAGCGAATCAGATCTCGGGTGCAAGACTTAATCAACACAAATCAAGAGTTTTTGGCGGCTGCTTGGTCCAATATTGCATTAACCAGCAAAGGTGAAAACACTAAGACTTTAGTTCCACTACGAAATGAACTTCAGATTGGCGCTTTTTTTGAACTTCCTGAGCTAGAAAATAAGGCTCATGAGAAGGGGATGATTTGGCGGAGTTTTAGCTCCTTCGGCTATGAAGATGATCCGGAAATCAAACAGTTTGGTGAGATTGATCCTTATCGCAACAAAATTGAAAAAGTTATTGCCGATTTGAAGTCGTATTTGAATCAAGGCTTTCTGGTCGTTATTTCATTACAGGGCCATGGATTGCAGGAGCGATATCGAGATATTTTGCAAGAAGCTGATATCCCAGCAGTACTCAAAGCCGGTGTGGATAATCAGTTAGTTCGTAGTTCAGTTTATTTAGTTACCTCAGCGCTAAAGAATGGCTTCATTGATGAGTCCAACAAGATTCTGTTCTTAACAGAGAGTGAAATTACTGGAACTCGAGACTCAAGAATTACCGCTACCAGAATGCCCTCTCGTCGTAAGAAAACAATTGATCCGTTGGAGTTAAAGAGTGGCGATTACGTAGTGCATGAGCAACATGGTGTCGGACGCTATGTTGAGTTAGTTCAACGTACAGTTGCGGGAGCATCACGCGAGTATTTAGTTATCGAATATGCAGCCTCAAAACGGGGCCAACCCGCAGATCGAATCTATGTACCGACTGACGCGTTAGAGCAGATAACACGTTATGTTGGTGGTGAAACTCCAGCTGTACACCGCATTGGTGGCGGAGACTGGATAAAGGCGAAATCCCGCGCTAAGAAAGCGGTAAAAGAAATCGCTGGCGAATTGATTCGTTTGTATGCGGCGCGTACAAGTTCACCCGGATTCGCATTCTCGCCCGACACAACTTGGCAACGTGAATTGGAAGATTCATTTGCATATGTTGAAACCCCTGATCAACTAGTGACTATTAACGAGGTTAAGGCAGATATGGAAAAGCCTTACCCAATGGATCGCATAATTTGTGGTGATGTTGGATATGGAAAAACAGAGATTGCAATTCGCGCCGCGTTTAAAGCGGTTCAAGATGGTAAACAGGTTGCGGTCTTAGTTCCCACCACACTGCTGGCCCAACAACATTTTGCAACCTTCTCCTCGCGCTATGCAGGTTTCCCAATAAAGGTTGCGGCGCTATCTAGATTCAACACCAGCAGGGAAATAAATGAGGTTTTAAAGGAGCTATCAGCCGGCTCAGTAGATGTTGTGATTGGAACCCATCGCTTGCTATCAGAGGATGTCACCTTTAGGGATTTGGGTCTGATTATTGTTGATGAAGAGCAAAGATTCGGAGTCGAGCATAAAGAGAAGTTAAAGAAACTAAGGGCCAGTGTTGATGTCTTGGCGATGTCTGCAACACCAATTCCACGAACCTTGGAGATGGCCATAACTGGAATTCGAGAGATGTCGACCATCGCGACCCCTCCGGAGGAGCGACATCCAGTTCTTACATATGTTGGTGCTTATGATGACAAGCAGGTCGCTGCTGCAATTCATCGTGAGTTATTGCGGGACGGTCAAGTTTTTTATATTCACAATCGGGTTGAAAGCATTGATGAAGTAGCCACCAAGATTCGAAAATTGGTTCCCGAGGCTAGAGTGGCGATTGCACACGGACAGATGAATGAATCAGCTCTAGAACAGATTGTTGTTGCCTTCTGGAACAAAGAGTTTGATGTCTTGGTTTCGACCACAATTGTGGAAAATGGCATAGATGTTGCCAACGCAAATACTTTGATTGTTGAACGAGCTGATGTATTTGGTTTATCCCAACTACACCAGCTCAGAGGAAGAGTTGGAAGAAGTAGAGAGCGTGCTTACGCATACTTTCTCTACCCAGCCGATAAGCCATTGTCAGAGTTAGCACTTGATCGCTTAACCACGATTGCAAAGAACACAGAGCTGGGCGCTGGAATGCAGGTGGCATTAAAGGATTTGGAAATTCGTGGAGCCGGTAATCTGCTAGGTGGAGAACAATCGGGACACATTGCAGATGTTGGATTCGATTTATATATGCGTATGGTTGGCGAAGCGGTCAAAGATTACAAACGTGGTGTAATCGATGGCGTCGAAGATATTCAAGAGTGCAAAGTTGAATTGCCAATCACAGCTCACCTATCTGCGGAGTATGTCCCAGCAGATCGTTTGCGCCTTGATCTTTATCGCAGGTTGGCAGATGCCAAAGATGACGCAGCGATTAACGCAATAAGGGAGGAGTTGCAGGATCGATTTGGGCCGTTGCCACATGAGGCTCAAGCATTATTGAGAATCGCACAATTGCGTACTTATGTGAAGGGTCATGGAATCACTGATTTTGCAGTTCAAGGTCGTTTTGTGAAGGTGGCTCCATTTGCACCAACCGAGTCCATGGAGCTCAAAATTAATCGCCTATATCCCGGATCTATTGTGAAATCTGTGACAAAGGTGGTCTTAATTTCTCGCCCGCAGAGCGCTGCGTGGGAATCTGAGAGTGATGAGATAGGAGATACTTCTCTCCTTGATTGGGCGTTTGAATTAGCGCAGACTTTGCTCGAGCGCCCCATACGAAAGTGAGTGTTTGTGAAAAGAGTTCTAGCCCAAGTTCTGGTCGCATTTGTTGCCGCTACTGTTGCATTAACTGGATGTTCAAAGGTCGATTCAGCCGCCACAGTCGGTGATGCACAAATCGCTCTCTCTGATCTGCAATCTCAAGTGGATTTGATTTTAAGTGAGCGAGAGGGCGTAGACACTTCACAAATGCAGTTGGAGGATGGGGAAGCACTTACACGATCACAGCTTTCTTACATGATCTCCAATTTGATCATTGAAGGCGTTGCTAAAGATGAAAAGATTGAAATCACAACCTCAGAGATAGAGGCCTACAAAACCGAGATCTACACCAACATCGGTGGTCAAGAGAATCTGCCAAATGTTCTAGTTAGCGCTGCCATCCCATCCACCTCGTTAGATGATGTGCTTCGACGTGATTTGATTTTGCGCAAAATCGGACAAAAGCAATCAGCTGCAGGCTCGGATGATGCAGCGGTAAATGCCAGCATCCAGAAGTTGGTAACCGATAAAGCAAACTCCCTAAAGGTCACAGTTAATCCACGCTACGGAACGTGGGATGTAAATACCCTTACTGTGGTGGCCGCTGAACCAGCAGGCGACGCAGTCACCGATAAGTAACATTTAAATGGCGTATGAAAATCTGATCCGCCTTGCAGAGGTAATGGATCGCCTTCGTTCGCCAGGAGGATGTCCATGGGATGCAGAACAAACCCATGAGTCGCTTCTAAAGTATTTGTTAGAAGAGTCTTACGAGTTTATTGAGTCAATTGAGTCTGGAAATCGCCAAGATATGCAGGAAGAATTGGGCGATATCCTGCTGCAAGTTTATTTCCATGCGCGAATTGCTCAGGAACATCAATCTCATCCATTTAATGTTGATGACGTAGCAAAAAGCGTTGCGGATAAATTGATTTCACGCCATCCACATGTTTTCTCTGATGTAAAAGTAGAGTCAACAGGTGATGTTTTAGAAAATTGGGAGCGAATTAAGAAAGCAGAGAAGGGCCGCACCTCGGCTCATGATGGAGTTCCAACGGGACAACCTGCATTACCTTTAGCGGCAAAACTGGTATATCGAGCTCAGAAGAATCACTTAAGCACTCCAGCACATCCAAATTCTGAGACTCGAGAGCGCTCAATTGTTGATGAGGAAATTGTTGGCTCAGAACTTCTGGCGTTGGTCTCATGGGCCGTTGAGCATGATGTAGATCCAGAGGTAGCCCTACGCAAAGCTGCGCTTAAGTTTCGAGCAGAGATGAGTCGCGAAGAAGGAAATTCCAACGAGTCACGCTAGACTCCCCGCCCGTGACTACAAATCAAGCGATTATTCAAAGTGTTGGCGCTCGTGAAATTCTAGATTCCCGCGGAAACCCAACTGTAGAAGTAGATGTAACCCTTGCAGATGGATCCTTTGCCCGAGCTGCAGTCCCAAGCGGTGCCTCAACCGGCGCTTTTGAAGCTGCGGAGCTAAGAGATGGCGGAAGTAGATACCTAGGAAAAGGCGTTCAAAACGCGGTCGAAAATGTTAAGCAAAAGATTGCTCCAGTCGTTATTGGTAGAGATGCTTTTGATCAACGCGGTTTAGATGATGCGATGATTCAATTAGATTCCACAGTAAATAAATCATCACTTGGCGCGAACGCAATTTTGGGAGTCTCACTTGCGGTAGCCAAAGCCGGTGCCCAATCAAAGAAGCAACCTTTCTACGCATTCATCGGTGGCCCATCTGCCAACCTGCTTCCAGTTCCAATGATGAATATTCTCAATGGTGGAGCTCACGCAGACACAAATGTTGATATTCAAGAGTTCATGATCGCTCCAATCGGTGCAGCTTCATTTAAAGAGGCGCTGCGATGGGGTGCTGAGATTTATCACAACCTGAAGGGCGTGCTAAAAAAGCGTGGCCTAGCTACCAGCATCGGTGATGAAGGTGGATTTGCTCCTAACCTGGAATCAAATCGCGCCGCACTTGATTTAATTGTGGAAGCGGTAGAAAAAGCTGGATTCAAAATCGGAAGTGAAATTGCGCTAGCGATGGATGTGGCGGCAACTGAGTTTTACAAAGATGGAAAGTACGCATTTGAAGGATCCGAGCTTTCGGCTGCGGAGATGATTGCTTATTACAAGGGATTAGTTGATTCCTATCCTTTGGTTTCAATCGAAGACCCATTATCGGAAGATGATTGGGATGGTTGGAAAGCCATTACAACCGAACTAGGAGAGAGAGTTCAGTTGGTAGGCGATGACCTATTTGTAACCAACCCAACCCGACTAGCTCGTGGCATTGAAGAAAAAACCGCAAACGCGCTATTGGTTAAGGTAAATCAAATTGGAACGTTAACTGAAACTTTAGATGCCGTTTCTATGGCTCATAAAGCGGGATATCGCTCCATGATGAGCCATCGTTCAGGTGAGACTGAAGACACCACAATCGCAGATTTGGCGGTTGCGGCACTTTGCGGACAAATTAAGACCGGTGCACCAGCACGAAGTGAACGCGTTGCTAAGTACAATCAGTTGTTGCGTATCGAGGAAGAGCTTGGCGCAACAGCGAAGTACGCAGGACGTGAAGCATTTCCGCGTTTCTCGGTTCGCTAACAAGGAAATCAAGTAACACCTAAACCAAGGAGTGGGTATGAAGCGAAAGAGAATTCCGCTTCGCACCGCTCTGGAGGGTTTTGCTGAAAAGCGCGGAATATCAACCCGGCTATTAATTCTTTTTATGGTTTTGTTTGGAGTTGCAGTTACTTTAGCTCCACCAACACAACATT
>JACCDT010429119.1_pt1 | contig 19518 bp, 13 predicted proteins | sample 7446291 | NCBI WGS metagenome assembly JACCDT01 (sample SAMN15323446, study PRJNA562643) | freshwater metagenome | isolation source: river surface water | place: USA:Blue River Watershed | collected 2017-08-17 | reverse complement strand
GCTTATCAGGCCATCCTTCCTCATCGACTGGACAACTCGACTGGTGCGCTCGTATTGGTGGATGGCTACGCACTATGAAATTGTCGCGCCTCCAGCAAGTTGCCTTGGCTTTTTTTGTTTCTAGCCTGCTCCCAGCCTACTTGATTGCGAATTGGCGCTATGAAACTCAATTAGCCCATCTCAATGGCATGCTTCAAAAAGAGCAAGCTTTACATGTGAGTGCAGACAAGCTCTTAGGCAATTGCGAAAATAACAGCGTACACAAAGTAGAGCCCTACGATGCAACGCACCAAATCTGCAGTCAGGGCGCTGATATTCATGCGCGCACTGAACATGCAATGACCTTGTTGAACGAGGACAAAGCCAAGAACGAAATCAAGTGGTATCAAAACTTCGGATTGGCCATCTTGTTTTTGAATCTATTGACCTTTGCTTTGTATAGGGCCTACATTCACTTCAAATACTAAGCCGCATAAGGCTTAGCGCAAACGCCCCCCCCAATTGCCAGCGAAGAAATTAGGAAGCTACCTTTAAAAACTGCGATAGTCCTTGATTGAAAACAATTTAGTTCATTTTTGCATAGAATCAACTTAATTGATAACTATCGACAAGGCCAAAGACCATGTACATCGGAGTACTCGAAGATGAACCTCATCTTTCGCAATATGTTAAAGACATCCTAGAGGGCGCAGGTCACTCCGTTTCAGTATTTAGCAATGGTGCAGACATGGTAAAGGCCATTGGCAGAGACACGATCGACCTATTTGTATTAGATTGGCGCGTCCCACGTATGTCGGGGCTTGAAGTACTGAAACACATCCGCGAAATCCGTAACCTCAAAGAGCCCGTCATATTTTTGACCAGCAGAAGTGATGAACTGGACATCACAGAAGCACTCAACGCCGGCGCAGATGACTACTGCGTTAAACCGCTTCGGCCTCAAGAATTTCTTGCGCGACTCAATGCAGTTGTTCGCAGAAGCAATACAGAACAAACGCACGAAGAAACAATACGCAATTTATTCGGTTACACCTTCAACAAACTAGACAACTCCGTAGAGTTTGGTGATCAAAAAATCACACAGACTGAAAAAGAGTTCAAGCTCGCTTTGTTCCTTTTCGAAAACTATGAGCGCCCCATTTCGCGCGACCGTCTGATCAATGAAGCTTGGGGTATCGTGAGCGATGCGCAGTCACGCTCGCTGGATGTTCACGTATCGTGATTGCGCAAAAAACTCAACCTGGATGCATCTTCTAAGACTTTACGGCTCAAACCTATTTAGAGCATATCTAATTCGAAACAGCAAAATCTCAGGTGTCACTATGTTGATAAAATCAATAATTAATGGGTTCTTACAAATTTAAACTTCGTGCATTGATTTTGATGTTTTGCATCGGAATTTGCGCGTTACAAGCTTTCATGCTTTGGCGATATTTGCCAGATGCCACATCAAGTCGTGATGTGAGCATTGCCGAGGTCTTGGCAGCATCGACACATGAACCCTCGGAACTGATTCAAGCCCAGGCTTTTTGCGAAGCTTGGACTGACCATCCATCTGCCGAAATAGACTGTCGAACTAGCAGATCAATAAACAGCCTTGAGCTTACACAAGGGCCTGAAGCGAAAGCAGTTTTCCAACAAACAGTCATTCAAGCGCATGAATGTATCAATGCTTTGCAAACGCTACGTAAAGACATAACTCAAACGCTAGGAGACACATCCCAAGCCATCTTGGTTTTACAAGCCTTGGACCTACGCTTAGAAAGCGCATTGCGCAAAAGCCAAGCACTTGAACTCACAGCTCAACATGATGACATCTCTCCTGCGGGTTACGCAGCGATGTTTGAATTGTTGTTAGACCTACACGGGCAAAGCTACCACAGTGTAAGAGGCAGTTTTAGAAATAAACGCTGGGACGTTTCACAAATGATTCAGAACCCAACTGAAGTGATACAACGCGGACAGGAACTCCAACTGGCGTTGAGATGGCTGCCTTTTTTGCTCCTGCCATTTTCACTGTGCTTAATTGCTTTGTCGTATTGGCGTGCTCAATTAATCGGGGTTGTGTGCATGTCGTTTTATTTAATGGCGACACTGCTTGGTTTGTTGATCACCGCCGATGCATCCGTTCACTTTGGTGAAAACAGTCTTTCTTACCCTCTGAATCCTTTAGGTAATCAACTGTATAGACAGATAGGCATTACCAGCTTTGGCTATGCAGTTTTGATGTTCGTATTGATTGCCAAACACCCTGTTGAAATTTTTATGCGTTTCGTTCTGAGACACTCACTCATCACGACGTGTTTAATTGCATCTTTAGTCATGGGGGCTTATTGGATGCAAAGCCCTGCAATCGGATCTGAATCCATGAAAATAGGCGTAGCGATTTTAGCGGCCGTGATAATGACGGATCAAAGTCGCGTATTGCATTTAATTCGCAAGTATGCGCCCGATTCATTTGGATTATTTAGAATAATTCAATGGGCACGCCCCTCGCACGGTCAACACCTAGATGCTAATGCTCGCGTGCTCAACCATATTGCTAAACCATTAAGTATTTTTTGTTTTTTTGCACTTTTAACAATAAGCGCAGCTTCATTGATCTTTAATGACCTTGGCGGTGCATTGATCTCAACCATGATGGTCGTCATCACCTTGTTTTTAACCTTCGGCTCACGCCCGACCTTGCTCGCTTTTGGGCTATTGGGCCTCTCGGCTGCCTTGTTGAGTTTGACCGATAAATTGCAAGGGCGCATTGAGCTGATGTTGGCACCTATGACTGCAAATGTCAGTGATTTCGCCCGCTTGCTGGCGTTTACCGAAGCATCTAGTCCACACGGTTTTGGCCTTGGCAATATTGCATGGTGCAACCAAGAAGGCACATGCTTGCCCATTCAAGTGTTGAGTGATTACATGCCCACAGCACTCAATGGGGTGAGCGGTCCGTGGATGACCTTGCTAGCCTTTCTTGCACTCTGTGCGTTTTTTCTCACGATTGCTGCCGTCAGTTGCTGGCAATTTATCACGCGGCAAGGGGTTGAGCGCCTCATCAGCATCGTGACATTTTTCTTATTAACCGCCACTTTGATTCAAACCATTTTGACGTTTCTCGGCAATTGGCGGTTGATACCTTTGACCGGCATGGGCACGCCTTTGTTGAGCATTGGCCTGTCATCTATTTTGGCGCCCACACTAGCGCTGGGATTCTTCCTCGCGTTCAGTGCCAGTCAATCCGGTGGGCATGAACGATGAAAAATTACACCCACGAGTTGTTGTCTCGCATGTCATGGCTCCTTACTTGGCTGGTTCTTTTTTTGGTGCTGGTTGCCGTGTGGTTTCATCAAACCACGCAACAAGAAGAAAAACATTCCATCTTCAAGCCGATGCAGCGCATACAGCAGCTCAAAGCCATGCGTAGCGCCTTGGAAGGCAGCGTGCCGCCTGCTGAAGTGCGCGCAGGCGAAATTGATTGCGAGCCACGAGGGCGCGCTGTCCTCACCATTCGCGCGATGAATGGTCTGGGTCTAGACGCTGGAACAACAGCAACTACCTTGCAACACATTAATCAACAGCTCAACTTCAAGCTGCGCTGCAATGAGTGGGTAGAAAACATCCAGAGTTTGTCGACATATCAGACAAAATTACAAACAGCCACTGCTGGTTCAATGTTCGAATTTGACGCGGCTTTGTCCGAACAGGTCTCGTGGGAGCGACAAATTCCGTGCATATACTTTCGTTCGGCACAAACCGTTGGTTTGATGATGGGCAACTCCGTTCGCTGCGCGCGCCATCGCAATCAAACGCATGCGGGTTTGGCTTCAACGCCTGCTGGATTTCAAGCAATGCAGCAAGTCGCCAAAAGCTATTTGTCGAATGCGCCTGTGCAAGTTGTGCAATCGATGAATGGTGCTGACCACCTCTTCACCATCGATCCCACATTGCAAGCGGTGATGGACCGTTGGGCGAACTGCTTGAACCAAAAGCCTTGTGAACAAGGCCAACAGCATCGTACATCTCGCCATGTGTCTGCGGTGATGCTCGATGTCAAAACAGGCGACGTGCTAGCGACGCTGTGCTGGTCAGGTCCGTGTGACAAACCGCAGATGAAAAGTTTGAGTCATTTGGGCGCTCTGCTCATTGAAGCACCGCCAGCGTCCACAGCCAAACTGTTGCATGCCATGGTTCTGGCGCAAAACGGGAAAACCGATGAGTTGATGTTGCAACGACAAATCAAAACCTCAGGGCAAACCGACCAGCTCGTCAGTAAACGCAATGAATGGTGGGAGAAGCAAGCCATCTGTGAAGACGCGCCCAAGAAGCCCTGTCTGCACCCCATTCAAGTCCAATCCATGGCACGAGAGTTTCAATGGAATCAAAACTGTTCAGGAGCTTCTCTTTTTTGTGGTCGCTTAGGCTTGATTGAGCAAAGCGATTCGTTGATTCTTTCTGGACTCATTGGACATGCGCGCCTGAGTGCCAGTCCTCAAAAACCCACTACCTTGGTAAGTTGGGCTGAATACGATGCCATTCGACAAGGCAAAAAACGCGCAGATGGCAGTTTGAACTACATGAACACCGTGTTAGCGATTCAGTCTGTCATCGGTGCAGGTGACTCCAGAACTAGCGCACTTGGGCTTGCCAACTTAGCAGCGCAAATTTCGCGCTTATCGCAAGGTCAACCCATTCACCGCCCTAGCTTAATCAGACCTTGGGAACAACACATCGAAAACAAGCCACCCTCGAAAACCTTACAAGCGGCTGCTCAATTGGTGCTAGGTGGAATGCGCAAAGTCGTACAACCAGCAGAGAGTGGATGGAAAGACCCAGGTACCGTAGCCAATATCTTTCAACACATCTTAGGCAAACCTTGCAACGATGAGTGTGGTGTTTGGGCCAAAACAGGCACGGTTAGTCAGCAGGATCCCAACTTCGCAGGTGTATCACTGTTTACGGGAATTATTGATATTTCTAAAGTGCGTGCTTGGCGTTTTAATGAAACTATATCACCGACATCACGCCAAATCGCCGTTGGATTTATTTCAATGCCAATTAATGGTGTCAAGCCTACGCATGTGGCGAGTGAGTTGGCTGTTCAACTGATCAAGGAGCTCACTGATGCTCCCCTGCCCCCATGAGTTCGCATTCGTACCATTTTGCGCTTGAGGATGAGGTCAACACCGTCATCCAAATGCTGGCGTTTTCTTTGGAAATTCGTAAGCACCTCATTGCGAAGCAACGCGTGACAGCCACCATTCCGAAGGTGATTTTTGACGAATTGCCAAACCATATTTTTCAAGAGTTGATATACGACAACCTACTACAAGTCAGCGCCCAACTTCATGCATGTTTAGACATCAAGGTCAAAGCCGTTGATCATTTTTCACTTCAGACGACCCCGCTAGGAACAGCCACATGAAATTTTTCGATTTATTCAAAACTTCATCAGATGCCAATTCAAATAGCCGTGTGCTGAGAACGCGCCCCACCGACGCCTTTGCTGACTCCATCTTGTTGGAGCTCAAAAGTGTGGCCGCTGAGGCGATCAAAAATGCATTAGAAGAGCGCGAAAACAAATACATGAAATCCATTCTGGATGAAAGCTACTTTCTTCTGGATTCCTTGATCATCATTCCCAAAGACCGTGAGATAGCGAAACGGTTCGATGATTTTTTGACGACCCACGAGAGCGTGGACAGTGACTTCCAACATCTTTTTTTTCAACAAATGTTGCAGCGCGAATACCGTTCACTACGCGGAGGTACTGTGCGCGTCCCATCAGATTTCACAGCTACGGTTCAACTAGGGCAGACCTCATTAGAAAACATGACCACAGACGAGGAGTTTCAAATCTCACTCAAAGGTCGGCGTATTCAATTTGAAGCACAAGCCAGTTTGACAGGGCCACTTAAGAAAGAGACCACCATCGTGCATGACAAGTTCAAGGGCAACGAGCCGCATTTCTCTGCGCCAGCATCGAGCATGGCCAGCACCCATTCGCAAAATGCGCCCCTGACCTCACGTAGCACGGGGCGCCAGTTGCAAATCAAATTGCTTGATGCCAATGGCGTTTCTATGCACATCTTGACATTGCCTGTCCTTATTGGCCGTGATGCAGTACCACAAGACGCTAAGTTCGCTGGATGGGACAGTCTGCAAGTGAGCTCAACCTATGTCTCACGACAGCAGTTGGCTGTGATTGATTTGATGGGGGAGTATTATTTCTACGTGCCTGAAGCAGCGTCTTTGACATGCATGCGTACTGACAGCTCGGTGCTGGAACGACTCAAGCTGTACAAACTGGCAAAACATCACCGAGAAAGTCTCAACTTTGGCATTGACCCCACCGCGCCCACACACGTCGCACCCCAAGGTTCCATTTCTGAATTCGGCACGATAGAACTCTGCATTATCGAAGAATCTCAGACGATGGATGTCAGCGGAACACCAAGGCCGAGAGCGGTCTGAGCATGACAGCCATGCCTGTCCATGCGGCGATATTGAATTTCAATGCCAATCCCTACAAAGGGTTTGATGCCTTTGCTGTCAACCAAGACGCTTCGGTTTATGCCTTGTGTGATGGTGCGAACAGTTGCCCTGACAGTGGTATTGCAGCGCGGTGGCTTTGTGAGCAAATGGTCGCTAACATTCAGGACATTGAGCAGCATGTGTTTGTGAAACACGAAGAGATGCTTGAGCTGTTTCCAGACACCGCCAGCACGCTTTTGCGCCTACAAATTGAGCAGCAGCAGTTGCATATGGCCAGCCTTGGGGATAGTTTTTTATCGGTTTATCGCAAGTCATGGCATGGCTTTGGCAAGTGGACTTGTGTCCATGAGATGCCAAGGGATTTGGACGCTTTTGATCAACCCAGCCAGTTAATGGGCTCGGAGGTTTGCGAAGAATTGCACACAGCAACCTTACCCCTGTCAGGCATTTACTGTATGGCCATGATGTCGGATGGTCCAGGACTTGTATTGCCAACAGGCTATATTGCGCAGCGTTTATCTGTCTTGGGTAAAACGCAACCCAGCGCGCAAGACATGCATTATTTGTGCGTCTCCTTGGCCCGAGATGCCCAGCGACTTGGCTGTCAAGATGACACCAGCGTGGTGCTCATCTGGCTTCAATGCCCGTAGAAGCAAAAATTTATGGTTCATATCAAGCATTTCGATGATGCGTATTCCCAATCCAGAGAGCATTTTTTTCTAGACTTGCTCAAGCAGCAAGGCGCACCTGTTCCCCAAGTTATAAAGAATGACATACAAAACAAAGCGATTCACATGACCCACGTAGGCATTGACTTGCGTCAATGGCTATTAGGTTTGGGTGCGAATAAGAAAGATCAATCACGCGCAATGCGTGTGCTGCATGAGAGCTTGGTTTGCTGTCAAAAAATTTCTCAATTAGGTGTCTGGCACTTGGACTTGGCCTCGAGAAACGTCATGGTGTCAGAGTCAAGCGAGAGAAGCAACCCCGTCGTTCACATTATTGATTTCAGTCTAGCTACATCCCCCCAATTCCCACTGCAAAAGCCCTTATGGATTCGTCCTCACGCTGACCAGCATCATTTGACCCTGCAACGTGCAGTGACACATGATTGGGACGCATTTTTTCAACAAGCTCAGCATGCACCGCCACCTAGGTATGACTTTGAGTTTGAGATTCAAGTTGAGGACTACGCCAAGACGTGGCTGAACAAGCTTGCTGTTGATCAACTGTCTCACCCTTGGTGTGTGATAGCCCATAGCGTGGGCAACTTGTTGGTTGAAGCGAGCACAACGCCATGCTTTGAAGCATCGGTGCGTCAACAACTACAACAGCATGGCCATGCCGCGAAAAACATGAACCTCGAGGCTGAGGCTCGGGCGCAGATTGCACACATCATGTCTTTTTTAGAATCACCCATATCCGATGAAACGCCTAGGCCGAGAGTAAAACATGCGACTGCAACTGTAGTAGATCAAACGCCCGCCTCAGACACCACGACATTTGCATCAGAAACTTCACTATTGACCTTGGAAGAGCCTACTTCGCTTTCCCAGCCTGCAAACGAATCCAAATTTTGGCCCTTGGTATTTCTCATCATCGTGGTGGTTGTGGGCTATGCATTCGCTGATTTTTTATTTTGGTCATACAAACTGAAGATTTCAACACTATCCACACTGACTTTACTTGGGATTGGTTGCGTTTCTGCCTTGATGTTGCTGATAGCAATGTTGAGCAAGCACGGTTATGCATTGCTGTTTAGGGCAGTTCAGTTACACGGTCTATGTTTGACGGCACTCGGGCTTGACCTTTGGGTGCGCGATGCTTCACAAAATTGGTTTTATGTGTTTCTTGGTTTGTCCATGTTCACAGTATGGATTGGACAAAAAAATGCCAGGACAAGTCCTGGCATAACTAATTCCCGTATGGAATCAGAGGTGTAGATATAACTTAAAACTTTGTATCTTCTACTTTTGTATTTGCATCTACCTTTGCTACTTTCAGGTTGGCGCCTTGCAATACTTTGATGAAACCTGGGATCACATCAGCAGATGTCTTCGCTGCATCAGCCAAGATAGGCAGCGCATCTTTTACGGGTAACACTTTGCCGATGCTCATTGGATTGGCAGAAACACTTTGAACAATGGATTGGCCAGATTTTGAAAGCTCTGCGGCTCTCAAAGCTGCAACCATAAAATTCGATACAGAAGCTAGGACACGTTGTTGTTTTTCCTTGCTTAAGTTTTTAGTTTTCTCTTGCGCATCTGCAGACTTGGTCAGTTCAGCCAATTTAGCCCCTTCAGTTTTTTGAGCTTCTGCAACTTTTGCGGCGCGCTCTTTTGGGTCAGTAGATGCGTTAAAAGCTTTAACTTCTTCGGCAATCTTAGCGGCCTCTTCATCGCTTGCATAAGCTGCATTAATTGTCTTGAGTGAAGTAAAAACTAAACCGTTGATATCATTACTTTTTTGGATAAAGCCTTTCACCTGACCATCAACATCACCTGCATCGCCACCCTTGGCTGCGCCAGACAATGCTCCTAAACCACCAAACTGAGCCATCGCTGGAACAGATGAAAATGCCAATAAACTGACTAATAAGGTCGATACGATTTTTTTCACTTTTGAACTCCTAGATTACTTGCTGTTAAAACGTTTTGCCAACTCTGGGATGAGGCTGTTAGTACTCATCATTGCGCGAAAGCCAATGAGGTTTTCGACTTGACTTTCTGCAATTGCGGATACCGTGGTCTGCTCACCAATGGAAGAGTCTTTGACATCGACCCCACCTTTTTGAGAGGTGATTTTGATTGCTGTGAGAAACTTCACATTGCAACCCTCAGCACCACAGCTAGATTCATTTTTTCTAATCAGATAACCCGACTTGAAGCAATATTCGGTTGGTGTAACCGCTGGTAACCTAAACTTGTAAAAGCCGTCTTTTAATAGGCGGTTCGCATCGTCATAAAAGTCTTTGTCTGAAACGCTGACAATGAAATTACTTGCGCGATAAGCTACGTGATTGATCGATGGCACCAAGTGGTTGCCAGGCAAGCTGTCCTTGCCGACGTAGACTGAACCGCATGATGAAATTTCAGGCGTATTGCCACGAGGCACGGCGAGGACAGACAAAATGTCACCCGATTTGATGTCCGGGTAATCTGGCGCCATGGCGTAACTGAATGTCGTTGCACCACCAGCACTGACAGGCAACTCATTGCTTTGGTCCAGACTCAGTCGCATCATCACTGGCTTGTTACCCACTTTGACATCCATGGGTTTGAGGACCTCAAACACAGCGTTTTGGCCACTTGGAATCTCCAAGCCTTTGACTGTGAATTTGCCACCCTTAACATCACTGATGGTGAACTGCTTGGGCTCCAATTTAACGGATTTCAAAAAATTACCCATCAAGTCTACCAAGGCATTTTTGAGAGAAATCTCTTGTGCATTGAACAAGCTCAAACCTTGCTGGCCTACGCGCTCCAAGGTGTAAGAGTCTTTACCAAGCTCAGAAAAAATCACATTGCCATCTTTGTCAACCACTTGTGCGGTCAAAGCAGTCATGAAGCTTTGCTCTGTTTTCACGGCATTTTTTCCAGCATTGCTAAACACTGGCGATTGCCCCATTTCAAATTTCAAAAAGAAATTAGGGTGATCAACACGACTGTCGAAAACGGTTTTAGAGCTAGGAAACTTATCCCATGGCACGCAGTTAGCTTGGGCACGAACGGAGTTCATGTTGTCAGTGAAGTTGACATCCACTGGCGCCAATTGAAATGGCGCTTTGAATCCAATATCTTTGGCAAACAAATCAGCCACCGCCTGTGACCACAACTGGTCTGTCTTGTTGCTCGAAACAGGCATCAACTTGGGCTTACGAGAGTCGTCCGCAGGAGCCTCAAACACAAAGACATACTCCTCGCCTTTGCTTGGATTGCCCATCAATGGCTTGAGTATTGAATAACCCGATTCAACGCTGAGCACTTTGAAAATGATGGCGTTGTTATCTTTGCCGCCTGAGCGTGCAGCTTCTAGCTCTTCGCCAGATTTGAACCCCACCTCAAAGCCCTTGTCAACCACCACAAAGTCACCCGCTTTTTCGATGATCTTGACGGGCGTGTCTTTGGGGTTAAAGTTTTGCTTAATCTGAGCCACCAAATCATTCATTTGATTGATAGTGTTTGTCGTCAAAGACTTGGTCATGAAATCCTTGGTGGACTGCAAACCCAATTCTTTTTTGGCAATCACAAACGGTGTGTATTGCGTACTACTCACGGTATACACAATTTTTGCGCGCTCTGGCTTGATCAACTGGACATTCATGGTGATAGGCACCAGAATTTCCATGTTTTCGCCACGGTCAACCTCGTAGTAGGAGGCACGTGTCACGCCGGCAACGACGGCGTAGGTGTGATTTACAGGGGCCGTGAATCCTTTGCGGCAATCCACCCCCTCTGGTGCATATTGGTATTTGCCACTGACGATTTCACTGACCTGACTGGCGTGAACAATCGATTGTGGATATGACTTCGCCAAATTCGCCGTGAACGCAGCAATGATTTGCTTTTGCGAAGCTTGCGTGAAAACTGCAACAGTTCTGGGGTCGACCAAGGGTCGTGTTCCAGCACCTTTATTGGCGATGTTGAAGCCTTCAATTTCCCGGACTGGGAAAACATAAAAATCTGAGGCGATGGCTTGGCTTGCCAACAGCAAGCCAAGCAACAAGCCTTTAATAGGCAAAGACTTTTTCATTTAGAAGTCCTTAGGACATGTGCCTTCAAGGCAAATCACCATACGATTACCTTTGGCAACCATCTTGAAGTTTTTCATGCTGTCTTTGTTTTCTTCAGCCATGTCTTCCACAAACTCTTCCAACTTGCTGCGGAAACCAGTTTTGGCTTGAACCACAAACGAACGGCTTGTATCCGTCACGTTGTCTTCTTCATACTTTTCGACCATGGTTTCCAATTTTTTCGTGAATGAGCGACGTACGCTAGGCGCCACACGCTTGGTGCTATAAAGCATCACGTAAAAACTTTGTCCTTGTGTGGCTGCGAGTTGCAACTCTTTGGCAGCAGTGTTGCCCACTGTTGAGGCTAATTCGGTGGCCAGTGCAGTTGCCAAATTGGCGCGGCAGTTTTGGTCTCCAGAGCCTTGTGCACGTTTGGCCAAAGTGCCTGAAATCAAACCGTCGCCAGAGTCCACGTTAAAGGATGTGAGTTTGAGCAAACCGCTACAAATTGCATCACCACTTGGGGTCGTACCTTCACCGCTCATCACGGCAGACCCATACACAATGTATTTAGCGCTGTAAGGTTGTTTTCCCGCTTTTTCTGTAAACACATCAAATTTGCGTTGTTTTTCAATGTCAGAAATCAACAGCTTAGCGCCTGACTTGTCACGACGGAAATCACGTTCAGGCGTATAAACCAAACCGTAGGGTTTGATGATTTGTTCCATGCGTTGCGTGATCATTGCCGAAGCATCGTCTGTTGGTTTGGCATTATTCGTGTCTGGGAACTTTTGCTTAAAGCTGTAATTCACAATATCTTTTTCGCTCGAAGAAGATGCAGATGAGGATGCTTTACTGGATGCTCGCTCAGAACTTGCTGCACCCTGGAAGCTAGATTCTGAGGACGCAGCAACAGATTTTTTCCGTGATGCATCAATACTTGAATCACGTGATGCAGCAACACTGGTATCTCGCGAGGCTGCGCCAGCACCACCATATCCATCAGCAACCGCAACTGACGAGCGTTCGCGGCCGGCAACAGATGCGCGATCGCGTGCAGAAACGCTTGAGCTTTCGCTAGCTGCCATTGAGCTTTTTTCTTTTGCGGAAATGGCTATTGAATCTTTAGAAGAACTAGCGCTGGCAGAAGATGATTTTGATGACGACGCCTTACTCTTGTCATGAGAGTAGCTGATTTCAGTTTCCAGAGGTGCACCTGGCTGAATGTTAGTAGATACACCCCAATACTCATCAATTAGAAACAAAATCTTAGCTGATGATGTTGCGGTGGTCGAGACCAACCCTTTGATAGAACGCGCCAGGTCAAACAGTTGATCGCTTTCAACAGACAGGGTTGTTTTTGCGGTCAAGACATCGCCTTCTGTCAAGAAGCTGGTCTTCAAGTTGTCACTCAATTGCTTGGATAAATCACTCAGCGCCGTTTGTGTTGCAGGCGACGTTGTATCCACGTTCATTCGCAATTTGAGTGCTGACAACACAGCATCGCGCTCAGCTGACTCACGTGCCAAACGACGTGCACTTACCAAGTCACCAGATGCTTTGATACTGATCTCAGTTTTGCCAACTGCGTTGATGGCTTCGGCATGAGCAACCAATGAGCCACAGAAACTTGCGGCAACAGCCAAGGAAATTAGACTTTTCTTCAATGACATATACATCTTTCTAATGAACCAAAAAAATTACTTAGGCATGATCACAATGGCATCACCAGCTCTAACAACCGTGCCATTTTTTGTTTCTGTGACAGACGCACTGTCGACTGCGACCCCATCAGAGCGAGTTGTAGTGGTGTAAGTTGCGGTGGCAGCGCCAGTTGCATTCATATCTTGAGGTGGTCGGCCAGACCTTTGCATGTGGCGCACAGCACCGGTGGCATCGCCTGACTCCATATAGGCGTTCGTGACCGCATCGGTTACAAGGCTTTCAGGGTCTTTGTTTTTGTTTAGATACTGCTCGCCAAGGCTGATGGCATCTTGGTATTTCTTTGACCTCACCAATTCATCTATGCGTCGAGACAACTCAACAGGGGTTGGTGGATTGATCATGTCAGAAACTTGTTGCCTGACTTGATCACAGCCCGTCATGGACAACAATGCTGCAAAAATGATTGGTAACAGCGTGTATTTGTGTATTTTCATTTTTTTACTATAAATGATAAAATTAACTTCGGAATAAAAAATTAATTTTTTTAAGAAAAAATATGAAAATAACAACAAAAATCTTTGCTACATATGCAATTTTGGTCTCACTCACAGGCTGTGTAAACACGAAGCAAATCACAGCTGGGGATGGCCAAGCTGCTTTTTCCGTTGATTGCTCAGGTCAGCTTAGCAGCTGGAAGGCTTGTTACGAAAAAATTGGGGATGTCTGCGGTGCGTATGGATACACCGTATTGCGCTCTACACTCGATGGCAACGTAATTCGAGGTAAGGAAAGTTCAGAACGCACAATCCTTGCGCGTTGTAGCAAGTAAAAAGCATTTTTTCAACTCGACTAATGAGTTTGAACTCAAATCTTTAGCCAATCAAATGGTGTCTTCTTGGCATTAGTCGCCTTAATATTTTCCGCAATTGCCTCACCTGTAGCACTGTCAAAGTGCTTCTGAATGACGCCAGCAAAATTATCCAATTGCTTAGTGAAGTCACGAATTGGCCCAGGATCGCAATTCGTGGCTATGCGAAATGGGGACGACTCGCAAGGTATGTGATTTGCGCTTGCTTAATTCACAAACAACACTGCCTTACTAACTCACGAAACATTTGTATCGGGTTACTACAAGTTATGTAGCAAGTGGGCACAGCAAAAAAATGCAACTAACGTGAGACAGTTGCATTAGTTTTTGGAGGCGCGACCCAGAGTCGAACTGGGCTAAACGGATTTGCAACGTATATAAGCCTAGATTTACTTATATAAATCAATAGCTTAAGCCATTATTTTTAGTCCGTGTAATAAAACGTGTAATTGAGAATTTGACTACTAGTCAGCATCAGAATACTCAAAGTACGTTTTACAAACTGCACACTTTGACTTTGCTCGTTGCGGCCCCGCAGGAAGTGGCCGCAGTCTCCCCGTGGGCAGACCGTCATAGGAACACTTGGGACATGGCAATGGATCGCCAGCACTTTCAACTGCGGCACGCCATTGCTCTTGCCATACATCAATTTGAGCACCAGTTGCTCCATAAGATTCGAGCTGGTTCAATAGCTCACATGCATGTACTCCAAGGCCATTTCAGTCTCCATTTTTAACTTGCAGCATCCATCAAGCCATATTGACTAACTGCCATTTAAAAAATTCTTCTTCATTTGCAAACGAAGGCATGCTGTCAAAGCACCTGTTTAGCGAACCTAATTAACCGCTTTGGTTATTTGCCATACGTACAAGTGACTCAATTTTTTCTAAAAATAAACTGTCGTATATGGTTCACCTTGCCCAGCGTCCTTATTTTTTTCTTTGAACACCTCAGAGATATCTTCAAAATCCTCAACTACAACGCCTTCGTACCCATCATCAATTTCACCGTACTCAAGGTAATCACTAGCAACATCCATTTTGAAGAAATCAATCCAATTGTCCAATCCGAACTCTTCAAGCAGATTCGAGCGAACTGTAAACATTAATTTAGATTTTGCATTTTGGTCATAGAAGCTGATATTCAATGCTTTGAGATCCTTGAAATGCGAATCAGCCGAAATGTATGCATCATCAAATCCAGCCCACCCACGTAGTCCAGCTTCGTAGCACATCAACCATAACTCTTCCTGCATAGAGTCAGGACCATTGACTGTCTTCCAGAATGTTTCTTTCGGATTACTCAAGAGCTTTCCAGATGTAGCCAAGTCCATCAGAAGAAGGGCGCAAACCGAACTTGGTATAGACGCGACAAGGTCAATATTTTCCTGATCTAACGATATCTCTAACTCTTTACACATCCATAGAGACCAAGCCACCTCACTGTGATGCCCTAACGCACAATGCTCTGCGATAAGGGCGTTGAGTGTTCTTTGTATTCGTGGCTGATTTAATTCATACGAATAAAACTTATACGTCCATAAAATTTGTGCAACTGTTTGAAGTGTGTTGGGATGTGACATCGCTACATGGCAAATATGCGCCTCAAAAATCTCCCAATTTTCTGGCTTGATCAAAACTGATGCCGCACGTTTAAGTGCGTACGTCATGACGTTTTCATCCTTGTTTTTAGCTGCCAGATTTTTTGCCAATTCAAAGAAGTGATGTAGATCTGTTTTCTGCTTACGCGCCTTCTTTTCTATCGCAAAACTGTGCAGTTGATGTGTCCAATAGTCGTCTACGATTTCCGAGACTGGGCGAATGAATGTTTTCTCGAAATTAATTTGCAATTCAAAATCTTTTAGAGCTTTTGAAAGAGCCGCCAAGGCTCCCTCCGCCTCTGCCACTGTAGGAAAGAATAGAAAATAATCATCTACATACCGAAACCCTGCGGGCCAACTCTTCAACGACGATCTCAGAATTTGATCAACAGATGTTGCGATTGCTTCGGCAATCACATGTGAAGTATCGGGTCCGATTGGCAATCCCATAGTTTGCTCATCCTGACCTTGGCGCAAAGCCTGATCAAGTAAATTGCCGAAGTACTTGTCAGTTAATTTTTGACGATATTTTTTCGCCAAGGGTTTTGTATGCAAAGCCCACGGTACTGAGTGCGTGTAGATAGTCGGGAAAAACCTAGATATATCTGTGCGGAGCATGAACTTATAACCAGCCGACTCCAAAATTTTTTGCTCATGCAAAGTTTGCATTGAAGGAATTGATGCGGCACGAGAGCTTTCACTATCAAAGCTAGGACGACTAACACTAAGATTTGATTTTTGATAGTGAACTAACAACTCATCCCAGTATTTCGCAACACAAGCCGACAAGAAAGTTTGGGCGACAGGATTGGTAATGCTTGTCACACGTCTTTGATGCCCTACTCGCGCAACACTAAACAACTCCGGCTTACATGATGGAGCCTTGACTCCCTTATCCCCGACCTTCCAAGCCAACTGAAGTGCTGCCAGATTTGACGCAAGTTGTCGTGATGTAAATGAAGGCGGCAACTGTGAAGGAAAGTAACCTTTCTCCAACAACATTTCGGTTTTATCCATCATCAAACCTCGTACATCTTGAGAACTATCAGATCACTAAACGTCATCACCACCGCCGGCGACTACGCCATACTTTTCCACTAGATCGCGTTGATGTGGTTTTTTTAGCTGTTGTTTTGCACTCCATGCATACACGCCCATAACCACCAGCCCCAGCCTTGAGTGCCTTATCAAAGAAACCCTCTAATGGCTTAATACCCTCGCATCGACTGCATTGACGCATTTCCTTGTTGACCATGCCTTCTGCTTGTTCTCGAAGTCGCTCAACAAACTTTGAGTGTTGTTCACCCGTAGCTGTTTCAACAATTTTTGCAAGTCTTTCATCAAGCAATGCAACTGGATCTTTACCAAGATTGAAGCGATTGATGCGAATGAACCGGTATCCATACGACTCCAGTGTTAACTGGCGCTCAATGTCGGAGTCTTTCATGTAACGCATGTGGTTACCAAGATGTACGCCTTCGCTTTGCTTGAAGTGGAACTCCCAACCATCGTATTCCACAACGATTTGAACGACACCTTTAGGAGTGCGGCACGTTACCAAGAAGTCAACGCGATACGCCGGATGCTCATACGTCGGATCAAGCTGCTTCAAGTATTCGCCAATTGGGAATTGCGGCAAGATTTCTACATCTTCTGGCTGGGCTTGGACAAATGCAGTTGCTTGCAACCAATGCAACACCTTTGCCTCCATTGGGCTAGATGCATCCGTTTGCTCCACCGAACCCAATTTGGCTTTCAGGACTTGGCCGTAGTGGTTCAGTGCTTGTGAAATTGACCCTTTGAACATGCTCAATGGCATTGAATAGACAAACCAAATGCACTCTTGCGCTCGGCTAAATCCAACGTTCAAACGCTGAACCTTTAGCTTTTCTTCAACAGCAGATGAATGAATTTCTGTCGATGCTGGGAATACGTATGACAAAGCATCGTTGCCAGGTGATGCAACCATTGAATAAAAGATGATGTTTCGCTCTTCTCCTTGGCACGAGTCAAAGGTCATAACCTTCAAACGTAGGCGATCTTCAAACTCTCTTGCTCTTTCGTGCGCGAACAAGTGCTTGGTCAACAGTGTGTGTTGCTCACGGAAAGGAGTTATGACACCAACTGTGGGCGGATCTTCAAGCTCAAGGAACGCCACCAACTTGTCAGCGATGAAGTTGGCTTCAGCAAAGTTCGTTGTTCTGGTTACAGCCTGCCCATCAATTTCCACTTGGTCAAAGCGAATAACGTCTTCAACTGATACGCCTCGAATCTTGATCGCTTGCAGCTGTCCGTCATAGAAAGTCTTGGACGAGTATCCAATCAATTCTGGGTACGAACGAAAATGCTTGCGAAGCATAATCGTGTAGGAAGATGCCAAGCTGCAAAACTCAAGCACTGACTTCTTCACATCAAACATCGTCAAACGCTGCAACGTTCCGGCATCTTTGGTAACAGTACGTTCGAAAAAGTTGACCAAATTGGATCTGTACTTCTCATTTGTCGCGATGCTGGCGTTTGCAGACTTCACGTTGGCGAACTGTCTGCTGTCACCAAGAACGACTACTTTCTTAGCTCTCAATATTGCAGGCAATGCTTGAGCTACTGAGACCTGACTAGCTTCATCGATGACAACGACATCAAACAGCTCAGGGATCAGTGGCATGTATTCGCCAAATTCTCGGATGCCAGCAATGATCACAGGGAAAGATGACCTGACCGCCTCAAATTTCTCTTCAGGAAATTTTTGACGACGAGCAATTAGTTGCGCCATTGTTTTGGCATCTGCTCGGTGATTCTCCATGAAGCCAACCAGTCTTGAATCAACGTGAGCATTCATTCGTGACGTATTGATTCGATCGAGCTTGTCTTTCATACCCACGTAATCAAACTCAGGAGCTGCATCAAACTGCGTTTTTAATCTCAGCCATTCATGGGTGAAGCCAATAACTAATGCGAAGTGTTCCGGACCAGCTTTAAGTGCCTGTTTTAGTAAGGACTCATTCTTTGCAAGAATTGTCAAAAGCGACAGCACACTTTTGGCTGCTTGGTTCTTTGATGGATACCCAATAGCCTGAGCGTATGCACTCTCTAAGTGATCTGCCTTGGAGCACTTCTCCAGCTCTCGCTTTAGTAAGTTTGTGGCTCCAACAATGGCTTCTAGATTGTTAACCTCAGCTTTTAGTAGAAGTGGACGTTGGGCTGGAAGCTGGTTAATGCGAGCCTCAATCTCACGGACTGCTGCACCTCTGAACAAATACCCAAACACGGGCATTTTTAGCTGACGGTATTGGAGCAAAGCTACGCTGAGTGCTTTGACATGCTCAGCACTTAAACGCTCGAATACCTTCATCAAGGTAACTAAACGCTCGTTCTCATCAATGAATGTGCCAACTGCTACATCTGTCAATGCTCGGTCTTTGAGCCATGCAAGGTCTGCAATCTTTTCAGATGGCATTTCAGACAAATATGTTGCGACTTTCTCTATGACCGCAATGATTGGCTCTAGCTTCGCTGCCATTGCAGCTGCATCATCAATGTGCTGAATTTCATCCACCAAGCTGGGGGAAATTTCTTGCACACGTTTTTCAAGCGTGTGCAATGCTTGCACTTTGCTAATTTCAATTCCACCAAGAACGTCTACCGTCTTAGCAATTGAGTTCTTGAGATAGTTTGTTGTTTCTGTACGCTCTTGCTCAATGTGATACGCGTTGGCAGCCATTGCTTTTGCAAATGCAGCGACTTGGTTTACGGTTTGATTGCCAACAAGTTTCTTGAAGTTCGCATCTTGTCTGCCGAGTCTCAGCAAGGGGTTGGGGAAGTCACGATCGTGTCGGACTCGGCTCATCGCCTCGGACAGCTTGCTGTGCACAACCTCAAGTGCTTCAGCTTTGTCTGACAGTACCAAGCAAGATCTTTGGTTAAAAGCGCAATCTGCTGCAATCGCCGTAATGGTGTGCGACTTACCCGTTCCCGGAGGCCCTTCGACGACAACAATGCGACCCTCAGGGTGCCGGGTAGCCATCAGAATTTTTCTTTGTTCTTCATTCAGTGGAATTGGCGAATCAAACACCATGCGGTCAACCATTGGCAAACCGTCCCACTCAGCCTCGATGGCACTGCGGATACTTTTTGGATTCTCTTCAAGAATGTTTTGAACCATTCCCT
>JACCDT011132912.1_pt1 | contig 19528 bp, 32 predicted proteins | sample 7446291 | NCBI WGS metagenome assembly JACCDT01 (sample SAMN15323446, study PRJNA562643) | freshwater metagenome | isolation source: river surface water | place: USA:Blue River Watershed | collected 2017-08-17 | reverse complement strand
GCATCTTTGATGTGCTAGAAGGTGGCACAGACTTATCTAAGGAACAAATTGACTTACTGCGCTATGGCTGTGGCTTTGCGCCAGTAAACCGTCAGCGTGATTTCTTGCGTGAAGTTTTTACAGACCTTAACCCATATGGAAAAACAATATGATTATTTCTGATACTCAACGAGATTTTAAAATTGCCCCTGCTGGCTTGCATATGGCACGGCTTTATTCGGTTATTGACCTCGGTCATCAAGCTACCGAATGGGCTGGAGAAACCAAGATTATGCACAAGGTCGTATTGACTTGGGAACTGCACGGTGATGATGAGGATGGCAAACCATTAAAAACAGACGATGGCAAGCCATTAATCGTATCTAAGCGGTATACGGTCAGCCTTGGAGATCAAGCACGGTTACGCCAAGATTTAGAGGCGTGGTCAAACAAAAAAATGACCACCGAGGACAGGAAGAACTTTGACCTCAAGAACTTATTAGGTAAGTTTTGCATGGTCAACATTACGCACTCTGAGGATGGTAAGTACGCTAATATCTCAGGTATCAGCCCTGTGCCTAGCGCACTGCGTAACGCCCAGCCTGAAGGTATTAATCCGACCAAAATCTTTTGGTTGCAAGACTTTAAGCAGGAAGAATACGATGCGCTACCTAAGTACTACAAAGAAAAGATAGCGGAGAGTAGTGAGTGGCGTGGTCAGCAGGAGCGTGAAAGAAAAGCACCTAAGATAGCTGACGATGACGGTTTTGGCCCTGACAATATTCCGTTTTGAGGTGAACTATGAAAGCATTTCCAAACAAAGGATGGAATGGGTATGAAACCATAATTAATGAAGGCATGGATTTGCGAGATTATTTTGCCGCACAGGCTATGGTTGGAATATTAACAATGCTAAGGGGTGGCAATGAAGGTCTTATTACAGTTCAAGAATCAACAAGCAAATATGCTTATGAATGGGCTGATGCAATGATGGAAGCGAGAAAAAATGATAGTTAAGGAGAAATTAAGTGAATCAGGTCACTGGTATAAAAAAGACGGCACTCCAGCCTATACAGTCATTGGCAAGACTGGGGAGCGACCAGCAACGCTCCGTGACGCACGGAAACTCGGACTTCTGCCAAGTGTTACGACAATTAACGGAATGCTATCGAAAGCAGGGCTTGATACATGGAAGCAACAACAAGTCCTCTTAGCCGCCCTAACCTTGCCTAGACTGCCTGATGAACCCGAATCCGACTGGCTGGCTAGGGTGATGCAGGATAGTAAAGCGCAGGGTCGAGAAGCGGCAGAACGAGGTACTGCGATCCACGCCATCATTCAAACTTGGTTTGAGGGTGTCTATATGCCCGAAAAACCACCGTACATTAGCGCAATCATGGATAGCCTAGAGAATGCCTTTGGCAAGCAAGAATGGCTCTCAGAGCAGTCTTTTGGGCATCCGCTAGGGTTTGGTGGCAAGTGTGACTTAATGGCTAAGACGGGCTTTATTGTGGACTTTAAGACTAAGGAAACCGACTTAGATAAAGTGGATGTGTATTTTGAGCATGAGATGCAGTTAGCCGCTTACCGTGAGGGCCTAGGCGTTCCTACGGCACGGTGCGCTATCGTCTTTGTCAATGCACTAAGCAATCAGGTCAAACTGATTGAAATTGAGCAGGATCGGCTTCAAAAGGGCTGGGAATGCTTTGAGCATTTGTTACGGGTTTACCAAATCAAGAACGGCTTATAATCAAAGTTCCTTCACGGGAACGGGGGAAAGCGGATGCTGTGAGTGTTGGTCATTAAGTGGGTTGAGTAGGCACACCTGTTAGGATTGACCAATCGCCCTGAGCCAAGCAAGGTGACAGACAAAGCGAGTACCCCACTTTTTCTAAGGGCGTTAAGCCGCCACAGTAGGATGCAGTAATTAGGGAATTTTGCGGCTTTCTGCCCTATTGCTAGTAACTGCTAAATACTGCCCTGTTGTTTTTCTGCAAAACCTAGGGTATATCCTAATAAAAATACCTTGCATTGTTAAGATTACTTAACTTATACTGTCATTACTGCATCGGGCAGTGAGATAGAAAAGGAGAATCAAATGCAAGTTTTAGACATTCAAGTTACCAAAGTTGACCAATTAGGTATGCTCTTGGCACAGATTGCTGACCTAGAAGCACAGGCAGAAGCACTCAAGACCGAACTCAAGCAAGAAGAAGGACACATCGAGGGTAACCTCTACAAAGCGTGTGTAACCTTATCCCAGCGCAAGACCGTAGATAACAAAGCTGTGTACGCAGAAGCCAATGTACCTGCCGAGTTAATCGAGAAACACACCAAGACCACCGCAGTTATTACCCTCAAAGTTACAGCCCGTTAATCAACGCCCCTTCGGGGGCAGAAAGGTTTTTATGAAGTATGTTTTGTTGCTAAGTACGCTAAGTCTTACCGCCTGTAGTTCGTTTGAACCACCAAATGTCACACTAGAAACTGACAAACAGGCGTACCACATGACACGGGCGCAAGTAATCCTAGGCATTAATGAGTGTGAGGATGCTGGCACACGCCCCGTAGTCATTACCGCCAAGCGCAGGATTAATGGCGTGACCACCGATGTACCCGTAGAAGTTACTTGCAATCCCCGTTACCGTATCTTTCAATAAGGAGTCATCATGCTACAGAGTGAACGAGATCATTTATCGTACCTAGAAGCCAAGCGTAAGTTTGACAATATGGAGCGTATGCGTGAGAAGGGCTGGGCAGATGTAGAAGCCTATAACCGCCTTGTTGCTTACGAGAACAAGAAAAAGCGCAGGGAATCTATTAAGCAGTTCTTGCTGGGTGGTTTGGCGGCAATCCTGTTCTGCGTGGTGTTTTTTGGTACTAACTACTTAATGCACGGCTATGCAATATGAACAATGAACCAGTAGCGTGGACATCACAAGATGTTTTGGATGCAGACCATATTATTAAAGCCGTAGTGCGTAGAGAACAAGATGAGCAACATACTATCCCACTCTACACCCATCCAGTATCCAAAGCAAAAGATAGATTTCCTAATTATGAATCAATCTGCCTTCAATGTGGCACAACAATTTATAAGCCAGCGTTTAAGACACTAACAGATGAGGAAATAGACGAATGTTTGTATGCAACAGACTGGTCTTATGACCCACACAGTTTTGCTAGAGCAATACTAAGAAAGGCACAAGAGAAATGAATGGTAACGATTTAACAATCAACCGAGATATGAGCCAATACACAATTTTGGCATCTCCTGAGCCGATTGGATATTGGCAGATTACACCTGAGGTAAAAGGTGGTTGGTCTACAAGGTTTGCGGTGTATGCGCCACTAAATCCAACGCATATTAAAAACACCGAAGAACTGCTTGGCTGGAAGTATATTGATGGAAAGGCACAAGAATGAAGTACAAGGCATTTGACCAAGCCTTGCACGATGCCTGTGACCCACCTGCCCGTGATGCGGTCGCTAGGTGGCTCAGAAACCTTTGGTATATCGATGCTACCCCTAACCCCGATAAGTACGCTGTAGACCTCATATTAAGCCGTAAAGGGGAGCATTTAGGGTATGCCGAGGTAGAGGTCAGGGATTGGGAATATTGCCCGTTTGATACTATCCACATCGCCCAGCGCAAGGATAAGTTATTTAACCACCCTAGAACGACTATGTATGTGGTTAACAAGCCTTTGACCCATGCTTACTGGATTCGGGCCAATAAGATTAAAGACTGCCCGTTAGTAGAAGTACCGAACAAGGCGGTAGCCCGTGACGAATACTTCTACGATGTACCCAAGGACTTGTGGAAAATCGTAGACCTACGGGAACTGTTCTAGGCGTAAGGTCTAGTACCAGCCTTATCAATAATCAGTGCTTGTCTGCGAGGAGCAGTGCCAGCAATATTAGGAATACTAATATGTGTCCAACGGTCAAATTCTCGAATAATTTGGTCATATCCAATCCCCGATGCAATCACTGCCTTTACGACTTCATCGGGAGTCATGCTCGGTACTCGAATATCTGCGGCACATCCAATCCGATGCTGGCTAGTGTCCTTTGATCCTACAGCGTCATTAACTTCTTTGCAACGAAAAGCCGAATTAACCATAATTGGCTTGCCGCCTAAGACGGTCTTAACTTCTTCAAGAAATGCGGCTAGGCGCACAAGGTTAGCCATTTCTGAGGCATTGGGCGTATTGTCAAACTGACGGTGGTCTGTGTGTGTCAGTTCGTCTAGGGTGAAATGAGGTGATAAGTGCATGGTTATTCTCCACAGTAAGCGTTTCTTCTAATCCATTCTTTTCTAGCATTGCAATTTGAACATAAAATTTGATAACAATTTGGAAAATTATTTTTAATCATACTGCTGTAAAGTTGATTTCCAGTAATCCTTCTTCCAGCTTTATCAGTATGATCTTTTCCGTTATCAAAAATATGATCTACATTTAACACTATTGGGTCAGATTCTCCACATTTATTACATTTGCCACCGTAAGCATTTATTACTTTAATTTTATTGTGCCAGCGTAATTTTTGATGTTTTAAGTTAATTTCATTAAATGTTTTTGGACTAATCCAATGTGGCTTACCTTTTTGGTTATAACCATTTAAAACATAACCATCTTCTCTAATTAATCCACGCTTTAATTTCATTACAACATTTTACATGAATTTTATTCAAATTCATTTTTTCATCATCTCCTGTATCTCTTTGTTCTTGTCTTTAGACCCTTGACTAGACCCAAAGTAGAACGATAAGACTTGTCCTGCGCTACTGGTAATAAATCCTAGGGCAAAAATCACCATCTGTTGTTGGTCTACGGGTACATCTCTGAACATTAGAATAGCGATAAAAGTAAATGCTAGGGTGACTGTTCCTAGGGCTAGGATAGGTACGACCGCTTTATCCAGCTTTGTAGCGTGTTCTGAGGTCGCTACAGCGGAATATGCTTTACGGGCAGAATCACGGTCTTGGGCTTCTAATTTAGCGTACTCAAGGTCAAGTTCCTTAAGCTTCATAGCCATCTCAGGATTGCCTGTAAGGGCTTGGGTTACGCCTTCTACGGTCGCATCATCAATGCCTAGCTTTGAGGCGATCCAGCCTACTGCCGCACCCCCTGCTGGCCCTGCTACTGCTGTTGCTAGAACTGGCGCAACGCCTTTTAAGATTCCGAGTAGTGCATCCATTATTTAGACCCCCAAACCAAATAGTAAGCGATATATCCTGCGACTACAAAACACCAAAATTGAGCGATTTGGGCTTTGCGTAAATCCTTATTAAATGCCTTTTGAAACTCTTTTTCCTGCTTTTCTAGCTTGGCTTTTAGTGCTTCGACTTCTGCCCAGCGTTTACCGTATTTTTTTAAAAAGTCTGCTCGTATTTTTGCTTCTTCACGCCTGACTTGTTCCTCACGCTCCCACTGGATTAAGACTCGTTTAAGGAATAGTTCCTTGCGGATTTCGTTCTCTCTAAGTTCCCTGCGCCTGTCAAGGTTTCTTTGTGCGGCTACATCAATGGCTTCTTGACGAGTGTCTGCAATACTTTTAGAGAGTTCTTTACTAACTTCCCGACTTGCGTTAAGGGAACTGCTTAGTGATTTTGCGCCCTCTAGTAAACCATCTGACACATTACCTACCTGTTACCAAGCCAATGTGCGATAAAACCCACGAGTGAACTAAAAGCTGATACAAACCCCATACCGACCCAAAAACCGCCCCTAGAACGATTAGCCATTGCGACAAGTTCCTCAACAGAAGATTCCATCTTGTCGATCTTTTTAGACATTTCATCGAACTTGGCCTCGTAGTTTTCGACTTTCTGCCAAAGAACGCCATATTTGACGGGATCAATCTCAAAACTCACAGGTCACCTATGGCAATTGTTGCGCTTGTTCAGACTTAAATGTTTCGTATGCTTGGCGAACTTCGGGTGTCCATGCCGCATTGCAAATGTCTTGAACCTTTTGTTCTTGGTTGCTAATGTCAATATCAGGAGTTAATACCCAGCGATGAAATGTACGAGATATAAACTCACCATCTCTTTCAATAATGGTAGCCTGACGAACTTGGATAGCCCAAGAGTTTACGACTTCGATTTTGTCAATTTCTGTGCGTTCTGTAAGTGCCATGATTAACCTTTATGCAGTCGCTAAATAATTTATAGTAAATGCTGTTTCGTTTGAAAAATTACCAGTTCCTAAATCAGAAACAACTAATGATGTGGATTGAACAGTTCCGCTTCCATAATAAAGGGTAAGAGAAGTGCCGCCATTATCTAAACGAACATAATAAGGATATTTGCCTGTTGCTGTGCCATATACATAACAAACACCAACAGTCGTGTAACTGCTTGTATTATCTACTGCAAAAGGTAATCCAGTAATCAATACATCACCGCTACCACCGCTTACAGATGATGTTCTAAAATGACCATTTAAAGTTACATTTTTTCCTACTTTTATGTAAGTTCCAACACGAAAGTTATACCCAACAGTAGGGTTAGTGGTTGAACCCTGTATCGCAATAGTCCAGCTTCCTTCCTCATAATCATCTAGCGTATTAGCGTCTGTGCTTGCTGATTGAGTAGCTGGAAATGTAATACCAGCACCGCTTGTTGATGGGGTAGCACCGCCCACTCCAATAGTGGAAGCAGAGATTACTGTTCCTGAGTTAGTTGTTATTCCGTTTGTGCCGTCTAGTACGATAGCCATTATTTTGCTCCTTCTAATTCAGCGATGCGAACTGCTTGTGCTTCTACTTTAGCGTTTAGTTCTTGGATTGCTTTTACAAGAGTAGGAATAAGGTTAGCATTGACACCTTTATATGGTTCTTCGCCTTCAGGTGCTGGGTCTTTCCATTCTTCAATCATGTCAGGAAATACGGTTTCAAATTCTTGGGCAATAAAACCTCTATCGCCTTTAATGTCTTTACCCTTGCCTTCTTTCCAGTCAAACTTTCGTGGTTTTAATGCCAATACTGCATCAAGTCCATCATCTAAATCAACAATGTTTTCTTTTAATCGTTGGTCAGAAATTCCTGTAATTGTTGTTGATGTAGCATAAATAGTGCCACCCATGCCAAGATAAAAACGATATAAATTAGCACCTGTTGAAAAAACAGTCATTGTGTCAGTAGCGTTTGTAGAAGCCGCCATAGTTCCAGCAATACGACCAGTATTTTGCATAACCGCACCAACAGTTGAATCTGCGGTTGTTGTTTTTGCAACCAACAAATTACCACTAGTATCAATACGCATCCGTTCTGTAGCGTTAGTAGAAAAACGCATTGTAAGATTTTCTCTTTGGTCTAAAAGAGCTTCTCCATCACCATCTATGCCTATTTGGAATCCATCTCCAGCAGCATCTCCTGTTACGCTATTTTTAAGAGCAAGGCGAGATTGACCTGATGAGTTGTAAATAGTTAAATTACGACCAGCAGCACCAGCAGGACTGGTAGTACCAATACCTACATTCTGTGATGTATCAATCGTTACAGCAGTCGTACCGTTATTGGTTTGGAGTGCTAATGCACCTGAGTTATCGCCTGTTACGGCTATTCCGTTGGTTGTAGTGCAATTTATGACAGAGGGCATTAATGTATCTCCTTAATTCTGCAATTATCAAAATGCCATCTTGGCATAGTATAAGACCCACCAATTTTATTGCAATGTGGGCAAGTTACCAATGGCTGTTTTTTTCCAAGTTTTTTTAATCTTGATTTTTCAATAGTTTCAGGCGTTTGTTTTTTACCTAACTTAACAAGACGCATTTTTTCAATAGCTTCAGGCGTATGTTTTGTGCCTTTGCGTGGGCTTTGTTTGCCAAGTTTTGCGGCACTTAATTTAATCTTTTGTTCTTCAGACATTGGCACGCCTTTATTCCAAGCAATCATTACGCCTTTAGTGCCTTTGTTCCAAGATGGCTTACCTAACTTTGCTTGGCGGTTCTTTTCTCTTTGCTCAGGTGTGTGCTTGTATCCTGATGTGCCTTCACCGCCATCGGTTATATTAGCCAGTTTGTAGCCCATATCTCTAAAGCATGAAATTAACAGCTTTTCGTGGTCAAGTGCTTCTTGTTCGGTATCCCAACGAGCAAGCAGTTCTACATGGGGTTTGCCGTACTTATTGACAATGTTCTGCCAATAAGGGTTACGATTATCCATAGCATACGCACGCCTACGCTTGCCTTTTCCTATGTAGAAAAGACCGCCTTCAGGCTTGTAATGTGCGTAAGTAAAGAACACTTATGCTACCCCTTTAGGAAATTTTTGCTTAACGGCTTGTACTTTGGCAAGCATCGCTTCAGCTTCTGCACCGCCCTTCCATAGTGCGTCTAATTGGTCACCAATCGGTGGGTATTCTGATGCTCGTTTAGCAATATAAGCATGAGCATCTACATAAGCCTGAACTGCGGCTTTATCGTATGCGACTTCGTTGCCGTCTGCATCGTAAGCAATATCGCCTACTGTGCGGACTACTTGCGGATATAGTTTGTAAATAGCTTCAATCATGCTGCTATCTCCATAAGTGTAATTGTGGATTGTCCTGTGTAGCCAGTATCTAAACCTCTACGATTGACATATAAGGTTGTGCCACCAGCAATACCGCCTTGCAGTTTATAAGTAACAGATGAAGTTGTTGCTGGGGAGTCTAAATAAGATAACCCGTTATTTATCATAGAATAGTTTATTGCACTGTCGGTTGAGTTGTTTAATAAACCCGCATAAGTTGAGGCTGGAATTCTGTTGCCATCCCTTACTAGCACAAAATACGCATCTCCATTGCCACCGCTAGAAAAGCAACAATTTGCAATTACTAAAATTTTACTTGTTGCGGATGTTGGAGTTATTGAAAGAATTAAACCAGTAATATCGTTGAATCCACCTGAAGAAATAGTGACTTGAGTTGTAGAAGTTGTGCTAACCACTTGCAACACAGAACCAGTCGGTAATGCGGCTTTAGGAATAGACTGACCGCTAGAGCCTGTGGTTAGGATAGTTCCGCTAGTAGTTGGCAAAGTTAAAACAGTAGTACCTGCTATCGCTTGCTCTTGAAGCGTACAGCTACCCGATGTTGAGCCTTGTAAGACAATAGACATTATTTACTCCTTTTGTTTATTTTAGTGGTTTTCATCTTACAATACCACCCATCTCTGACCGCTAGGAACGGTAACTGTAGCACCTGCGTTAATGGTGATTGGCCCAACAGATGATGCGTTCTTGCCTGTAGTTAATGTGTATGAAGTGGTAACAGTCGTGCTGTTTTCAACAAACACTTCATCACCACCACCACCTGTAGCACCACCACCTAATTGACCCCATGCACCACCTTGATAGCCTTCAAACTGTCCTGTATCGGTGTTATAACGCATTTCACCGTTAGCAGGGCTTAGTGGTCTTTGTGCGGTCGTACCTTTAGGAATCAACATCACACCAGTACCAGTAAACGATACTGCGCCTGATGCGGCTAGGGTAGTAAATGAACCCGTTACACCAGCAATCGAACCGCCAGTAATAGCCACATTTGTAGTAGCCTGAGTATATTCAACAGCATCACCAGCTACAGAGCCAGCTACTAAATTAACAATCTTGTGCGTGTTTAGGTCTAGGTTACCCGTCATTGGGGTTTGACCGTCTGCCGCTACAGAATCAGTTAAGGCGGCCGCAATATCACTCATGGTGTTGTTAGCCCATGTACTCGATATAGTCGTGCCTGTTACGACAGGATTTAAAGGCGGTAAGGAGTAAACTCCCGATCCATTTCTACTCATTTTGATTCCTCTTCAGCGGATTTCATTATTAACAATTTAGCAAGTTGTCGCTGTTCGGGTGTTCCTGAATTGGCAAGATTTATTACGGGGCGTGATGCTTTTCCAGCTAATATTGTTGCCTCGCCCATAAGTCTTGGTGACTGTGCTGGTAATAAAGCTAATAGCGTTGGGTCTAATGCAAGTGCGCCAGCACCAGTAGCCGATGGCAACATTCTTTGTAAACCTCTTGGCATAGGTGAACTTAATGCCTGTCCAGCTAACTGCGCCATAATTGGCTTACCGCTGGCTTGTTCTAGGATTTCAGCGTAGTTAACTCGATTACCGTAATTGGTGTTTACATTGTCACGCATGACCGACTGTAGCTTCCTAAGAGAAGTATCTACAGATGCTTTATTACCAAGACTTAATGATTTCTTTAACTCAGAAGCTAAGTCTAAGCCTTCAGAATACTTCTTCATTACGCTGTCATATACGGGTGCTTGTTTCTTAATTTCATCCCGTACCGATGAATAAATGTTACCAACGGCTTTGCGTAAAGTGTTTTGCTCAAAAGGTATCTTTTCTAATTCAATACCAATGACTTTTTTAAGTTCATCCATACCTTCGGGGGTATGAAACTCCGTAGGATTTTGTCTTTTCCAATCATCAACAATACCTCTGATTCGGGTAACTTCGTCAACAAGACCCTGATTGGTCACTTTGCCTTTAAATACGCCCAAATTTTGAGCATCATTTAACGCTTGGTCAATGCCTTTAAAGTCTAGTACGGTTTTATCGTTCTTTACATTAACCATACCGCTACGGTATTGGTTTTGTAAGTTTTTACCCATGTTGTTTAAGCCTTGTAGGGCATCATCTACAACATTTTCCATAGGTGCTTGTTTACGCAGGTTTGAAGCTAATGCTTTTAGCTTGTCACCGCCTTGTACAGCGGCATTGTATGCAGTCTTATACGCTTGTGAGCCTACACCGCTTAGATTTCCAATAACTTCGGATGCAAGATTGCCACCCATTTTGGCTATAGGTCTAATTAGTTCACCAGCCGCACCGCCTACAGCACCAAAAGTAGCCGCATCTGAGCGATTTTCTTGGTCAGGTGTTAAGGCGTACCCAGTAGCACCACCAATAGTGGCTTGTTGACCCATATTACGGGCAAAACTAGGCAATACATTTAAAGTTTTAGCGACCTGTGGAACTTGTGCAACGGTATTTAGTGTCTTTTGTGCCGCACCGAATGGCAAAACATACGAACCAATCTGTCCTACAGTTCCCGATACAGGCGCAACACTTTTTGCACCTTCGGTCATTGCTCCACCTACTTCAACAAGACGGTTACCAGCGTTAGGAAAGCCAGCTAGTTGGGTTAAAGCACCAGCACCCTTGATAAGTTCACCAGTACCACCAACGAGCATAGGCCCAACAACGCCTGATTTACCACCTGTCTGTGGGTTTCTTAGGCTAGTTAAAAAACGGTCGTATGCGGTTTCAGTCTTTGGCTGATCCCAAGCAATTTCTTCCTTAGGCGTATCCCAAACAATGTTTTCTTGAGCCATTATTTGTATTCCTTAGTTCCATCGCTATATTCAGTTACTCGTTTGCCTTTATTTGGGCCACTTTGAACTTCACCTGTTCTTACAACGGTTCTTGGTGCGGCAGGTGCATTAGGTTTAGCTGGAGCGTTTGCCGCATTCGGTTTTTTATTATCAAAAGTAGGTGCTACAGCTTGTCTTTCAAGCGCAGTTAAACCGTACAGATTCTCAATGTTCTGCAACGCTTCCATGTTGGCTTCGTAACTCTTATTAGGATCAGTAGCAGTAGCTAACCAAAGCTTCAATTCAGCATTCGAGTCAATCTGCTTGGCTGACATTCCTGTAGCCTTCATAATTGCGCCCATCAACAATGGTCTAGATTGAGCAATTTTGTCACGCTCAGTAGCATTTTGTGTACCAAACGCAGAACCAACAGCCTGACCAACAGCAGATGAACTAGCTTTTGCGGCAAGGTTTTGAGGTTTAGAAAGAGATGGGTCAGTAATACCACCGCCTTGGAACAGCCTGTCGTAGCTGGTTTTAATCTTCATAATCTCAGTAGATACATCACCAGCACCAGCTACTTTAGCTTGTGTTTTCATGTCGGCAGGGCCACCCTTAATTGGTTCTAATGAACCATCAGGCAAGAAACGATAACCCATCGGGGCTTTTTCTTTATCTTCTTTTCCTACTTGCTTCATGTATGTTTGATAACCAACAAATCCCATGTTTGGTGGTATTTCACCTCTTTCTTTTGCAAACAAGAAGTTTTGCATCTCTGTAGTAGGTGCAGGTGGGGTAGGTGCTTTAGGTATTACATTTGCCATTAATGGAGCAATAAACTCTCTGCTGTACTCAGGGCGTGACGATGCAATAGCAAGGGCTTTCTTGGTGTCACCCTTGTTAATAGCTTCCATAATGCCTTCTTGCGTCATTAGCTTATCTTGACGCAGTTTTTCGGCTAACTTAAGCTGTTTTTGTTCTGCTTGGTTACCAAAATAAGCACCTGCGGCCGCATTTGCCAATTGCGCTAAGTTTTGGGTAATTGATGGTGCTACATAGCGACCACTAATCATTTGACCTTCAGGCATAGGCGCAGAACTCAACATTTGAGCCATGCGTTGCGCCCGTGCTAATTCAAGGGCATCTGCCGTGTATTCAGCAGGTATATTGCTTAACGGTTGTACTTGACCGCCAGCCTGTCCTGTAGTGTAACTAGCCATATTACGATCCTGACATTGGATTGTTAAATGACATAAATTCAGCACCGCCTTGATCCATCAACGCTTGTTGCTGTTGGGTATAAGGCATCATAGTAGACGCTCTCATATAAGCGTTTTGCTGACCGTATGCGCCTTGGGGTGTGCCACCATAGGGTTGGTTCATTTGACGCAGTGCCATACCTAGCTTAATTGGGTCTACGCCAGCCATAGGGTTCTTATTAATCCCCAACGCTTGTTGACCTAGCTGTGCGCCTTGTTTATTGGCGGCATCTTGGGCTAACTGTCGGGCAGTTGTATCCATCATCTGTGATGGCGCATAAATGTCTTGTTGCATCACTTGGGGGGCAAACTGGGATAGGTAGGGATTCATAGGAAACCTTTATAAATAGATGTTTCTGCTGTTAATACATTATCGATTTTTTTTACTGTTTCGACAATAGAGTGGTACTTCGCTGGGTGGTGCTTCTTGATGTAATTAAATCGGTCTTTGCTTTCAGCCATGTAAGCCGTGCAATTCCAGCAGTCAAGACTAGAATGCGACATTGATAGTCTTTCGTCTATTACGACATCTTTGCTCTTTAAATAGTCAATAACATCGCTATCAGACCATGTTTCTATGGGAAAGTTATACTCAATCCCGTTTTCAACATACCCTGACTTAATTGGCGCACGGTGTCCTTCAGACTGGCGTTGACCACGGATAACTCCCGTAATGCCTAGCTTACGCACTTCTGCATCGCACGGTAGCCAAAAGTTTTCAGCGCAACATTCAAAGTAGCTACGCACCTTAAAGTCCTTGATGCTGGTTACCGATTGACCTAAGACAGTGTAGTTCACTGGTACTACATCTACGGGATAACCCTTAGATTTAATAGACTCAGGTTGGTTTGTCTTGATCTCTAAAAAATGCGGTACTTGTTGGCGTGTTTCTTCCATCAACGCTTCAATCTCAGGAAAACTAGCACCTGTGTTCACCCATACTACCGTTGTCTTGTCTAGGTAGTTTTTAATTAGGTGTAAGCAAGCAATAGAATCCTTACCGCCTGAAAACATCAAAGCGACCTTTTCGTGGCGGTCAAAGAAATCTTGCATTAGAACGCCATAATTGCGGTAGAACCTAGACTTACAAGACCTTGCGTCATACCTGATTGCCCTGCTTGTGCCGCATTAGCGGAAGCTGTGTTGTAGTTACCTTCAGCAGTTGCCGCACCCAATAGGTCAGCACCCTTGGTTGTAGCCTGTTGGGGTACGCTAACAAAGGTTGGGTTTGTAACTTGTGCGCCAGTACGAACCGCATTAAGGGTATTCAAGGGTTCATTGCGCTGGTATGCCGCCTCGGTAAAGCCTTGCTGACGGGCAGATAAACCAGTTCCAAAACCTTGGGTGGTTGCGCCTAAGAGTAGGTCATTCTCACGCTGGGCTTGTTGGAACATTGCTCGCTGATACGCCTCTGAACCAATATCAATACCTCTGTTGGCTAAATCTTGCTGTAACTTGTCACGGCTTTGTTGAATTTGAGGTTGAAGCCTACGCATATAAGCGTCTTGGTAGGTTTCACCAGCATTAATTCCTAAAGATGGCAAATTAGTAGTAGTAAACGGGTTTTGCAACATACCCCTTACATAATTTAGACCTGTACCAGTTAGTTCGCCTAAACCTTCGCTGGTTTGATTTTGGTAGTCCAAAAGCTTTTGCTGGGCTGGAGATAGGGTCTGCGTAACAGTCCACATCTGATTGCCCCACTGGTCTACATCTGCTGGGTTTGTGGTGTATCTAAGTTCACCATAAGGGGTGATCTGATTAACACGGTTAGCCGCTGTAGCTAGACGAGCCGCCTCAATATCACCTTTAGCTGTTTCGATTGCCGCACCACGATAATCGGGTGGGGGTGGCGATCCACCTTTGCCACCGCCAAATGGGGTGCGTCTGCCTTCCCAAGTCCAGCCACTATGCTTGCTTTTCAATATGCTCATGTTTGCGTTCCTTAATCCAGCGACAATCAGCCTTGTCCATTTCAAAAACTACAATATCACCACCATCGTCATGCACTCCAGCAAACCGATGTGCTTCCTTAAAACCTAGTTTTTGGTCATATTCCATAGCTTTTGTGTTCTTGCTATTGACTATTCCAAATACTTTTTCCAAATTGCAATGGTTAAAAGGGTATTCAAATGCCGATTTTAACAATTGTTTAGGTGTATAACCACCTTTTAAATTAACCATGTGCATTTGGCAAGTCTTACCAATAAACGCTGTATACCCTACTACCCACTCAATATTACGGTTCTCATCAGCCCACAATATTGCTTGTAAATCACCGCAGGGCTGTACTCCTATTTCGTTTTGTAATATTTGGGCAGAAAGCTTTTTTAACTCCAATGTATTGGCTGACCAAAGCATTTACAAAACACCACCTTTTTCCATTACATAGTCTGTACTAGCCCAATGAAACTCAATGTTTTGCGATGCAACATTCAGGCTAACTGACCCTGCATAACCTAATCCCGTCACGCCCTGCCATATCTTTGTGGTGGTCAATCCACCGCCCCAGTTAGCGTTATCCCATGTGTCTAAGTCCCATTCTCCAGTTTGTAAGATGGCTGGATTAAAGGATATTTGGTTGGTTAACTCAACGGTATCAAAGTCCGTGCTTAGACCGCACAAAACGGTTGGCAAGCCGTTATCCGTCTGAAGGATTGGGCGCACTAAAGTAAAGCGTTTTTGTTGCCCTCTAGACTCAAAATACGAGTACGCTTGCTGTACAAAGCCTTTAATGTTTGTACCTGCATCGGCAAAAGTGTCGTAAAACCGACCAACAAAGCCTGTAGCCCCAAAATACATATCATCACCGCTGGATTCCCAGCAATTAGCGTTTAAATTGGTAAATCTCGCCCATGACTTTGTAATGTTGTGCATAACATACTGCTCAGAACCCCCTGTAACTGGGATATTGACAATTAGCATATTGACTTTAGCAAAGTAATTGATCTGCCAGCCGTAGTTATTGGCGTAAATGTCAGCCGCTTGGCTAATAGCGTAGAAAATCTTGTCGGTAATGTTAACTCGTGGGTCTAAACGGGTGGATTGCAGTCCTGCCGATAGGGGTACTAAGCCATCTTCGGTCAAAAGTAGGATGTCACCACCAAATTTAAACACGCACTTACGGGCAAAAGTCTGTCCAATGTTCCATAAACCCACCAATGACCAATCATTAGGGTCAGATGGGTCAGAACCCTTGTAAACAGCGACTTCACCGTTACTGGTAACAAACACGGCTAGGTCATCTACCCCGTAACCAGCGTCAATAGTCCATGTTCCCATAGCTTGTAGGTAGCCGCCTCGTTTAAAGATGCCACCAAGGGGGAATTCAGTGACTGCACCGTTAATCGAATCAACAGGCAAATACCAAAAACTAAGAGAGTTCTTTTCTACAAAATAAAGACGCTCTTTAAACAGGTTGATATAAGCGAATGTATTAGAGTTTTTACCTGTAATGTAGTAATTAACGGTATAAGTGCCTACAGTTGTGGCATCTCCGCTTGGTGCGGTAGCCATTGTGTAGGTAAAGGTCGTAGCACCTGTAACGGTAATGCGATAAGTACCGTTAAATTCGGCTGGAATTGCGCCAGCTACAGTAATCGTATTGCCTGTAACTAGACCATGTGCGCTGGCAGTTGTTAAGGTAGCGGTCAGGTTACCTGTGCCACCCCTAGTAATGGTCGAAATCGTTTGTGCGGTGCTTGTAGTCGCACTTCTTGACCAGCGTGTTCCGTCATAAACCACCATTGGGTCAACACCGTTAACGGCTGGCATAAATGAGCCGCCAGCGGTTGTAATCATGGTGTGAATCCACTTGCCATCGGTATTGCCTGTCAAGCTTTGGGTAGCCGTAGAGGTGCTGGCATCATAAATAATCGTAGCCGTAGATGCAAACAGCTTGCTACCCGTTGGGCTACTGTAATTCATCAGCGATAAAACCTGCCCTGAAATGCCTGTAGATACTTTGGTATAGCCTTTTCTAAGCGTTACATCCGTAGGCGTAGGAAAGAAGTTGACCATCTGAACCGCATCCAACGGGTTCATTTCTGCCAACGAATCTCTAGCGTTCCAGCCCCCTATTGGGGCAGGTAAGGAAGTAGTAACAGCGGTAAACTTTTTAGCGACCGCCATAGTTAGCTACCATAACCAGTATCGGGAATATTGGCGTAACCAATAAGCACCTTGCTTGGGTACGGAGCAAACGATAAGGTAGCTGAACCCTTGTCATTCGCTTTAGCTACACTCAGATACCGCATATAGTCTTGCATTAAAGCTGTGGTATCGAATGACTTGATTTGGAAATACTTAAGTTTTGTGGCTAAAACTAAAACCGTATCGTCAAACACAGTGGTGTCTGTGTCAGCAGTAAACGAGTTTTTGACTGCGCCTGTTGCGCTTCTAGCCCATCCTTTTGAGCGATACTCAAAACCTAAGTATTCTTGGGTGTTGTACGGTGGCCATATCTGAAACTGGTTACCCAAAATGCGCCAACGAATGCGTGGGCCAGTCGAGATATAACCTGACTTTAGCCACTGCCATTGCTGGGCATCTTCAGGCCCTAACATCTGCCAATGCTTAGTCTTATCCCAATGGGTATTGTCCGTAATGGTTTCAAAGTCAGGGGGTAAGTCGTATTTGGTCTGTGAGAAGGTAACAGTTCCACCTACGCTGGTTGCCGATGCAAGCTGGCTAACAGTTACGGTAGAACCTGATACGCTCTCGACATAAGTATCTTGTGGAACATTCGTACCGACTACCGAGTAATTATTGTTTAGACCCGTGACATTACCAACATTCAATAAATCGTAGGTATTGTTGATGGTGTCGCAGGTCGTAGTAATTGCTGTGGTGTAGAAACGATACTCTAGTTCCAAAGCTTGCCAGTCATGCTCCTTAACCAAGTCAAACCCAGCACGATTCATCAAAGCTAGGATTTGTTGCACATCCTGACTTGTATTGCCTTGCACATAGGTAGGAACGGCTAAGTTTAGTTCAGCGGTCACTTGCTGGACTAATTGGAGCATGGTATATGACATATTAAGCTTCCTCTGTGGCTACCGCTTTTTTACGGGTTTTCTTTTCACCAACAGCGGCAAGTATAGCGGCCATCTGATCCTGCATTTGTGCCAGCTTCGCATCTGTTTCTGCTTTCATTTTAGCAGTTTCCGCATCCTTTTTGGCAAGTTCTTCTTTCAAAGCGTTGATTTCTTGTTCACGCTTATCGGTTTCTGCCGCATTGGTAGCGAGATTTAAAAATGTCCTTGCCTTGTCACGGAATGCGAATGGTGACATTCCTGCCGCCATGCCCATGCGCTGTAACTGTAAGTCAGATGCGTTTGCCACAGATTCTACAGTCTTGAACTTCAATGCCCGTAGTTCTTCTGCTTGGCTTTTTGATACCAAAGGCCATTCCGAGATAGGTGTTCCGACCACTTCCTCATCGTCTGCGCCTACACGATTCATGTATTGCGCCCATTGAATAGGGAATCGTTGCTTATGGCTGTTTTGGGCATAAGTATCGATTTCGGTAAGGGTATCACCAGCTACACAAATGTGTACAAAGTCAAACTCTTTGTAAATATCTCTGCCAGCTTCTAGGGATTCTTGTTCTTGTTTAACTGCTCGTTTGTAGAAACGAACCTGTAAACGACTGTCTGCGTTGTTTTCATCTGAAGGTAATGCCATTTTTAATTCTCCTAAGGTATTAGGTTGTTAAAAGGAAAAAAGGGGCTACCGATTAAGGTAACCCCTCGTTTTTACTACAAAAAGCTATTAAACACTAGCCTTGCTAAACCATCCATAATCGCCTGATGCCATAGAAGCACCTGACAAGTATGTACCAGCACCCAAGGTAGCTTGGAATGTGGAAGCGTTGATTACGCAAGTAGCGGTCGATGCACCAATAGCCACAGCCGCTTGAGCGAAAACATAACGGAAACCATCGTTACCGAAAGTTTCTGCTCCGAGTGGGCCAAAGGTGGGAATTGCTGTACCAGCCGAATTAGGGTTGGTGTTTGCGACATTGTTTAAGTCAACGCCAGCAATCGGGAGAACTGAATATGCCATGATATTTTTCCTTTCTAATCAATGGATTAAGCTGTACCAGTCAAGACACCTTGCAATGAAGCATTAGAGCAGGTAAGGTTACCAGCCCAGCCATACAGCTTCACAATTGCATCTTGGTTGATCGATTGACGCTCGCCACCGATAGGAACGAAATTACGCTCTTTGTGTGGGCGGAAGAAAATGTAATTGGTGTTCAAGAGATACATATAAAGCGGATTCTCTTGTGCGCCAATACCGCCACCAAGTACTACATCAGCAGACATACCGCCACCGTAGAACTTCAAAGAAGCAAAACCAGCCGCACCTTCGTCTACACCAGCAATACGCTGGATAGCTTGTAAGGATGCAACATAGCGTTGATACAGGGTGTTACCAGCAATAATGAGGTCTACCTTATCAGTTCCACGAACAGACTTGATTGCGGCAGAAGTCATAGCGGCTTGGATTACTGTGGAAGAATCTGCGCCAGTGCTGGATTGGTTTTGCCAAAACGCCCAGTTCGCACGATTGATACCACCGTAAGTACCTGTAGTGTTAGAAACAGCAACAGCGGCCGCTAAACCAGTGATATTTTTACCACCGTTACCAGTACCGTCACCATAGATGTCACCCGAAATGCGGTTCAAAAGACGAGCCTCAGAAACTTGCATACGACCATCTAACAGGTCGATGATTGCTTCTTTAGACGAGTTTTGGAGCATCTCTAGACCACTCATGGTTACAGAGTCAGCGTACTGAGTAATGCTGAACTGTGCCGCAGAGATTGGGCTATCAGGGGTGATATTTAAAACTTCGTATCCGCTATACGAATTAACATTGTTCGTATTTGGATCGTTGTACATGATTTCCTCAAGGATTACATTACCGCCTGAGAATGGGCGTACATTGCCCTTTGAGTTAAGACGCT
>JACCDT011216296.1_pt1 | contig 19539 bp, 14 predicted proteins | sample 7446291 | NCBI WGS metagenome assembly JACCDT01 (sample SAMN15323446, study PRJNA562643) | freshwater metagenome | isolation source: river surface water | place: USA:Blue River Watershed | collected 2017-08-17 | reverse complement strand
GTTTACATCTTCGCGCGTCAGGAGTTTGAATCCGCCTTCATCAGATTGGATCAGAACGTCCATCTTCAATTTCCGCGGCAGGCTTTTTGCCAGATCTTTGATTTCGCCAGGGCTAAGCTTGGCTTTTTCGCTCAGCTGTTTTTTGACATATTTTTCGAGCGGTTGCAGTTTCCTGCGAACTTCATCTTTACGGTTTTTGACATATGCCCACGCGCTGATGCGTTCAGTTCCGTGAATCCTGTAACGCTGAAGTTCGCCATCATAGTCTTTGACCTCAGATCTATTAAGTAATGCGTCATGCAGGGTTTCTGCGTGTCTGTGTCCCGTCACCGTCTCATGATTAACGCTGATGCACTTTCCGCACGCCATCAGTCCGGCTGCCATAAATGGTGATTGTTTGCTCTCGTTAGTGTATTTTTTCTTCAGGTCTTCGCTACTTACTTTCGGATCGAAGTTATAGGTGATTTCCTTTGATAAATTCGAAATTTTAAAAACCTCATTCAAGAGCCTTCCATGCTTTAGGACGTTGATTTCAAGCTTCTCAAGTTTTTCCAATTTCAAGCGTTCCTTTTCGCTGGGTTTGTAGGCGAAGATGTAGATCCTCCTTCGCCGTTGGATATAACCATACTCGCCGGCGTTGATGACTCTCCATTCCACGAAATAGCCCAGCTCATCGAGGCATTTGAGAATAATTGCGAAATCACGTCCTCTACATTCTGAGGGTGATTTGGTTAGTAAGTCGACATTCTCGAGTAAAACGTAGTGAGGCTTAATATCATCTATAATCTTCCGAATGTTCCACCAGAGAATCCCCTTAGGGCCGTTCATTCCCTTGGATGCGTTCCTTGGTTTGGCTACTGAGTAGTCTTGGCAAGGGAAGCCCCCGACTAGTAAATCGAAAGTCTCTGGCATTCCGTCCTTACTTGTGACCTTGGTTATGTCCTTGGGGCAGTGGGGAGGGGAGCCCTTTTTGACAAACTTCTCCTCATAGACCTTATTCGCCGTTTGATTACTGCCCTCCTTGTTGCGCTCGCGGGGTTCCCACTGATTTGACCAGACAACCTGATAATAGTCTTTGGTCCGCTTTCTTGACATGGCCTCCCGGAAGCCGCCGACGCCGGCGAAAAGCTCGATGACCTTCAGGGGCAGGGCAGGCTTCTTATTCATCAGGGGGCCATTCTAAGCATGCGCCGCCCATGGCCAGCAAGATCGTAAAGAATAATAGAAAGAGCCCCCTCCGACCTTTACAAACTTGATCACCTGGGGAGACTGCCTTACCCCAATGCCTTATCTCGACTGGAATCAGCGAGTCTTCGATCGCGTATTCAATTCCGATCGTAAAGACCGTATGACGACCGTTTACGTCGATGAGGACATCATCCACGAGTGGGCCACAGAGATGGGTTTGGGTACGGTCAACTCTGTGGACAGTGTTAAGCTCTTTGTGGACGACTGCCTCCGTGAGCTAGGCCGTGAGCCTGCTAATATTGCTGACTACTGCGATGGTGCTGCGCGAGCTTGGGCTAATCAGGGGTTAAAGGAAGTGCCTCTCTTCATGGGTATGCTTGGTTTGCTCGTTCTCGCTTCAGGGTGGGGGGAGGGCGTTGGGAATCTTTACTATGGCCGTTATTGGGCGATGACCGGCAGCGACAAGAGCGGGATGATTCCTCATATTTCCAATTTGCAGAAGGTTTGGCGTCAGTTGGAGACGTACTCATCCCGGAATCGATACGAACTCGGGATATACAAGGTCCGTACCTTGGCACCCGCCAAGGTCAATGTTGGTGTAATCGTGGCACAAGGTGTCTTGCGTCGAGAAGACGAGAAAATCCTAAAGGATGTTTTTTACGACGAAGGAGCCGATGCCAACGTTGAGTACACCGATCAGCATATCCGATCTTGGCTAGATAAACACCGAGGTAAGCTTTCTTCCCGCGCGCAGCGGGCCCTCGATAGTGTTGATAACGCTGATTACTTGGTTGGGCGTGTTCGCGAGGAACTTGAGGAGTGGGATGGAGAGCCAGCTGACTCTTCGAACTTGATGGGGCGAAGCCGATCCTTCCGCCGGAATGCTTACTTTTGTTTGAACCGAGGAACCGATGGAGTGGCTTATGCCGTTGTACGTTTGGATTTCGCAGGTCGCTCGGGCGACCCCGAGTCAGTGACGTTCGGTCAAGAGGGCGTCAGGTATTCTGCCTATTCAAATGGCGATGCCATTTCGACGCCGCTGGTGTCTGTCCCTGTGGTTAGTGTCGACAGTGCTGGCCCTAAGCCCGTACCAGAAACTTTAAAGTTAATCTCCCCTTCTGACTTCCAGAGGTTCATCGGTGGAGAGTTTAAGAGCGAGATTCCTGGTAATTCATATAAGTATTCTATCGGCGCTGGGCCAATCAGGGTGTTTGTCGATGGCGCAGCGTATGGCGTTGCCGGCCATGTTGAAACTTTCGGGCTTAAACCCGGTTACGGTCACATCGTGATGTATAAGGACGGCGATGTTGTTGATGCGGTTAAGGCCTGGTGCCAGAAGTATGCCGATACGCGAATTGATATTCGCTCGCTTGTACCTGGCTATTTCGCCTCCAGTCCTTTCTGGAAAGTCTTTGTCATCAAACCCAATGTGCCAGCTTGCGAGGATGCCCGGTCGAACGCACTCAAGTATGAGGTTCGCCCACTGGCTCGTTTCGCAGGGGGCCTGAAGTTATATCGTCGTGGAAACAAGTATCTGGCCACGATGCCTCCATCGGTGAACTTGGTCTCCCGACATCCGGTTACTTGTAGCATCAATGACGGTCAGGAGTTCGACGTAGAAGGTGTCACCTTGAGTCTGGAAGGCCGACTCCCTCTTGGTACCTCTAAACTGCTCCTCAAGGAGCAGGTCAAGGATGGGCAGCAGTCCGAGTTAAACCTCACCATTTTTGAGGTAGCCGAGTGGGCTAACGAAGGGCCAGGAACCCTGCACTCGTTGAGTGAAGTCCCTCGCAAAGCCGTCGATCATTTTAAGGGGGTGCTTGGATGCTGGAAGGCGGCATATTCAACTGACGCCGCTGATTGTCCGGAGATAAAGGCCTCCTGGCAGAACGTTAACAGTGACCTTCTGATTCCTTGCGTTTCATCTCACGTACTCGCTGAGCGTATCAAGGGAATGTCAGGCATTAGGCATGGGTCCTTTACTATTGGTAAGCATGCCGCTTGGCGTGCTGTAATCGACAGAGGTAGGCTGCACCCCGCATTCTGTAGTCCTAGCGTCAAAATGCTCTGGGATAACTTTGTTAGGAAATCTCGATGAAATTCTGCGATCAACTTCACGCTATTCTCACTGCCCGTGGTGGGGTTATCGAGTTCGGCGAGTTATTCGCCATCGTCGAAACTCTTCTCAAGGAGTCATATCGGAGAAATAGCAGTTCGTTTATCTACCCAAGCCTTGTGATCACGAGATGGGTCTCTGATGGCTTCCTCGAAGCAGACCTTGAGGCAGGTGGTTTTAGGCTCCGTCGTCCCAGTCTTTTTAGCTGCGGTTCAGGGCGTTGGACTTTGGTTGGAGCAAGATTTTCTCCGGTAAAAGATTACCTAACCTCAAGCCTAAGCGTTCAGGCGGCAACCGGAGACGAGTTCTCTACACCCAAAATTATCTTCAGGGAAAAGGCCGGTATGCCTCTTAATGTTTCGGCATTAAATGCTCTAGGTTGCGATGTGTATGGGGATGCACGCATCGCGGCTTCACAGCTGTTCGCTTCCGAAGCTGGATCTCTTGCCTCACGTATCGCGACTCCGTTAGAGTTTCCACAGGAATATGCACATTTGCGTTGGTTTAAGGTCAGCTCGCCTGAATTCACCGTCACTGACGTCGACCTTATCAATGTTGGACCTGGTCACTATATTTTAAGATCCCACGGAAGCGGTCGTCCCGTCACCAGGCACATCAAGTTGCTGCCTGACAAGCGGTTGGTCGAGTTCGCAGACTGGCGCTGGCTCTATGTGAGCCTAATGGTCGATTCAGGTAGGGTTGCCGAGTGCTTCTACGATCCCATGCGTGAGGTCTTTGCAGTTTGCCGCATCACTGGACCATTTAGTCGGCAGGAGAATTGGCTGCCTAAGGAACTGGCCCAATCTCTCGGGTCGGCTAGCTTTTCCAAGGCAATTACGACCGAAAGAATTCAAGACTTTGACGGTACTTGGAAGGACATCGTCGCTTACCCGAATATTTCCCGTGAACTTGCCCTTATGGTTTACGACGCCCTTGGCATGAATCGCATTCACCCCCTCCGATTTCTACAATACTAACGATGAGAAACCCCCTCGAAGCCTACGCAGCCATCCATAAGGATTTTGCGCTATATCTCCGCACGGCTTACGGCACTAAGTACGACAGCCTAGAGCAGGAACGTGCCAAGCTGTATTCCGAACCATTTGAAGTTAATCCAGGGTCATTCCACCGGCATCCTTGGATAGAGCCGCTTCCGCGATATGCAACGATTGGGAAATCGCTAGTGGAGTGCTCCGGCGATGGACTTGGATGGTCCGACTCTGTGCTCTCCGACCTGCAGGCTTTCTGCTATTCATCCGGCTATCTTTCACCGAAGTTCCCTCTGTATGAGCATCAACGCGACATGCTTGGGTTGGCTGGGCGGGGTAGGGATGGCATAGTGATGTCAGGTACGGGGTCGGGTAAGACTGAGTCTTTCCTCCTTCCTTTGATCGCCCAACTTCTTAAGGAGTCTGCAAGCGCTTCATGGATGAATAGTCCTAGGCCCCTTGCACCAACATGGTGGAATCAGGCAGGCGGTCATTATGTGCCACAAAGGCAGGGAGAGACACGTCCAGCCGCGATACGAGCCTTGATCCTCTACCCGATGAACGCTTTGGTGGAGGATCAGCTAGCACGTCTTCGCAAACTGCTCGATTCGGAGGGCTCTAGAGGATGGCTCGATCGCCATCGGAACGGTAACCGTTTCTATTTCGGTCGATATACTTCGGCTACTCCGGGGCCTTGGAGAGATGGCCCAGACGCAGATGACAAGAAGCTACGCAAAGCATTGAAGGAGCTTTCCAGGACACTTCAGTCTCAGCATGGGGATCCAAGTTTGAAGGAACTTTTTCCATCACTTGATGGGGCTGAAATGAGGTCCCGGTGGGATATGCAAGACGACCCACCTGATATCCTTATCACGAATTTTTCGATGCTCAGCATCATGCTCATGCGAGCGTGCGAGCGAGGTATGATTGAGAAGACAAAGAAGTGGTTGGAAACCGACCCCGATGCTGTTTTCCACCTGGTTGTCGATGAACTCCACTTGTACCGTGGTACCGCCGGAGCCGAAGTTGCAGGTTTGGTGCGGCTGTTGCTCGAGCGTCTCGGTCTCGATGCCTCAAGCCCCAAACTGCGTATCTTGTGTTCCTCAGCCTCGCTAGGTAACAACGATCAGTCTGCAGAATACCTGAAGTCATTCTTTGGCCGTGAGTTTAATCATGAAAGTATGGTTAAAGGTAGGCTGCTACTTCCCGTGGCGGCAAAAAAGTCGCTTCCGTCAAAACCGTTTCTATCATTTAAACGTAACGACAAAGCTCCACTTGAGGCTCTCAAGTTATTAGCAAAAGATTTGGGTATCGAGTGTGAGCCCGATGCAGTGCTTGGAAGGCTTTTTGGAGCAAGCAGCACGGGTGGTTTGGCCATCATCGATGAACTTGTGGCGGCTACCTCTGCCGAGAATGGATCTCCACGTGCCATGAGCATGGAGGTTGTGGCCAATTCACTATTCAAAGATGGGCTTACCGCCGAATCTAGGATGGCAGCACTTGCAGGGCTGATCGAGGTGCGTGCTACTTTGGAAGATTTATTGAAGGGTTCGACAGATGAATATGAAGACCTGAAAGGGGTGCCTTCTTTCCGTGTTCATGGACTACTGTCACTGCCTTCCGGGCTATGGGCATGCGGCTGTAGCACTTGTTCTCCAAAGCCAAATATCGCCGAAGAGGAAGGTAGGCCTGTTGGGAAGGTGTTTGCCCGTGAACGTTGGCTCTGTGAGCGGAATCATCCTGTATATGAGATGCTTTACTGCGAGTGCTGCGGGGAGGTTTTTCTTTCTGGAAAATTCAACTCAGATGAAAGTCGCCTTTTGCCAAAGAGCATAGATTTAAGCCAAGTGCCTTCAAGACGGGCTAGCAACGAGGTTGAGCAGATGAAGGGCGATGATCTGACATTGATATATTTCAGTTCGGAAGCTGTACCCGCAAGGATTCCTCATCGTCTCTTCGCATCAGAATCTGGTGTCGATAAGACGGCCTGGTGCCGCCGCTATTTTAGTCCTTCAAGCGGACGACTCTCCGAAGTCGATGAGCCTGACAGTGTGCCGGTGCTCTGTAATCCTAGCAGTCCGTTGACTGTTACTTCGTTGCCTGCCCAATGCCCCTCTTGCGAGGCTGATTACTCTCACAAGATGCGTAAGTCGCCGATCCGATCTTTCCGGGCCGTCGCCTCCCGCGCCTCGCTCATGCAGGCCAGGAAACTCTTCAGCATCTTGAATAAGAGCAAGACAGGCATACCTGATACTTCATTGGTAGTTTTCTCTGACAGTCGTGAGGAAGCTGCCCGTATTTCTAACGATGTGGAGCGTGTTCACTATCAAGACCTTTTCAGGACCCTGCTAATTGATGAGATGCGGAGGCGATCTTCGGTTAAGGACTTCGGTACAACGCTGGATAACTATTTACAGGCCTCGGGGTTAGATGTGCCTGCTGAGCTCAAGGGCCTTCTGTGGGGCAAGGGAGGAAAGTGGGCTGACCCTGAATGTTCAAAGCTCAAGAAGTTAAAGTATGACCTTAATGCCCCAGATTCTTCCATTGTAGAAGAGGCTAAAAAAGCGCTTACGCGCTTGAAGGAAGAGCATTCCACGGTCGAAGGCTATTTGCCAGTATTTCTTGTTGCCGATTCCCTAATGAAGCGAATGCATGGGATGGGCGTTAACCCGTTTGGTCCTTTTAAACAGTTTGATCAGATACTCGGGGTTAACTGGTATGACTACCTGGCTGAACGACTACAAAGAGCAGAAGCGAACTCAGTTAGCATATTCGGTGAGTTGGAGCTTGTTCTTCAGGCGCGTTTTTCGGCTTCGATAATCGAATCATTCCTTTCATCGCTCTCTTATTCCTCTGAGACTTCGGGTGTAGGTTCGGTCGCACCGTTATACAGGGTGCAATCTTTACCTGGGACTCAGCCAACCGTTACTCCCTTAGAGCAAGGGTTTTATAATGACATTGGTCGTCTTCTCGGGACTAATACCCGAGGTGCCATTGATGCTGTTGCTGCATTTACTCGTCTCCTCGGGGATGTCCGTCGATATAACGACACGTTCGACAACAAGTTACGAACCGGGATCGCTGACTATTCTGACGCGCCTGCGCCAATCACGAAATACCTAGAGCGACTAGCTGAGTCACGTGGGCTGGATGCCGAGGCTATTTTCGATGCCTTGAACCCCTTGATGAGTGGTGCTCTGCTAGTCAATGGTTGGGGTCTTGGGTTAAGGATTTCCGATTCGAAAGACCAGGTGTTTGTTTGCGATAAATGTAACAGAAAACACCTGAGCGAGAATTTCGGGATTTGCACAAGATCGAAGTGCAAGGGCACTGTCCGCGCATCCACAGGTCTGACAGTATCTGACTTAAGGTCTACAAACGTCTACAGCACTCAGTACTTGCGCGGAGAAGGTATGTTTAGGTTGCACGCAGAGGAATTAACAGGACAGACCGACGATCAATTTTCGAGGCAGCGACTTTTCAAAGGTGCTTGCTTTGATGAAAAAGAAAAAATTGTCGGTAAAATCGACTTACTCAGTGTAACCACGACGATGGAGGTAGGAGTAGATATCGGTTCACTCTCGGCCGTACTGCTAGGTAATATGCCTCCGCAGCGTTATAACTATCAGCAGAGAGTAGGTCGTGCAGGTCGGCGTGGTCAGGCGTTCTCGATGGCTTTGACGATTTGCAGGAATCGTAGCCACGAGCTTTATCACTTTGACGATCCTACAGCCATGCTTTCGGACGTTCCTCCAGCACCGTTTCTAACGATTAACAAAGAGGTTTTAGAGCGTCTCTTGGCCAAGCATGTTCTTGCGGATAGCTTCCGACTCGCTGGCATTGTATCTACTAATGGCCGCCAGACAAATGGTGAATTCGGAGAGGTTTCCTATTGGAAGGAGCAAGGCAACCATAACGAAATCAAACGGTTGAGGCAGTTAATTGAAGGCTTCGATCTTTCGGGAATCCTCCGGCGATTTGATGATTGGTTTGCGTGCATTGATCCCACTGGAGGCCTTCGGGAAGAAATGTTAACTCGCGTAAGGGGCAGGCTTTTCGTCCAAATTGATGGTATCATCAAAGGTTGGCATAACCCACAGGCCTTCATTTCCGATACTCTTGCCCAATCAGGGGTTATTCCTTTATTCGGGATGCCAACAGAAGCCCGTTTTCTTTATCAAACGGACAGAATCGAGGCCAGTGAAGATACGCCTGCAGGGATTAGCACATCACTTGAACGTTCGATTTCCGATTATGCACCTGGTGCACAGCGAACCAAGGATAAGGGGATATTTACATCAATTGGATTTACGCCTCAGATCATCAAGGGCCCGAGAAATGTTGTTATGACTATGGGTTCGGCTTGGTCTGATGCGCCCCGCCTGATGTGTTACTGCGGTGAGTGCGGGCACGGAGAGAACTTAGCTGCCCCCACGGATAAATGTAATAACTGCGGAACTGTTCTCGCGGTTGGCGGTAATTTTAAGGTGTTTGAGGCGGCAACCCCGGCCGCATATCGCACGAACTTCAGGCAGCCTGAGGAGGTTAAGGAGAACCAAGGACTGCGTGCTGGTAATCCGATCACAATCGCGATGCTTGGTGCGCTTCCGGCGTCCGATGTTCAGTCGAACTGTTTGGTGAGCGGCGCTCCTTCAGACGTCGCCACTTTTAATTTCGGGACCTCAGGCGAGGGTTTTGATGTCTATGCCAGGGACGAAGGGGCCTTGAAGGAGCAATGGATTTCTGTCGAACGCTCGGCGCTCCCAGTAGGAGTCCAGTCCAGAAAGATAGTACTTAAAGCGATGACGCATACTGACGTTGTTTGTATTTCTCCTGACGCAGTAAATGTCATGCTAGACCTATCTTTTGATGCACATAAGCCAGGTCTGATTCGTCGCAGTAGCGATGGAGCAGAGAAGAAGTCAGCTGCTTATTCCGCAGCTTTTCTCATAAAGAAAGCTGCCGAGGGTGTCTTGGATTTAGAGCACTCCGAGGTTGGAGTTGCGACTGTTCGTCAGCTTAAGGAATCGAACGTCCCTCAGATTATCCTTTACGACACTTTGGCTAACGGCGCCGGCTTCTGTTCAGAGATGGCCAAGGGCATGACGCAGTATCTTGATTATGCCCTCGCTGGTCGCTTGGGTTTGGCACTTGGCTCCGATCGTCATGCCAAGATGCCAGGGGGGTGCCTGACTGCTTGCCCTAAGTGTATTTCAAATCACACCAACCAGGCATTCCAACCTATACTTGATTGGCGCCTTGGCCTTGATTATATAAGGGTCTTGCGCGATAAATTTGAAGATCTAGGTGCAAACGGCTCTGGTCGTTTTTATTCTGATTGGGTTAACGGATATGCGATGCCCTTGGCTCAAGCGGTAGCTGGCTATGGCATAGGTTTGGAATTGTCAGAGGATGTCGCTCATCCCGTTCTCGTGCGAAATTCCGCAGGTAGTAAATTGGCAATCATCGTTGTGCATCCTCTATGGAAGACGGAGTCTTCGGTGGTACTGAAGGTTACCGATGAGATTGCTAAAAAGTTTGGTGCCGATGTGGAAATTCGGATCGCTGACACATTCAACCTTACGCGTCGCCCACAGTGGGCCTGCCTATGAGTTCGCCCAAAGACCCTGTGGTTTTGACCGCGCCGATAATCTCAGCTGAATCCTTAGCACCGATTTATCCTAGTCAGTATTATTACGACCATAAGTGTGCCTTTAAGTTTGTTCTATCTAGGGCGACTAACGCGGTAAGCCTTCCGGCGACTCCACGAATGGAGCTGGGCACTATCATCCATGCTTTGCTCCATTGGTCATTCGTGAACAGGCATGTAGGAGTGACCCTGCCTCAGGCTGAGCAAAAATTTGATGAACTGGTGGCAGCGTGTGAGAGTAGGCTTTCTGCGTCACCTTTGTCCGCACACCTCGTTCCGTTATCGTCCTCCTGCGATGTTTTCATCAAAAGGCGTCATTCTGCCGTACGTCATGCGCTACGAAATCCATCGGTAAGGAAGCCGGGGGGCTCAACCAGCACGCGTCAGCTTTCTGAGGAAGGTATCGTGAGTTCGGACGGTTTAATTAAAGGAAGTATGGATGCTGTTTATTTTAACGGTGATGCGATAGATGTTATTGATCGAAAGAGTGGTGATGTGACTCGTGGCGGGATCTTGCGCGAATCCTACGTCATGCAGCTTAAGTTGTACGCTGGTTTGGTTCATGACGTTCAAGGAGTCATGCCTCGATCGCTCGCGCTCATCGATGGGGACTTCAAAAGATATGAGGTTGATTTTACCGCAGATGAGGTAATAGCCCTTTATTCTGCAGCCAAGGAGTGGCTTAGGTCGATAAGGGAAGTGGTATTGAGCCGCCCCGATAGTCTTGCTTCTTTAGCAGATCCACGACCAAGCAATTGTAATAACTGCCAGCTCAGGCCAAACTGTCGTCCGTACTGGGAGGCGATTCGTCAGGGGGCGCAGGGGTATCCCATGGACTTTGCTTTAACAGTAGAGAGCATCGAGGCGCTTCCGCAGGCACATATCGTCAGATTCGGCGGCTATGACCGCAGTCTTTCATTTCGCGTAAAGAACGCACGCTTAAGTGCCTATAAGCCCACATTGGATCAGCTTAAGAAGGGCGACCAAATATTTGTTATGAGTGCAGCAATGGCAGGCAGGCAGCTTGAGGTAGACGTGCAGACGGTTATCCTCATTGACCGACGTTAATTGTCTTCAGGTGTTATCCATCAACTCGGCAATCCTCCGGAGGTAGTCCCGAGAGTTTGACAGCAGCATCTTGGCCTGTTCGTTATTTTCATCCGGGTGAAAGTGAAGGACCTTGTTGCGGATAATCCGCGTATGCTCGATGTGCTCATTGGCAATCTGCCTAACCAGTTGTTCTCCAAGTCCGAAGTTGCTATTAAGGCGTGCCTTAACTGCTGCGTTTAGGATTAGCGACTTATACTCGGAGAAGGTAAGTTGCTCAAGCTTCAGGCCTTGGTCCTTGCGGTCTTCGTGCGCGCTTGCGTTGATCTCGTCTTGTTTAGGCTCGGCCATCTCGATGATCATCCTGATGAGATTCTCGATTTCCTGAAGCAGGAGGAAGTTCTCGGTCAATCTGAGAAGCTCTTCCGCCAGATCTCCCGATTTGACGACCGCGAAACAACGGCCTTGGTCATCTTTGACGTATACGTGACCATACTTCGTAATTTCGAACTTCTTATCGTACACCGATTCGGATTCTCTTACGAAGATGGGGTCCCTGCAGATTCGACTACACCTCACCGTAGTCCTGTCTCGTTTGAGTAGGTCTTGGGTCGCGATATCGTCCCACGCGATGGTTCCGATAATCTTTTCTTCCGATACTCCTACGGGGACAAAGTCCACGTTTTCTTCGGCCAGAAGGATGGCTGCCGCTTCGATGTTTTCCTGGGGGGATACTATCCACTTCGGGTATCCGAGGTTACCTCCCTTCGATTTTGATTTATCGCGAAGAGCGCGTTGGTTATCTACCACCTTCAACATCCCGAAAGTAATGATGGGCTGCCGCACGTCTTCACGTTCTTCCTCGGATTCCTCATCGATTGCATTCCGGTCAATAATTTGGACAAGCGTGTCTAGGTTGACGGAGTAGAATTTCGGGGTCGTCGTTAGGCTCAGTTTCTTGAGCGTGCGCCTGATCTGGATGATGGCGTTGCTGCTGCGACGCTCCCAGTCGAAGTGCGATAGGAGCTCGCGGACCGTCACGAAGACGGACTCGCCTTTTCTTAGTTTAGTTGCCTGCTCAACTAGCCAAGCTGGAGGTACGATTTGCCTAGTCATGGTTATTTCAAGATAGCGGTGCAGATGTTGTTGGCCTCGTCGATGATTTGGCCGTACCCGCGGGCAAGGTTGATGCCGTCAGAAGTGTTCACGTGCCAGTACTCTTTTGTCTTGTAGCGTCCAATCGTGGCCAGGGCGTCGATGAATTCCTGTTCCGAGGGAAAGCGTTCGCCGGTCTTTTGTGCTATCGCGTTAAGGCAGTAGTTGAATGCGGTAATACCGGAGCTTTTGAAGAGAGCGTATTCTTTATGACTGTCGAAACAGAAGGGGGCTACTTTCTTCCAGGCGTTCCAATAGTCGATGAACATTCGGCAGATTTTCTCCGATAATCCGTTTTCCCAGGCTGCCGCATAGGTGCCGCTGTTGAGCGGAAATTTAAGCGAATTCATCATGCCCTTAGCCGTACACCAGAACCGTCCTTTGTCATTAGGGTGCTTGATCTTGCCGCGCAGGGGTGAGTCTGGGTCGAGCCGCAGACGCTCGCACACGACGAAAGCGCGTTGCTCCCACGCATTCTGACTCGTTGGGACGGGGCCGCCGCCTTTGAGAATGCCAGCGGTGGCCAGGTATTTGTCTACTTTTTTGGCTTCGGAATTGATGACGGAAAACTGATACGCCTCAACATCTACATCCTTGGACTCAATGATGATCACCGGAACCTCAAAGGATTGGAATTTGGCGTGATGGGCTTTGAACGCATCCATCTTCCTGCCTGTGGTTTTAGACGAATATAGTCCGGCTGCTACCATCAGCCCTCCGAAGCGATGTTGTCCGTCGATAATCCAGAGCTTTTCTCCTTCGGGCACTGTTATCTCACAAAAGCCATGCTTGGATTCTTTGTATTCAAGGGCCCCTCGGTATGATGCGATAATTGCCGGGGGCAGGATGGCGTTCCCTTTGGTTTTCGCGTCCTTCGTGGTGAGGAACTTTGCCAACTCAAAGAATCGCTTCTCATCCGGCTTTCTTTGATAGCCTTTCTTCCCGGTCGCGGGGTCGGCAAAGTCCACCTCGCCGATCTGGGCGAGCTGGCTGACGGTCATTTTAGTGCAGAAAAGGCCGATGCCATTCTGGAGGGTCTTGATGCCGAAGATTTCCATGGGTTTAAGCACGCTAACTGGGAGGGAGTCTTATTGAACAATAAAATTGCTTTTCATGAGAGGGGCTTAGGTCACCCTTGCTCATCACGAATTTATGCACAAAAGCGTCATATTGTCCTCCAAGATGGTGACCATCCCGGCCCAGGGCAGGGCGCTCACCCTCAAGGTGTCGGGGGCCGTCAACGACAAGCGTTTCGACCGCCCGGTTACCCAGCTAGAGGCCGGCAGCGGCCGCTTGGTGATCAGGAAACGCGACAAGTCGGAGCATCAGACCACTTTTAAGAAGTGTAAGCTTCGCATCGATGCCCTTGAGCTTCCTCGGGGTAGTAACGCGATTGACATCGAGGTAACCATGGGCATCCCGATGGCTTCGCTGAGTATTGGACAGAGCAAGATCGGTATCGGGCGATCCAGGAAGCCGGGGCAGTTCAAGAAATACGACTGGGCTAAACTCCATAAGATTCTCGGTTACGGCGAACAGGTCGCCAATGCGCTTGGGAAGTCCAAAGGCTCGGAAGTACATCTGCTGGTGCTCACGCCCAAAAACCGACCAGTTGTCCTCGGCTTCGATAAGAATTCCCCGTTCGCAAAGCTTCCCGGTGCCAAGTCGCAGCGCCAGGTCAACCTCCTGGCGATTCCAGGAAAGCCTCGAATTCTAAGGGTAAAGAACTAACGCTTATTCAGGAAGAGGTAGGCATACTATATGCCTGATTCTCATTTGAGTCTTTTGCTTAATCTGAAGGTCGCCAAGGGCCTTAAGGGCATGGCGCCGAACAAGCCGCTACTGGTGTTGGCGATCTTGGACTTGTTCGAGGCGGGGCTGGTTGGTTCGGATGGTCTGGTTCATAAGGATGCCCAGCTGAACCTGCGGTTTCGGTCCTATTCCCCGATATGCGCCCCGCGCCGGGGTAATGCCATCGATCTGAACCTTCCGTTCCGGCATCTGGCTTCCGACGGGATTTATACCCACGTGGGGGACGAGGAGAGGGTAGTGCGCCTAGATCCTGTCTTGCTAGCCCGGTTCATGGACCCACGCTTCCGCCAGGAGGCCCGACGACGTATCGTAGCCACCTACTTCCCCGCGTACGAACAAGTGGCCTTATACGCCGCCCTAGGCATGCAAATGCCGTCTTCGGATGAGCTAGCCGAGGTACGCCAAGACCAGGCGGCCTACAAGGCCCAGCTTAGCCGGGGCCGGGACGCCCGTTTCAAGGTCTCGGTCATCTCGGGCTACCATTTCACCTGCGCCCTGACCGGCTACCGCCTCATTGCGTCCAAGTCGACCTATGTCCCCCTGGAGGCCGCGCATATACATGCCCACTCCAAGAGAGGGCCGGATACCCCCGATAACGGCCTCGCGCTGACCCCGACGGCCCACGATCTCTTCGACGCCGGTCTTTGGACCGTCGATGACAACCTCCGCATCCGCGTCGCGAAGTCCGACATCGCCGAATCTATCCTCCCCGGCGGCTCGCACTTCAAACTCGCCGACCTTCACGGCCGCCCGCTCTTCTTCGCACCCCAGGCAAAACTCCGTCCCGACCCCGCCCACCTCGCTTGGCACCGCCGCGAGGTCTTCACCACCTAGCCAGAGTCAGAAAGGGTCGGTCGCTCGCAAAGGGGTCAGACCTCATTGCTTCAGCCTTACCCCTTGACGAAGTACTTATCGCCGGTGGATAGGAGGTTCCCCCTGCGGATATACTTGTAGAACGACCCTTTTCTGTCGAACCGTAGTTCGATGTCTCGTCTCTTGGCATAGGCTTCGATCTGTCGGATGTGCCAGTTGTCCAGGGAGCCATGATACGGCACTATCTGGATAGACTTAGGATTGCTGCGTGTGGTCACCTTGACGATCTCTGGTTCCTTGGGCGGCATGTTGGGTATTCCGGTTTGGCTTTTTTCGGATAAGTCGGGAATGACGACTTCATCGACCTCGGTGTCATACTCCACGCCTGCCTTGAAAGGGCCGTCCAGATAGATTTCCACCCTGTCGGGATACGAGTTGACGAAGAATGAGCAGATGGTGCGCGGGCGATCTATCCTGCTGTCACCGTTGACGGTGGTCAATGGGCTGGCCCGATTGTCTAGCTCTGCTTGGCGCAGGGACATTCGAACGAACCCTGGTTTGTCCTCCCACTTTGCTCCTGAGCCGGTCTTGCTGTTATGCTCCGTGAAAGTGACGCCAGTGACCTGTCCTGAACGGATGAACAAAGGTGCCGATTGTGGTCCGTCTTCGGTAAGGCTTCCGGCTTCATAGACTATCAGCCGCACGTCATGAATAGTGTCTCCTGGCGGTATGCAGTCTTGGTCAAATTCTTCGTGAGAAAGCGAAAGGCAGAAGTCGGCGGGTTGCTTCTGCAGGATTCCGAGGAGGCTTTCATCCGCCTCGCATTCTATGATCAGTGACTTGGAGGTCTTGACCAGCTTCTCCCTGATTTCAATCGGTCCGTCGGTGCTTAGATGAGCGGTCTTGGTGAGATGATCTCTCGCATCCGCAAAAATCTGCTCATCACGATGTCCTCGGTAGAGCATGGCTGCCTCGATGTTGATGCCTGCCAACCCTCGCTTGGTGAGATTATGGCTGCCGACCCACAGGACGGCTTTATCTTCGTCTTCCGCGTAGATCAATTTGGCGTGCATCAGGCCGGAAAATGGACCTTCTCCGGAACTATCCGTGCCGCTATGGAATTTCACCGAAGCTGGCCTTAGTTCTGCGAATTTATTGAGGCCCACTAGGTCGTTGGTGGGATCGTCTGACACGATGATGAAGCTGCCTGGCCGGAGGATGCGCTCTTTCTGTCGATTGAGTAGCATGACTCCATATGGAGTGACGTAGCACATTTCCATCTGAAGGCGGGTCTTCGCCTCGGCCATGATCTGCTCGATGACCCCTATCGCGGCCTCGTTGTTGGTTCGGCTGAAGAAGGTGGGGTTCATTATATGGTTATCGTCATGCTAATGTCATCTTTATCAAGAATTCTCCCGTCTTGCTCGGGAATGGCTTCAGCCCCCATGCGTTTATTCCCCAAGTTCTATCAATGATCTTTGGGTTAATTTTCGTCTAAAAAGACGAAATTTTATACTGTAAAACATGAGCAAGATTTATATTTCATGACTATGAAATACGAAGTTCTTCGTGGTCAGGCCAAAGTCGGCAGCTATGATTTCGATGAACTGAAGGCGCTTTATCAGGCCGGGGTGCTTCTCCCGGCCGACATTTTTTTGGATTCCAGGCATGACCGACTGGAAGCCGCTGTCATCCTTGCTGGCACCGAAGCCTGCACCCGTGGTTTTGCCGCCGGCGGCGTCGGCCGTAGCCGCAGCGACCCACGCCAGCTTCGGAGGCGCGTCCCTAGGCGAGACTTCTATTGAGACCCGCGGTCGCGATTCGGCACGCCGTACTCAGGGCTGGAGTGCCATCCTTGTCTTGGTCGGCCTCGTCCTCATGGCCAGCCCTTGCCTATTCACCTTGGAGAGCACGACGATTGCGATCGTCCTGCCTTTCCTCGGCCTGCTACTCGTCTTTTTCGGGAGGCTCGGTTGGTCGGTAGGGAAGTGGATGCGCTAAATCCTGTCCGAGTGGGCCGAACACGAGTCTGGCCGTTGCTTGTCAGGTGATGATACCCAAGCCCGGGCTAAGACGTATTTTATTGCGAGGAGGGGTCGCCCCTTCTCCTTCTTGCCTATATGGTCTTTCGGCGGACCAACAGCATGGCTCATTTAGGTCCGTCGAGCTCGGCGAGCTTTCTGATGGCCTTAGGGTGGCCATTGGCCGCGGCGCGTCGGAACCAGTCTACGGCTTTTTCGCGATTCTTAGGGAGCCCCATCGTGCCATCTAGGTGATGCATTCCCAGATCATACTGACTATCGGCGTCCCCCAAAGTCGCGATCAAGGCTAGGGACTTGAGCATCACCTCATTAGCCTGTGCTTCCATCATCTTTAGGGGGTCCAGTGCTTCCGCTTCTTTGCGGCAAATCTCGCGGACGGCAGGCGTGAGGAGCTTCTCATATTCTGTTTCAACCTTTTCGACCTTGCCTGGGTCTTTGGACCACCGCGCCTCTGCCAGTGCGTACTGGTAGGCCATCCTGATGTTTCCTAGGCGCTTATGGTTGAATGAGCACATGAGCATCGCATTCGTGTTGCCTTCGCGATACGTCTTTTCGGACCAATACAAGGCATCCTTTGGTCGGTTTAATTCCTCGACGCCATAGGTGAAAAGGAAGGCAAGTTTGAAGCCGGCCTTTCGGGAGATGTCTAAGTTTGAGCCATTGGCTGCCTTTTCGGTCCAGTAGATAGCCTTTGTGACATTTCGTTGAACGCCCAGCTTGCCCAAGCCATAACAGTCCGCCAGCGCCAGTTGCGAGACGGGGTCGCCACTTTCGGCTTTTCTAATGAGGATACTCAGCTCGTCATTCGGAAGCAGCTGCGCTGCGGCTGATGTCGCGAGTGTCAGCAGCCCGATAAGAAACATGAACTTCCTGTTGAATGTCATGCGGTAACATTAGGGTTCCTTGGTTTGCTTTGAAGCATTAAAGGGGGGCCAAACATGGGTTCAGGCCTTGCCTTTTGCTCGTTGAACCTAAGCGCGGATTCACCACAGAATTCCATACAGGTAGCCTATGGGTGCGGCCTGACCCCTTGGGTTGATCGCTATCGGATGACCGGGCCGGTCATCCCTACCAAGATACAGCGGATGCGATGTCATCGCATCCCTACCTGGGTCAGCGCAAGACGAAGGCGAAGAAAGCGAATACCAAGACGATGATGATCACGAGGCAGTCAGGATTCGGCCGCGCATGATTCTTTGAAATTGCACTAGAATTACTTCCACCTTTGACTCCTTACCAGTAAGAAGATGACCAACGAACTAGCCAAGGGCCGTTCCCCGGGCCGCTGCCCCAAGTGCGGCGCTCATCTTCGCCCCGAGGTTTATTTCTGTCCTCATTGCGCCGAGGGCTGGCGTAGCCCAACCGAAGGTCTTGAGCCCACGCCGGAACCGGTCTGGGACGCGGAGACCCGCATCCGCTTGCGCTCCCCCGGCGCTTACGACGCATTTCTGCTTTACCTTGTCGCACTGTTCGTCTCCGCGCTTCCGCACTTTTTCATCCGGGACGCCAAGGGGCTTGATTCCTGGGAACTGATCCTCGGGTCCGGTTGTGTCGCCATCGCCAGCTTGTGGATCGCCTTCCGGCACTTCTCGGTGGTGAAGGGCTCCTTGAACCTCGAGGGTTTGATTTCTCCTTGGTTCCTGGTGTCTGCCTTGGCGCTCCTGCCCATGCTGGCCGTCAACCACTTATTCCACGCTTTGCTGCTCAAGGAGACGTCGGTCGTCATGGATCCTTCCATCTACCTGCTGGCGGACCGTGATCCCTTCATCGCCGGTTTGTTCATCTGCGTCTTCCCTGCGCTCTTCGAGGAGCTGGGGTTCCGCTCTTATATCTTTCCGTTGTTGCAGCGCGCGGTCACGCCTGTCTGGGCGGCGGTCATCAGCTCGGCGCTTTTCGCGACGCTGCATCTTTCTTTCTGGAGCTGGCCGTATCTCTTCACGCTCGGGCTGCTCTTCGCCTTCGCCGCGTACCGGACCCGAAGCGTGTTCCCCTGCATGGTGCTCCACTTCGCGCATAATTTCGCCGTGCTCTTCCTCCTGCCTCGTCACTAGTTTGAGGTTGCGGCCGTTTTGACGGATATCATTAGTAAGCAAATGGAAATGCTCCTGATTTACTTGGTGTCCGGCGGCATCACCGCCGCCATCGCCTCGTCCAAGGGCAGGAATGCGGTGGGGTGGTTTTTCCTGGGCTTCTTCTTCTCCTGTTTCGCCATCATCATCCTGCTGGTCCTTCCCAATCTCAAGGAGATCAAGGCGAAGGAAGAGCGTCTCGAAGAAGAGAACCGTCGCATCCGCGAGCAGGTCCGCCAGGAGCAGATGCGCCTGGAGGCTTTCCGGCAGCAGACCAACCTGCGGCTTGAACGTCATGATCAGGCCTTGCAGCTGGATACCTCTCCCCGGGCGGATGCCCCGTTGGGATTAGGCTCCGGCCTCGGTGTCCCTCCTTCTCTCCCGGATTCCGCCGACGGTCAGCTTCCGGTCTGGTTCTATGCCATAGGCGCTAATCGATGCGGGCCCGTCACCCTGGGCGCCGTCCGTGCTCTTTTCGTGGGTGGTGAAGTCAATCCGGATACCCTCTTCTGGCGTAGCGGGATGCATGACTGGCAGGCAGGGAAGAATGTCCCTGAAATCCGTAACCTCATCGGCTGACCCATGGAAACCGAAGGAACATACATCTTGTCCGGCATCGTGCAGGGGCCCGTCCCTCCGGGGCCGGATGGGGCCGAGC
>JACCDT010647744.1_pt1 | contig 19548 bp, 34 predicted proteins | sample 7446291 | NCBI WGS metagenome assembly JACCDT01 (sample SAMN15323446, study PRJNA562643) | freshwater metagenome | isolation source: river surface water | place: USA:Blue River Watershed | collected 2017-08-17 | reverse complement strand
TCACTTCTTGGCTCAATATGCTTGTCAGACTCAAGGGTTTACCAAGTTTATTGAGAACACTAATTACACATCACCTGAACGGTTGTTAGCCATCTTCCCTAAACATTTCAAATCTAAAGCGCAAGCTGTTTGTTATGCTGGTAAGCCACAAGAGATTGCTAACCGTGTGTACGCTGACAGATATGGTAATGGAAGTGAAGAGACAGGGGATGGTTTTAGGTATCGTGGCAGGGGGTTGTGTCACCTTACATTTAAGACAAACTACTATCAATTCTCATTAGAGACAAATGTCGATTGCTTACGTCATCCTGAATTGTTAGAGGAGTTGCACTACGCTGTAATGGTAGGTTGTTGGTACTGGAATAAACGTAAGCTAAATGATGATGCAGACAAGAATACAGAGCAAGCATTTTTAGACATAACAAAAGCTATCAACGGTGGCACTAACGGATTAGCAGATAGAAAGGCTTATCTCACAGCTTGTAAGAAAGTGCTTGGAGGGTGATATGGATAGATTTATTACTTGGATAGGTAAAGCCCTCTCATCTAATAGTATCCCCTCTACTAAACGATTAGGAGTATTCTTAGGGTTGAGTGCAGCTTTCATTAGTGTTATTGTCATCCTCTCTATTTTGATAGGGGTGAGTTTGAATGTCCCCTCAATTCATTATCTTTCTGTCTACTCTTACTTGCTTGATGCTCTTAACATTCTTATTGGGCTTATGATTAGTGGTGGTACAATTGGCTATGTAGCTACGAGAAACAACGAAAATAACAAGGAGCGTAAAATTGAGTGATGACATCTCTAGGCGTGTTAATAAAATTGAAGGGGATGTTTCAGACATTCAACAAACGGTTGGCGGTGTTAAAACAGAAGTCGCCATTGTTAATACAAAAATTGATGGGCAAGACAAGCACTTGCAGGATATTAAGGAGAGTATGAAATTACAAACAAGTATTCTCAATAAATTGCTAACCTTAACCGACAGACACGACAACTTTGAAAAAGAGTTTAAGGTGTTAAAGGAAGATTACATTACACACAAAGAGGAAATCATTAAACTTGTCGGTACAATGAGAGGTATTGTATTGGCAGGGGCTATATTTGTTGGAATGATTATTGGAATGGGGCTGTACATTTATTCTGATAAAATGGTTGTGTTGCAAGGACATGAAAGCAGAATATATGCTTTAGAAATAAAATAATGTTGTGAAAGAAGCCAAGCCGTCTTAATTGATAGCTTGGCTTTTTGTTGTCTAGGGTTTAACCTTTTAAAGTTTACTTAACCTCGCAGCTTCCACCACTGCAAGCCAATTCTCCACTTAAATCAGTGTTGTCCTCTTCTTCAACAACATTAGACAAATCAACACTTTCCAAGTGGGACATCATTTCCTCAAACCTCTCTTTCGTAATATCCTCGAAAGGTGCTTGAATATAAGTTCCACCGTCATAAGGTAGAACAGAGATACCATTAAAGTTATAACGGTTTTCCCACATCCATTTCCCTACAGCCTCCCACTCATCATTCTTGACACTAATTGTACAACTTACGTTGTGAGTGTTTTGCCCTTTGATGTGTCCTGTCTTAACCCACTGTGTGTTAAATAACTTCACTCGCTCAAGAAGCTGCAAAGGTGTCTCTGTACGCAACAAACTTCCAACAGGAGCTTTCTGTGGCACTTGAATAACAGCTTGGTCATTTGGTCTAAAGTATTCATCTTCAACTAATGTTGGATGATTAGTAGAGAGGTATGTATAAATACTCTCATTCTTACCGACACGAATACGACGAATGTAGTAATCATTGTGCCAAGCATGAACCCCACTACTGCTTCCTAATACTAAACTAGATGTTCCGCTAGGCTTAATAGTGGTTGTACGGGCAGCAGGATTAATGCCTAATAACGTAGCTACACGTTTGTTCTCTTCAATCACTACATTAGCAGCTTGTTTCAAATCGTGCTGCAACACAACTCCACTGCCAATACCTGTCATACCTACGCCAATCAAAGCGTCCTTCTCTGTAGTTGTTTTCCAAATGTCTCGTAAATAGTGGAAGTCAGTGTACCCCGCTTGCAATGTACCAATAAATGCTGCTGCCTTACTGCGAGCATTCAAATCATCTTGTGATGTAATATCAGAAACATTTAGCTCACAAAGATTACAAAACTGAAACGGACGTAGCGCAATTTCACAGCAGGGATTTGTACCCCAATCTTTATCGTTAGAAAAATAAACGCCTGGCTCACCACATTGGCTGGCAACCACCTTATCCCATAGGCTATTAAAGCTTTCCTCTGTTGCTTTATGACGAAGGATAACAGCACTATTATTAGCTCGCCCACGTTGAGGGTTAAGTTCCCACCATGCACCTTGTTTACAAGTTAGCATATCCACATCGTCCGTTGAGAATAATGAAATTAGCGCGGCTCTACGAATACCTCCTGCCAAAACAGCATCCGCAATGTAGCACATAATATCGTGTGCTTCAATTGTTGATAGTTTACTTCCTGTTGGTTTACTATCCATAATCTTCTTAATGTTATGGACTGCATCTTTAAGTGGTTGTGCGCCCGGTGCTTTACCTCCTGATGTAACCAACAACGCACCTTTAGGGCGAATGTCGCGGAAGTCAAACACTGGCTCTGATTTGCCGTGAAAGTAAGCCTCTAATAGAATACGGATTGTCTCCGCCCAACCTTCAATATTATCCGCAACTAAGAATCGACGCTTAGTTTTCAACATTCCTTTGATAACAGGGAGCTTCTCCACATGGTGCTTCTGCACTGAATATCCACAACCTGTACCCCCAAGCAGCAGAAACATCGTTTCAGGAAAAGCGTACACACTGTCAATCGGCAAGTAAGCACAGTTAAAAATACGGCTAGGGCTTGTCTCAATACTCTTGCCAGCAAACTGTAGACTTCGCATACTTGGTAGAACTTTCTTTGTAAGAACAAACTCCTTGTATACCTGTTGAATCTCATCTTTCATGTGTGGGTATTTACGAACGTGCATTGCTATGTTTCGCTCTACCAGTTCTTCCCAAGTTTCTCGCCGATTAATCTCAGGGATATACCGCGCATACTTCATGTGTACTGTAATGTCTGATAAAATATCTTGAGACAATTTTGCTTGTGCATCTACTACCATTTTCTTTTCCTTTGTTAAATTTTTGTGTACCCATAACCAAGAGATGTCTTGTATCATAACACTACTCTGTTCATTTCGTTAACCTCTCTAGCCATTGTTTCATCACCACCGTAAGCCACGAAAGCCTCAAGTGAGGCGAACCCACTCTTACACCAATCCCTATCCAACCTCTCAAAAGCCATAAACAACTTCCCCTCTACAACCTTACCTTGTAAATTACGATGTTGACACTCAATCACTTCGATGCTCATCGATGTATCAACACCAAGTTTATAAAGCAATTGATTGCGTATCGCTACAGAACCATCATACTCTTTGAACGTAGCTAAATCAGATTCACTAATGTTACGACTAATACTGTTGCGATTTTGTTTCTTGTATTTCATTATGAATCCTTATTCTGGTTATTCTCTAAAGGAAAGAAAGCTTCCATTGTTACAGGAGCTACTAAACGTAATTCTGCTAACACTTGTTGAGCTAATTCACGATGCTCTTTCTGTGTTGTAGGGTCAAGTCGTTGCTTTAAGTAGAATATCCAAGAACGTAAATTACCATTAGCGTACATACGACTCATTGTTAAACCTTCTGGTAATAACGCTCTAGCTTGCTCTTTAGCGATACCCAGTTCTAAAGCTTCTTCATATAAATCCAACGCTTTGTCATTTACAGCATATTGAGCTTGTTCCCACCAAGCATTCAAACCAATATCCTCTGTAACAACACTATTCTGACGATTCTTTGTATCTTGTAAACGACACTCCCGTAATGGCGCGTTATCAAGTTTTGTCATATCTTGGTAGCGGCCACTAAACTCTTGAAAGTTTAAACTTTTGTGCCGCAACACTTGACGACCAATATCTCGTGTAGTATTCAACTCTAAACAAACATTAGCCATCTCAAACGGTGATACATGGCCGTGAGTCATCATATATGTAAGCAATCCTTTAATGTTTGGATTGTCTTGGTTGTCAGGGTTGCTGACTCTGGCGATGTATGCAAGGACATTATCAATTTCAGGTGTTGCCCAAACAAATTTAACTTGGTTTATCATACACTCTCTCCAATCATTATTGTATACTCAACCAACCCTTTCTGTGTCTTATCAGCTTGGACATGACAAATAACATGATTACTGTCAAGCAACTTACGAATCTCGTCTGTAACATTAGCAAGCACACCTAAATCTTCGTTCTTCTTTTGTTGCTTCTGCATTTGCTTAGTGTACGGAAAGAAATGAGTGGATAAGCAATCCAAATCTACTATAATCTCTCTACCATCTTTACTATCTGTTAAGACAGCTAACACATCGCCTTTATAAACTAGGTTGTATAAGTAACCCATTTTATCTACATACTTGTTCTTAAAATCACTCATCTCTATTCCTCTCTGCTTGGTTGTCTGTCTGATTGTTTTTTCTTACGCTCATTATCACGTTGTTGCTGTTTTTTCTTGCGTTCTTCAACGTCTGTGTTGTTCTTGTCCCGTCTATAACTCTTAGACATTATTTATCTTCTTCCTTTCCGTGTTTGTCACATAATACTCCATAATAACCATTCTCGTCAACCATAAACCTTCCTTCTTCACCACAATCAACACAACACTTAGAGCAAGCTTCTTTTGCTTGTTCAACCAATTTATCAGCTTCCTCTCTTACATCCCAATCATCAACACTCCAATATACACGAAGCTCGCCAAACTTCTCTTTCATCTGTTGAATCTTACAGCCCGTATCTAAAAGCTTTTGCTCTAGCGGCTTTGTAATGTGCTGCCAATAGTTAGGTGTACTTTTATAATGTTTTAGCATTATCGTTGTCCTCTTTATTAACCACTAAATAATCCCCTTCATTTCCAATAATCCTAGTGTAGTATTCTGTTTGGTCTACACCTATAGTCCCACATTTGCATGAAACATACCCTACACTATAACTTGAGTGAATTGTATCATCACAGTGAGTGCATTGCAAGTATGTTGCGTTCTTTAGGGGAGCTTTCTTTTTGATATAACCTTTCTTCAAAAGATATTCGTAATATACAGCTATATCTTTTTCAGATGGTGTAGACCATTCAACGAGCTTTGTCATTTTCTTTTCCAACCTGCAGGTAGATTCTCTTCAACAAGAATATTGTACAGTTCGTTTGTATCCGTTACACCTTTTAATTTACCTCTTTCTATCAAAATATCTATTATTGGTTTTAGTCTGCGATACCCAAAATCAAAATAGTTTTCTAACATATTTTCATACCATCCCCCAATAGTAACCAAAAAGTAATGATTCACTTGTAAGATGACAATGTTTACACAGCATGTGTAAATTCTCTACGGAATTATCCCCACCAAGCCCAACAGCTAAAATGTGACACCTTTCTAGTACAGATGTAGAACCACAAGCAAAACACTGCCCATCTATAAACTGCCCATCATCTAGCCTGTGTTTACAGTTTCTCCAATACTCTACAATGCTTTTAGGTGAAGGCATTTTACCCCTTTTACACATTATTTCACCTTTAATTAAAAATTAAACTAAATTACAACTTCAAAGTTTAAGTATAAATCACCAAGAGTTGTGTACCTACTATCACCGAAATTATCAAACATCTTAATAGTTCCGTCCTCGTGGATATGCCCAATCTGGAACTCATCTCCAACGTGCATAGTACCTGTCATTCCTTCTGCTATACACCTCACCCAATCTCCTGCATTGAAGTAACCAAGTTTCTCTCTCAAAACGTCTACGCCAATCAAAACACTTTTCATCTCATTTCACTCAACTTGTTAACAACACTCTCGCTTACTATCGGACTACTGCTCCATTGTAACCTATTTTTCATAAAATAGAGGCCACTAGGAAATTCATCTACAGATATAATAAACCCTGTATCTGTCAGATATTGTACCATAAATTCTGTGTGTCTGTCCACCTCTTTCTCATTAACATGAAGCCCCCACAGGCACAACGGTATGTTGTATTTTACAGGACTATGTCGGGTTATATCTTTAGACTGGCTAGACCTGAATGTAACGTAGTCCCCACACTCAACAATATACACATTACACCTCACCAATCAAATTTAATCATGCCATTGCTTTTAGCATTATCTAAAAGCTCATCAAACCACTCAGCCATCTCAGCACCATGACAACTTTCAACCCAACCTCTGTACTTGCAGAAATCATCCTCAGACGCTCCATAATAGCTTTTAACACCATCTAAATACTTCTGTAATATCTCAACATCTGTTCCACTATGCCCTGTGATTTTAGCCCTTGGGAATGTTATAAACAGAGATGGTAAAACACAAGCTAATTCCATTTTACTGAAACTCTTCTTCTTAATTAAAGAATACAGCATTCCAACACAGTTCTGCATCTGCCCTTTACGTTCCTCTTGCACTTTCTGTTTGTATTGTGTCATACCTAAAGCTACAGAAGATAGAAGCTCGTTAGCATCTTGAGGGTTATGCCGTAAGTATTCTGTTATTTGTCGTTTGATATAATCAAGTGCATGGGTTGACATTATATACTCTCCTCCCAATTCACTTCTGCATCTCCTAAGTTTTCCATCTGTTCAATCAAGTAATCCAACAAACGTAGACGAGCTTCTCCATACTCGCCACGCCATTTAAGACATTGATACCCATTTATACTTGGTACAGGGTATTCTCTATCCCCACTATGTTCAGGCCAACCGATAGAGTATTTCTCAACAAACCCATAACTATAGACCTGTGAAACAATGGTAAGATTACTACAAATACCATTCATTTCAGCAGGTATATTACCATGAGCTACTAAATCTTTTAAGGTTAATAAGTGAGCTAACATTTCTGTTGCTTTCATTGTTGTGTACATTGTTGTTCTCCTCAAACCCGTAAAGGCATAATAACACCAAACCAATTCCACTCGCCTGTCTCTGTAGCATCATTCTTATAAACACCTACAGAATTGGAAGCCCCATTGTGTAGTAACCGCCAATTACCTGCAAACTTTGTATTACCTAACGTCTTAGCAACGCTTGTAAACTTAGATAACAATTCAATATCCAATTGTGCGGCTTGTCCATTGTAGGCGTGGTTGTAACCGTGTAGCACACGTTCAAAATCAGGAAACTTGCCATCAACTGCATCAAACACCAAACCGTTAGCTATCCCTTTAAGCACAAAACCATCTTTATCCTCTTGTAAATCAAAATCAACTTCTTTACCCTTGAAAATTGATAAAGATTTCAGTGTTTCGTTACCGAGAATACAAGAGAAGTCTTTACCCTCATAATCTGTTTTACTAAGGCAACCCATTACCTTGCCATCTGTTGCTACTAAACTAATCTTGCCACTTTTAGCAATAATAGCTACACCATTCAAGTAGTGGCGTACTTCTTTCTTTGGTGCTAAGTGTTGTAAAGCTAATAAGTAATTAGCTGGAATTGTTACTTTAATCATTTTGTTCTCCAAAAATAATTTCACTATCGCCTAAAGCTTCTACACGTTGTATCAGATAATCTAATAAACGTAAACGTGCAGCACCGTATTCGCCTGTCCAACAATTACCTAAACAGTAACTACCATCTACAGGCAGAAGCGGGCTGCCGCTATATTCAGACCAACCTTGAGAGTAAGCCTTAACAAAATTGGAAGCCTTATACACACCTATAAGTTTACCAAGATTTCTACATATTCCGCAGGCATCTACCCACCAATAAGGTTTATCTTTCGCTAATGCGGCTTCTTTCACCTTCAACAAACCGACTAACACTTCTTCTGCTTTCATACCATCCTCTACTACTTTGTTGTTTGTGTATCAATACTAAACATCCTTGTTTGTATTGTCAACTACTATTTACTCGTCTGACTCCAACCACTCAATAAACAATTGTTTCATCCTTTTAGATAAGATACATAAATCAATATGCTCTCCATTTCGTATCCTACTTCTAAACACCCATTGTACCATCTCAGACACAGCATACTTATCTCGTTTAATGTTGAATCCATAATCTCTAAGATAGATTTCAATAGGTGTAGTAGGGTAACGGTTATAGGCATGGCATAACACCCTTTTGTTTACAAAATCATTTGTAGCCCTAGCTGTACAAAATACCCAAGAGGTTTCAGGGGTAGATTTTCCTTTTATAGTTGAAGTTATACCGACTATCTTAGTGTTCACATTTCCATTAGGTTTACACACAAACGATTTAGGAGTGGTAAACATAAACTCATCTTGGTCGCACCTGCCACTAGCTGCCCACCGTATAGCGTTCGCTACGAGCTTTCTTTCTGCTGCTGTAGCATTCTCATACCAAGACTTTGAGAATCCTATTTTTTCTAGTAGTCTTTGTTTTGGGTAGTTTATTATGTTTATTAAACCTCTCAGTTGTTGTTTAGCTGTAACATTACAAGGGGTAAAACCATTATAAGGTGTTCTATTTATACCTTTCAAAGCTAAGAATCCATCCAATACACTGCCATCAAACATATAGGTACACAGTATCACTCGTTTGGCTGAGGATATAAGTTCGATAGGTAGATGTATTGTTAAAATCGTTTGTTTAGATTTACAAGCAAACAATATTCCTACATCGCACATCTCTTTTAGTCGTCTAAAAACACAACTTTCTTTGTTTTGTATGCCATCTAAATCTTCTTCCACCCAAGACAGCTTACCTAATTCTTGCTCGTCTGCTACAATAAACTTCTTAGCGAAAGCAAATTCAATATCACCTTTTGTTACTATGCCTAAGTTACTATCTATAAGGTTAACTTCCTCATCAATGATTACTGTGTATTCTTGCTTTCTTATGTACTCTAGGTGCAACTTAGACATCTTCCTAAACAAAGAGTGTGTACATGATATGTTACTACCAACCCTGATAAGCTCCAACAAGTTATCAGATTTAGTGCCATCCTCAGTAATCTCTGGTTGTGAGAAAGTTGTTGTTGTAACCTCTTTAGGTACTCTTTCATGTACTTCACTTAGTAGTGGTGTAACATAGATGTACTTATTTTGTGGGTTATCATTTATCATGTTAAATATGTGTCGGCTCTTACCACTGCCACAAATTGCATCTAGTATCTCTACAGTATCAGTCATAGTTGTTCCTGTGTTGTTGTAAAGGTAGTAGTATAGCATCATTATTTGACTATTACACAATAATTTTTCCTATCTTCTACTAATTGTTTAATTATAAAAGAAGGCCAAAAACCACCATATAAAACAACAACTTACAAGAAAAAATGTCTGACTCATAGACATTTCATCAAATTTAAGACTAAAAATAATTCTTTTATCAAAAACAAACAAATAGTGTTGACACAACAAACCAAACACACTAAGATACAAAACATCAAGCAACACATCGTTACTACAACAAACAGAGGAAACAAACAATGAAAGAACTAAATTTACAATACAATCGTGGCTATGAACACAACACAATTGATGTTTGTGTATCAAATGGTTTATTCTTAGGTAAGATTGCACTAGCTGGTATGTTTGGTATAAACACAGGCTTACAATTCCAACAAGCTACAAAACTCAATGAAGCTGATAAACAAGAGATTGGTTTCGTAATGCAATCAATCCAAAACGTATTATAATAGAAAGGTAAACCAAAAATGAACAACGATTTAACAAGCCTAGCCGACCGTATCACAGACTCTTTAAAACCTAAGTTTAAAGTAGGACAACAAGTAGTTTGTGTAATGAGCAAAGAGAATGTTACGAAGGACAACGTATATGTAGTAGAAGAAAGCTATGTCTGTGCTAGTAACATTACTTGTGTAGCTGTTATTGGTGATAACGGTAAGATGTTTAGATATTACCAAACATATTTCAAGGCTACTGATTTATCTAAGTTTGATGTTAAGATGAGTGCAGAGGATGCTACTTTTGTTGTAGAGGGTAAGATTGATGAATGTTACAAAGAAGAAAATGTTGTTGGTGGTAAAGGGGATTTGTTTGTAAACTACTTTGTAGGTAGTGAGTTTATCACTAAGGTACAACATGATAAAGAGTTACAGAAAGCTTTGTTAGTGCTTATGCAATCAGGTAGTGTTGAGGGTAGTAAATGAAAACACAATTCAAGCGTGATAGCACACAAAATAGCACTAAGCTGCACTTAGACCAATACTACACACCAACAGAGGTTGCTGTACGTTGTATTGAGACAGCCTATAACGTCATAGGCAAAGACAATATTAGCTCTGTATTAGAACCTTCTGCTGGTACAGGTAGCTTTAGTAATAACATTATTAGTTGTGAAGCTTATGATTTAGAGCCTAAAGCTGCTGGTGTGATACAAGCAGACTTCTTATTGTTAGATATTGAATATAAGAAAGGTCGTTTAGTCATAGGTAATCCGCCTTTTGGTAGTAGGGGAAATCTCATGCAGAAGTTTTGCAAGAAGTCTTTTGCTATTGCCGACTATGTTGCTTTTATCCTACCGATAAATCAGATGAATAATGTGGTATCAATCTATGAGTTTGACTTAATTCATTCAGAAGATTTAGGTGAAAAAGATTACAGTGGTAAGAAGGTTCATTGTTGTTTTAACATTTATAAAAGACCTGCTAGTGGATTAAACTCAAAACCAAACTACAAAACAGAGGTAATAGAGGTAATAGAGGTGAGAGAGGTGATTAAAAACCAAAACCCTAAGCGTAACAAAGAGCTTGGTGATTTTCAATATGACATCGCTATATGCGCTTGGGGTGCAGCAGTAGGTAAAGAGTGTGGTGTAGGGCAGTACGCTAAAACCTTTTACATTAAAATTAACGACAAGCTAAACTTCGATTACTACAAAAACCTATTGCTTGGTGCAGATTGGTGTAGCATCTACAAGATGACAGGAACACCTAACCTGTTACAATGGCAAGTGTATAAGTATGTTGGAGAGAACTTAGCATGACAATCCAACTGACAGCCTTTTTAGTATCCTTCATAGCCATCTTCTTACGAGGATTCCAGCAAATGAATGTAATACGCAGTAAGTACACAATGATAGCTATTACATCTTATCTATTAGCATTGACAGATGTAGCTGTTGTTAGTATAATCGTTGAACATGGTTGGAATACAGTGTTAGCTCAAGGTAGCGGAGCAGCACTAGGTATGTTAGCTTCGGTTTATATTCATAATAGGTGGGTGAAATGACAAGATTATGCTTCGACTACGATTCAATTAAATATGCTGTGGGGTTCGCTGCTGAGGAGCGTCACATCGTCTGTTCTCATGTTAACAATGGTGGACAGTTGCGTTTTGCTAATCGTACAGAGTTTTATGGGGCTAACAGAAAAGGTGGTTGGTTAGCTGAGTTCAATGCTGAACGTGACAGCCCGCACAGTATTGAAGAGTACACCATTGAAGATGTACAAACATTAAAACAGTTTACAAGTGTTAAAGCTATTCTTGATGCTAAGGTGAAAGGGATTGTTAAACATTTACAAGGGAAAGAGTATTATGGTTACATTGGTCGCGGTAGAGTGTTCAGACATGACGTGGCGACTATCATGGAGTACAAGGGGAATAGAAACAACCTCAAACCTTTAGCTATCAACATGATTGAAGAGTTGTTGTTTGAACATCATAACGCTAAGTTGGCTACTGATAACTTGGAAAGTGATGATTGGTTGAGTATTGATAGTTTTACAGCTTTTAAAGAGTGGAATAAAACTAAGAGTTTGAAGGATAGGTTGATTGTTGTAGCGAATGACAAAGATGCCCTCCAAACAGAAGGCCACTTGTTCAATCCTGATAAAATGGTTCTACCGATGACTATCAAAGGGTTTGGTAACTTAGAATGGAAAGAGGATATGTCTAAGCCAACTTTGACAGGCAAGGGGCGTATGTGGTTGTATAGCCAGCTAGTTGGGGGCGATAATTGCGACAATTATAAGCCATCAGCCCTCACAAAAGCTCGTTTTGGTGACGTAGCTTGCTATAAGCTACTCGCAGGTTGCAAGACAGATATGGAGGCTTTAACGGCTGTTGTAGCGCAATACAAGGCGTGGTATCCTAGTCCAGTAACATACACAAGTTGGGATGGTAAAGAGATGACAAAAGATTGGCTTGGTATTGCTGATGAAATGTGGGAGTTAGCTTATATGAAACGGTGGGTGGGAGATGATACAATGTTTAGTAAAGTGATTGATAAATTAGGGGTGAACTATGCGTAGTTATGCAACGAAAGAGTCAGATTATGATGAGCCACACAAAGAGACTACCAAACAAAAGATAAAAGTCTTATGTGCTGACGAAGGTAATTACTCTTACATAAAAAGTGGTAAACATTATGAAGTTGAGGATTACAATACAAACTACTACCAATTGAAGAATGACGAAGGTGATGTAGCTTTATATCGTAAAACCTGTTTTGTTGTTCCACAGATGTACGGTGCTGATACTTCTAATACAAACGTTTCTTCTGAAAACGAACCCCCTATTAAGCCCCCTCTTGGTCTAATCCCACGAAATATTTATTGGGAAGAGTTGAACTATAATCGTCGTCAAGATATTATTGCAGCTATGCAGCGGCGAATGGAAGCTAAGATGGATATTCCTGTTGAATGGTGTAAAGAGTTGATTGATTTAGTGATAGCAGGTGATAAAAATGAATGACCTACACCGTCTCTACACCAACGGTCAAGACGTATTACGAATAGTGAAGTACGTCCACCCTACACCAAGCATCGACGGCCACTTCATTTTAGCAAGAGATGACAAAGGCTGTAGCGTAACATTACAAAACTTCCTAAAAGACTGGAAAGTGTTTAACAGTGCTGCGGCATTTGCTGATTACTTGTTATATACAGATGGGGTGTTAATGGATTATCGTAAAACAGATGATAGTGGAACAGTGAAGCACTTGATGATGTGGACTAAGGGCAGGTGTTTAGAAGTTGGTAAAACTTGGGCTACACCTATTATGTATAGTGATTTATTGGGGTATTTTTGATGAATGATATTAAAACTGATAACCTTTGGCTAATGAAGGGTGATTGTTTAGAACGAATGAAAGAGATTGAGAGTGGTAGTGTTGATTTAATCCTTACAGACCCACCTTATGGAACAACTGCTTGTAAGTGGGACAGTGTTATTGACCTTCCTTTAATGTGGGAACAGTTGAAACGTATTATCAAACCTAATGGTGCTATTGTAATGACAGCTTCACAACCATTTACTACTGTTTTGATTGCAAGCAATATCGCAGACTTTAGGCATAATCTTGTGTGGGATAAAGTCAGCCCAACGGGTCATTTAAACGCCAAGAAGAAACCGCTACTAAGACACGAAGATGTTGTTCTATTCTCAAAGGCCAAGCATGGTGTTTTCACTTACAACCCACAAATGAGAAAAGGAACATACAGAAATAAATCTCCAAAACGAAGTACAGATGGAGTGGTTGGTCGTTGCTACGGTACTGTTAAACACACACAAGATAATTTTAACGACGACTATTATCCTACAAGCGTTTACGAACTATCTACAGCCAACAGATTAGAGAAATTACACCCGACACAAAAGCCCATAGCCTTAATGGAATACCTAATCAAGACATACACGAACGAGAATGAAACTGTCCTAGACTTTACTTTCGGCAGTGGTACTACAGGTGTAGCTTGTATAAATACAAACCGTAAGTTTATCGGTATTGAAATGGATGACCACTATTTTGATATTGGTAGTAAACGCATATTGGAGAGTGTAAAATGAATGAAATAAACCAAACATTAGTGTGGGTTGGTAGTATTAAATGGAAGCTACAAGAGTTTGTTGTAGAGGTTGAATTAGAGAGACAAGGTGGTTGCACTTATGTAAACGAAATCCGTAATCTTTATTGGAATGACAAAGCTACAAATTCTAGTAAAGAAATTGTTGATTTAGTTGTTGACGTGATAAGTGATAAGGACTATAGTAGTCTCACCGAAGCGGTTGTAGCTTCATATTTAAACAGTAAACAAAAAGGTGAATGAGATGATTATTATTCAAATGTTAGCTTTCTTGGCTGGCTTATTAGCGCCATTCTTCTTCTTTGGAGACATCTTCAAACTTACATTCTTTTGCAGTAATGGAATGTACCAAGAGACACTAAAAGATTTATTGTTTAGCTTTGTGATTGTTGTAATCTGTGCAAGTATTACAGGTGTTATTCAGCTCAACTTGTTAAGTACAGGGATGCTGTGATGCTATATACACCTGAAACCTTTGAGCCTTGTGTGTACTGTGGGAAGGAAGGCTTGAAGCGTAGTCACAGTAGTTTATATGAAATGAATGGTTGGTTACACGTATGTAAATCAGAGCCATCTTGGAACAGGAAAATAGCTTATGAAAAGTTTGATGCAACGACACATCAAAATGACGGAAATGAAGATTTTGTGTGGAATGTGGGTAGCGAAGTTGGAGGAGAAGGTGAGTTTTATCGGTATAACGATTCATACTAATCGTATTATCGCAAGTGATTATGTGTTGACAAGTAGCTGTGTCATCCCTACAATAGGTGAAAATACAGGGTACGTTAGCGATTATCCTGTTAATAAGGCAGATGTACTCTCTGCTGTTCAAAATCAATATAAATGTTTTCTTGGAGAGAAGAAATGACTAAACGTGTAGCGTGGTTTACAGGCAAAGCATCTAGTGGTGCAGTGACACCACATAAGGTGTATGATGTATTTAATGAAGATGGTGACTCTTTTAATCTTAAAGACGATACAGGGGACACAAGATTTTGCTGTAAGCAGGGTTGCGCCCATATTTGTCACAAGGATTGGGTGTTTGCTGATGTTGTTGAGGTGGGGATGAAAGCGGATACAATTGTTAAACCAAAGAAATCTAAGAAGTGGTCTGAGTGGCGTAAGCATACAACAGGTAATGTACCTAAAGAGTTAGAGGGGGATGATATTGTTAAAGTGAAGCTTCGCAATCTACCAAAAGGAAACCCCTTTACTGTTGGAACTGGTTGTTGGGTTGAGTGCGGGGATTACACTATTATGGAATATAAGGTGAAATTAAAAGATGTACCTACAAACGATTCTAAATACAGTTCTAAAGTCCAAGAGAAACCTAAAAGTAAGTGGACAAAGAATACAGGTGTATGCCCTGTTGATAGTGATGTTAAGGTTGAGTTTAAGCGGCGAGATGGTGAGAAGTTCATATCTTTAGCAGAAGAGTGTGATTGGGTACTAAATGATAATTATTGGAATATTATCAAGTGGCGGTTAGCCGATTAGGGTGTGGGGCTTAACAGCCCCTTTTTAATTAAAAATTTTATTAAACAACAAAGAGAAACAATCCTATGGCACTTTTTAAATTCAAGTCACAATGTCCTAAGTGTGTTGAGAAAGGTGGCGACAAATCAAAAGATAACCTAGCAAACTATAGTGACGGAGGTAAGCATTGTTTTAGTTGCGGTTATCACGTACATGGTGATGAAAATTATATACCTAATGAGGATGAAGAAGTGTTAGACGATATTAAAGAAATGAGTAACGAAAGCAAAGAACGTATCAAACAAGGTACAACACACAAACTAACGTGGCGCGGCATCCGACCTGAAACCAATAAGTTTTTTGGCGTGGTGTACGAATGTTCTCAAGAGACAGGCTTGCCAATTAAACAGTTCGTCCCTACTACGATTGATAACGCTCATGTTGGTTACAAGACACGGCTGTTTCCAAAGGACTTCTCTCATCCTGTAGGCGAAGTTGGCAGTAAGTGCGATTTGATTGGTAGCTTTCGCTTCGTCAATGGCGGGAAGTATGTTGTGTTATGCGCGGGAGAAGTGGATTTTCTATCAGCTTTTCAGATGTTACGGGATTATCAATTAAGCAAAGATAAGAGTGCAGGATATGACCCTATTGCTGTAGTAACACCTACGGTTGGTGAAGGTGGATGTGGCAAACAGTTGCAGAACAACTACAAGTTCTTAGATAAGTTTGAACGTATTATTGTTTGTTTCGATAACGATAAAGCTGGCAAAGAAGCTGTTGAGAAGATTGTCCCGTTGTTACCGAAAGGTAAGGTGTGGGTGATTACGCCACGCTATAAAGATGTCAATGAATATCTAGTGAATGGTAAAGAAAGAGAGTTTGTTACCGACTTCTTTAATGCTACAAAGAAAACACCTGACGGCATTATCTCTAGTGGCGACTTGATGAGTAAAATTATTGAGCAAGCAGAAGTACCTAAGATTCCATTGCCACCGTTCATGCACAAGTTACAGGATATGATGGCAGGGGGCATTCCATTAGGTGTTATTGTTAACCTAGCATCGGCATCTGGGACAGGAAAAAGCACGATCATCGACGAATGTCTGTACTATTGGCTGTTTAACAGTCCACACATGGTTGGTGTTGTAACATTAGAAAGCGATGAGGGGCAGTATGGTGAGAAGATTTTATCTCGCCACATTAGCCAAAAGATTGCCTTGATTGAAGATAAAGAAGAGAAGTTGACATTCTTACGTTCACAAGATGTAGCTGAGAAAAGTAAAGACTTGTGGTATCGTGAAGATGGTAGCCCACGTTTCTATTTGATTGTAGACCGTGATGGTGGTATTGATAGCCTTAAAGAGCTTATCCTTGAGCTTATCATCTCTTGCGGTTGCAAGGTGATTGTATTAGACCCTATTCAGGATATTCTTGATGGTCTGAATGAATCAGAACAAGCTGTATTCATGCGTTGGTTGAAAGGGTTGTTAAAGTCTCATGGCGTTACGTTTGCTTTAGTTAACCACGTCCGTAAGAACACTGTTGGACAGAAAGCTAATAGTACAGGCGCAAAGATGCACGAAGAAGATATTCACGGTAGCAGCAGCATCTTTAAATCTGGTGCTTGTAACCTACTATTCTCACGCGATAAAGAAGCAGAGGATGAAGTAGAACGCAACACAACATTTATGTCTGCATCTAAGATTCGTTGGACAGGTAAGACAGGTATTGCAGGGGAATACTTCTATGACATCGAGACACATACGATGTATGACAAAGAGTATTATTTTACACAGGTTAAGAAGCCCAGTTTTTAAGGAACAGTATGAAAATTATCGAAGCATCCCTTTGCTACAGATTCTACACTTCCGAAGGCTGGACTCGCAGCATAGTAGCATCACTACTCTGCACTGACAACCTAGAAACATTACCAATTCACTACGTTAATGCTCGTTGGTTTGACAATGAGTTAGACAATAAAGTGAAGTGGGGGATAGGTTGGATAAACGATACAGAAGATGAGTATTTAGACTGCGACTACTACGCTGTTTATAATGGACAGTGTAAGTGGAACGATAAGTTTAAAGAGCATGAAATAATACCGTTTTCGTGGTAGTAGGTTGTAAATATAAGAAGGGAGTGATAAGCTTCCTTTTTGTTTAATTGAGAGAGGTTAGTGTTATGAACGGTTGGTACTTTGACATAGAATCTGATGGATTCTACTTACAATCAAAAACTATTTGGTACATCAAGTTTAAAACTCTTGATAACACTCGCTCAATAGGTGTTTATCCGTTTAGAGAAGATTGTAGAACTAAAATTCTTGAGTGGATAAATTCATTTGAGGATGGTGCTTTAGTTGTACAGCATAATGGGTTGGGTTTTGATACTTGGATGCTATGGAAATTCTTTGGCATACAGCCACAAGTGGGTAAGAAAGGGAAGGATTGGTTAGGGGATAAACACGTTCAGTTTGTCGATACATTAGTTCTTTCCCAATATTTACAACCAGACTCCTTATCACACTCATTAGCTTACTTATCTAGCGGTAATGATAATGAGAAGATTGATTACCGAAAGCATTTGATTGAAACAGGGGTGATGCCTAAAGACTCACCTAAAGGTTTTGAGTTTAGTTTCTATAATGAATACATGGACATTTACTGTGATGCTGACGTTGATGCTGGTATTACTGTATTCAATAAATTGTGGAAATTAGCACAAGAGATGTATGGTGTGAGTAATTGGATTCATTCTTCATTCAAGCAAATACAGAAGGATTATTTCTTATACCAAGCACAAGCTTATACTGGTGTTAAGTTTAACGTAGAGAAAGCGAAGAAGTTAGCAGAGAGTGTAACTGTTGAGATGGACAGAATCAAGAAGGAAGTTGATTGTGTATTACCAAACAGAGGACTAAAAGAGACAGAGAAATCTTTCTATAAAATTCCTGCTAAACCATTCAAAGCTAATGGTGACTACTCTACGACATTTACTAACTGGCTATCTAAGCATAATGCTGAGGTGATTGACGGTAAGATTCATGCCTATGGTCTTATAACAGATATTAAAGCTAATGAAGTGCTTGATGTTAAGATACCAATGGAGATTGATGATAACGCAGAACTTAAACAATGGTTCATTGAAAATGGCTGGAGGCCAAGTGAAGAACATTGGAACTTAAAGAAAGGTGAAGATGGTAAGCCACTAAGAGAGAATGGTAAAGTAATCAAAACAACCCCTAAGATTATGGTGATGGGTAATATTTGTCCTAATCTGCTAAGAATGGAAGCTGAGATACCTGCTAAGGTGGTTAAGTATCTCTCTTACCGCAATAGACGCTCTGTTGTTGAAGGGTGGCTTAGTAATTGGCGTATTGGTTTTGATGGCAGACTCAGTGCTGAAATTAGTGGATACACACCAACATTTAGGGTGCGTCACCGTACAGTGGTGAATTGTCCTAAAGCTGACCCTAAAGTACTACTAGGGGCTGAGATGAGAGATTTATTCTGTGTCGATGACGGTAATTGGTATATCGGTACAGATAGTGCAGCATTAGAGAATAGAACACTTGCGGCCTATACAATGAAACATGATAACGGGGCTTTTGCTGAACTCATCCTTCGTGGTGATAGCCACAGCTTCAACTCTTTTGCCTTCTTTCCTGAGATAGCTAGTAAGTTTGATATTAACACTGTCGGATTGAAGGATTTACCAGAGTTTAAGCCGTACCGTAATAAAGCAAAAACGGGTTAAATACTAGCCCCGTAGTTGAGTAATCAACTAATGAAAATTGTATGAATTCAGAGGATACCTGACCACATAAAGGTGAAGGCAATTCTGAGCGAAGCTTTATACTCAATAGTGACTCCGTAATTTAGGAGAAACTATGAAACAAAACTTTAGAAGCTCTAAAACTTATTCGTCAAACATTAAAGCTGACCCATCTTCGTATCCGCAAGGGTATTTCAAAGATAAGCCTTGCAGGGAATGTAGGGGGTTGTTTAAACCACAATCTCCTTCTCACCTGTTTTGTGGGCAAGCTTGTTTCGATGATAATTTCTCACGGAAATATTTGAGAAAAACCTACGGAATTACACTTGAGGAATACAGACAAATGTTTGTTGACCAAGATAATAAGTGTGCCATTTGCCGTATGGATGGTTTTAAAATTTGCAAAGATGCGAAAGCGCTTT
>JACCDT010706937.1_pt1 | contig 19555 bp, 17 predicted proteins | sample 7446291 | NCBI WGS metagenome assembly JACCDT01 (sample SAMN15323446, study PRJNA562643) | freshwater metagenome | isolation source: river surface water | place: USA:Blue River Watershed | collected 2017-08-17 | reverse complement strand
ATCAATAAAATTCGGAAATGTATTTTTTAAAAAGGGACAATGGAAAAATTAACTTAAAGACAAATCTAATTTCAAAAATAAAATATTGACAACGGAAAAAGAACAACGACCCGCTAACAGTACCTACGAGAAATTGGCGGTTCAGTGGTTAAATGGAGCTTTGTGCTTAGTATCAAGGTTTGTGGTGGGAGACAGTTTTGTGCTTCGAAATCGCCATCTTCGGGTAGCTGCAAACCTTTATGGCAAGTATAGCGGACGAAAACTCAACGACAAACGACAATGAAAAAAACAAAATTTATACTTGGACTTTTAGTACTGACAATTTTCGGTGGACTTTACGCAAAATGTAAATTTTACGATCCAAAATACAGACTTGAAAATGCAAGAACAGAAGTAAAAAAACTTGCAGACCAACACGAAATAAAAAATGGCGACCTTATTTTCCAGACTTCACTTTCTGTACAAAGCAATGCCATTCAACTTGCAACAAAATCAAAATATTCTCACTGCGGACTAATCTACAAAGACGGCAACAACTTTTATGTTTTTGAGGCGATTCAACCAGTTAAGCGGACACCTCTTGACAAATGGATTGCCCGAGGACAAGGCGGTAAGTATGTAATCAAACGACTTAAAAATGCTGATCAAGTTTTGACTTCTGCGACACTTCAGAAAATGAAACAAATTGGCGATAACTTTAATGGCAAAAACTATGACCTGACTTTTGAGTGGTCAGACGACAAAATTTACTGCTCTGAACTTATTTGGAAAATATACCAACGTGCGACAGGAATTGAAATTGGTAAACTTGAAAAACTTAGCGACTTTGACTTGACAAATGAAGCGGTTAAGGAAATAATGAATGAGCGTTACGGTGACAAAATCCCAACAGACGAAATTGTGATTTCACCAGCATCAATTTTTGACAGCGAACTTTTAACCACAGTAAAATCAAATTAAATGACAGAAGTAATACCCAACAAATGGAGAAAATATAAATTCGTTGTCTGCAAAATATTGTCTTTAAACTTGAGAAAGGTCAAAATTGTCAATGTCTGAGCGCCATTTGAAAATTTCTTTTTGTTGGTCGGACAAGTCGTTATCTGGATGTTTACCGCTAACGTTTTCGGATTTGCGATAGACGCTCATTATTAAGTTGTCTTTTCACTTGTCCCAATTATTTTGTTGAACTTGCCAGGAAAACGAAGCCATAAAAATGCTGTTATTGAACCCAGTCCAAGTAAAAGCATAAATGCAGTTAATGGGATTTTGTCTTTCCGCACTGTTTCAAAGTCAAGTAATGTTGTGTTGTCGTTATCGATTTGAAAAACTTGAGGTTCGTTTTCGTCAACTTCACTTTTTCTAACCCAAACTGTAACTGTGTCTGCTCGTTTTATTCCTTGTAGAATATTCTCATACTTTTCATCACGCCATTCGTCACCGATGTTTTCAGCAAGGTAGAATTTCTGTTGTCGTTCGTTTATGTAAAAAATGAGCTCTGATTTTCTGCTTTCATGCCCACGTCTGTCAGTTACATTAGTTACGTAGGTATCTGCGGCACGAAGCGTTCCTTTTATTTGTGTCAAACTTGATTTAAAAGTCAAAATTGTTGGAATTTCATAAACACTAAAACCAGTCAGCAAAATACCAATTATCAAAAGTCTATTTTGATAGTTTCTCGACCACCAATTGTATTTGTTTTTTACCGAAATCATTTCACTTTTTAGCTTGTTCGTGTATTCTTGGTTGTGTTTTAATAGGCTGATGCTAACGGTTAGCAACTATTTGAAAGGCGAGACAATTACCACGATATACGCGGATCATTGCCCAGCCTTTGTGCTAGGTGCTGTGTATGCATTCAATTCATTGATTTTTGTAGTTGTTTAATAGGTTCCAAAAGAATCGTATCTGATATTTCATTTTCGACTTTTTTAGGTTTAAAGCCGTCCTTAATAAAAAATAGTTCGAATGATTTGTCATTCCTACATCCTGTTATTCAAACTGGCCCTTGTCGTCAGAATAAATTCTTCTCGTAAAACTATTTGCCGTGTCTTCCACTTTATACTTGCTAATTGCCACTCCTTCCAGTGGCTGCCGAGTTTCGGAATTAAGAATTATACCAGACTTTTCTTGAACAGCATCACATCCAATGATAAGCATCAAAAGAAATAAATTATACAATTTCATATCTGTCTTTCATTGTTTCCTATTCATTGAATCTATACGACACTAGTTAAAAAAATCGAATCACAATAAGTGGATGACATCAAGTAATAGGACTAGATAGAGAGAATGGACTTGAAATTCAAATATTTATAGATTTTGAGTAGTAGGTTGAACGAATCACCCATATGTACATTTTGTCATCTCTAATCTTCAAAGAGATCAAGGGTTTCCAAGAAACAGGCATAAAAAAGCCCCACATTGCTGTGAGGCTTTTTGCTCCCCTTATTGACGAAAGTTGCAGCTATTATTCATTGATTGATTACGTTATCCTTTATAAATCAAATAGTACTAATAGGTCTGAAATCCTTGCAGAATAAGAACTTAGTGAGATGGTATTTGACTATACACCCAAAGTAGACACTCTTTCTCATACTTGTCCGCCACCTTTCTTGCTTCGATTTCCAAAGGATGTTGGTCGTAATCGAACTCCATTAAAAGGCGTTCATAGGTCTCTTGGAATCGTTTTATCTGTCGACCCCTCTGCTTGGCGTGAGTATACTCGTGTATGATACAATTCACCAATTCAAGAACAGTATCGTGACTGTTGATGTAAATGACACACTTATTTATCTTCGGGTAGTATACTCCTCCCACCTCTTTGTGAGGGTAATATCTGATTGATATTGCTGGTCGAATGGTATTATATTCTCGAATGTTCACATGACACCACTCCAACACTAATCGGCAGAAGGTAGTTTTCTGTATCGGTAGTTGTGAGAGTGACTGGTTATAGAGTTCTTTAACCGATAACCATTCTCGAATACCCCAAACTGTTCCAATCAGGAATAACAAACCGCAGCCAATAATTATGATTTCAAGGGTGATTTTTAACATTTCAAATTCTCAAACTTTAAAGGAGGATTCCTTTTTTGTGTGGCAAATCTGAGCCATATTTTTTAAAATCCGGAATGAGAAACGCCAATTCAATTACTTCACTATCCCTCAAATGGTTGAAATTGCTTGCATTGAGACATCTTCAGTTTTTCCGTATATTTTTCGTAACTCTTTCAATCGCAATTGCTATTTTTGACCATTATGTTTCAGGTATGAACCGGATAAAAGAAGTTTTAGAGGAAAAGGGCATCAAGCAAACTTGGCTTTGTGAAAAACTTGGTAAGAGTTACACTCAGGTCAATGGTTATGTACAGAACCGAAACCAACCAAGGTTGGAAGTTCTATTCCAAATAGCTAATTTACTTGGTGTTGATGTCAAAGACTTACTTGTATCAACTAAATAGACCAAATGACTATGAGCATAGAAAAATTAGACCTCAAATCACTTGACTTGGTGAATGAAAATTTGGAAAAGTTGGCAGCAATTTTTCCAAACTGTGTTACGGAAACTAGCGAAGGGAAGGTTATTGACTTTGACCTGTTAAAACAGGAACTCAGCAATGATGTAGTTGAAGGAAATAAAGAACGTTATCGTTTGGAATGGCCGGGTAAAAAAGAAGCAATTGTAACATCCAATATACCCACAACAAAGACTCTTCGACCCGTACGAGAAGATAGTGTAGATTTCGACAAAACCCAAAATCTGTACATTGAGGGCGACAACTTAGAGGTTTTAAAACTACTACAAGAAAGTTACTTAGGTAAAATCAAAATAATAGCAATCGACCCACCTTATAATACTGGAAGTGACTTTGTTTATAAAGATAACTTTAAGCAAGAAGAAGGTGAATACTTAATAGATTCGGGTCAACGGGATTCATATAATCAAAGATTATTTCAAAACTCCGAGGCATCAGGCCGATATCATTCAGATTGGCTTTCAATGATATATCCAAGGCTTAAGCTTGCGCGAAATCTGCTTACAAATGATGGAGTAATCTTTGTTTCAATTGGAGTTGAAGAAGTTGCCAATTTAAAAAAAGTAATGGACGAGATATTTGGTGAAGATAATTTTATTGAGATTTTCTCATGGGTTAAGACTTCAACCCCACCTGCACTATCAACTAAATCAAGAAAAACCAATGAATACATATTATGTTATGAAAAAAGTTGGAACCCTTTTAAATACAATGGAGAAGTTTTGGATGGTGGTGACCAACCTTTACTTAATAGTGGCAACTCAGAAAGGGTTTTACTTTTTCCTAAAGACTCGGTTTATTTTAATAAGAACAAATTTCCCAATGGAAAACTTTTGCCCTCAAAACCTGACAAGGTAGAATTGGTTGATGAGATTTTAATTCAAAATGGATTTTCAACTTCTGATTTTCATCTTAAAGGGGAGTTTAAGTGGACTCAAGATTTTTTAAATGAGGAAATAAAAAAGGGGACTAAGTTTATAATTAAGTCTGATAAGATTTCAATAAGATTTATTCGAGATGAAGAAGGCTTTAAACGTCCGACTAATTTTATTAAGGAAAAGTATACAACGCCCTTAATTAATAAATCAGAGAATGGCGTAGGTACAAATGAAAACGCTTCAAGTGAGTTAAGTGCATTAATGGGAACTGATTTGTTCAGTTATCCGAAACCAGTCTCTTTGATAAAATATCTTATAAACTTTATTGCACAAGAAGATGATATTGTTTTAGATTTTTTCTCTGGTTCCAGTACTACGGCCGAAAGTGTAATGACTTGGTCTGCAGAACTTGGAAAATCATTAAAATTTATAATGGTACAGTTACCAGAAAATCTTGAAGAAAATCTTAAGTCGGCTGATTCAAATAGTAAAAAGTTAATCGAGAATGGAATAAATTTTCTAAAGGGATTAAATAAACCACTCTTTATTACTGAGCTTGCAAAGGAACGAATCCGGAGGGCTGCAAAGAAAATTAAGCAAGAAACCGATGCAGATATTGATTATGGATTTAGGGTATATCGTTTGGATGAAAGCAATATGCAGGATGTATACTACCGTCCTCAGGATTATAAACAGGATACTTTAGACTTGTTTGCAGATAATGTAAAACCCAACCGAACGCCGGATGACTTATTAGCTCAGGTAATGCTAGATTGGGGTTTGCCACTAAGCCTTACAATCGAACAATTGAAAGTAGCGGGCAAACAGGTATTCAAAGTAGCCGGTGATTCTCTATTCGCCTGTTTCGATAAAGGTATTGATGAAGACTTTGCCAAGGAAATAGCCAAAGACCAACCACTTCGTATTGTATTCCGGGACAACGGGTTTAAAAACGATACCGCCAAAACAAATGTAAAACAGTTACTCAAGCAACTGAGTCCTGAGACAGATATGAAAGTGATTTAACGAAAAAACAGAAAATTAGATTTGCTAATATGATAAACAATTGTACATTTGCACTCAATAATACCTGCCACGCTTCCCACTCGAACAGCGCACCTGGGCAGGTTTTCGCTTTTTTACGGGGTTATCATTTTGTTTCGCTTACACCGATAACCCTATGAATTACAATAAGAAACCAGTTTCAATTCCTGACCAAATTCTCAAACTAAAGGCACGTGGTCTAGAAATAAATGACGATGTAAAGGCAGCCTCTTACTTGTCAAATATAAGCTATTACAGACTAAGGGCTTATACTTTTCCATTTCAGGATAATAACGACCCTAACCATACATTTTCTTCAAAAATTAGTTTAGAAGAAATATTAAATCTTTACGTTTTTGACAGGCAATTCAGACTCTTGGTTCTTGATGCCATTGAAAAGATAGAAATATCAATGCGCACTCAAGTTATTTATCAATGGGCAATGAATCATGGAAGTCATTGGCACTTGGATGGGAACTTATTTAGAAATTCGGTTCAATTTGCTAAAGACTACACTCGTCTGCATCAAGAAGTAGACCGAAGTGTAGAAACTTTCATTGACCACTATAAAACAAAATACACCAATCCTTCTGAACCACCCTGTTGGATGAGTTTAGAAGTAAGTAGTTTTGGGTTATTGTCTTTACTTTTCAGAAATCTGAAATTAGGAGCGGAAAAAAAAGCCGTAACTAAATATTACGGCCTGAATGATGTGGGTGTCATGGAAAGTTGGATGCACTCATTTAGTAATATTCGAAATGTGTGCGCGCATCACGGCCGCTTGTGGAACAGGAGATTAACCGCACACATTAAGTTGCCTACCCATACAGCAAACCCATTTATTCAGAATAAGAATGTGTATCCATACAAGGTTTATCCAGCATTGTGTTGTATGAAATATGTACTGGACATAATAAGTCCGGGACATTCGTTCACAAAAAAACTAGTTAATCTTATGAGTAATTGTCCATTAGCTCAGGAAAAGGAAATGGGTTTTCCGGCCAAATGGAATGAAGAAACATTTTGGCAGATATGAAATTACAATTTAAAGAACAAGATTTTCAGATTCAAGCTGTCAAGGCAGTAGTAAGTTGTTTTAATGGACAAACCCTTAAAACGAATCGCTTCACATTAGAACGCAGTAAGGAACTTATACTTAAAGCCAAATTGGCTTCTCAAGGAGGTGTGATTCAATTTGATACGGATGTGATGGAAGAAATTGGCTATAGAAACAGTCCTATTCAAATACCCGAATCTCAAATATTAAAGAATATCCATGAGGTACAAAAACACAATGACCTAAATGAGAGCCTACAAATTGAGCGCCCTAAAGGTATCAAGTTAGGTTACAATCTAACAATCGAGATGGAGACTGGTACGGGTAAAACCTACACTTATATACGTACCATGTATGAATTAAATAAACACTACGGTTGGAGTAAGTTTATTGTTATTGTCCCAAGTATTGCTATCCGTGAAGGAGTTTATAAATCATTTCAGGTAACACAAGACCATTTTCAGGAATTATACGGTCATAAAATAAGTCCTTTCATATACAATTCCGGCAGGCCACAGGATATTGAAAATTTTGCTTCGGATAACCGAATCAGTGTAATGATTATAAATACACAGGCATTCAATGCTAGTGGTGCTGACGCAAGAAGAATCTATCAGGAACTTGACCAATTTGGCACACGCAAACCTATTGATATCATTGCGCAGACTAACCCAATTCTCATCATTGACGAACCACAATCGGTGGATGGTGAAAAGACTCTTAAAAGTATGCAGGATTTCAATCCTCTATTTACTTTACGTTATTCTGCGACACACAAGGTTGAATATAATAAGGTTTTCAGATTAGATGCACTGGATGCATACAACAAACGACTTGTAAAGAAAATACAAGTAAAAGGAATCAACCTGAAAGGTTCTACTGGTACTACCGGCTATTTATACTTAGAGAAAATTAGTTTAAGTACCACCAAACCTCCATTTGCTGTAGTTGAATTCGAAAAACGCGCGGGGGAAGGGGTGAAAAAAGTCAGACAGAAATTGGAACAGGGTGCTAACCTGTACGAATTGTCAGGAAATATCCCCGCATACAAGAACCAATCAATAACAGAGATAAATGGTTATCTGAACAAGATAATTGTTAATGGTCTTGACATTTACCCAGGTGATATTTTAAACGATAAGGATGAAAATGCTTTCAGAAGGGTTCAGATTCGTGAAACTATTATGTCTCATCTTCAAAAAGAAAAACAACTCTTTGACAAGGGGATAAAGGTGCTTTCCTTATTCTTCATTGATTCAGTAGAAAAATACCGTATATATGATGAGACTGGAGAACAGGCTTTAGGTGAATATGCAAGGATATTTGAAGAAGAATATAATAACGTTCGAAATGATTTCTTAGACCTATTCCAGCAAGAGTATAATGACTATCTCAGAGATACAGAACCAAGTAAGGTTCATAAAGGATACATGCCAACCAATTTTGGAGAGTACCTGAAAAGAGATGATGCCAATCGAGTGCATGAAGGTTACTTTTCAATTGATAAAAAAGGAAAATCTGTAGACCCAACAGTAAAACGAGGAAGTGATGAGTCGGATGATATCTCTGCCTACGACCTTATTATGAAAGACAAAGAACGATTGTTAAGTTTCGAAGAACCAACACGCTTTATCTTTTCTCACTCTGCGTTAAAAGAGGGTTGGGACAATCCCAACGTATTTCAGATATGTGCACTCAAGAATTCAGATAGTGGAAGTCAAACCCGAAGGAGACAGGAAGTGGGTAGAGGTATGCGATTATGTGTGAATAAAAACGGTAACCGTCTCGATTTTGAAATGGTAGGAGACCAAGTGCACGAAATTAACAAACTCACTGTTATTGCTTCTGAAAGCTATGAAGCTTTTGCCAAGGGATTACAAAATGAAATTGCGGCAACACTCAAAGATAGACCTCAAAAAGCTGAAGTTGAATACTTCGTTGGAAAGATGTTAAAGAATGAAATGGATGAAGAATATCGAATTACCGAAAGCGATGCTAAGAAAATCCAGTTCCAATTAATAAAAGCAGAGATTATTGATGATAGTTATAAAATCACACCCCAAGGGCGTGAACTTATAGAACAAAACAAAATACCATTACCTGAAAACCTTGAACAATTTAGGGAATCTGTAGGAAAGTTACTCAAGTCTATCTATACCGGTGAGGCATTCAAACCTGAAGATGAGAGGCAAACCATTATTCTTAATACAAACTCCAACTTTAAGAAAAAAGAGTTTCAGGCACTTTGGGAAAAAATAAACCTCAAGACTATCTATGAAGTACAATTCGATACTGATAAATTGATTAGTGATAGTAGAAATCGTATTAATGCACAACTTAATATTGGTGACAGGGTTTATGAGGTAAAAACAGGTGAGTTACAAGATGGTACGAAGGAGCAAATGCAAGAAGGTTCTTTAGTAAAAGAATCATCAAGAGAATACCTCAAACTCAAAAACGACTTATATAGCCATGCCGTTTATGATATAGTTGGAGAGATTGAAGTATTAACCAATTTGACCCGTGCCACAATTGTGGCTATTCTCAAATCCATTAAACAGGAGAAATTTTTACTAATACGAAAGAACCCTGAGGAATTTATAGCTAAGTGTGGTAAGCTTATCAATGAAGTTAAAGCTAGTCTGATTATCAACAATATCGTTTATCACAAGATTGAGGAGCGTCATGATGCCAAGACTGTATTCACTAACGATAAGTTCGCCTTGCGTAATTCGGACATTTTAAAGAAGCACATATACGATTATCTATCTACTGATTCTAAAATTGAATCAGATTTCGCAAAAGCTCTTGAAAACAGTACCGAAGTAGTGGTCTATGCCAAACTCCCGAAGAGTTTTTATATCTCCACACCCGTGGCTAACTACAGTCCCGATTGGGCAATTGTATTTGATAAGGATAAGGTTCGACACATCTATTTTGTTTGTGAAACCAAAGGCTCGGATTCGGATATGGATTTGCGTGAAATTGAAAAATTAAAAATCCATTGTGCTTCCGAACACTTCAAGGAAATTACTGGTAGTGAAGTGAAATTTGATAAGGTAAGTAGCTATGAAAAATTACTAGAAATAGTTCAACTTAAGTAAGTTTATGAATCATGTAGATAAAATTACCCGGCTTTCAATCAAAGAGGCCTTTAGATATGAGGCAAGAGATTTAACGCCTTGGCTCTGCGAAAATATTGATGTTTTAGGAGATGCTATAGGTATAGAAATACTGAACCCTGAGAGAGAACAATCTACAGGGAATTTCAATGTGGACATCAAGGCGGAAAGTGCGACAGGTGAAATCGTTGTAATTGAAAATCAATTTGGTCAAAGTGACCATGACCATTTAGGGAAATTAATTACATACTTAACCTCATTTGAAGCAAAAATAGCTATCTGGATAGTTGAAAAACCTAAACAGGAACACATCAATGCTTTAAATTGGTTGAATGAAACGGATAATGGCTGCGATTTTTACCTCCTGAGTATCGAGGCGATTAAAATAGGTGAGAGTAATCCTGCACCATTGCTCACTACTATTGTTCGCCCTAGTGAAGAAGCTAAAAGTATAGGTAAAATTAAAAAGGAAGATTCGCAGCGTCATAATTTGCGTAAGGAGTTTTGGGCTTTGTTGTTAGATAAACTTAAACAAAAAGGGGCTAAGACTTTTAGTGGTATTTCTCCAACTTCAGACGCATGGATTGGAGCTACGTCAGGTATTCGAGGTCTTACCTATGTATTTTGGTTAAACCAAAAAAACTGTCGATTAGAATTGAGGATTGATAGAGGTAAGGGGTCTGAAGAAGAAAACCTTCAGATTTTAAACGAACTCAAGAAATTTCAAGGGGAGATTGAAAGTCAATTTGGTGGCTCGCTAAATTGGGAAGAATTAGAGGGATACAGGGTGTGCAGTATTCGACTGGAATTAAACGAAGGAGGGTACACTAATGATAATTCAGATTGGGATAATATAGCAAACAATATGGCTACACAAATGACTAAACTTATTGAAGCTACCCAACAATACATAAAAAAGTTGAACTTGAAATGAAACTCATAGATAACGTAAATAATCGTTTAGGAGATGACCTTAAAACCAGTATTAAAAAAGGAAGCAAACTAAGTATTGCTGCCTCTTCTTTTTCTATTTACGCATTTGAAGCTTTAAAAAAAGAACTTGAAAAAATTGAAGAATTACGGTTTGTTTTTAGCACACCAACATTTATAGAGGAAAACCTGAAAAAGGAAGTACCAAAGTTCTTTATACCCCATCTTTTTAAGGAAGCAGACCTTTGTGGTGGAGAATTTGAATTACGTCTTAAAAATCAATTGAATCAGCGGGCAATAGCGAGGGAGTGTTCAAAATGGGTAAGGGATAAGGTTGTATTTAAATCAAACAAACATCATCATCTTCCTTTAAATGGGGTTATTCATGTGAAAAATCCAAATCAGGATGAACTAGCATATTCCAATGTGAGTAGTTTTACTACCTCAGATTTAGGTATTACCCACAAGAAGGGATTTCCCACACTAATTCAAAAGTCCGAATTCCCTGATAGTAAGGCCTTTTTAGAATGGTTTAATCAAATTTGGGAAAATGATGAAGACCTAAAAGATGTAACCCAAAAAGTGCAAGACTATTTTGAAAATGCTTACAAAGAGAATAGTCCTGAATTTATATACTTTATTACCCTATATAACATTTTCAATGATTTTTTGGAAGACATTTCAATGGATAATTTACCTAATGACCAGATTGGGTTTAAAGACTCTGTAGTATGGGGAAAACTATATAACTTCCAAAGAGATGCTGTGATAGGTGCAATCAATAAATTAGAAAAATATAAGGGTTGTATCTTGGCCGATAGCGTTGGTTTGGGCAAAACCTTTTCTGCCTTGGGTATTATAAAGTACTATGAAATGCGTAATAAGGATGTCTTAGTGCTTTGTCCAAAGAAATTGGAAGCTAACTGGAATACTTATCGCCATAATGACAAAAACAACATACTTGCTGCCGACCGTTTTCGATATGACGTTTTGTTTCATACCGACCTAAGCCGTGATAGAGGAATAAGTAATGGCAGAAGTTTGGAGAATGTAAATTGGGGTAACTATGGACTTGTTGTGATAGATGAATCCCACAACTTCAGAAACAGTGGCCTTACATACTCAGAAAAGGAGAATAGGTACCACAAACTGTTGAGAAAGGTGGTTAAAGAAGGCATTGAGACCAAAGTGCTAATGTTGTCCGCTACACCTGTAAATAATAGGTTTAATGATTTGAAAAATCAGCTAGCATTAGCCTATGAAGGAGACCCCGAGCAGATAGATAATAAATTAGACACCAAAAGTGGAATAGAGCATATTTTTAGGAAAGCTCAACAAGCCTTTAATGTTTGGAGTAAGTATGAAACCTCTCAAAGAACTACTGAAAGATTATTGGATATGCTGGATTTTGATTTCTTTGAAATCCTTGATTCTCTCACAATTGCTCGTTCAAGAAAACATATTACTACTTATTACGATACATCTGAAATTGGCGAGTTTCCCAAACGGAATAAACCCGTCTCAATCCAGAGTCCTTTAACCGAAAAGGGAGATATAACCTATGTTCACATAGCTGAGCAATTGACATTATTGAACCTATCTGTGTACTCTCCTTTGAATTATATCCTGACAAGTAAAATTGATTTGTATGCAGACTTATATGACAAAACTGTAAAATCAGGTAAGTTCACCCAAATTGATAGGGAAAGAAGTTTACAGATTTTGATGCGAATCAACCTTTTGAAACGGCTAGAGAGTTCGGTTGATTCTTTTAGAATTACATTGGAGGGAATTATCACCCAGGTTGAACTAGCTATTAAAACTATAGACCAAGGCTCAAAGGGCGAATACGAAGGAATACAGGCGCGCATAAATGATGAGGAATTTGATTGGGAAGCGGATTGGGGTGATGAAGAAAATGTAATTGGTAAGAAAATCAAGGTTCATATCAATGATATGGATACTCGCAAATGGATAGAGGATTTAAATGAAGACCTTACAGTATTAAACCAACTGTGGAGCAATATAGTGGATATTCGTGGAGAAAAGGACTATAAACTCCAACAACTAATTCAGCTGCTAGATAAGAAGATTAACCATCCGTTTAACCCATCAAACAGAAAAGTTATTGTATTCACAGCATTTGCCGACACTGCAAATTACCTATACGATAACATCCAAGGATATTTGAAAGAAAAGTATGGAATCCATACCTCCTTGATAACAGGTTCGCGAAAAATCAGTAATTCAAAGTCAATTCCATCAGACCTAAACCCATTACTCACTTGCTTTTCACCTTTATCTAAAGACAAGGCACAGTTATATCCAAAATTAACTGATTCAATTGATTTACTTATTGCTACAGATTGTATTTCTGAAGGACAGAACTTACAAGACTGCGATTACCTAATAAATTATGACATCCATTGGAACCCAGTAAGAATCATTCAACGATTTGGTAGAATAGACCGAATAGGTTCAAAAAACACAAGCATTACATTAGTTAATTTTTGGCCTGATGTTACACTTGATGCCTACATCAATTTAAAACAACGTGTAGAAAGTCGGATGTTAATCAGTAACATGGCGAGCACAGGTGACGATAACATATTGAATACGGATGACAAAGACTTGGAATATAGGAAAATTCAGCTCCAAAAATTACAGGATGAAGTAATTGACCTTGAAGACCTCAGAGAAGGTGTTAGTATTACTGACCTTGGGTTGAATGATTTTAGAGTAGACCTCAGCAATTATATTAAAACTTATGGTGAACTTTCACAAATACCCGAGGGGCTGCATGCAGTTGTTAAGTCATCTGAGTTGCTACAGCAGGGTGTGATATTCGTATTGAAGAATGTTAACTCAAGTGTAAATATCAATAAGCTCAATCGCCTTCATCCATATTATTTGGTATATATAAAGAAGTCTGGCGAACTATTATTAAACCATGTTGAGTCGAAGAAAATTTTGGACGCCATGAGAATGTTATGTAAAGGGAAAAATGAACCAATTACAAACCTCTGCAAGGAATTAAGTATTGAAACCGATGAATATCACGAAATGGATGCTTACTCTTTACTACTTAAGCAAAGTATAAGTACTATTTTACAAACTGAAGAAGAAAAAGAAATTCTGAGTCTCTTCAAATCAGGTGGTACCACAGCGTTGAAGGATAAATTTAAAGGTGTTGAAGATTTTAAACTCATTTCATTTTTAATAGTTAGATAAATGGAAATTTTTAGCCTGCCAATTTCCACAAGAGTAAACAGGGTTATTCCAAAGAACGCTTTTGATAGTTATACTTCGGCAAAGCAAAAAAAACTATTCACTGAACAAATTACTCGTATATCATGGCTCTATAAAATCTCACCTGAGACAATTAACCTAGAATTTAAAGAGATTAGGGAAATCCAGATTTTCAGAATTGAACTTAAAGTCAAGCAAGATATTCAAGAGGTGTTGAATATCATAGATAAGTCTATTCCTTACAACATCATTTTTATTGTTGAGTATGATGATAGTGTTTATCTATCTACATCCTCTAAACACACGCACCCTATTAAAGAAGATAATTCTGTAATAGATTGGACTTTCAAATCAGAGTGGTTTAAATCCCGCGAAAATCCCTATTCATTAAAATTGCAGAAGAGTATTGATTCTATTTATCACGATTTCTGCGTTAAGCTTTCGGGTATGAACAATATGGTCTCCCGACCAATACAGGAGTTAATTCATTTCAAAAAAAATATTGATTCCCTTGAAAGGGAAATTGCTAAACTCAAAACTGCCATATCAGGAACTAAACAATTCAATAGCAAAGTTGAATTGAACCTAAAGTTAAAAAAACTGGAAGCAGAACTAGCAAGTATGAATATAGATAAGAGTTAAAATTACAACACTTTCTTGCCGAACTCAATTTTAACCATGTCAAGGTTGAAGTTTTCCAAATTTTCACGACCCCAATTGACACAATCTTCATATGCTTCCTGTTCGGTAAAGTATACTCTATCGACCGTGAACACTTTGTCCTTGTTCAAATAATCTATGTAGTAGATGATTTCCATTAAGTAGGTTAATTAACCCCTGAAAGGGTCATACACTTTTTGATTTTGGTAATTGTATTGGGATGCAATTCTGTAATTTTTGAGACTTCCACTGCCTTATACCCATTTTTAAGAAGTTGAATAGCTCTTTTATTGCGTGGCTTACTTAAAAAAGTGAGTACATCTTCCTGCGTACCGGTTTTACGGCCTTTATATACATTACGAGCTTTGGCTACTGCTATCCCTTGTCGTTGTCGCTCTAATATTTGAGTCCGTTCCATATCTGCAACGATGCCAAGTAAGTTTATGACCATCTTACTGACTGGGTTCTCGTTCCCTTCAACATCCAGTGTCCTCAAACCTTGATTAATGAAATGGACGCAAACCTTGCTAGTACTAAAAATGTGAAGGGTATTGATAATGTCCCTAATATCTCGGCCTATTCTGTCGATTTGCCAAACTGATAATTCTGATAGATGATTTTTATTCAATAATTCCAAGACCCTACGACCGCCTTCTCGCTCCTGAAATGGAACAGAGCCTGAGACTATATCCTCAATTACCAAATCAAAATCATTCTCATTGACCCTTTGTCTATCTGTTCGTTGGTCAATGCTGCTTATTCTAACATAAAGTACTTTCATTTCTCACAATTTTAAAATCCCCCATCGGGGATGCTAAAATATGCGCATTTTTCGGCCTTTGCCGCATGAAATCTGGTATTTTTCGTGTTTGAGATGTTCACATTCGGAAGTACACCCTAAAAAAAGGAACTTATAATTTGCAGCCATTCAATTTTCCACTACTCCGCCCTGTCCCTCCGGCCGGACTCGTTCCCCACCTTATAATAAGGTGTTTATTCTTTTTAGAAGGGGGGTCAATGCTATAAATCTAGTTCCCTATAATTTTATGAACATTGATGTAATACGTTTTTGACTAAAATCTGGTGCACTGCGTTATGTCCTAAAATCAAAAAAAAAATATTTTCCCAAAAAACCAGAAAAATGAAAACCCCCATTGTTATGGGGGTCTTTTATAAGTTGGGAGTAATTGATATCGATTGATTTTTTACTTTTTCTTATCACCAACCATTGTCCATCCTAATGATGTCGTTAAGTAATTCCTTGCATCAGTTGCGTTAGTATAAGTGCCAGTAGTATAATTAACATCATTGTAACTCATATTATATGCCCCGAGAGTCTGACCTGATGGTAAACCCCCACTTGAACTAATTGAGTTTGCCCACCCAATTAATGTTTTTGAGTAATTTTCAGTTGTCATTCCTGAATTGTCAAACATACTCACTAAGTTGGTATTAGGAGTTGATGGATTTAAAGATACTAAAGTCCAAGACCCTATGTCTTGGTTGAAAGATGACGCATTGTTGAACATTGAAGACATTTGAGTTACTTTACCAGTATTCCAAGAACTTATGTTTTGATTGAATGATGTCGCATTTCTAAACATCTCAACCATACTGGTTACATTATTTGTCTTCCAATTACCTATATTCTTATTAAATGACGATGCTCCTCTAAATGTTGCGAACATACCCGTTACTTTACTTGTATTCCAATTTCCAATGTCTTGATTAAATGATTTTGCATCCGTAAACAAATTGGACATTTCAGTAACGTTACTTACATCCCAATTACCAATGTCTTGATTGAATGATGTACATCCATTGAACATACTTGATATAAGTCGGATGTTACTCAGATTCCAATTGTTAAATATTGGTGTACCAACTAATGAAGAACATCCTTTAAACATACTTTGTGTACTAACTATACCACTAAGGTTTGGGGTGTCGTTTGCTGTAACATCAAGATTAGAACATCCAAGGAATGACCCTGTCATATCTGACCACTTAATGTTCCCCCATTGTTTAATATCTGTTATTTTCAATCTATCAATTGAGGATAAATTAGGAGAACTTACATCCATGAATTTGATGTATGGGAATGTTCCAATGACTTTAATTGTATATGTAGAGTCAGAGTCATAGTCATGAGTTACATTCTTTATTGAAGTACCTGAGATTTTCTCAACTTTCCCATCTCCCCAATTAACGTAAAAATCATAAGATGAAATTTCATCTAAAGGTAAGACAAACTTAGTGTTAACACTACCTTGGTTTCTTGTATTAATTTCAAAAATGAAACCTTTATTAAACTCTGTTAGACTGGGTATTGGGTCAGGTAGTGGTGCAATGTCTGTGGTCTCTTTTTTACAAGAGTAAATTGTCATCATAGTGACAATAATGATTAAAATTGATTTTAATTTATTATTCATTTAATTGAATTTTTATAAGAGACTCATGTTAACAAATTGATGTCTCGGAATGGATGAAATTAATGTTAGATTGGATGTAATATAACATGAAGTACATAAGTTATTGAATTACTATTTTTCTTATATCTACGATGTTTCCTTTGGAGTCTATGATATGTAAAAAATACAAACCATTTCCACCCCAATTCGTAACATCAATAACAAACTGAGGTTGATTAATCTGATTTGAAAATAACTGTTGACCTAATGAGTTGATTATTTTCACAGTGTAACCATTGATGTTGTTATAATCACCATTGTCAATTGTGATATTTGTTTTAGCGGGATTTGGGTATACCTTGATAGTGTTTTTGTAAAGAATAGGATTGAACCCGGTCATTCCAACATTTATTATCAAAGTATCAGTGACGGTAATTTTTTGATAACAAATGTTTGCGTTGTAGAGTGATTTGATTTCATCATCCGTTAATTCTCGGTTCCATACACCAATGTCATCGAGACTACCTTTCAGGTAACTTGGTTGATTAACCCACCACGCACCGAATTTTAGTTGACCACCTTTACAAGTATCTAATATTCCTGATTCATTTTTAGTTCCCACCAATACGCCATCAACATATTGTTTTATTGTGGAATTGTCAAAAGTCATTACCAAGTGTCTCCAATTGTTGTAAAGACTACCTGTTTTAGTTGTTTGACTCTTCCAACCAACACCTGCGTTACAATTTGAGTTTATTTTGATTGAGGAATTTAGAATTGAATCTCCAAGTCCAAAATTAAATCTTTCTGAAGACGCATTAGTCCAATTTGAGTAGTTAACTAATGAATACCCACTTTCTGCGTTGACCCATAGGGATATAGTCACTTTAGTAAAGTTCATGGACTTACTATGTGGTATTTGAACTTTTCCACTTGTTCCATTGAAACTTAAACATTTGTAGTTCCCAAATCTATCTAATGATAGTTTAACTCCTGTGGTATCTCCATGATTGTCATTCCCACTACCATCTTTTCCGTTTCCATCTAATGACCACCAACCGACCAATCCATTTGACGGAACGTAGTAAGGAACAGTCTGAGATTTAGATGTTCCAAACATTAACAGAAAAACTATAGTTAAGTAAAATCTTGTCATATGATTTTTTACTTAACAACTTCTATTAACACACGGTAACTTCCACTTACAGGATAAGTCGCATTGGACGTGTTTCTGTAATTACCTGAGAAAGTACCTTCAACAATGTATTGAACATAAGTGTTGTTCTCAGAATGTTTTGTGATTGAAGTTACTGTGTGTTTTTGATTTGATATTACTTTAGAAATACCAGAATTGTCCTCAAGTTTCACTTCTAATCCAAGGTTACAGATTTTTACTCCATTAAAAACACTTATATAATAATCATCCGTAATTTGAAAACTCCCTGCCTTAGAATTAACAAAATCAGATTGATTTCTATAATGAATTAGATTTGCATTTAAGTCAAAACGACTATTAGTTGCAGTAGTGTGATATGCAAGAAAACCTGTTTTCCCGTCACATAAATTTAATCCCCCAAGACCTGTTCCAACATTTATTCCAAAGTCTTTTTCCTGTCTAATTTTTTGACCATCAATAGTAACTTCAAGGAATTCTTTAGGGGTTGAAGGGGTCGGAGTTGTACTTTTCTTACAAGAAACAAGTACCAAAATCATTGTAAAAATGATTGTAAATTGTTTTATATCTTTCATTTAACAAAACTAATTTGCTTAAATGATTTTAAAGTACTAATTTAGTACCCGATTAATACTACCTTAGTACCATGACCTTTCAACAATTCGAAACCGTCTCAGACAGACTGAAAAAAATAAGATTAGAAAAGAATGTTTCCCAAGATTTTCTTGCGAAAAAACTTGGTATCACTCAGAAGGCTTACTCTAAAATCGAAAACAACGAAACAAAACTTAATGTTGACGTTTTACAAAGGGTGTCCGAAATTATGGAAGTTCCAATTGAGACATTCTTTAACAACTCTCAGCAACCAATTCTCAATGATTTCTCTTCGCGCTCAGGAGGTGACAATGTGATTTACAAAAACAATGCAACAGAGAAAATAGAGGAGTTATATAATGAGCTTCTTAAATCTAAGGATGAAGTAATAAAATCAAAAGTGAGTGAAATTGAAGCTCTAAAAAGCCTAAATGAAAAGCTTGAAAAATTGATTACAAAGTTGCGTTAATCCTTCATGAAACTTAGAGTGGACTCTTTATTGGGTTCGATACGTATTGTTTTGTAAGACTGAGTAATTACCTCAAATACTATTGGTGAATTTGATGATTCATTACTGATGAATTGAAAAAATAAAAAATCCGATGGAAAAACTTCCACCGGATTCAAAAAAACTCTCATTGGAGTTCACTGCACTGAAGATTGTTTATTGTACTGGTCAAGAATTCTCTTAATATGTACGAGGAATGACATGAAGTCCGATGGTTTAGTAATGAGTTCAATAAGTCCCTCGTCATCATCGGTCTCGAGTTGAAATGATTCCATTATTCTATGGGCGAAGTCAATTTCTTTAGGAGTCAGGTTGTGTGGTGTTTCAAATAATTCACTCATTGTAATTGTTTGTTTTGTCCAATCATCCAATGGAAAATCAGGATGATT
>JACCDT011623482.1_pt1 | contig 19588 bp, 19 predicted proteins | sample 7446291 | NCBI WGS metagenome assembly JACCDT01 (sample SAMN15323446, study PRJNA562643) | freshwater metagenome | isolation source: river surface water | place: USA:Blue River Watershed | collected 2017-08-17 | reverse complement strand
TTATAGAAATATTTTCTAAAACAGCTCTAAAAGAGCATAAACGAAAGAAAAGGCGAACATCTTTTCAGTTGTTGGAGGCTTTAATATGAAATCAAAGTCAACCAACATTAAAGTTGACGCCTATGCCTCCAGGGGAAGATCACCCTGTTCATTATCTGTAAGCTGAACACTTACAATAATGCCAGAATGAATTCAGTAGTGTACCTATGATCCACCTACTAAAATCTTCATAGTTCCATATTTGTCCACTGGTATGTATATCGAGTGATCAGGTTAATATTTACTAGTCTGGATAAATGTCTTTTAGCCTACTTTTATTGTTTTTATTATTCTTAATGGCACTAAGATTTTTGTATAGTTCTTTAAGCTCAGGTATCACGGTATTAACAAATAATTTATTATCCCAGGCATCTTGGCTTTTGCCATATAAGTTCGCAGCTAGCGTATTAATATTATGATTAGCATCTATGGATAACTGTTGTTTCAACCAGGCTAAGCTATCGTTGGTTCTAGAACCATTAAAATTTTGGTGAAGAAGAGAGGCGAGTTCCCCTAATTGTTTATAAGTATCTTCTGGATTGCCAAGTTTAGCACTTTGTTTTAAATAGTTGATAAAATTTTTGTAATCATAATTACGCACGCGGCTCGGTATGTCTTTATTAAGCCTGTAGTGTTTTCTTACTAAAATTAATAAATAAGAAATAACCATGATCAGTAAAAAAATAATTATTGCTAACATTGTTAACATATAAGTTTGCTGTGGAGGAGGCTCTCCAGGAGACGTTAACTTGGGTAGTTGTTCTGTAAGAAAATTTGCCGTGAGTGTGTTATTAGCTAAGTTTTCACTGTTTTGATTAGCTTGAGTATTGTTATTAGAATTAGTAGCAGAAGTAGAAGCTACTTTTGTAGCACTATCAGCTGATAGCACAATAGTTAATACAGTGTTAGGTAAGACAGCTTCTTCTCTTAGTTTAGTTTTATTATTCCACCAGCTAATTTTTTGGCCAGGGATGTCTAATTGACCAGGCTGGCTAGTAATGTAAGTAATTTTTTGCGTTAATATGCTCTGTATTTTGTCTTGCACTATAGAGTTATGAACTTCGGGCTTATCAACATAGATTTTATAACTGCTATTGTCTGGCGCTTTGGTATTAATGTCATAAGGTATTGGCAATTGTTCGGCTTGCACATTTTTACCTTTAATAGTAATGATGCGCTGAATAGCTTCTCCTACAGGTAGAGATTTATTTGCAGATAAATCAGGAGTCCAGGATTGTTCGATGCTAAGATTGTCTGCACTTAACCAGTTTGAATCATTGAAACTAGCAGGTTTAGGTAAAATAGTAATGGCAATCGGTGGGTTAGTGCGATTAAACTGTGACCATTTCTGTTGATATAAAGAAAAGATATCATTATGGGTGCTGTTATCTTTTAGTTTTACACCAGATAAATTAAAAACAGGTAAATTTAGTGTGCCAGGTTTATTGTAGAAGCCTAAATATTTAACTTGGAAAAGATTATATCTTTTATTTTTATAAAATACTTGCCGATTAGTTTCACTCAGCTTAAATAAATTATAATCAGTCTGATCTGGAGTATTTAACTCTAGATTCCTGGCTGTAATTTCAGCTGAGATATAAATATTAACAGTTATAGTCAAAGGGGATTGCAGATAAACTGATTGGTTATCTGCTTCAACAGTCATAAAGATGTCGGAGGACTCTTGAGGATCAGCTTTAGCAGGTTTTATGTTTATTTGTAGAGGCTCAGATTGTTCATTGCCCCATTGCAGAGCCGGTATGGTCAAAGTGCCAGTTTTTTTTGCTTGTAGGCCAAGAATCCATTGTCTTTTGCTAGTAGCATTGCCATTAATAATAGTGTGTGATACCTGTTTGGCTTGGCTTACGACGACGAAATCTTTAGATAGTGGCGATAAGTCCAATTGGGTATCAATATTAGAATTGCTGCTGATTACTAACTCTATAATGTCATCGAGATTGACCGTATTGTCACTATTAGAATAATCAGAATTATTTTGAACGCTCACTGATAAAGCAGCAGATAAGCTGTTTGACCAAAAAATAAAAGGTAGTAATAGAAAAATAAGAATTCTTTTCATTTTTAATCTATTTTATTGTTGCTGTTCTTTCCAATATTCATATTGTAATTGATTTCTTAAATAAATAGCAGGATTATCCGGAATTTTATTTAACCATTGCTTTAATTCTTTATCAGACTTTTGTTGTTCAGCAGTTTTATTAGCTGGTTCTTGCTCAGTATTAGTTTTGTTCTGAGCTTCAGGGTTGTTTTTTAAGTCAGAATTTTGATTATTTTGTTTATCTTTTTGTTGACTTTGGAGATCAGTTTTTTGATTATTTGGTTGGCTTTGTTGATCTTGTTTGTCTTGTTGATCTGGATTAGAGTTTTTGTTTTGATCTTGTTTTTGTTGATTATTCTGGTTCTGATTTTGCTGATATTTATCTTTTTGGTATTTTTCTAGCAAATTTTTGTTGAATTTGGCGTCGCTATGATTAGGGTTTGCTTGTAATACTTTTTTATAATTTTCGATTGCCTCAGTTATATTACCTTGTTGGGCTAGACTATTAGCATAGTTATAAAGGCTGGTTACATCAGATCTGTTTTGGAGCAGTTCTGTTGATTTGTTATAATTTTTATTTTTGTAAAATGCCGCTGCTTGCCAAGTAGGTGACTTAAAAACTTCTGGTTTGACTGTTTTGACTATGTTTGATTGTTTTAGCTGCTCTGCTGCTAGTTGTTGTTCGCTGTACCATAGTTTATTAAGAAAGCTTGGTGAGGCAGCATAAGTACGATTGTTGGGTATAGATAAAGCTATAGTATTGATGAGGGTGAAAGCTATTAAACTTTGTAAGTTATATCCTGACTTTATTAAAAAAAATAGTATAAAAGGTAATATTAAAAATAATAAATAAGGTCCAATATCATGCCAGACTTCTGTATGGGGATTATTTTTCTCTTGTTCATATTCTTGAGTAAGCTGGTAATTGGTGTTTGCTGATTGAAGAATGTTTTTTATGTCATCATCGTTATTGCTTACATCTTGGTAAAGGCCGTTGCTGATAGTACTTAATTCTCTAAGACTATTATTAAAATTATTATTACGAGTTTTATTAAAATTAATGATATTGATGTGAATATTATCAAATTTTTTCGCGGTCAATAAACTTTGGCTGTTGGCATTACTATCGGTTAATATTAATACATTGAGATTTTTGAGTTTTAGAGTCTGGCGCAAATTTAAAATCTTTTCTAATGGCGCGTTTATGTTATCCCCAGCGATAGGCATAATCAGCGGATCAATGCTTGGTAAAATATGATCAATGGTTTTTTTATCGCTAGTTAGAGGAATTAAATTAAAAGCTGAATTCGTATAAATAATTAATGCGAGTTGCTCATCTGTTAATAAATTTAAAAAGTCTTGAATTTTATATTTTGCACGTTGCAGTCTGGTTGGGGTTACATCTGTATTTTGCATGCTGTCGGCCAAGCTTAAAACTATCACCCAAGAAGATCTACTTTTATAAAGGGGGATATCATGCTTTGACCGGGTCGGACCGGCTAGGGCAAGAATCATAATTATAGAGGTGAATAGTAACAGTAGATGAGTTCTATTACTTTTATTATTTTTATTGCTGATATATAAATTGTTTAATATTTCTGGGCGACAAACATCCATCCAGTTATCACGAGTATTAAAAACTTGATTTTTTTTAGAGTTTTTAAAATATGAAAAGCTTTTCTTAACTATATAAATAAATGGTAAAAGCGTTAGTAAGTATAAATACTCTGGACGTATAAAATGGTAATTATGGGTAATGATTTCTGTATTCATAAAAATAACAATAAAGTAGTTAATAAGGTTACGCTTAAAGGATAAATAAACCATTCATGCTCAGGTCGCAGGGTTTTTACTTCATCATTATTTGGCTCGAGTTGACTAATTTGATCATAAATCTTAGCTAAAGCTTGTTTGCTGGTTGCATGAAAATACTGGCCATTGGTTAATTTAGCTATTTCTTTTAATTCACTTTCATTCAAGCTCAAGCCGGTGAGTATGTCCAAAGGATTATCACTAATTTGCCCAATACCTATAGTGTATATTTTGATATTGTTTTCCATAGCAAGCTTTGCAGCTTCTAAAGGTTCAACTTCGCCGCTCGTGTTGCTACCGTCTGATAATAAAACAATAAAGCTTGGATTTTTTTTGGTAGCGTTGCTTTGTTCGGAGTTGATTCGTTTGATTGCCAAGCCTAGCGCATCGCCTATTGCTGTTTTTTGACCGGCAAACCCGATTTGTGTTTTTTCCAAAAAGTTATGCAATGAATCTTGATCCAGAGTTAATGGTGAGCTCACAAATGCAGCACTACCAAAAAATACTAAACCTATTTTGTCAGATTTACGTTGTTCAATAAATTGATGACCAATTTTTTTAACAACATCTAAACGAGTAATGCTTTTATCGGAACTCATATCATCAGCTTGCATGCTTCCTGATATGTCTATAGCCATCATAATATTATGTGAGGGCAGTGGGAGTTGGATGGGGTCGCCAAGCCAAATTGGCCGCATTAGTGCTAAGATAAGGCTGATCCATAAAATAAATTTTAAAAGAGATTTAATATTAAAAATTGGATAGAGGCTAGCCACAAGATTACGATTCGTGCGCAATATGTCATCGTAGAAAGGTAATTTTAATCCAGTTAATTTTTCTGCACGGTTATTAGATGGAGTAAGTAATTTATAAAAATAATGAATTACCAATGGTAACGGCAGTAAAAATATTAAATAGGGCCACTGAAATTTGAGCATACTATAAATTTATTCTAATCCAGTTTCTAGTTAAGTTAATGAGGTTATTAATCTTGAGATAGAGTTCTGCATTATTATCTAGGCTTTGTTCACTTTGATAGACTGTGTTGATTAATATTCGTCCATCGCCTTGGGAGAACTGGTCAGTTTTACCAGAGCTATCTAAAAACTTTAACCATTGTTCACCAGACAAAGCATTAATATTTTGATCGTTGTTCTGATTGTATTTAGTGACCGCACATTTTTTTAATAATGTAGCTATGTCTTGGGTAGCTTTGAGACAAGTTATTGACGAGCTATTCAGCTTTTTTTGTATATGATTTAATTCTTTAAAGGCAAGAAATTTAGCTCGGTTGTGATAATAGCTATAGGATTTGATAACTATTGTTTTAAGCTTTAATAAGAATAACAGCAAGATAATTAAACATAATATAATAACGCCAGGGGCTGGAGGCCAAGTTAGTGAATCTTCAGGTAAATGAATATCTTTTAATTGCAACAAGGTTTGGTGCAGCTGAGGGTCTATATTATTAGTATTATCAGTATTATGGTCTATTTTATTGTTCATGGCTTTAAATTGTAGCAGCTTTGATCAAAGCAATAGTAACTTGTAGTACCACTTGGGTTCTGCAAGCAGTTCTAGATGTTTTATATTTAATTTTTTTATTATTTTATAATAAACCTCTAATTTTTCTTGAAAGTATTTAATAAAAACTTCTTGATTATGTTTATCAATATTGATTAAGGTGCTTTGATTACCATTGGTTATATTATACCTACCAATAGGTAAGAGGTTTGATTCTATGGGGTCGCTTATCTTTATAAGATATACTAAATTTTCATAATTAAGCTTTTCAATTTTCTTGTAGATTAAATCATTGATATTGCAAAAGTCACTAATGATGAAAACTCGACTGTTACGTGGTATGCAGTGTTCATAACTCGTCAAGGCAGAGAGTAAAGTATGATGATGAGCTTTGGAAGCTGTGTCATATTGCTCATGTTGTTTGACAATGTTATTAAAAAATAAAATCAAATTATTTTTCGTAAGCTTGGATGGCGTATAAGTAATACTTTGATCATTAAACACAATGCTGCCAATGCTGTTATTCTCATTGTAACCAAGCCAAGCTAATATTGCCGCTGCGCGGCTAGCAATAACAGATTTTAATGCAAATTTAGTGCCAAAATGCATGCTTTGGCTTAAGTCTAGAATAATATAATTATTTTCACCCTTTTCTTCGTGGTGAAGCTTAGTGTAAGTTTTGGCTTGACGAGCTGTTAACCGCCAGTCAATATGGCGGACATCATCCCCAGGCTGATAAATTCTTGAATGACTATACTCCATCCCTCGGCCATAGGTGCGAGTTAAATTATTAGCCGCTAGAATATTGGTTTTTTTATTATTGCTAAGTTTAAGATTCTTCGCAATATATTGCGCAGACAACAGATCTTCTAGTGTGATGTCGCAGGCTTCTGACATAATCAATATTTATTATGGCACTGTTACTTTGTTGAGTATTTCAGCTATACAGTCATCTTTATTAACTTGTTCTGCTTCTGCTATATAAGACAAAATAATACGGTGTCTTAACACATCAGGAAGCATAGCTTTGATATCCTCTGGAATCACATATTCGCGACCATCTAACCAGGCCAATGCTTGAGCAGTTCTTGCTAAAGCAATAGTTGCGCGCGGGCTAGCACCATATTGGATATAATGACTAATGCTACTAGAGATATACTTTTTAGGCTCACGCGTGGCCATAATCAGATGAATAATATATTGTTCTAGTGGTTCACTGATATGAATATCTAATATTTGTTTTCTGGCAGCGATAATATGATGCAGAGGAATTTTGTCAGCTTTAACAGGGAGGTGCTCAAGTTCTTGTCTAACTTCTTCTTGTACGCAACGCAATATAGAGCGCTCAGTTTGCACATTAGGATAATCAATGTTAACGTGTAATAAAAATCTATCTAGCTGAGCTTCAGGTAAGGGGTATGTCCCATGTTGTTCGATAGGATTTTGCGTGGCCATTACTAAAAATATTTCTGCCAGCGGATAAGTTTTACGGCCAATCGTAACTTGTCTTTCTCCCATCGCTTCTAGCAGTGCAGATTGTGCTTTAGCAGGAGCGCGATTAATTTCGTCTGCCAAAATTAAATTATGAAAAATAGGGCCATGTTCGAAACTGAATTCTCCAGTTTGTGGTCGAAAGATTTCTGTACCGGTGATATCTGTGGGTAATAAATCAGGCGTAAATTGAATGCGCTGAAAACTGGCTTCGATAAATTGACTTAAGGTTTTTATGGCTTTAGTCTTAGCTAAGCCAGGAGCGCCTTCAACGAGTAAATGACCATCAGCTAATAAAGCTACAATAATTTTAGTTAATAAATCTTCTTGGCCAATTATATGCTTGGCCAAGTTGTTTTTTAAATTAGCAAATTGTGAATTTAATTCATTACCTAAATTAGCAGCTAAACTTGATTCCATGATGGTTTTCATGCTGTTATTAGTTTATTAGATTAGTTTATTAGATTTAATACAATATATTATTATAATAAAACTAAATTACAATATTGCAACAGTTTATTCAGAGCGATGCTTTTCTCTAATTTCATCAAGTGTTTTACATTCAATACACATAGTAGCAGTAGGTCTTGCTTCTAATCGTTTGATACCGATTTCAATACCGCATTCTTCGCAATAGCCATAATCTTTGGATTCAATCTTAGAGATAGTGCTTTCAATTTTACTAATAAGTTTACGTTCACGATCACGAGTGCGTAATTCTAAGCTAAATTCTTCTTCTTGGGTTGCTCTGTCTGCTGGATCTGCTGCATTAAGAGTTTCGTTTTGCATGTGACGAACTGTTCGATCAACTTCTTCCATCAACTCTTGTCTCCAGTTCTTTAATATTTTACTGAAATGTTCGAGTTGCTGATCATTCATATAGGCTTCACCAGCTTTTTCTACGTAAGGACTAACCCCATGGTTTTGCAGAGGGTGATCTAGTTTAGTAATCTTAATGTTATTAGTGTTAGACATGTCTGTCCTCCTAATGTTAAAAGCATAATATATTCAGTAATTTATAACACATGATTATACAAAATTGCAAACAGCGGTTGCTAATTTTGCTTAAATATCAGTAAGATATTTACTTGTTTAGCTAAATTTGATAAAAAGCCAAAACTAAACAATACTTATCTTACCAACTAATAACTATTAAAGGTTAGATAGTAAAAAACTTATGAAGTTTCATCGACCTTTACAAAAAGCTACATTTCTGCGTCGTAAATGTGACAGCATTATAGAGGTAGATGTTAATACAGTCAAAACAGCTTTGTACTGTCCTAATAGTAGTTTATTAAAAAAATGTGCTGTCTTGGGTAGTAATATATGGTTTTCTTTGCCAATTTATACGCCTTTTTATGTGCCGGCCACTTGGCAGCTTGCAGAAGTTGATTTCGGTAATTTAGTCTTAATTAACAATAAATTATGCACTGAGCTATTTCTGGAAGGGTTAAAAACTGGAGCTGTTAGATTTAATGATGCTTCGTTCAATAAGGTTATTATTCATCCAAAGCTATCGTCAAGTTATGAGTATGATTACAATTTAACGGACGGTATGAGCAAGTTTTACTTGAATATAGTCAGCACCAGTGAAAAATATTTTCCTGAGGCAAGGTACACAGGTGATAGTTTAGAGGCCAAACAAGGATTGTACGATCTTATTCATGCGAAAATGCTAGGGCACCGTGCTGCTTTATGTTGTTTTACCCTTAATAATAATTCAGATCAGCTTTTTTTAACTGATAAATATGATCCTGAATATGCTCATTTGTTAAATATGGCCTTAAAACAAGGAGTTGAGTTCTATGGTTACCAATTAAACGTAACTGATTCAGAGATTAAGGTCGGTAAAGCGATAGCTATAAAACAGGATTTTAAGTTGCTGCAATAAAAAGGCGTACTATATTAATATTATTAATTCTTACTGTAATAGTTATTTAAAGCTAAATATGTTAAAATCTTTTGCTTTTAGAGTAAGCTAGATTTATACGTGTTGGAAGAGATTATGTCCCAAGGTACTTTTAATTCAGAATACAAAAAATACATTTGTCTGCTTTGCGGACTTATCTACGATGAAGAGCTCGGCTGGCCTGAAGATGGCATTTTGCCAGGTACTCGTTGGGAAGATATCCCAGAAAACTGGATTTGCCCGGATTGTGGTGCAGGCAAGGATGAGTTTAGTATGGTTTTGTTGGATGAGGCGAGTTAGGGAGTTTGTCATCCAGAGCGTAAGGGAAGGCTCTCAATCTCTATAGATTCCTCGACAAGTTCGGAATGACAAGATTCTGGTACGTAGTGTTCAGCGATAGTGAGAACTGATCTTCCCCTGGTGAGTAATTGATAGTGAGTAACTGATCTTCCCCTAGTGAGTAATTGATCTTCCCCTAAAGGGGAAGATAACTTACTATTTAGATTCGGGGGTGTGAAGGAGCACTAGAGCAAAACATTTCTGGTCCGCCCGTCCCGGGTACTCGTATTGATGCAAATAGGAGGGAGAAGGCAGGTTGTGCCACAGTTGCTAATGCTGTTGGCGACAGTTCTGGGGCAGCTGCTGCAGTTCCTGCTGGTTGTGCTGCTGGTGGCGGCTCTGCTGGGGCAGCTGCTGCAGTTCCTGCTGGTTGTGCTGCTAGTGGCGGCTCTGCTGGGGCAGGTGCTTCATCTGATTCTGATTCTGATTCTGATTCGGGTAGTCCGATTACTCCATGATATCTTTCACCTAGAAGCAAACGCATAACATGCTCTTGATCCGTATATCCTCTAAGAGATTCAGCAACCTGCTCTAAAGCACTTTGTTGACCGGGACGAGTATGCGATAAAATAATTCCTGTTCCTCTAATTTTTCGCATCTGAGGATCCGCTCCATTGGCTAGCAAGGTTTTTATAATATTATCAAAGTATTCTATTCGAACCTTTCTTCTTAGCTCTGCCCTAGCTATAATTGCCCAATGCAATGGTAAATATCCTTTGTCTGAGGTTGGTTCATTAATAGAATTAGGATGATTAATACATATAACCTCAGTTTCTCGATAATCTATACAGACATAAGCTATATAATAAAAGATATCTCCAACACTTAGTTGCGAACAATCGGCAGTGCTAGTTTTTATTCTAAATAAACCTAAATTAGCAGCAATGACCTGCAATATGTCTCTTCTGAGTTGATTGTTGTCAATCCATGTTTGCAGCAAATCAGGATTAATAGATATGTTACGCTTTGAAAAAAGTCGATTATATTTTATTTCTATATAGCCGCTTATTTGAGGAGTTAATCGAGTGAGTAACTTATTTATAAAGTCCTGTTTCCTGTCATTGTTACCTGCACGATCAGCTGGGTCAATAATTCTGTCCATTAGATGAATGCTAACATCATCCGAGAATAACTCATATAGTTTAGATCTAATTTGTTTGCGTTGCTCATCATTAATTGTTAAACCTTCTGAATGGTTAGTAATATTTATATGCCTCTCTAAGTCTTCAAGTATTTTATCAGCCATGCCCACGCAAAAGTCAAGTTTGGCTGTGCTTTGGTCTTCGCCAGCCCCTTTTGTAGCCGTTATTAACGCTGAAGCGATAGGTGGCACATAGACGGCTGCGGCTCGCAAAGCTTGTATCAATGTTGGCATTGGAATTTTTTCCTCAAATAAAGTTAATTAATTTGTGATCTTAGTTATTGGAGGCATAATAACAGCAGTAACCTTAAGGAAATATTAAGTGAATAGGATTTTTGTGAGATTTTTGTAATTTTCTGAGTAAAGCCTTTATTTATATAACTAATTAAAATTGGATTCGTATAAACATGTTTGTAAAATGTATTCGCACGGTGCTCTTAAATCAAAACGGCTTCACCACTGTCAAAATAACGATCCCTATTAAAAATACAGTCGGCACCTCATTAAACCATCGGTAAAACTTACTGCCGAATTTATTAGTTCTATTTTGAAATTTTTTTACTAACGACCCACAATACAAATGATACCCCCAAAGCATAAAAACTAATAATAATTTTGTATGTAGCCACCCAGCTGATTTCATGGTCAGCAAACCCATACTAAGATAATTAAATAAAACAACTAGTCCCAACAAAGTTGTCAGCACAGCAGCAGGGGTCGTAATATAAGAATATAATTTATACTCCATAGTACAAAAACGATTATAATGAACAAAATTTGGATCTGAGGATGGTTCTAATTCGCTATGATAAACAAATAGTCTTGGTAAATAGAATAATCCACTAAACCATGCTACAACTGAAATAATGTGAAATGCTTTTAAATAAAGTACAATCATATGGGTTAGTCTGTTAGTAGATTTGTAAGAACTATTGCATGACTATAAGACATTTAACACCTATAATCAAATAATCAAATTTTGGATGTTTGTTTGAAGATTGCTCGGATAGGAGAATTAATGCGTAAATTTTCTAATTATTGGCAGAAAAAACATAAAAAACTCTACCAAGAATTGATAATTACTCGCAATATACCTTGGTATAAACAGCCTCTGGTATTGCTTTCATTATCTTGCTGTACATTATCAATACTAGGTAGTTATTTATATTTGAACTATGCATTAGAAGATACACTCAAACAATTGACCTCAATGTCGCGTCGCTATAATTCTTTATCTGAAAAATACTTAGAGCTAAAAATTGCCAAGATCAAAATGCAACGAGCCTTGGAAATAGCTCAACAAAGCCAAGTTAAGATAAAAGATAATCTTTTGACTCTGCATGAGCAATCACAAGATCTTACAGAACAAGTGGATCTCTATAAGAGAATTATGGCTAATAAAGGTGATGAGCAAGTCTTAATTGAAAATGTACAGGTTAGACAAGTAGATAATAGTAAAGAATATTCTTTGAGTTTTCTCATGCTGCAAGCTAGCAAGAATAAAAATTTATTACAGGGCAGTATTGATGTAAGATTCAAAGGTAGATCAGATGACATTCTCAAAACTTTAAACTACAGTAAATTAGCTGGTAGTAAAAACCCGTTAACTTACAGATTCCGTGATTATCAAAAAATAAATGAACGAATCGAATTACCAGAAAATTTTAAAATAGAAGAAGTGATTATAGCCGTGACTGATCACGGCACTAAACAAACCAAAACTAAGAATTTTGATTGGGATTTAGTTGGAGGACAAGAAATCAATGTGGCTCAAAAATAGATTTAGTAAAAAAAACTGTTTAAAAGCAGAGCATAATAAAATTAAAGCGAATCAACCTATGGACACGTTGATTGGTCGGAATACTCAAATCTTTGGTAATGTTGATTTCAGTGGTGGGTTGCATGTAGAGGGCAAGATTGTAGGTAACCTGCAATCGGATGGGCAGAGCTCGTCTTTACTTATAGTTGGTAACTCTGCTAATATAATAGGTGACGTACGTGTGCATCGTGCCGTTGTTAATGGTCATATATCAGGCAATTTATATGTCAATGATCATTTAGAATTAGGTGAAAAAGCTGTTATTTTAGGTGATGTACACTATAATCTGCTTGAAATGGCCGTTGGCTCAGAAATCAGAGGGTTATTGATCCCTGATATAAGAGATGGTCGAAACTTATTAGAAGATCATAGCCAAAAGCCTAGCCAACCAGATAGCACTGAACAAGTTGAGCAAGCAGGGGCTGACACGGTAGTTTGTGTATAATTATGTGTATCAGCCTGTAATTAGAGAGTAGAAGTATACAAAATGAATAATATAGATGTAGCTAGTGAAGTTGTTTTTACGCAAACTGCAGCCAATAAAGTGGGTGATTTAATTTGTGAAGAAGGCAATTTAAAATTGAATCTGCGCTTATATATCACAGGGGGTGGCTGTTCAGGGTTTCAGTATGGCTTTGCTTTTGATGAGAACATTAGTCCGGATGATTTGGTTATTACACAACAATATAATAACGCGCCTGATAAACTCAAAGCGGTTAATCTGCTAATCGACCCGTTAAGTCTTCAATACTTAGAACGCTCAGAAGTAGATTACAAAGAAGATCTACAAGGTTCGCAATTTATCATTCGTAACCCCAATGCTAAAACTACATGTGGGTGTGGCTCATCTTTTTCTGTGGGCGATGACGATTAAAATAACTAGAACTTTCATTTTTAGTTCAGTAAATATATCATGGCATTTTATTTAAAAAATAAACTATTATGCCAACAAGATTCGAACTTTTACTAGAACAATTACCCCCGCTACAAAGCAAAGCGACGTTTCAAATTGATCAAGCTAAGATATCAGCGCAAGATGTTTCTAGTACTTGTAAAAATGAAATACCTGATAACTGTTTCTATAGCATAGGCTTTGCGCGACGCTTTATGTACCCGGATGTATTTAAGCGAATAGGTATCTCTAGAATTGATATAGCGCACTCTGCTGTTTACTTGCAGCCTGTGGATGTAAATAATTATGGACAAGCAAATGGTCAACCTATAATAATTGGCAGATTGCCGCCGTTTTTTTCAAAAAAAAAATCCACCACAAAAAATCCTATTGCAACTGAAATGTCGAATGAAAAAGACTTTTGGTTTCTATCATGGCGGCCATTTGATGTGGTTATGCCTGTTGACTTGGATAGTATTATTGTCAGTGGCGCAGAGATTAAAGCAGTATTAAATTATGTAAATTCTCATGTCTGTAGCGATCAAATAGGCGATATGTTGCACTCTAATTGTTATTCTGCAACCATGATTCTTTTTAGTCAGCTAGCAGTGATATTAGCAAGGCGTATGGTTAGAAATCAGCAAGAACATGAGTTGGTGGTAGCAGGGCTGCGTGGAATTTTAGGTATAATCCATAGGTTCGTAAACAATCATTATGGAATAGGTGTGAGTAATAATACGTTAGTATTAACCAATATTGAGCAAGCAGTAGGTATTGTAAGAGCAGTAGGTTACGGATATATATTGAATGAAAGGGGCGCAAGGCCCCTGTTATGTGCTTATAAAAAGTAATTTAATAAATCTTTAAAAGAATACAAAATAGCTGAACAAGAAATTAAGCCTATTATTAATACATAGTAATTTCCTATTTTATCTTTAAGAGTTTTATTATATTTATGCAATTTAGGCATGCCATATACTGCATACACTGGGAATACGAATAATAATAGAGCAATGATAGGCCCCGATAGTTTGCTCATCAAGCCTAAAATACTTGTGTCATAGATACAAACGATATAGCAAGGAATGAGTATTAGCGCGATAGCTATATAATCTAGTCTTTTAGAAGATAATTTATGACGATGAAGTTTTTGTTCGATAAGGCCTATTACCGACTCTTTAACGCCAAAGAAAGAACTAAAACAAGCGCCAGTCATCGCAATCATTGCAATAATAGGATTAATAATCCTCAATATAGGATCGTTAAAATAGTTACCCATGTAAACAAGGATATTACTGTTATTTTCTTTTGCTATAGCCATATTCAATGGGTCCATACACATGATGCATGAGAACACAAAAAACATTGAAAATACAAAAATTAATAAAGAAGCATTCCATAAGATTTTGCTTGTGACTTTTTCTGGATTAGGACTTTGGGCATGATCAAGAGCAAAAGTTGAGATGATTGGCATATAGTTAATAGCAAAGATGATCACCGGCAGCGTAAAAAACAACGTTTCAAGGAAGTCTTTGGTACTTGGAACTATTTTAAAATATTCTAAATGCCATTGCGGGATTAAATAAATGGATAAAGAAAATAAAAACGTGGCAAGTGGCAATGCCAGAAGTCTAGTAACTTTACGGATGAAAACAGGTTGGGTGATAACAACTACTAGAATGGTTGATAAGATAAGAAAAGCTAAAATAAATCTAGGGATTGCTAAGCCAAAGTTACTAATTAAAAAACTATTGACGGTATTAGTAAGGCCAACTGTGTAAATCAAAGTGAGTGGATATATAGAAAAAAAGTAACAAATTGCAAAAAGATTCGAGAATCGCTCTGAAAAGTTTTCATACACGATGTCATTTATGTTGGTAGTGCCTTTACTAGCGGTTAATACAAATCGGGTCAAATACCAGTGGGTTAAGTAAACTAGCGGGAAAGTTAATACTAATAGGACTATAAACGGCCAGATGCCAAATAAACCGGCATTGATGGGTAGGTATAATATACCTGCGCCTACGGCACAGGCAAAAAGAGGCCATATCCAGTTACTGTTTTTATTAGACGCACGAGAATGAGTACTGCTATTCATAGAGGTTCGCTTATAATTTAATATTATTGAGAGTTAGAATGATTGGTTAATTAATAATAGACACATCCTAACATAGTTTCTGAATTTTTATTACCAGTTATATGTTTAAGATTTAATTTTTGTCTGTTCCAGGTGCAATAGGCTAGCCAGGCAAAGAGGGCAGCTTCCACCCAGTCCACTGGCATGTGTAGAGCGTCAGTTTTATTTACTGATATGGGGTTTAATAACTCGCTGATTCTGGATAGTAAAAGTTGATTGTGAGCACCTCCGCCACATAAATAAACTTCTAAGATGGCAGCATGAGGATTATTTTTATTATGATTGCGAATCGTGTCACTAATTAAGCGTGCGCTTAGTTCAAGTAAGGTTCTTTGGATAGTTTTTGGCGATGTTTGCTCGGATTCGGGTTCAACATTATAAAGAGATCTGTATTTAGCAAGGTTATTTTCAAGCCAGTGGAGATTGAAATACTCGCGTCCTGTACTTTTAGGCCAAGCTTTGTTGAAATAAGCGTCCGCTAAGAAGAGTTCAAGTAGCTTAGGATTTACTTGTCCAGTTTCTGCCCAACTGCCATTATAATCATAATTATGCTGATGTTGATGCTGATGCTGGAAGGTCCTTGTTTCAGGATGGTTCTGACGATAATACAAATCTAATAATGTGTTGCCAGGACCTAAGTCAGAGGCTATGCAGCTGGCGCTTGAATTATTATGTAATAATAAACTGATGTTGCTAATCCCGCCTATATTCACAATGGCTCTATTGACAGATTTATGTTTGAAAAATTTTTCATGAAATAAGGGTGCAAGTGGAGCTCCTTGGCCACCATTCATCATGTCGCGCTGACGAAAGTCAGTAATAACGGGTATTTTGGTTTGTTCAATTAATGTATTCGGGCACCCCAATTGCCAGGAAAAATTATAAGGTGGCTCAGGGTTGTGGAATATGGTCTGCCCATGGAAACCAATCGCAGCAATACTGTTAGCCTGCAAGCGGTTTTGTTTTAAAGTAGTGTTAACAGCATCGGCAAATAAGATACCTAATTTGCGATTAAGCTCACCAAATTCTTTAATATTTATATATTGATTAGCAATGGTTTGCTGTATATTCTTCAGAATATCAGGATCAAATGGATGATTATGTGTAGCAAGAATATTGAGAGAGCTTTCAGTAATGCTACAGACAGCGACATCAATGCTATCAACACTCGTGCCAGATAGTAGGCCTATATATAATTCTTGATATAATTGTATGGTCATGATTTATCCATAAATCTTGATATTTAAAATTTCAAATTATGTAACTATTCAAATTTCTTTACTGAGTTCATGGCTACAGCATAATTTTGATTATTATTTATTTTATGTAAATTACTGTGATGCTGCATCGTAGCAATCAGATTATTTGAGATACGAGTAAAATCGGCTTTATTTTTATCATTGATAGAGCGTGCTCTTGGTAGCGCTACTGTTAAGGGATTAACGTGCTGATTGTTAATTCTAAATTCAAAATGTAAATGAGGGCCCGTTGCCAATCCTGTTTGACCGACATAACCAATGGTATCACCCTGTTTGACCATGCTGCCATGTTTTAGTGTTTTACTGTAATTAGACATATGAGCATAAAGTGTAGAATAATTACTACCATGTTGGATTATGGCTGTCTTACCATAGCCAGCTTTACGAGCATAATGAATAATTTTACCATCACCTACAGCTTTGATCGGCGTGCCGGTTGGAGCTGCATAATCAACACCTTTGTGTGCACGTATCTTGTGCAAAATAGGGTGTGAGCGTCCGGTTGAGAACTTTGAGCTTATCCGAGTAAACTTTACTGGAGTTCTAATAAAAGCTTTATGAAGGCTAAGACCATTCGGCGTATAGTAACCAATGTGGTGAGTGGTTTTGTCTTCGTATCGTACAGCACCATAGTTGCTGCCATTATTGTAAAAATTAACAGCAAGAATATTACCTGTAGTATACAACTTACCGTCTAAATAATACTCTTGGTAAAGAATTTCTACGGAGTCATTTTTACGTAAGTCTTGTGCAAAGTCGATGTCCCAAGTAAAGATATCGATAACTTGGTAAATTAAATCGATGGGAACTTTTTGCTTGTAAGCATCTTCAAATAAAGAAGAATTGATTATCAGTTTAACATAGGATGTTTTTTCTGAGAGATCGACTTTGCTAAGTTTGGAAATGAAATTATTGTACTGATCTTTGCTGATGGTTAAAATGTTAAGTTTGTCTAAATAGTATTTTAAAGATACAAATTTGTTAAATTGACTGTGGACATTGTATTCAATCTCAATTTTCTGCCCGACTTTTAACTGAGCAAAAATTTCTTTGTTTTTGGGATCTTTTAGGAGATTAAATAAATCTTCGCCCGGTAGACTTAATTGTTTGAAGATAGAGCTTATATTATCATTTTTTTTAATTATCTTAGAGCTGGTGTGCACGTCTTTGATATTGTCAAACTCTAGGATGGAATCTGGCGCAGGGCTTGTAATTCTTAAGTTTTTCTCTTTGGGTTCTATTGGTTGTATTGGTTCTATTTGTTCAATGACGGTGCTTTCGGCAATATTGAACTCTAGAGTGTCGTATTTATTATGTTTATGCTGAACGTATAAAGTTTCTGCTAGTAAAAGAAAAAATACAGCACAAGCAATGATAAAAGTTGGTTTACGGAACAATGATGTAGATTCGCAGTTTTTTTTTGATTCATTTGGAAAGTTATTTTCTGAATTCTGCGGATCTGGCCTAGAGCTTAAAGTTGTCATTAGGATATTTCAATTTTTAAGTATGCGCTAGCTTATAGATATCGATAGATTATAACACGAAAACATGCTAAGATTTATAAATTTTATTATATTTGTCCAATCTTTAAGAGATCTAATACGCGAAGGGTATAATTGTGGATATAGCTGATCAAATAAATTTAATTAAACGTGGTTGTGCTGAGTTTATTGGCGAAGAGGATTTAATTAAAAAATTACAACACTGTGAGCAGACAGGGAAAAAATTAATTGTTAAGGCTGGTTTTGATCCAACTGCGCCGGATATTCATTTGGGGCACACTGTATTATTAAATAAACTAAAAGTATTACAAGACTTGGGTCATCGAGTTTGTTTTTTAGTTGGAGATTTTACTGCATTAATTGGAGACCCAACAGGAAGAAATGTTACGCGCGTGCCTTTGAGTCAAGAGGATATACTTATTAATGCTAAAACTTATCAAGTTCAAGCTTTTAAAATTTTAGATCCTAATAAAACAGAAATTTTGTATAACTCTGCATGGTTAGCGAAAATGTCCCCGGTAGATTTAATTAAATTAGCATCAAGTTATACAGTCGCTAGAATGTTAGAGCGTGATGACTTTCACAAAAGATTTACTAATCAGCAGCCCATAGCTATACATGAGTTTTTATATCCGTTACTACAGGGGTTTGATTCAGTCGAGATGCAAGCTGATCTTGAGTTGGGTGGTAATGATCAGAAATTTAATTTATTGATGGGACGTGAGTTACAAAGACATTACAACAAGCCGGCGCAGGCAATTTTGACACTGCCGTTACTAGAAGGCCTCGATGGGGTACGTAAGATGTCAAAATCTTATAATAATTATATAGGCGTTACCGATAGCCCTGATGAGATGTTTGGCAAAATAATGTCGCTTAATGATGACATTATGTGGAAATATTTTGAGCTGCTGAGCTTTAAATCTGAAGATGAAGTTAAAAGTTTACATAAAGAAGTATTAGCTGGCAAAAACCCGCGTGATGCAAAAATAATATTAGGACACGAGATTGTCGCTAGGTTTCATGATCAAGATGCGGCGCAAAAAGCGATGGAGAATTTCAATAATCGATTTACCAAAGGGCAAATGCCTGAAAATATAGATGAGATTGAATTAGATTTAAATCAATTAAATACAGAGATTAAGCATCCACAGGTCGATGGAATGGGCTTAGTATATTTATTAAAATTTGCTGGTTTGACCGCGAGCACGAGTGAATCGATGCGGATGATCAAATCAGGGGCAGTTAAAATTAATGGCGAAAAGGTCGTTGATGAGAAAAAATTAATAGCTGTTGATACTCAGGAGATATATCAGGTAGGGAAATTGAAATTTAAGAAAATTATTTTAAAAAAATAATTAGTGGTTCTAAATTAGTAGAAGTTAGTATTTATCGGGGTTTGAGGGGTTTTAAGGGTTGGTAAGCGTAATTATTTGAAAAATATTTCAAAATAGTTCAAAAAAACTATTGACCAAAATCTAAAATCCGTTAGAATGAACCTCACTTGCCCAGATGGCAAAAAAGTTCTTTAAAAAGTAAAACAAGTAATTTGTGTAGGCGCTTAGTCAATAAAATTGAGTGAATAACGAGTCAAAGGTCAAAATCAAGAGATCAGTATTATATAGTACAGCTTAAAGCGTAAGCTGAGAGAAGTCATATAATACA
>JACCDT010196758.1_pt1 | contig 19592 bp, 17 predicted proteins | sample 7446291 | NCBI WGS metagenome assembly JACCDT01 (sample SAMN15323446, study PRJNA562643) | freshwater metagenome | isolation source: river surface water | place: USA:Blue River Watershed | collected 2017-08-17 | reverse complement strand
CTCCGTAAGGCCGAACCACGACATCGTGTCTTCTCCCTCTCCGTTTCAGCAAGTGAGAGGTTGATCCACCGGGCGTATAGCTGTTGATGCACGCACACGAGCCGTTGACATAACACTCGAACTTGTCGCACGGAAACGCGCCCGTGACATCGGGCTCGGTACCATAAATGAAAACGGTCTGGTCAATGTAGCGACATGTGCCTGCAGGAGGATTGGGGTCGAGTTTCCAGTTGCCTGTCTTGGGTGGGTCGGGACATGGTCTCGTGGGATTGGCCAGGGTCGGTGAGAATTGCGACGACGCACAGCGACATTCCCCTGTTGTTTCGTTTACCAAGACACACTTGCCTTTGAGACCACATCCACCCACACCACAAGCATAAATCTCGACGAGTTTCTGACAATCAGGGCCGAAATGGGTCTCGGGACATTGGCATTTCAGCGTATTGGCGTTACAGACACCGCCATTCAAACATCCTGCGGTATCACCCGTGCATTGCGACACGGTACATGATCCGACAGGCAAACCACCGTTCGAAGTCCATCCGGCATCACAGCGACACTTGGCGGCATTCCAGTCGTAAAAGCCGTTGACGCATCCGACTCGGCCGTTCCAGCCCAACGGCAAGGTACATTTCTGCTCGTGACAGCATTGTTTGGCAACGTACAGACCGTCCCATGAATTGTTCTTTAGATATTCCTGGCCTACGAAATTAGGCTCGTCCTCACACAAGCCGCGAAAGCCCAAAAGACAGACATTGCCACTACCCGGGCGACAATTCCGTGTCCCGCAATCGAGACCCGTAAAGGCTTCAATGCGACAATTGCACGGCACATTGGCACACAGAGATTGCGCCGACTTGTCCCGCGTGCCGAAATCAGCCACGGTGCGACTGATATCCCCGAGACGTTCGAAATATTGGTCATTGATAAAGCTGCTTCCCAGGCGCTCGCCCTTGAACTTGAGCTCTTCCGCCGTGGTATACACCACGCGGTAAAACAGCTGAGACCATTGGAACGCATTGACACACGAACCCGTGTAGTTGCTAAAGACGGCGCAGTTGATGACGCGATAGTACTGCGAGCCACACTTAAAGCTTTGGAGCGAAAGGCCCTTGGTGGACGTGGTACCTTGAATGACATCGAGAAAGGCCGGGGCGAGAAACCGTTTCGTGACGACCCGGCCATCGGGCAATGTCATGACCACTGCATAACCCCGACAATCGATATACGCCACCCCTTGAGTTCGATCAAAGTCGTCTGAGCGACACCGGTCCGAGTTTTTCAGTAGCTGTTGCAGCTCGTACATGCCAATGGTCAAGCCTGGAGTCCAGCACTTGGCCGTCTGGGGCGTGGCTGCCTCGCACTGGCTGTTTTGACAAGTCGCAATGGCACACCCGACGGAGCCCCATGAGTAGGCGTTCTCGAGGTTGGTGATCTGTGCCAGGACCTGGCCCGTAAAGCGTTCGTCGAGACCTTCCCTGTACGAGAGTTGTGCGTTCTCGAACACCGATGTGTCGGCGACCTGGACATCCAATAAACAATCTTCGTAGTAGCCATTACCACCGGCTGCAGGGCGCTGAAAACACTGCTGTCCAACACGGATGTAGCCCTGGGACGCAGCCGACTGCAGCCCGATACTATCGTTGTATAGACCCACGCTATCGTTGTACAGCTGTGTGCCAAAGGTCCAGGGCAGACGCTGGACGGCCAAGAGGGCCGCGGTACAATTGTCTGGGATAGTAGAAGCAGTATCGAGTTCATCGTTGAGCAATGCTTTGACAAACGGCGCACAACCCGAGCTATCGATAGTCGATGCCTGGCCGAATGCCACCGATACACCCAATGGCTCGGGCATGTACGAAGCACAATCCAGAGTGGCCAGTCCACATCCAATCGCTCTCCAAACAGTATTTGAGAACGCAGTCGTGAACCCGTCGCGAATCTGTTCTGCGGTCGTAGCAGTCGGAGACGTGATGTAGGTTCCGTTCCAGTCACCCCACGCCACAGCGGCGTTGTAGTCAAAGCCACCTCGCGACAGTACAATGTCGATTCCTGTCTGGGCTTGTTCGATGATTCTCGAAGGGTCGAATTGAGGCGAGGGTCGATAATTCAAGGCACGATACTCGTTCGCTGTGTAGATGGTTCGCAGTAGACGTTCTTCGAGACAGAACTTGAACATGTTTTGGTACTCTTTGCACAGAGGGAAAGTCGCGTGGCGCCACGAGCGACAGTGTCCTACGCCGTTGCACGTAAGCTGTGACCGAGGCTCGCGGTTGCACGTTCCCTGGGCAGTCTCGAATGCAAAGAACCGGTTGGTGCATTGCAAATTGGCCATGAACGAGTCAATAAAAAAGTCTTTGGACGAGTTGTACCCGCCCAGCTGGACTTGAGACAAAGGGTCCAGTGCCCCGGGTTCCCAGTAGGTATACCACTTGCCCAACATCTCGTTGAAAATGTACGGGTGGGGGCCACAGAAACACTCGGGGATCCAAATCTCGTAATCCAACGGATCGTCCGCCGATTGGCCTTGGAACGGTGTGTACGAGAAGGGCAGGCCGTGCACAGCCGGATTCCACTTCGAAGAATTGGCAGCTGCTTGGCGTGGTTCGGGATACGGATACGGAAGCAACCATTTCTTGGATGTGGATGGACACGTCGTATTGACAAATCCTTGAGCGGTGTGAATCGTACCACAGTAGTAATACGTCGTGACCGTGGTGCGGCACTCATCTCCAACGGCACATTGGTACAATGCACCCCAATCAGGAATCTCTGTCGTTGACGAGACGTAGGCCGGGACGCGCCACGCTTCGTCATCTGGATGGGTAACAAACGGGAAAAGAGCTCGCAAGTTATCAGCATAGGTCATCGGGGTTGTGTAGGGCCACGTTGGCTTGGCTCGCACTGTAAAGTCGGAATACCGTTCGTGTGCGGTCGCATACCGCTGAGTCGCCGTAAAGGTAACCCTTGTTGACGACGTCGAGCGCGGAATGCGATAACAATCGAGCGAAATGGCCATGCCGGCTGCCATCGAGACACTACACTGAAACGAAGGGTCGACGTACACCCGCTTGGGCTGACCCGTCACGGGATCCATGGCCATTCTCAAGTATGTGACGAGCCACGAGTAATTGAGCTTAAAGCCCGAGACCGCCGAGACTTCATTGCCAAACTTGTATAGCAGTGAAATGATGTACGGTACCAGGAACCGTCGGACGCGACATTGTCTCGAATTGGCACCACAAGTCGCACGAATGGCCTGAGCCAGGGTACGGGGAGCGGAACTCGCCGTGGTGTTGTACCATGGTCTTGTATCATTACAGTCTCTGAAAATACCTGTCGGGACTTCACACCAGCCCTGAGACCGCACACCCGCTGGATAGGGTTTACAGCGACACGAGCCAGGCACACAGGTCTGGTTGAACGGACGCCAAATACACGTCTGCGCTCCCGGCCCACACTGTTTGGCCAGAGTCGTCTGGTTGATGGTGGCGTACGGCAAGCGCTGTGAGCTACAGTACCTCGCTCCGACCGCGGTGTCGCAAATACACGAGCCCCATGCACACGTCCGGTTCTGAATAAACATGTTGCACACAAAGCCCGACGGTCCACAGTCTCGGTGAATGATGTCAAAGTAGTCGGGTGTATTGTAGTGGTACATTCCAGCAGGCACGGTCGAAAAATCCGTTAAAGGCAGCGTGGTCGTGCCGTTGATCTGGAGCGTCACGTCCACCGTCACGCCCATGACGGGCTGAAACGTCGCATTGTAGACGGGATCCCCTTTGAAAAGACACGAGTCGTTGACGAAACGGCAGGGTAGTTTGGTATACCCAGCGACATGGTACGAAGCACAGTCCACGAGACAAAAGTATTCCGCTGAAGGACAGTATTGAGCTCGTTCGTCCATGGAACAATTGCGACGATACCCTGAGCACTTTTGTCCTTGAAAAAACTCAATGTCGTTACCTCCGGGCAAGCATTTGCACTGGGGCGAGCACGTATTGGACGAATCGCACGTATAGTCCACACCGTACGATAAGGGGCCGCAATTGCCGGGCACGGTGGATGCACCAGGGGATTCACAGATTTCACCCGTGATATTGGACGCACATCGTCGCACCGAAGTCTTGTCCACGAACTGGGGATGGCAGACACACGTGTGTGCCTCAACGGGGCGTACATCCGAATACACCCGCACGGTCGCATTGAGTGTCAAGGCGGATTTGCACGCGTAAATGGCTTCCCATTGATTCACGGCCTTGCGTACCGTGTACTTGGCATCACACGGCAATTGTCCATCCGCCAGGGCCGAAGTATCGGAAAAGGCCAGGGCCATACTGACATCGGTGCGACAATGACACTCGACTTGGCCGGTACACCGTGCGGTAAACTTGAGATCCGAGGCGAATGAACATGACGCCAACGCCAGTTCGAGGTACGCGCCGCATTTTGCCAAGGCAAACGACGTGTTGCGCACCACGGTCCAGTATGGCTGGAGATGATTATCCAGGCAAGGAGACGATTCGTGGGCAAAACACAGTTCGGGTGCCGTGCCTCGAGGCGGATAACACAACAAGCGACACGTATAGCCGGGACAATCGCGCCATAGTTCGAGTGGGACTAGAGCGCGTTCGGATTCGGTACATTCACGCGTGTAGTAGTACGTCTGGCATGGAATGTGGCCCGAGGCGTAGTAGCCAGGAATACACTGACACGTTCCGTTTACGATTTCGTAATTGACCACGGTGCCTGCGGAACCATACTCGGCGATGACATCGACTTTAGCCCCGCCTCGGCCGCATACGTCCTGGACAAACGAAGGATCTGAGTAATTGGAAATCAAACGCTTGTTGGTGCCACACGGCAGTGTCAATGGACCATAGGTCGAGGTGGAGTTTTGAATCACGCCCTCGACTTGTAAAGGAAAGCCGTTGGGTTTACACGCATAGGGTCCCAAGGCACAGTCCATGGTCAGGACTTCATGGCAATACAATGAACAGTTTTGGCCATACGGCCCTGCATATTGCACGACTTCATCGGCTGAACAAGCACGTTTCTTGCCCGAACAGTACGGCAACAGTTGCAGCGACGCAGCGGCAATCGTGGTATTCGAGCCCGGGGGCAAAGTGACGGGATTGGAGTAGTTGGTTCGACATTGACAAATGACCGTCGTTACATTCAAGGAAGTACAGCTAGAAACTTGCCACGGGACGCCACAGAACCACAAGTAGCGTTCGGCCGAACACGGGCCATCATTAAAGTTGTACTGACACTTGTCGCCATACCACGGATCCTGGCACACGTAGCCACACGTGGTATCGTTGACGTACGATCTTCGTCCGATAAACGGCTCGTCCCGTGTTTCAATGGTACACGACGTGCCGAACCGGCCGCAATACGCCAAGGCATCGTCAATGGTGCAATTGCGGATCTCGGAACACTTGCCAAAGCGTCGGCATGGGAGAGACGAATCGCCTGTATCGCCACAACAAGTCAGATGAGAATGAGAAAAGAACAGGAGGGAAAGAAGACGAACCTCGGGGACACGCCACGCGACATCCCGAGTGTTGGGCCAAGGGACAGTTGCGATAAAACTCGTCGGGTGTACATTCACGCACGTCATAGGTATCGGGACAAGTATACGGAACCAATTGGCCTTGGCGCTGTAAACAGTAGCGCACATCCCACTGGAGCAAAGACGAAGGCTCACCACCCATGGAGACGCCACACCATTCACGTGTCTGGGCCGCGGAACACGACTGGACCAGGGTTTCCGTCGAGGCACACGGTACTCCGTACTCGAATTGGTCGTTGGCGTTGGATGACGAAAGAAGAGAAGGAATGGGGACATTGCGTGCGCCGCAAAAGCACTGGACCGTTGACGGAAACTTGGTGGTAATACCGAGCGCGACATTATCCTCGACTTCCATATTGCATGCAATGGCCGATTCACCGCAGTACCGCTGTCGATCTGCATCGGGACACTCGACGACACGAATCGTATCGTTACCACACGTCACAGGGATCACGTTACACCGCTGTGTCTCGATACTGCAATTCACCATGCACTGTGTGCCCATCGAGCATACACCGGGTGAAGAAAACGAGACGCATCCGTCACACGGCGCGCTTTCGATATCGGTACAGTTGCGTGTGTAACTCGTATTGAAACAGGGTTTTGGCTGAGAAAAGTCAGTGCCGAGAGGGCATTCACAGAGACTCGCGATGCCGCGACAATCCGATGGAGTCCAGCAACTGATGTAACAATTGGTGGCGTTGGTGTGTCCACAAGTGGCATACTTCTCCGAGGCATTGGCACATGCTCGGACCCCGGCCGCCGGCAATAGCGAGGGACACGTTTCGTTGGAACGACATGTATAATCAAATTCGCGTTTACGATTAAAGACGTTGTTCGAGATCAGACCCTGCAAAGATTGACGCACTTGACACGAATTCTGCCACGTCTTGCTGAGATTGTACGGCAAGAAGTAGTCGTCGGCATCGCATTGAGTGCGTATGCCGTTACAAGGCAAGCCGCTGAACGACGCGACGTGGATTTGCGAGGCACAGGCACACACCGAAGACGCATTCCACGCCAAGGCATGGACGCCACATCGTCGATAGAGATCAGAGTCGAAGTTGACTTTCTGCCACTCGTTCACCGAAGTGTTCCACTTTTGCAAAGAGCATTCTTGGTAGATGGTCTCGTCCGTGCAAAAGATTCGACACGAATTACTTGACGAAGCGGTCGACAGGGTAAATTCGTCCGACGAACAGTTGCGGGTGTGAGTGGTAGCATTCCATGTCTCGGTGGTGTTGCATGTCGGCAGAAAAGAAGAACACGACATGGTTTCTACGAGAGAAGGACAATCGTCTTCGGCCACGAGTCCTAACGGGACTTTGATGATTTCACGCGTTCGAGTACGCACGGCACCCGAACCACAAGTCCGTGAACACCCGGTCCATGGGGACCAGGCCGAGACTTTACACGCCAATTCACACGTCGAGTTATCAAAACATTCTTCGGTCCGGGTGGTAAAACTACATCTCGGCACGCTTTGATTCAAGGTCCGTTCCACAGCCGTGATGTAACTTCGCAAGCCCTTGGTGGCGCCACCACACGCCGAGCCTTCACATTCCACGAGGTAAACGGGTTTCTGGGTCACTTCGGCGGGCACAAGGCGAGTACACATGGTGCGTGTATTGTAGGTAAAGCCCGAGACACCAGTCAGGACGGTCTTGCCTGGACATGGAGTCGTGACGTTATTGAGCAATGGGTTCGAGACGTCGGGACATTGACACGGTTTGGTAAAGTTGCCCACTAACGTATCGAGTGTACATTCGGCGACCGCATACGCTCCTCCTGTCTCGGGAAACTCGTATGTGCAGGTACAGGTTTGGCCCTTGTCACCTTTCACGGTCGTGACCCACGACAACAAAAGGAACAGAACCAGGAGTCTCATTTTTCCGAAACTTTTCCGAACAAACGGATTTGTGTATTGTTTCATACCCCTGACCGTGCAAGAAATGAATACAAGCGAAATCCTTGAATGTGATTTGATCCAAGGAATCGATAGCATCGACCCAAGCGACGGGCCCGTGATTCTCGTCTGTCTCGGAGGACTCAGGGAACCCCACAAGGGCAACAAGTATCCGAAGCTCTCGTACACCATCTTGCGTATTCCGTTTTCTCACCTGGGAAAGAAAGGCACGGCGTGTGAAGGAGTCAAAACGGTCCAAGAACTTCGTGACGATATCTGGAAGGGGGACCACATGGAGGACTTCAACTGCTATCTCTCGTGGTTTGACGGAAAAGTATGCCTCGAGAATCTCAATGTCTGTGCATTTATTTGCTGGTAAAAATACACTTTTTCAACGGTTAGTAGTAGAAATGACAGATCTTGGGCCGCCACCGCCGTACCAGGAACCACCTCCTCCGTACAAGGAACGAAGGGCGGTTCGGTTTATCAACTATATGGAAAGGACTGTCTCTGTCTGTATTGCGAACAAGCAACTGCCTCTGGATCAATGTACATTTGTCTATTGTCGACAGAATGAGGGAGTCGCGGTAACTAACAAAGACGACGAGGAGTTATGGTGCGTGATCCTCCAAGGAACTGGGATGAGTTGGGGACGTATCCCTCCTGGTAACGCCATAGCGCTTCGAGGATTCAACAGTTCCAACCAACTGGAGTGTGACATTCAAGACATCATTATTCCATCCAACAAGTAGACATGGAAAAGAAAAAAGGACAAGACTACGTCTTGGTGGTGGTGGGATGGAGTCCATGGCGCGATGTACACAAGTTCAGCAAGTACGTTCGACACCATTTCCAGCTATGGGGTGTGCCTCGACTCGCCACGGCGTGTGATACCCAGACGCAGTTCGACCAGATGGCTCGTCAATGGTTCCTGGACAATAAGATCCCGTTTCATGGCTACGTCCTGCCCGCCAAGCCCGAAGTCGATCCCGTGACGGGTCGCAAGATGGTCCACACGCGTATCGTGCAGCGGGGCGAGCTCACGGAAGAACTCAGTGTCCCGGTCCACGTCCTGTCCTTTCCCGGCCCCACGAGTCGCGCCTCGTACTACTTTGCCCATGACGCGATCCGGGCCCATGATGTAGTCAGTGTGATTCCAGTTGTACAACAATAAAGACGAGTGTATTCAGTTATTGCCAGCCTCGTGTTCAGCCAATTCAAAAGCACTGGCGAACGTCTCGGTAGACAACATCTGGGTGACGAACTTGTGACCAGTAATATACAGACGCGTCTCGCCTTCACCAGGCTTGACGTGTTCATCCTTGTTCATGGCAGTGGCCATCTGTTCCAGAGCTTTCTTGCGGGCGCGACGATCGTCGACTCTGGCCAGCAAACGTTCAACATGCTGTGGCACCAACTTGATGAAGCGAAACGAGAAGCGATCCACGGTCACTGGCACGTAGAAAACCTTGGAATCGTACAAGAGATAGGCATGGGCAGTAGCACCATCCAACATCCCTGCATAGGGCGGAACTTCGTCGAGATCAAACACGTAACGCGGTTCGGTATTCATCTTTGGCGCCTCACCACAAAGGGTTTCCCGCGACTGGACCACGCTAAAGACCCAGAATATCTCTCGCGTAAGTCGCTGCATCCATCATCGATCGTCGTCGCCCTCGTTCTCCTCGCATTTGGCGTGCTCTACACCCGCCACAGGGCTCGGCTCGTCCTTCGTCATAGCAGTCGTGGTTCCCACTACAGATGTAACTCAACCACGGCGGTACTTGACGGAACCCAAAGCACGGTTGCTTGTAGATCGAGAGCCAGGGCTCGAGTTGCATGTAGAACGACTTGTGAGCCTCTTCCGTCATCTGGATACGGACTTCGTCGGGGCAATCATGAGCGAATAAGCAGATCGTGAGGACGTATTCGTCTGGTCGATGAGAACAGACATTCTCGTATTTCAATTCATCTCGGATGACCGGGGATACTTGGCGCGCAATACCGACTGGGAACCACTTGCGTCCGATCCAGACGAACCAGTACTTGCGTTTTTCCAGAGAAGCTTTACCACCGTCGTCGCGGTATAGAAACCCCTTGACGAGACGTAGAACCTCTTGGTTCCAGTCATAACCAGCAGGCGGTTCGTCGCGAATCGGATTCATTTTCGGTTTTGGAAAAGTGACTTTTATGCGAGGGTGGTAAACAGAATCTCTTCGTCATATGGCACGAAACACAGAATGAGAAAGGCAGCAGCCATGATTACATCAAGTATCGAGTCCTCGAGAAGTAACACACCGGCAAAGATGGCGAGTTCCGTCACCACAAATCCAAACGAGGCAACCCACTTATAAAACACTTTGTTTCTTTCGTCTCTTCTACCGGCGTAAAACATGACCGAAATCCTCGCCGAACGAGATGTAGCCCTGTGCAAAGGCTGTTCTCGTCCGTTTGACTTTACGTCACCGAACCGCGTGGTCAAACACACCTCCAGCACTTTCTTCCACGAAAAGTGTTACCAGAGTGTCTTTTCCAAGCTGTTCAAGATGCGTGAAAACCTGTTTGGAGCCAAAGTCTGGTCCTCTCTGTCGACCAACGCAGAGGCGCGGGACCGACTCCAACGAGCCATCTATACCGCGGCCTATCTCGATGAAGTGGCCAAATGTATGCCTCATTGCAACTACCACATGCTCAACTTGGAGCACCCGACCTTGACACCCTGTGAAATCAACGTCGCGACGGCCGACAAGTGGTGTGCCGATCTCAGTGATACGACCAAGACCTCGGCGTACTGTATCCAAGTACCTCCCTTGTTCTGGGGCGAGGCCTATGCCGTGATCGAGGTCGAGATGATCGCTTCGGCCGCCGCCGCCGCTGCAAGAGGGCGGGTCCAGGTGGATCTCGTGGCATTGGCCATCGAATGGCTCAAGGAAGAGAACCCAGAAGAAGAAAAGATTTATCTCGTGGCTCAGTCCGACAAGCGCATTCGATTGGTCGTCAGATGCCTGTACGAAAACGAGGAGGAAAAGCAAGTTCCGCCTAGTCTGTTGAGCTTTCAACTCTTGGGCTCGAGCAATCCGCCCCCCGTAAAGACTCGGTTGGCCGAACGAGCCGTGGAGTTGGCCAATCGTTTCAAGCTCCACTACAGTCGTCCGCGTCTGCGCACCCTCGTCGACAAGGAGCTGTGTATCGTCGTATTGCCTCGGATCGTCTCACGGGCCGATGTGTGGATCATTTCATCGTACGAAAACACGTGTCGTCTATTGGTCGATCGCCAAATGGTCCCGGCTGGCTTTGCTGAAAACGTATATGCCTTTTCGAACGCGGATGAAAAGAAACTGTATCGCGTGGCGGCGAAAAAACAAAACGGCCTAGCCACTGTGCCTTTTGTCATACGCGATCATATTCCCGAATCTTCTGGTGTAGAAGAATGTCCCACTCAATACGTGCATACCAAATAATACACTTTTCCATTTTCCAGAAACAAAAAAGATGGAAGAGGATCCACCTCCGCTGGAGCTCGATGATATCCCGGGCATCAAACAAGAGGTGCTTGACGACGACGATGACCCGCCCGGTATCGAGCTCGATCTTCCGTTTGATGATGACATGGACTGGGTCGAGAGTACCTCGTCACTCAAGGCCGAGGACATTATGGCCCAGGAAGTCAATGATCTCTTTTCTTCTTCCTCTCCACCGGTCCGACACGTCCCCGATGAGTCGAAACACGAAAGCCCGGTCGACTATTTCGTACGCACGACCGTCTCGTTAAACTCCAAGCCGTTTGCCGCCGCGACGGAACTGCGTCGTGCCGCCTCGGCTCCTTCAAACGTCTCAGCCACTCGAGCCAAGCACGTGATCGAAACGACGTTTGAAGGCTTGCGACTGTGCATGCCCACCAACAAGGGCGTCGTTTCGTCATCATCGGCCGCGGACCTCGAGACCTACGACCGTAACTTGCCGCTCTATACCGCCCAGCACGAGACGGAACTCCTGGTCCAGGCCGGAACACGTCCCATGGGTCATCTCAAAGTCACTTTGCCACCGTGTTCGTTACTGGACTCATGTGTCGGCAAGACCCATGCCTCGCTGATCCAAGGCATGCCGCCCGGTGGATTCGTGCTCATGTGCGCCATGAGTCCCGACCAGTTCAAGACTCTGGTGGAATCCAATCGACCTCCCTCGGTGTTGCTGCCGTGCATTCTGTGCATGCGTTACATGCAAGGCCTCCTGGTAGAAAACATCTCCACGGGAGAGACGATCCTGCCAATGAACGTGGTGATTCAGACGTACAAGAACGAAAAGGATACCGAGTCGGGTTACCTCGCGCCGCTCATGCACATGCCCAGTTCCGATCCGTGGAACGGATTGCGTCAGCCCGTGGCCCGGTTCCTGCCCAGTGCCTTGACGGCATACCAAGACCCACTCAATGGCCTGTGGCGCATCAACCAAGACCCGATGCGTTTTTTTCGGCGGGCGGGAGCAGCATTTTAACGGATCCTCGGCGTATCCTGCTTCCGCATTTCGTACGCCACATCGCACCTGAACGCACCGAGGAATGGCTGCGTGTGTTTGGCGTCAAGGCCCCGGCCTCCACCATGCACCACTACCAATTCTATCTCCACGACTACGAAACCGATCCCAGTACCCAGCCCTGGCTTCTATGGCCCCTCGCCACCAAGTTATGGTCCATCTACCACGAATTCTTTGCCCAACTCACACCCGAGTTACAGTACGCCATGCGTCTGTACATCGACTGTGTCCTGGCCACGACCGAGCCCGAAGACGTTTTTCGTTTTCCTCTGCGCAGGTCCGACGGCCCCTTGCCTTTACACCGTGTCCCGAGCCAGGACTCATTACCCATTGAGCCGCGCCTGGCGCTCTATCACCACGTCGACAAGTGGATCTACCACAGTCGACGTTTGACGGCGGCCCAGGAAAACCGCATTCCGTATCTTAAACTGATCCGACGCTGCAGGCCTCAAAAGTTTAACGCCAACAAGGAATTCGTGACTCGGGACTTGACCGAGAACGACAAGCGCGTGTTGCGTCACTGGACTCTCGTGACTCGGCTCGGAAATTACCGCCACGCCCATGTTCCGAGTCTCGGGACGTCCCTCCGTGAACGCCAGTTGGTCCTTTCCGCTTCGGCTTCGACCGTTCTCACCACGTTGGCGTGTCGTGAATTCCTCGTCTATGCCGTCCACGACGACCCGGCTCTCTTCAAGACCATGGATCAACAGCGTCATGGCGCATGGACTCGGTACCGCCACGCCACCATCAAGGCGGCCGATGGCTATCGTTTATCCGCGGAACCACCCACGGCGTATTTCAAGGAAACCCAGGGCGATTTGGCTCGTTTGATGATCCCGGTCTCGTTCTGGGAAGCCACTCTGCCTCTCTTTCGACGTCTCGGTGTTCCGTACGATGTCGTGAGTCCCGAGTTCGTGGCTCGTATGGCGTCTGTGTTTCGATATGCCCAGGGACGCAGGATTGAGTGGCACAAGTCGTTGATTGAATCCATTCCTTTTTCCTCTTTGCAAGCCAAGGAAAAACTGGTCGAGATCATGACGCGGTACTATTCGTCCGTTGCCACATGGAACGTGCTCGACTGGTCCCAAGAGAACAACAAGGAGGATCTGGACTTGTTGTATTCTCTCTGCTTGGCTCAATACTATGCCAAGACCGTGTTCCTCGTCTCGCTCGAGTCGCATGTACTCGATGCTCAATTCGATGCCTTGATGCATCGCTCGCGAGGCGATGCTGATGTCGCGACCAAGGCCATGCAGTTCGTGGCGTGTCCCAGCTGTTTCAAGGAACATTCCATGGTCTGTCGTCCCTTACCCGGCTCTTCTTCTACTTCGACCACCACAACCACAACAAGAAGACGCAAACGAGCCAAGGTGTTTACGGCCTCGGCAGTGGCTGGCTTATCCAAAGTCCGCATCAATATTCATTCTATGGAAGTGTATTGTGGTCGTAAATCGGGCAAGAAACGCAGTCAGTGCATGCGTGCTCCCGTCTGTCGTTTCCCCTTACTGGGTCAATTGTTATGCTTTCGAGGTGTATTCTATACTCTGTGTACACGTCCCGAGTGTGGTATCGTCACCGTGTTTGATCCCGTCACTTCAAAAACCTCCGACCCCGTGTGTGCTTCGTGCTCTTCTTCTTCCTCCGTGGTCAAGACAAACAACAACAACGAAGAAGAAGACTTGTACTATTACGATTATTCAGACGAGGATCTCGACCCGGAAACGGGCGAGCCTGAACTGTATCGAGGTGTACGTATCAAACGCAAATACAAGAAAAAGACTTAATCGTCACGAGCAAAGGCTTGACGGACGTCTTCCGAGGTAATGAATGCAAAGGCCATGCCTGGTGGAAGAGGACGAGGACGAGTAACCGGCTGATCCTGTGGAGGAGGGAAGTAGACAGCGCCCGCAGCCGCGGCCTGTCGTGCCACAGCCTCGAGATCCGGTGGCAGAGTCGACGGGGGTGCGCCTCGGTTACGACGAGTCTCGGCCATCTCGTTTCTAGAAGTGTTAGTGCGACCATCCAACACTCCATGTGCCGCCACAACCGGTCTCAGTCGAGCGCCTCGAGGATCGGCGACGTAGCTCGTGCTTACCGGACGAGGCACCACGATGTAGAGTCGGGCCAGACCCCATGACACGAAGATCAAACACTTGGAAGATCCATACGTCAATTCGACTGGCTTGTCCCGGCAATGCTGGCAACCAATCTCACTTGGATCGCGATAGTAGTTGAACACGGTCCATCCAATGAACTTGGAATTGAGTTGCGCCAGTATATCCGACATGGTATCTGGCTTGGCTCTCCATATGTTGATCCTATCGAGTTCATTCAGGACATCCAGGACGATCTTATCGTCATCGGTATCTTTCACCGTAACAGTAAGTCTCGACAAGGAGCCCAACTGGCGTTTCTTCGCTTCGATCCACTCGGTCACGACAGGAGTCATTTTCGGTCAAGAATTTTGGAAAAGTGACGAGTTTATTAACTTTTTCGACCGGTTTATTACATTGGGAAGTCCGGTGCTCCGGTCACGGCCGGACGCGCGGCCCATGCAGTGTCTCGGTCAACACGAGGCTGGACATTGAACAGGGGTTGGACTCCGCCAAAGGTGATGGGGGGAGAAGCAGGAGTCGGCCATGCAATCGATACCATAGGACGTGACATTCCGTCTTCGCGCACCGCGCGACGCAGAGCTTCGACTTCTGGAGCTCGCTGCATTTGTTGATACACAAACCGATCCAGTGAGTCGGATGCGAAATTCGTGACCGGTGTTGGAGGAGTCGGGATGGGTGCGTCGGGGACGTTGATGAGAGAGACTTCGTATGTTTCCCAGATCAGATGGACGTACTCACAGTGACTTGGGCGATAGACATTTCCACCACACACCGCGATCCATCTGGGTCCGAGTGACGGAGAACTCTTGACGGCCTCGGTCAAGTTCTTGCAATCGTCATTCCACGCCTCGACTCGGTCCAGTTCACGTAGAATGCGCTTGACCATGGTTTCGTGCATGCCTCGACTCCATTGAACATCCTTGAATCCAGACAGAGTCTGGCGCCGGTGTGCGACCCAGTCGGAGACTGACGACGATTCGAACGCGGCACGTTCCGTGTACTCACTGGGCTTGTGTTTCTGAAGCAGGTTGATCAGCACGATATTGGGGGCGGGGATATCGCGGAACGGCGTACGACACTGGGGACACTTTTTGTCCACGACTTGTGATAGACAGGTAGCGCAGTAGCTATGGCCGCATTGCAGACTACATGGCTTGTATAGGACTTGGGTACAGATGGAGCAGTTCCAATCGTCGTTCATTGCTTTTTTGGCAAAAGAAAATGAAAATGTGATTATTTGGATTCAACTGGATTTACAATGGATGCAACAACAACATCCGGTGGAGTATTGAACACAGCCTTCATCTCTTTTTCAAGATCACGCAGACTCCGGATCGCATCGGGTATAGGCACAAGTGGCTTTGCTACCTGCTGTTCGTCTGGTTGCGGTTGCTGTCCGAACGGAACGTGGGTTTGTTGGAGAAGCATGATTTGCCCACCTGTCTCCCATTGAATTCCAATGTACACGGTGTTGCTAGGACAGTAATAGAAATCATCACAGCCCATCGAGACACAGATCCAGCGGCTTCTGAGTAAGGGCGACTGGGCCATGGCCTCGCGTATAGAGGGTGTGTGGCTCGTCACACCAATACGATCAAGTTCCTTGAGTGTCTTATAGACGACAGTGGGATGAAGCGCGTCGTGGTGAAAGACCTTGACCTTGGACTTGTTGTTCTTGCGGTATTGCTCCTCGGCCCAGGACCCAACTGGGTCGAGTTCGCGCTCGAGACGACGCTTGAACTCCTCGGGCTTGTACTTCTTCACCAGATTCTCTAGTCCGGTGTTTAGCTCAGGTGTCTCGGCGATGTAGTGTTTGCACGAGGGACAGCGTCTCGCTTCCCACGAGACGTAGCACTGGCGACAGAAGCTATGGCCACAGGCCAGCGTGCGTGGCTCAAAGAAGACGTCGTTGCACACGAGACAGATCAAATCGTCACTCATGTTTTGTATTTCGCTTTTGGACAAGTGAAGTTACAATTCTTCGGGTTCACAGTTATAGTTGGGATAACAAATCGGACACCGTGGATTCTTGCGCGGCTGGGGTCTCTCGACGGGAGAACTGCCGACCTTGATCCCCTTGCCGTGATAGTGCCAGGTATGCCCATTATAGCACTTGCGGGTCTTGAGATACGAGTGGACACGAAACTCGATGGCTTCGAGTCCACATCGCGGACAGTCCTTGAGCCACCATCGATGGTCGTCTTCTTCTTTCTTGGTCACCACCACTGCAGTTTCCATTATCAGTTTGGCAATTTGACCAACATGGAAATTTTTAGCACTGCGGTATCGAGATGAAAACTTTCTTGGACCGAGGCCCACTTTTCTTCCCGCTCAATGGTACGCACCACGTCTCGAATCTCGTCACTGGCCACATACTGCAACTTGCTGATGTGCAGCTCGACTTTCTGGCGATGTGTTTCGGGTTCGACGGAACTGGAGGCTGTCAGCTGGAGATCCACGGGTGTATTTCGGCCCTGGAATGTCTTGGCATACACCAACAAACGCTCGAGGGATTCGAGATGCGTTTGGGGCAAGTTGAGTTCGGAAGCCAGAGATTGGTGTAGCTGATACGGTAAGACCGCTCGGGCTTCCAATACCAGTTGCTCTTTGCGTCGTTGTCTCGTCAATGATTGCCATACTTTCTTGCCCGTCTGTTTGAGTCTCGAGGCCAGGAACGATGCCACGGTTCGCTCGACGAGTTGGTTGTTGCTATTGTCGTCTTCGTCGCTCGAAGAATCGGTCACGGTCGAGGAGGAGGAAGAGAGGGTCCACTTGATATCGAGCACGGGTCTGGGGTTCTCAAGATCCAAGCGGACGTGAACCAGCCCGAAATTCGCCACGACTTTATCCATGGCGGACTTTAGTTGGTCAGGCAAGCTCGAGAGAGTCACTTTTGAGGATCCATGGTGATGTCGAGACAAGGGCAGCAAGGTGCGTGCACTTTTGCCGCTTCGAATCAACTGAGGTATGGTTGTCGATGGTAGAGAAAGAAGGTCTTCGACGGTTTTAACTAGTGTGGGCTGGGCCACGTCGTACATGGACGTGGACATCGTGTGTGGTTATACAAGGGAGTGGGTGGGTGTACTTCATACGTAGTTCAAGACAAGATCGACAACACCCGCGACCGGAATATGATCCGCCAGTTTACGTGCACGACGTTCACGAATGAGTCTACGAGCTTCTTTGCGCCATTTGGACAAGCGGAGTTCCTTGACGTAGATGGCGATTCGATCGGCGCGGCCGTTCACCACCCAGTAGTCATGGTCGTAGACAATCCAGCGATCACAAGCACAAGTCTCTGTATCTCCTAGTTCGTACTTGATCCTGATCTGGGCCTGTTTGCGTCGGTACTCCTTCATGAGCCCAGTGAACACGGTTTGATGCCATGGACTTGTGCGATAGGGCTCCATCCATCTTTTCAACTGCAGATCCGGTAGATCGAGGACTCGGTGCTCGGGCACGTAACCGCTTTCGATATACTTGAGATCGATCACTCCGGACTGGATGTTCTGTCGATTCTGTGTTTCGAAACACCATGTGCCTCCACGACGAGGAGCATACTCGAATCGCCGATGAATCCAGACTGAATTTGGACCAGATGGCACACTCCACATCACGAACTTGATGGTCTTGTTGTTGTCGGGATGCACAAAGGTCCAGCATCGATGGTCGTTTCTTTGCCGGTACTCGTCTTTGCATCGACAGGCCGTAGCAGTTACTGCCGACATCTCAACCAATTGAGGTACGCGTGGTTGAATTTCTGAATGTGATGAGTCACGGACCGCTTGGTGTACCCAAAATCGCCCACGTCGCTTAGGCGCGGCAAGTATTTTCTCACTAGGCGGTTCGGCTCGAAAATGACATTGCCTGCATCGCGGATCCCGTCTCGCAGTGTATACAGGACCGCCACGGTATGGTACTCGATGCGGTACGGACGGTTGCGCTGTTCGATTCGTGACTTGAGCTGGTGCCACCAGTACAGCACGGTATCGGCCAAGAGTTCAAAGTCGTCCTCGTCATAGTCTTCGGCATCCGCGTCGTCAGACTCCACGGGACTCTTTTGTTCCGACTGCAGCACGTTAAAGGCAAAGATCCACTGAATAGGGCGTTTGGTCTTTTCTTGCTGGGCCTTGTATTGTCGCATACGATACACCACACGTCGTTTGGCAGTATTGTGCCGCTTTTCTTCCAACTCGTGTCGTTTCTTCGCATCGCACAGGATCCGAATGGCTTTCAGGACGTTTTGACGCGGCTTGGCATCCAACTTCTCCTGTTTCTCGAACGCGGCTCGATCCTCTTTGCGCTGTTGTTTTCGTGCCCACGCACATCGCGCAATCAAGTCACCGACGTCGTCTCGAAGCACGGGTTGGCGATTGACGTAGCCCGAGACGGGGCACGTCAGACCCTGGTGGTGTTCGCGCATGTACTTGCACCCATTGTCGGCGTCGCAATAATGAACGCGGCCCGATTCGAGGCACAGAAACAAGTCGCCTATGTTGAGTAGCGAGCACGTGGTTGCGCTACACACATGGTCCTTTGTATTGACAAGGAAACGTGTGTTATCAGAAACAGAAAGAAACAAGCGATACAGTTTCAATACATCTTGTGGATCCATTCTTTCTTTGCAAGAAAAAATGAACTCAATCCTCGTGAATCGATACTGAAGGGATGGTCCAATCTCCATTTTCTAGAATCCGCCTAGTTTCTGAACTCAACAACCCCGTTTCTTCATCTACCGCGCCCTTGTCCAGCTTCTGTACAATCATGTCCGGGTCTTGCTTCATTTGATAGGCTTCGTAGCCTTTGCCGTCGGGCTTCGAGACCGAGATCGTCTCGCTCTTGGACTCGGTGTGCCACCACGTTGGTTTAAAGCGACGATACGAGTCCGTCGTGTCCGTGGTATGCCAGGGCTGGACCCAGATCCTTTCGTGCTTTATGCGCACAATGCGCCGCAGCCAGACGATATCGACACGGCAATAATCGTCATTGGGATCGTTGACCAGTAGAAAGTCACCCACGTTCATTTTGAACGAGTGACAGGACCTGGGTCCAAAAGACTCGGCTTAGAGGTCCGGGAGCCGACGGCGACGTAAATAGCCTAAGGTCCAGGAAAAAGGCCAGGTCGTCACCAGTCTCTGATAGAACACAGTCTTCTATACGATATGGTGTGGATCGTTGTGTGGGTGTGGGGGTCTTCGCATCTGGGCGCGGAAGCTGTAATACATGTTTTGAGCCGCCACGGCCACGGCGAACAGGACGAGACATGTGATAAACAGTCCCACCGATGATAGGCCCTGGATCCACTCACTCTTATCCACAATGACTTGGAGAAAGCTGCCAATGATGAGAACGAGGATCAGGTTGATCGAGGTCGCGAGCGTCGAGCCTACACCCAGCCAGAACTTGCGACTGTTTTCCTTTTCCAATACGTAATACGGCACCTGTTGGAACACAGCCGGTT
>JACCDT011700793.1_pt1 | contig 19604 bp, 19 predicted proteins | sample 7446291 | NCBI WGS metagenome assembly JACCDT01 (sample SAMN15323446, study PRJNA562643) | freshwater metagenome | isolation source: river surface water | place: USA:Blue River Watershed | collected 2017-08-17 | reverse complement strand
GGGCAAGACCTGGTACGACCTGACCAGCCAGGCCTTCACGGTCTTCCTGCCGGTCAAGAGCGTGGGCGTGATGGGCGACGGCCGTACCTACGACTACGTGGTGGCGCTGCGCGCGGTGCAGACCAGCGACTTCATGACGGCCGACTGGGCCGAATTGCCCTATGCGCTGCTCAAGAAGGTCTCGGGCCGCATCATCAACGAGGTGCGTGGCATCAATCGCGTGACCTACGACGTCAGTTCCAAACCGCCGGCCACCATCGAGTGGGAGTGACTAGCCCGTCCAGTGCTCCTGGCGGTGAATGAGGTAGGCGGGGGAACCATAACTTCCCCCTTGCTGCGTCGATCGCAGGGCCTCTGTCCGAACGTGCAGCCGGGCCGCCTCCGAGTAGGCCAGCGCCACCTGATCGGCCGCAGCGAGCATGGCCGGGTCCCGTATCACCGTGTTGGCTTTGCCCCGGATCTGGACCATGCGCCACGAACCGTCGTGGTTACGTTGCAGTTCGAGTGTGGCACTACGGCGGCCGTTACGACGCAGGGAAAAGACCCGCGTGGCGCCGCTCGCGCAGGCGTTGACGTAGGTGCCGATGCAGTGCCGTTGCTCCAGCCCTTCTTCGGCCAGCAGGGAGCCGCTGTCGAGCTCCATCGCGACAAAGGGGCCGGTTTCGTAGCGGGGGAGCAGGGCGGTCCAGCGCACGTCCTTTTCGGGATCGACGGTGATCAGCAAGGCGCGGTGCCAGGCGTCGGAGCGCCGGCACAGGGAGCGCCAGGTCACGCCCTTGAGCACGCCTGTGTGCGAGTAGACGAAATCGGACACATCCTGGGCATCGTGGGGCAGGTTGGCTTCATCTTCCGGGGACAGCTCCGCACGCATGATGGCGCGCAGGAAGATGCGCGCGTTCTCTTCGCGCAAGGGGCCCGGGCGGCCTCGCGTGCGGTCGAGGATGCGCTCCATGCCGCGCAGGGCCGGCTGGCAGCGCTCCAGCCGCAGGGCCTCGTTCTGCAAGGCGCTGGCCAGCAGGTTGATGAAATGGGTGAACGCGCGCAGGATACGGGCCGAGGGCGGAAAGAACTGCAACAGCGCGCGCAGCAAGGCATTGTCCTGCCTGATCAGAAAGCGCCAGCCCTGCGTGCTCATGCCGGCTTCCAGAAAACGGGCCCGCACGCCATCGAAAAAGCCGGGACCCAGGGGCAGGTCCAGACCTGAGCCCGGGCTCAAGCCCAGATCGAGCAAGGGCAGGCCACCATCCTCCGGGCCGAACGGGAGTTGCGCCTGGCGAGCCGCCACATGGGCGACCTGCCCCAGGTTGGCGGCCGGGCCGTAGATGGCCAGGGCCAGGGCCAGCACCTGCGGATCGAGTGACTCCCTCAGCAGGCTGCCGCAATGGGGGTCGTCCAGCTTCAGCTCCCCGACCTGCCGGATCCGGGCCTTGATCGGTCCGTGTGCCAGCAGCAGGCGAGCGCGACCGCGGATGAGCTGGAGTCGGGCCTGCCAGTCACCCGGGCCAGGAAAGGGGTCGGAGAGGCCGTCACGCACTGGCAGCAGCGGATCGACACCATCGGAGTAGGAGTGCTGGTGCAGGAGACCATGCAGGGCCGAGAGGTCCTGACCCGTCAGCAGGCGTGCCTGCTCCAGTCGCAGGGCACAGTAGGCCGGCTGCGTGTCGGCCATGTCGCGCCAGCGGAAGCGTGCATTGCGGTTGACGTAGATCTGCAGCTCGTCGCTGTCCAGGTCGATCAGGAACCCCCAGCACACGTCGCCGCAGTTGTCGATGCCGGCGGCCGGGAGATAGGGCAGGCCGGCGTGCCAGCCCTCGAGGCCAGGAAAGGCCGCAAAGGTTTCGGCCCAGGTGGTGTGTACACCGCAGGTTTCGCCGTAGTGGTCCTCGAAGCAAGCCTGGATGGCGGCACTGGCCGCTTCGGCGGGGAAGGGGCCCTGCGCCGGGGTGACCATCTGCAGTGCGCGCGCATAACTGCGCAGTCGGGCATCGCCCACCTTGCACAGATAACGCAGCAGTTCGGTCAGCACGCTTTCACAGCTGCGCTCGCCATGCAGCCGCAACAGCTTCTTCTCGCCGTCGATCCGGAACCCCAGCAACGCGCCACTCATGCCTGTTCTCGTTGTCTCTGAGTCTGTTCGTGACAAAGATAGCAGAAAGTGCCGCCTTTGTGGGGGACCTGCTGGCCTGCTAAAGTCGGACGGTCATGTACCTTCCGCCCCAGTTCAAGTCCGAGGACCGTTTACTCGCTCTGGCGCTGATGCGCGAGCAGCCCCTTGCCAGTCTGATCAGCAATGACGATACGGGGCTGCCCTATGTGACGCACCTGCCCCTGCACGTCGAGGAACGGGGTGACGCGCTGGTGCTGCTGGGCCATGTGGCCAGACCGAATCCGCACTGGCGGCACCTGCAGGCCCGTCCGCAGGCTGTTGTGACCTTTCTGGGACCGCACGCCTATATGTCGCCCAGGGTCTACCCGGACCTGGCCCGCGTGCCGACCTGGAACTACGTCGCCGTGCACTGCACCGTGCAGGCCACGCTGCTGGAGGACCCGGCGGCCAAGGACGCCCTGCTGAAAAAACTCATAGCGGACCACGAGCCGGCCTACGCAGCCCAGTGGCGTGGCCTGGGCGAGGAGTTCGCGCACAAGATGCTGGCCGGCATCGTGGCCTTTGAACTGCAGGTGAGCGACCTGCAGTGCAAGCTCAAGCTGAACCAGCATCGCCGCGAAGCGCATGCTGCCATGAAGGCCGCTTACGCCGCGGGCACAGACCAGGAGCGGTCCCTGGCTGCCTGGATGGACAGACTGAACCTGCATGGCCACTGACGCCGATTTCATGCAGCAGGCCCTGGCCCAGGCGCGCCAGGCTGCCGGGGCCGGCGAGGTGCCGGTCGGCGCGGTGCTGGTGCATCAGGGCCAGGTCATCGCCAGCGCGCACAACGCGCCCATCTCCACGCACGATCCGACCGCACATGCCGAGATCCGGGTCCTGCGTGAAGCGGCGGGCCGCCTGGGCAACTACCGGCTGGAGGACTGCGAGCTGTACGTCACGCTCGAACCCTGCCCCATGTGCGCAGGGGCCATGTTGCACGCCCGCCTGAGGAAGGTGGTCTATGGCGCGCCCGACCCCAAAACTGGCGCAGCGGGCTCGGTCCTCAACCTGTTTGCCCAAAGCCTGCTGAACCACCAGACCGAGGTCCAGGGGGGTGTGCTGGCCGAGACCTGTTCCGCGGTATTGCAGGATTTTTTCCAAGGCCGGCGTGAGGTGCAGCGACGATTGAGCCAGCCTGTGCGTGAGGATGCGGTCCGCACCCCCGACGCGCGTTTTGCCAATCTGCCGGACTATCCCTGGGCCCCGAACTACCTCAGCGACCTGCCCGCACTCCAGGGCCTGCGCCTGCACTACCTGGACGAGGGGCCACGCGATGCCCCGCTCACATGGCTTTGCCTGCACGGCAATCCGAGCTGGAGTTACCTCTACCGCAAGATGATCCCGGTCTTTCTCGCGGCCGGTCACCGCGTGGTGGCGCCCGACCTGATCGGCTTTGGCAAGAGCGACAAGCCCAAGAAGGAGGGCGCCCACAGCTTCGGCTGGCACCGGCAGGTCTTGCTGGAGTTCATCGAGCGACTGGACCTGCAATGCGTCGTGCTGACCGTGCAGGACTGGGGCGGCCTGCTGGGCCTGACCCTGCCCATGGAAGCGCCGCAGCGTTATGCGGGCCTGCTGGTGATGAACACCCTGCTTGCGACGGGGGAGGCACCCTTGTCGCCGGGTTTCCGGGCCTGGCGCGAGATGTGTGCGAAGAGGCCCGACTACGACGTGGGGCGCCTGCTGGCGCGGGGCAACGCGCAACTGAGCGCGTCCGAGTGCGCGGCCTACGATGCGCCGTTTCCCGACCGGGGCCATCGTGCAGCGACCCGCGCCTTCCCGTCCCTGGTGCCGGAAAGGCCCGATGACGACGGCGTGGCCGTCTCGCGCCGCGCGCAGGCATTCTGGCAGCAGCAATGGCAGGGGCGCAGCCTCATGGCCGTGGGCCTGCAGGACCCGGTGCTGGGCTGGCCGCAGATGCAGCAGTTGCGCGCGCTGATTCGCGGTTGCCCCGAGCCGATCCGGGTGGAGCAGGGCGGCCATTTCCTGCCCGAATGGGGGCGGGACATCGCCGGGGCCGCGGTGCGGCACTTCGCGCCGCGATAATCGGCGCAGCATGAAAAAACACATCTACATCTATTCACCCTCGGGCGCGGTGCGGGACAAGGCCGCCTTTCGCCGAGGGGTGAAGCGCCTGCAGGCCATGGGCCACGAGGTCGAGGTCGACGAGGCGGCACTGGCCAGCCTACAGCGTTTTGCCGGCGACGATGGCACCCGCCTGGCCGCCATCGGACGCGCCGCGGCCAGCGGCGCCGATGTGGCCATGATCTCGCGCGGTGGCTACGGCCTCACGCGTATCCTGCCCGGCCTTCCGTACAAGCAGGTCGCCAAGGCCATCGAGCGTGGCACGCATTTCGTGGGTCTGAGTGACTTCACCGCCTTTCAACTGGCCGTGCTGGCCCGCACGGGGGCCATCACCTGGGCGGGTCCCTCGCTGTGTGAAGGTTTCGGCGTGAGCGACGAGGCCGATGCGGCCGACGGCCACGCAGGCAAGCCAGGGCAGGGCGGACCGGACGAGATCATGCTGGCCTGCTTTGAGGACCTGCTGCTGGGGCAGGGCGAGGGTACGGGCTGGCGCCAGCCCAGGACCGGCGAAAACGATGTCGCACTCGCCGGCACCTGGCATGCGCGCAAACTCGGCGACCAGGCCAACTTCAAGATCGAGCATGCGCCGCTCTGGGGCGGCAATCTTTCCGTGCTGTGTTCGCTGCTGGGTACGCCCTACTGCCCGGCAGTGCAGGGAGGCATCCTGTTCCTGGAAGATGTGGCGGAACATCCCTATCGTATCGAGCGGATGTTGACCCAGTTGCTGCACGCAGGCGTGCTAGCGCAGCAAAAGGCCATCGTGCTGGGCCAGTTCACGGACTACAGGCTGGTGCCGCACGATCGCGGCTTCAAGCTTCAGAGTGTGGTGAACTGGCTGCGTTGCCAGCTCAAGGTACCGGTGTTGACCGGTCTGCCCTTCGGCCATGTACCGACCAAGGTGCTACTGCCGGTCGGAGCGTGTTGTGATCTGCTCGTGGAGGGCAGGGACGCCCTGCTGCTCTGGGGACATGCCCACCCGCACGGCGGCTGAAAGGGAGTAGGCCTGCATTCAGCGATGCAGGCTCCCAGGGCGCGAGACCATGCCCCTGGGGAGCAGGCCCTCGAACATGCCGGTGATCTGCCGGATCTTCTGGCTGGCCGCGCGCTCACCCTGCAGCGAGGACAGGGCCACCATGATGTCCGCACGCAGATACCAAAGACCTTGCAGGTCCGGCGCGAAGAGTACGCGACGTTCGATATGGGGATAACTGGCGCATCCCTCGTCACCCAGGGAGTCCAGCATGGCCTGGCGGATGTCCTCGATACGGAAACTCGTATGGTTGTCATCCACAGCAGGACGCCCCAGCAGGCCTTGCATGCTGCTGATGAATTGGCTGGCCAGTCTGTTCATGTGCTTTTCTTTTCAATGAATTGAATTCAATGAACTCAACGACGTTGGTGAGGATAAGTTTCTCGGCCGCTCCCCACAACCGGTTTATCCTTCAAGTGTCCCGGCAAAACAACATATAAATCAATCGTTTACCCAAGATACATCAGGCAACACCGGAAGCTGTACGTTCGTCCATGGGCTCGCGGGCCCGGGGCGAGCTGCCGTGCATGCGGTTTGGTCATGAGCGCGATGGCGTTGCGGCGGGCAGCGCCCGGGCCCTGGACGGATAGCGACGCGGCCGTATCCAAGCCCGTGGTGATGCCCTAAACTGCGGGTAGAGGAAATCAAACCAAGTTCTCGCATGGGTGTCCATACCACCGTCGTTTTCACTGATCTGACCGGCAGCACCTCTGTTTTCGAGTCACTTGGCAATATCCGCGCGACCCGTGCCGTGACCCAGCTCACGCACTGGATCTGCGATGTGCTGCAGGGTCACGGCGGGCGTGTCATCAAGACCCTGGGCGATGGTGTCCTCACGGTCTTCACCGATGCGACTGTGGCGGTCCATGCCGTGGTGGATCTGCAGCGCCAGCACCAGATGAATCTGCTGCAGCAGCCGCTGGCCGAACACCTGCCCATCCGCGTCGGCGTGGCGACCGGTGAGGTCGAGATCGTCAACGGGGACTGCTACGGGGATGCGGTCAACGTTGCGTCCCGCTTGTGTGATCTGGCGGGACCGCACGAGATCTGGGCGGACAGTCCGGAGCTGGACTATTCGAGCCGGGCCAATGGCATCCGTTACCGCCCGCTCGGCCCGATCAGTGTGCGTGGCCGGGTTGAGCCCTGCAACGTCCATCAGGTGGAGTGGCATGAAGACCAGTCCACGGACTTCATCACCATGCAGGGTGATTTCGACTCCATGAACAAGGCGGCGCGGCCCGACGCCCTGGGCCAGGAAGTGCATCTGGGCTGGTCGGATCAGACGCGCGTTTTCCGTTCTTTCGAGTTGCCCGTCCATATCGGGCGTATCCGTCATTGTGAGTTCGTGGTGGCCGACCCTCGGGTTTCACGTACGCATTGCCGGCTGGAGTGGCGGCATGGGCGCATCCTGCTCATCGATGTCAGCAGCTACGGGACCTGGATCCGTTTTTCCGGCGCCCGTTCGGATCTCCTGTTGCGGCGGGAAGAGTGCGTCCTCCATGGACGCGGCGAAATTGCCCTGGGGGCTTCATTTTCGGACGCCAGCGCGCCGCTGGTGACGTTCGAGATTGCGTGATGTTTGTTGGTCTTCAATACTTAACATAATATACATCGTATAAATCAATAAAACGAAGAAGCCACCGGATAGTCAGCAAAAAACCCTGGGCTCTCGATCCAATAAATCTTTATCAATCAAAGGGCTGCAGCGCTAACCTAAAGTTTCAGATGAACTTCAGGTGTCTGCCAGACAACCCTGGAACAGATGCTCGAAGTTGCGGCTTGTGAGTTCCGCGATCTCCTGCGGACGGATGCCGCGGAGATCGGCAATCTGCTGGGCGACGTGGACCACGTAGGACGGATTGTTGGTCTTGCCACGGTGCGGGACGGGCGCCAGATAGGGGCTGTCGGTCTCGATCAGCATCCGGTCCAGGGGGACAAAACGGGCCACTTCACGCAGGTCGGCTGCGTTTTTGAAGGTCAGGATGCCGGAAAAGGAGATGTGGAACCCCAGGTCCAGCGCAGCGCGGGCAACTTCGGCGGTTTCCGTAAAACAATGGAACACGCCGCCGGCCGAGCCGGGCGAGCCGTCTTCGCCCTCTTCCTTCAGGATGGACAGGGTGTCGTCGGAGGCGCTGCGGGTGTGGATGACCAGGGGTTTGCCCAGCGCCCGGGCCGCCCGGATATGGACACGAAAACGTTGCCGTTGCCATTCCATGTCGGCAACGCTGCGCTCTCCCAGGCGGTAGTAATCCAGGCCGGTTTCGCCGATGCCGATGACCCGGGGTTGCCTGCCCCGGCTCAACAAGTCTTCCAGCGCGGGCTCGGTGACCCCCTCATTGTCCGGGTGGACACCGACCGTCGCCCAGAAATTGTCATGGGCCAGCGCCAGTCCGTGAACCTCCTCGAACTCCTCCAGCGTCGTGCAGATGCACAGGGCACGGTCCACCCCAGCGTCGGCCATGGCCTGGCGGATGCGCGCCAGGTCCTCGCGCAGTTCGGGAAAGCTCAGATGGCAATGGGAGTCGGTGTACATGGGAGCGGACAGACGAGGTGTCGCGGTGTCGGCCAGGTGGCCGCGATGACCTCAGATGGTCTGGGTGGTGCGATCGGAGGTCAGGTGCGAGCCCAGAATCTCCTCGATCTTGTTCTTGAGCAGCCGCGACTTCTCATCCGCAGGGAAACGCACGCCCACGCCCTGGGTCCGCGTGCCCGCGGCCTTGGCGGGGGTGACCCAGGCCACCTTGCCGGCAATCGGATAACGCTGGTTGTCGTCGGGCAGGGACATCAGCACGTACACATCGTCGCCGAGCCGGTAGTCGCGTGTGGTCGGAATGAACACGCCGCCTTCCGAAAACAAGGGGATGTAGGCAGCGTAGAGCGCGGCCTTTTCCTTGATGGCCAGCTGGATGACGCTGGGACGGGGCGTGACGTTGGCGTTGGCGGTGGACATGGGTAAACGAAGACGTTGGAGCGCTAGTTTAGGGTGCTTTGGGCACGGCTCACAAGCGCTTCGATCATCAGGCCCGTGTTGAAGGGATGCTCGGCCGTACGGCCCTCCTGCACCAGCACCCGCTGCCAGGCCTGCAATTGCGGCAGGGACGGGGCCCGGGGCAGGTCGGACGCCTCGAAGTATCGGGGCGCAGCGCCCACGGCCTGGGCCATAAGGTCGTGGCAGAGCTTGTGCAGGGCGTCGATCAGCTGGGCCGGGCTCCAGTCGGCCACCAGCGACAGCTCGCCCTTTTGCATGGCGCGCGGCAGGCCGCGCCAGGTCTTCGGGTCCCGTCCCGAGCTGGCGTAGTGCAGTGCGTCTTCTGGCCGCCCGCCTGCGGCGCGCAGCAGGCTGCGGGCCTCGTCGGGAGGCACGCCCTGCCCTTGCAGCCAGTCCTGGGCCTGGGCCTCGTCGGGCCAGCTCAGGGTATGGGTCAGGCAACGGCTGCGGATGGTCGGCAGCAGCTGGTGCGCCGCCTCGCTGGCCAGCACGAAACGCACGTCACCCGGGGGCTCTTCCAGGGTCTTGAGCAGGGCGTTGGCCGTGACATGGTTCATGCGCTCAGCCGGGTAGACCAGCACCGCCTTGCCCCGTCCACGCGCGCTGGTACGCTGGGCGAACTCGATGGCCTCCCGCATGGCCTCGACGCGGATCTCCTTGCTGGGCTTGCGTTTCTTCTCGTCGATATCACTCTGGGTTTTTTCGTCCAGTGGCCAGCCCAGCTCCAGCATGACGGTCTCGGGCATCAGGACGCAGAGGTCGGCATGGGTGCGCACGTCGATCGCGTGGCAGGAGACACAGGCGCCACAGGCCCCCTGGGCCGAGGGGTGCTCGCACAGCCAGGCCCGGACCAGGGCCAGGCCCAGGCCGTACTGGCCCAGACCCGAAGGCCCTTGCAGCAGCCAGGCATGACCACGCTGGGCCAGCAGTTGCGCGGCCTGGGCCTGGATCCAGGGAGCTGCCACGCTCATGTCAGCCATCCCCGGCGCCGTACCGCGGCGAGCACGTCCTGCCAGACGGTGTCGCGGTCCCGGGCGGCGTCGATGCGCGCGAAACGCTGCGGATCCTGGGCCATGCGCTGGGCATACGCCTCGGCGACACGCTGGAAAAACGCCAGGGGTTGCGCCTCGAACTTGTCGGGCACCCGGGCCCCGGCCAGGCGCTGCGCCGCGATCGCGGGATCCAGGTCGAACCAGATCGTGAGATCCGGCTGGCGCAGGGCCGACGTGCCGGCCTGTGCCTGGACCCAGGTCTCCAGGGTCCGCAGGGTGTCCAGATCGAAGCCACGCCCGCCGCCCTGGTAGGCAAAGGTGGCATCGGTGTAACGGTCGCAGAGCACCACCTCATCACGTTGCAGGGCGGGCTCGATCTTCTGTTGCAGATGATCCCGCCGCGCGGCGAAGACCAGCAGGGCCTCGGTCATGGCGTCCATGGCGTCGTTGAGCACCAGAGCGCGCAGTTTCTCGGCCAGGGGCGTGCCGCCGGGCTCACGCGTCAGCGTCACCTGCCGGCCCTGGTCCCGCAGCGCTTGTGCGAGACCTTCGATGTGGGTGGATTTTCCGGCACCGTCGATACCTTCGAAACTGATGAAAATACCGGCCATTCAGGGCTGTCCCAGCTGGTACTTGCGCACCGCGCGGTTGTGCTGCTCCAGCGTCGCGCTGAATTCGCTGGTACCGTCGCCGCGGGCCACGAAGTACAGGGCCGAGGTGGTCGCCGGCTGCACCGCCGCCAGCAAGGCGTCCTGGCCGGGCATGGCGATGGGCGTGGGCGGCAGTCCGGCACGGGTGTAGGTATTCCAGGGCGTGTCGGCCTTGAGGTCACGCTTGCGCAGATTGCCGTCGAATTTGTCGCCCAGACCGTAGATGACGGTCGGGTCGGTCTGCAGCAGCATGCCCTTGCGCAGGCGGTTGTTGAAGACGCCCGAGATCTGGCCGCGATCGCCGGGCCGCCCGGTTTCCTTCTCGACGATGCTGGCCAGGATCAGGGCCTCGTCCGGGGACTTCAGCGGGCTGTCCGGGGTGCGCCGGGCCCAGGCCGCAGCCAGGCGCTGGTCCATTTCCTGCAGGGCGCGCCGCAGCACCACGAGGTCGCTGCTGTTTTTGGCGTAGGGATAGGTGTCGGGGAAAAACCGGCCTTCGGGATGCACGCCGGGACGCCCCAGCTTTTCCATGATGGCAGCATCGCTCAGCCCCTGGGTATCCGGCCGGAGCGTGGGCGCGTTGCGCAGCAGGCCACGCCACTGGGCGAAGGTCAGGCCCTCGACCAGGGTGACACTGCGCATCGCCACCTCCCCCCGCACCAGCTTGTCCAGCAGCGCCCGCGGGCTGAGCTGCCCGCTGAGCTCGTAACTGCCGGCCTTGATCTGGCGCGCCTGGCCAGACAGCCGGATCCACCAGTAAAGCAACTGGGGCTGGACCTCGATGCCGCCCTTGGCCAGGGACTGCACCACGGCACGGGCGGACATGCCGGGCTCGACGGTGACTTCGACCACCTCGGACTTCATGGGCATGGGCTGCTGCAGCCACCAGGCAACGCTGGCGAACAGCAGGCTGGCCAGCAAAAACAATAACGACGCGATGAACTTCACAGCCCTACTCATTCCATGTCTACGTGCGACGATGATAATTCACGGCCATGAGTTACATCTTGAATGGAATCACCCCCCTGCCCCACCTTGGTGTGATCCGCGCCGAAGGCGAGGATGCCGCGAAGTTCCTGCACGGACAGCTGACCCAGGACTTTTCCCTGCTGGGCCTGTCCGAAGCGCGTCTGGCAGCGTTCTGCTCCGCCAAAGGCCGCATGCAGGCGAGTTTCGTGGCTTTCAAGCGCAGCCACACCGAGATCCTGCTGGTCTGCAGCCGGGACCTGCTGCCGCAGACGCTCAAGCGTCTTTCGATGTTCGTGTTGCGTGCCAAGGTCAGGATCAGCGACGCCACCGACAGCCTGCTCCTGCGCGGCATGGCCGGTGCCAGCCTGCGAGACCTGGCGGGAGCTTTCCCCTCGCCCTGGGGTTTGCTGACCCTGGGCGAGGCCCGCCTGGTCCCGCTGTACCCAGCCGATGGCACGCCTCGCGCGCTCTGGCTCGCGCCGGCAGAGACCCCGCTGCCCGAGGCACCGGTCATGAGCCACGAAGACTGGCTCTGGGGCGAGGTGCGCAGCGGTGTGGCGACCGTGAGCCAGCCCATCTTCGAGGCCCTGGTGCCGCAGATGCTCAACTACGAATCCGTCGGCGGGGTGAACTTCAAGAAGGGCTGCTATCCGGGCCAGGAGGTGGTGGCCCGCAGCCAGTTCCGCGGCACCCTGAAGCGGCGGGCTTACGTGGCGCACTGTGCCCAGCCGCTGCAGGCGGGCCAGGAGGTTTTTGACGAGGCGGACGCCAGCCAGCCCTGCGGCATCGTCGCCCAGGCGGCCCGTTCCCCCGAGGGAGGCTGGGATGCCATCGTCTCCCTGCAGACCGCCGCTGCCCAGGCCCGTTTGCATCTGGGGGCGATCGACGGGCCGGCCCTGGCCCTGCTGCCCCTGCCCTATCCCCTGCTCGAAGACATCTGATCCGGGCGTCTACAGCCGCTTGCGGTAGGGCTGGGGTATCTGCCGCCTCAGTGTTTCCTGCTGTTCCGCCGGCAGGGCCTGCACCGCGGCACGGTAGGCCTGCAGCGCACGGGCTTCATCACCCACGGCCGGCTGGGCATGGATCTGGGCCAGGCGCAGCCAGCTTTCCACCGCCGTGGCAGGCCAGAGCGCGATGCGCCGCTCCAGGGCGCTGATGGCCAGCGGCCAGTCCTGTCCCTGCAGGGCCAGCTGGTAGGCCTGGTTCAGGAGCTGCAGGTCCCGGGTCCCCCGGGCCAGCGCATCGCGCAGCAGCAGCCGTGCTTCGTCGTCCTGCCCTTTTTTGCGCAGGAGCAGGAGTTTCAGGGACAGGACCGCAGCTCCCCGCGGCTGCAAGGCGGCTGCCCGCTCCAGATAGGCCTCAGCCCCTTGCATGTCGCCGGCGCTCGCATGCAGTCGCCCCAGGTTGGTCAGGATCACGACCACGTGGGGACGCGACGCGGCCAGTGATTCGAGCACCCAGCGCGCATTGCCTTCGTCGCCCCAGCGCAGGAGCTCGTCGGCCAGCAGGGAGGTGAGCTTGCGGTAGTGGGGATTCAGGGCCACGCCCTCGCGCAGCAGGCGCAGCATCTCGGCCTTGTGCGGGGCCCACGCCGGATCGTCGTAGCGTCCGGAACGGGTGATGTCGTAGGCCATCTGCGCCGCACGCACCAGGCGGGTCTCGCTCGCATAGGCCCGATGGCCCAGCCAGACACCCGCCCCCAAGGCCAGGCCAGACAGCAGCAAAGCCAGCGTCCAGCTCCGTCGTGACCCCTGCCCGGGGGTGCGCGCAACGGACAAGCCAGACGGCGCACGCCGCTCGTCCGTGGCGGCCAGCACGGCCAGCGCGACCGCGAACAGCGCGCCCGTGCCGGCCAGACGCCAGGGGAAACCTGCCAGGCTCACGACCAGCAGCCCGAGCAGCGACGTGAGGGCCAGGGCGCGCCAGATGGCCTGGGGCGCTGTCCTGGCGTGCCAGGTTGTCCACGCCGAACGCAGCAGGTAGCCCGCCAGCGCGAGCAGGAAGATCCAGCCCGCCAGGCCGTACTCCGCCAGCAGCTGCAGGGGTTCGTTGTGGGCGTAATAGTCCTCCTCGATCTCCATGCCTTCGGGCTGGAAGCGCGGGACCTCGATTTCCCAGGCCCCCGCGCCCACGCCTGTCCAGGGATGGGCCTGGATCAGGCGCCGGTTGGACTGCCACATCGACAGCCGCTCCTGCACGGAACTCATGGCAGCCGCGTCCTGCGCTGCGAGGGTGGTCTCGACACGCCAGACGCTGCGCTCCAGCGCCGTACGCCCGGGGTTTTCCCGCAGCATCTGCGCATTGCCCGCCGGTACAGAACCGAGACCGACAAAGACGCCGAAGGTGAGCGCCAGGGCCAGGGCTTGCCGGGCAGGGCTCCAGCCCGGCCAGGCCAGCTGGGCGCGCTGCCGCCACAGGATGAGGGCCAGCGCCGGCAGCATGACCAGCGTGGCCAGCAGGGCCGAACGGGTACCGGTCAGCACGATGGCCAGGACAACCAGGGCCAGCGAGGAGCAGCGCAGCAGCAGCTGGGCCATACCGCGCGACTGTGCGGCCACCCAGAGCGAGAACGGGACACAGCAGACCAGGTACTCGGCGAAAAAATTCCGGTTGGAAAAAGTCGATCCGGGCATGGCCGCCTGGGGAAACAGGCGCAGATCGGTCCAGAACTGCAGACCGGCCCAGAGCGCCGCCATCACCGCCCCCCAGTGGATGGCCTGGGCCAGCACGGGCAGATGGTCCGGCCGCAGCACCTGCAGGCCCAGCCACAGCAGCAGGCCAAAGACAGCCCAGCGCACCGCCTCCACCCCGGCCAGGTAGGCGTGGGACCAGGCCATGCTGCCCAGGGCCCAGGCCAGCAGCAGCAGGGGCAGCCACAGCACGCCATGCCAGCGCATGGGCTCGGGCTGCCGCAGGCGCTGCCAGCACAGCAGCAGGGCCGCCAGCAGCGTACCCAGGGCTACGAGGGCCGACTTCAGCGTGTCCTGCAGCACGAGTTCGCTGGGCACACCCAGGGCCGGAACCAGCAGCAGCATGGCCGCCAGCACGACTACGACCCGGTTTTCACCGGAGCCTGTCTGGGGCCGGTTCATGCGGGCGCGCCCGCCAGTGTGCAACGCATGGTGAGATGGGGGATGCCGGCCTCCTCGAACGGCGCCCCCTCCCCCTCGAAGCCCAGGCGGCGGTAGAAATCGATGGCGCTGCGCTGGGCATGCAGCAGCACGGCCCGGTCGCCGCGCTGACGTGCGGCCTGCAGCAGCGCCAGCAGGATGTCGCGTCCCAGCCCGCTGCCACGCAGCACCCGGCTGACCGCCATGCGACCGATCCTGGCCACGCCGGCTTCATGCTGCAGCAGGCGGCCGGTGGCCACCGGCATGCCCAGGCGGTTGAAGGCCACGGCATGCAGGGCCGTCTCGTCCTCGGCATCCCACTCCAGCTCGAGCGGAATGTTCTGCTCCCGCACAAAAACCTCGGTGCGCACCTGGCGGGCGGCCTCGCCGAGCTGCTGCCAGGGGCCGAGCCGGATATCCGCCATGGCCTGACCGGCCTCGTAGCCGTTCAGGGTGTCGCGCAGGGCCTGGGGAACGGCTTGCGACTTCTGCGTGGACGGGTCGGCGTAGACGTAGACAATCTCGCTTTCGACCAGCAGCTCGTCGCCGCGGAAGATGGCACCACGGAACTGGATCGAGGAGTTGCCGATGCGCTCGCAGCGCTGGGCGATGGCCAGCTGGTCGTCGTAGCGGGCCGAGGCGTGGTACTCGAGCGTGGCCTTCTTCACGTAGAGATCGCCGCCGAGGTGTTCCATGGCCTGCTCGTAAGGCAGGGCCAGGGCACGCCAGTAGTCGCTGATCGCGGTGTCGAAGTACATCAGGTAATGCGCGTTGAAGACGATCTTCTGCATGTCCACCTCGGCCCAGCGCACGCGCAGGGGATGGAAAAAGCGGAAGTCGGTCCGTGTCTTGGGTGCGTGGCTCATGGTTCAGGCAGGTGCGAAGGCGTGTCGGAGGGCGCGGGCGGCATCGGCATGGGCCTGCAGGGCCTCGGGGATAGCGCGGCCCATCTTGATGAACTCGTGGACCATGCCGCGATAGATCTCCAGGTCCACTGCCACGCCGGCCGCGCGCAGCTTGTCGGCGTACAGCACCCCCTCGTCGACCAGCGGATCACACTCGGCCAGGCCGATCCATGCCGGCGCCACACCTTCGACGTCTGGCGCGAGCAAGGGGGCGAAGCGCCAGTCGTCGCGATCGGCCGGGGTGTTGACGTAATGGTTGAAGAAATAGCTGATGTGTGGTTCCTCGATCACAAACCCCTGGGCAAAGGTTTTGTGCGAGGGGGTGTCCTGATGGGCGGCGCACCCCGGGTAGAACAGCAGTTGCAGGGCCAGCGCCAGCCCCGCGTCGCGTGCCTCGATGGCGCACACCGCCGCCAGCGTGCCGCCGGCGCTGTCGCCGCCCACCGCGATGCGCTCGCCGTTCAGCCCCAGCCCCGTCGTCTGTGCGACCAGCCATTGCAGGGCATCCCAGGCGTCGTTGGCCGCGGTCGGGAACTTGTGTTCGGGCGCCAGGCGGTAGTCCACCGACACCACGGCGCAGTGCGCCAGATGGCTGAGGTGGCGGCACAGGGCGTCGTGGGTGGCCACGCTGCCAATGGTGAAACCGCCGCCATGGAAATAAAGCAGCACCGGCAGCCGGTCGTGTGTGGGGGCGTAGAGCCGGGCCCCGATGGTGGCACCGTCGCGCGCAGGGATCCGCAGCTCTTCGACCCGGGCCAGCTTGTGGCCGGGGATGTCCAGCATGCCCGAACCCACCTCGTAGACCTGGCGGGCCTGCTGCGGGCTCAGGGCGTGCAGCGGCAGCTGGCGCGTGCGGGACATGCGGTCCAGCACCTGATGCATGGCCGGGGTCAGGAGGGCGCGCGGGTTGCGTTGGTGACTCATGGGGAGGGATTGGCTTGCTACAGTGTGCTGGATACCGGCCCACAAATCGTACACCGCGGAGACAACGCATCATGGCCCTCATCCACTACATCACCCAGGTCCAGTTCGATTTCGGGGCCATCGGCCTGCTGAAGCAGGAATGCGAACGGCACGGCATCAGCCGGCCCCTGTTCGTGACCGATGCGGGCGTCAAGGCCGCGGGCTTGCTGCAGAAGGCGCTGGATGCCCTGCCCGGCCTGGCCAGCGCCGTCTATGACCAGACCCCCTCCAATCCGACCGAGGCGGCCGTGCGCGCGGCCACCGCCATCTATGTCGCCAGCCGCTGCGACGGGCTGGTCGCCATCGGTGGTGGCAGCGCGATCGACTGCGCCAAGGGCGTGGCCATCGCCGCCACACACCCGGGGCCGCTCAAGACCTACGCCACCATCGAAGGGGGTTCGCCGAAGATCACGGAGCACGTGGCGCCGCTGATTGCCGTGCCCACCACCGCGGGCACGGGCAGCGAGGTGGCGCGCGGCGCCCTCCTCATCGTCGACGACGGGCGCAAGCTCGGTTTCCACTCCTGGCACCTGGTGCCCCGGACCGCGATCTGCGACCCGGAACTCACCCTGGGACTACCCCCGACGCTGACCGCTGCCACCCGCATGGACGCCATCGCGCACTGCATGGAGACTTTCATGGCGCCGGCCTTCAACCCGCCGGCCGATGGTATCGCCCTGGACGGCCTGCAACGTGCCTGGGCCCACATCGAACGCGCCACCCGGGACGGCAGCGACCGCGAGGCCCGGCTCCATCTCATGAGCGCGTCCATGCAGGGGGCTCTGGCGTTCCAGAAGGGCCTGGGCTGCGTGCACAGCCTGAGCCACAGCCTGGGCGGCATCGACCCGCGCCTGCACCATGGAACGCTCAACGCCATGTTCCTGCCAGCGGTCGTGGCTTTCAATGCGGGTGCGGAATCGGTGCAGAGGGAGTCCCGCCTGTTGCGCCTGGCCCAGGCCATGAACCTGGATTCGGCGGGCGACATCGGCCCGGCCATCCGTGACATGAACGCCCGGCTGGGTCTGCCGGCGGGCTTGCGCGCCATGGGCGTGAACGAGAGCCGGTTCGGGCAGATCGTGAGCGGCGCCCAAGCCGACCATTGCCACAAGACCAACCCGCGCATCGCGAGCGAGGAGGACTACCTCGCCATGCTCGAGCAGTCGATGTGACTACTTGAAGAGGCAGTGCCTGGCGTAGTCGGTTGCTTCGTTGGCCGTCCAGTCGCCCTTGGGCTTGTCCTTCAGCTTGTCGCACCAAGCCTGGCTGCCGACTTCGGGTGAGCAGGCGCTGAGCAGCATCAGGGTGGTGGCCAGGATCATCAGGGTTCTCATAAGGGGCCTCGCTCTTGGGATGTCAAAGAGGCTGCAGCCGCGCCGGATCGGGCCGTTCCAGCCAGGCAGAAAATTCGTCGGCCAGTTGCTGGCTCATGCGCACGGCACGGCCCCAGGCCGAGACCCGGCCCGCGAGGTCGTTGCCGTAGTGCGTGCAGTCCTGCCGGTCCGGCAGCTTGCCGTTGGGCAGCGTGCGGATCCACTCGGGGTTGGGGGCCAGCAGCAGCATGGTGTCCAGGAAGTGCGTGGCGCGGTGGCGCCAGCGCAGTCCCTTGTCCAGCCAGCCGGGGACCACCGCACGCTGGAAGTGCGGGTACAGCGTCAGGCCCGGACGCTGCGCCGCGTCCGGTGCGGCGGCGTAGTTCAGGTGCAGGTGGTAGTCCGTGATGCCGCCATCCCAGTACGCGCCCGGCGGTCCGCCCGGGATGTCGTGCACGGCCTGCAACACAAAAGGGATGGAGCAGCTGGCCTGCAGCGCCGGATAGAAATTGCTGTCGTCCAGCGCCAGCTGGCGTGTGCGGTAGTCGCCGGTGGCAAAGGGCAGAGGTGCCGGGCCACCCTGCCCTGCGGCCGCGGACGTGGAAAACACGACACGTTCCAGCCAGGCCCCCATGGCCCGTCGCCGCACGCTGTTGCTCAGGAAGGCGCCCAGGTAACCCAGGGGCGTGCGCAGGCGATGCTCACGCCCCAGCAGGTGCCGGCCACGCGAAGTGACGATGTGCAGGCGGTAACGCGGGTGCTGCAGCACCTCGTGCACCCGGCCGCCATAAAAGCGGTGCAGGTTGCGGCTGAACTCCTCGCTCACCAGCCGCGCCGGTGGCATCTTCTCGCCGGGCTTGAGCTCGTAGTGCTGGTGGATGTAGTCGTGCTCCAGGCGTTCGAGGGCCGCCACCGTGTGGTCCAGGCAGGCGGTGGCCATGCGCCAGGCGCCGATGGAGGCTCCCACCAGATCCACAGGCTGCTGCGATTGCGGCAGCCAGTGGCCGAAGATGAAACGGTCCAGCGCACCGAGCGTCAGGCCCTTGGGGCCGCCGGCTGCGGCCGGGATGGTCCGGATGTGCGCCGGGGACAGGCCGTGCCGGCGGATGTGCTCCCGCGCGGCGGGCCCGGCGTACAGACTCAGAGCTTGCATGCGGAGAAAAAGGAAAAATCGCGCCGGCTCAGGTGTGGGCCGACCAGTCGAACGGGTCCTGCTGCAGCACCATGTCGATGTCCAGGTCCAGCACCTCGCCCACTTCCCCGGGAAAGGTCACGGCCAGGGCCCGCTCGTTCAGGCCGGCCTCCCGGGCACGGGCGCGCCAGGCCGCCAGGTGGATGACGCCGGCCAGCGGCTCGTAGACATTGTTGGAAAAAGGCGCGTACTGGTGCTCGAGCGCATCGACGATGGGCTGCGGGAAACGCCATTGCCGGGCGTAGGCGCCACCCACGTGGGCATAGTTGTAGCCGAAGGTCATGAACTCGGCCCGGGCACGCTTGAGGTCCAGGGGCCCGAGCTCCTTGTCCAGTTCCGCCATCCGCCCGGGCATGCCCGCATGCATGACCAGTTCGCCGATGGCATGGATCAGGCCGCAGGTGAACGCCGCGCCCTGGTTCTGCCGGGTGACGCCGGCCAGGGAGCGCGCCAGCTTGGCGACGTTGAGGCTGTAGGTCCAGAACTGGGGCAGATTGACCCCGGGGATGCCCTTGAGCGAAGCGGACGAAGCCGCTTCGGAGGCCATCTGACGGATATGGGCCAGGTCCAGCAGGGCCAGCGCCTCGGAAGCGCTGTTGACCTTGCCCGACAGCTTGAACAGCGGCGTGTTGGCCGTCTGCAGCACACGGGTGGTCAGGGCCGGGTCCGTGCTGATGAGCTGGGTGATGTTCTTGAGATCAGGTACGTCGCGGTCCAACTCGCTGAGCAGCAGCGCCACGACCTTGGGGATGCTGGGCAGCACGATGGACGAAGCCAGCAGGGCATTCAGTTCCATGTGCAGTTTCTCCAGTCCCGGTTCGTTTGCATGGTGCCATTATGTCGCGCCGCCCGGCCTGGCGTCGAGGACCGGGCGCAGCCCCGTTTGCCGGGGCGACAGGCAGGCGGTGCCGGTCAGCGCTTGAGCTTGGCGAAGGCCGAGGCCATGGCGGATGGCGGCGCCGGGTCGTTGTGGCGGCGCGGCGCCTGCTGGCCCCGCCCTGCCCCTTCGAAACGGTTCTCGCGCGGCGCATCCCGCCGGGCCGGCGCAGCGTCCAGTTTCATGGTCAGGCTGATGCGCTTGCGCGCCACGTCCACTTCCAGCACCTTGACCTTGACGATGTCGCCGGTCTTGACCACCTCGCGCGCGTCGTTGACGAACTTGTTGGAAAGCTGGCTCACATGGACCAGGCCGTCCTGGTGCACGCCCAGGTCTACGAAGGCACCGAACTGGGCCACGTTGCTGACCGTGCCTTCGAGCACCAT
>JACCDT010279274.1_pt1 | contig 19612 bp, 20 predicted proteins | sample 7446291 | NCBI WGS metagenome assembly JACCDT01 (sample SAMN15323446, study PRJNA562643) | freshwater metagenome | isolation source: river surface water | place: USA:Blue River Watershed | collected 2017-08-17 | reverse complement strand
CTGTTTCTTGATTTTGATTATAAAAATTTTGATTAGTATTATTTATTTGTTCACGTATATTTTCAATATTGTTTTGAAATTGGTCATATTCTTCATTAAATTTAGTATTATTTATATTACTATTTACATCAACTTTATATAAATCTGCTTTATTACTATATTTATAATTAGGTTGTTTTACATCAATAATTGTTTCATCATTATATGTATTTGTTACTGGTTCAATACTAGACATAATTGGTTTAATATTTATATTTTTATCATATGTTAATTGGTCATATAAATCTAAAAATAAAATTGTTATTAAAATGAATATCAATAAATTATTTGACATTTTATATAATATATTATAATATATTATATATTATATATTTTTAATATTAATATATTTATTATTATGTAATACTAATTATATAATACTTAAATGTATAAATTTACTTTACAAAAACAAAAAGTTGATACAAGAGATTTTAAATCAACACTACAGGGTACTGTAACAAAATCATTAGTTGAATTAAAAATGCCTACTATATATGACCAAAAAGATTTAGGTTCGTGTGTATCAAATGCAATTGCATTATGTGTAAATTATTGGTTAAAAATTAGTCCTTCTAGATTATTTATTTATTGGAATGGAAGAGCTATTGGTAAATATGATATGTATCAAGATAATGGTTTAAGTGTAAGAGATGGTTGTAAAAGTATTGCTAAATTTTTTGTAACTGATGAAAAAAATTGGGCATATGATACCACACAATTTGATACAATACCACCATTAACTGCATATAATAAAGTAATTAATTTATCAGATATGTCATATACTTCAGTTCCACAAGATTTAAATTCAATTAAACAATATTTAATTAATGGTTACCCTTTAGTCTTTGGTATTGCTGTTTATTCATCATTTATAAGTAATAATAATGGTGTCATACCAATGCCAAATGTTTCTAGTGAAACATTATTAGGATATCATTGTGTTTTAATAGTTGGATTTGATGATAGTAAATTAATGTTTAAAGTTGCTAACTCATGGGGAACTAATTGGGGACAAAAAGGATATTTTTATTTACCATATTCGTATGTAACTAATCCAGATTTATCTTTTGATTTTTGGTGTATTAAGTTTAATCGATTTAATAATAAAAATAAAATAAATAAAGCTAGTTTACTTTTATTAAGACGTTAAAATAAAATTTTATAAAAGCTAAACTATTTAATTAAAACTTGGTTTATGGAAATTTACCATACCCAACTATATGCCCATTTTTAGTAAAAACACAAACTGGTTGAGTGTAGATTGGTTGAGTGTAAACTTGTTGACCACCTAAAAACACCTGACTATTTGATGGTTGTTGCAATGCAAGTTGCTGTTGTCTGAGTGCTTGTTGCTGCTGTGCAAGTTGCTGTTGTTGAAGTGCAAGTTGCTGCTGCTGAAATGCAAGTTGCTGCTGTGCTTGCTGTTGTTGAAGTGCAAGTTGCTGCTGTGCTTGCTGTTGTTGAAGTGCAAGTTGTTGTGCTTGTTGCTGCTGTTTCTGACTAACAGAAACACGACCAAAAGGTTGAGCACTAATAGAAATCGCAGATGTGCTAACAGTCTGAGAACTAGAAGGCAACGGTTGAAATTTATCGATTCCGCATTGACTAAGAAATCCTTGCATTTTAATGTTCGATTTAAATTGTTGGTTGTTGGTTTAATTATATGCTAATACTGTTTATAATTGTTTTTATAAAAACTAATAATAAATAGTATCATTGATTAATATTTTCAATTTTTTTAACAAATATTATATATTAGTAATAAATCTAATAATAATTTTAGTCTCTTATCAAATATAATATCTAGTGTTTTAATTTGTTGTAATTCACTATGAACATTTATTCTTGACACATATTTAATATAAGATTTTTTATGATTTACTATTTTATCATGTATTGAATGTAATACTTTATTTATCTGTTCTACTATATCTAATGTTGAATTTAAACTAATTTTAATAGGTTCTGGTAAATTTATACTATTATCAGTTGGTATTTCTTGATAACTAATAACACTAAAATCATCAAGTAATTCAATTAATGGTTTTTTATAATTTTTTATCAATTCATCAATATTAGTAATATTATTTTTATCAAGTATATTTTTAATTAATGATGTTATAATAATTAATTTATTATTTATATCTGATAATAATAATTCATTTTGTAATAATATAAATTCATCTTCTTTATGAGTCATTATATAATTAAAAACAGTATGAGATGACATAATAGTTGAGGTTAAATGCATAATTATATTTTTCGTAATATTTGGAAAAAATAAATTCATGTTCTAATATAACTTATAATTAAATATTTATTTAATTATAATTTATTTATTATTATTTATTACATAAACTCTTTTTGTTTATTTTTTTATTATTTCTTATTACATACTAATTTTAATTCATCTGTTTTATAATAGTTTCTTGCATGAAATAATTCACAATCAATTGCATTTTCTTTTAATACATGTTCAAATTGTTGAATTAATTTATTTTTTGTTTTTGCTAAAGACCATATATATTGATCTATTGAAATATCTTCTTTTGGATGTGTTGCTAAATATAAATATACTTTAACAATTTGTTTTGCTTTTGGAACATCTTTATGAGAACAAAATCTAATTGCTCTACCAATAATTTGTAATATTCTTGACATATTCCAATAGGGTTCTAAAATATGAACTTGTTCAACTCTTAATAAACTAACGCCTTCTTTAATACTTGGACTTCCTAACATTAATTTAATACATGAACCATTATTATTTTCTTTTTTATTAAATACATGTTTTATTTCTTCTTTAACATGATGTGGTTCATCACCTGACCATACAGAATATCTTTTTGGACCTTCACCATATGTTTTATAATTAATATAACCATGATATTCAATAAATTTAATAAAAGATTTTAATCCACCAACATCTTTAAAATTAGAATAAACAAATATTGGACCTTCTGATTTTTTTATTTTTTTCATAATTTTATAAAATTTTATTGAATATTTTTCAACATTTTGTAATTGTAAATTATCATCTTTAAAAGAACTATATCCTATTTCACCTATTGATTTATTTGGAAATGCAATATTTGACATCATTCTAGGTCCTAAAAAAAAATCAGAAGGCAGTTTTAATATATCAACATCTTTAAATGAACCTTTTATATTATCATCACTATTACTCAATGATGTTAAATATGATTTATATTGAAATGTATTCATATTACATTTAACAGTTTTAAATTCCATAGTTGGATAAGCAATAGGTGGAGCTCCTCTGTAATATGATATTAAACCTTTTGTTAATTCTTTAAATTTTTTCATATTTATCGCTCTATATTGAATACCATTTTCTGTTTTATTATAAGATAAAAAATCAGCATTAAAATCAGCACCAATTGGTAATGGATTTTTAGGTCTTAATAAATTTAATGTTAATGCTATTTCAACTGGTCTATCAAACATTGGTGTTGCTGATAATAATATTAATTTTAATGAATCATCAGTTTTATCAATGATTGATTTTAATGTACTATAAAATGTTCCAGTCATTGATATCATATTTTGAATTTCATCAATAATTAATAAAGTATTTTTTAGTTTTATTTTATTTTCTTTTACTAAATCAACAAATTTATGATATGAATAAATTGTATAATATTTTGATATTCTTTCTTCTGTTTTTTCTAATATATTTTCTTTTACTTCACTATCATCAGTTTCTTTTAATTTTTTTAGCTCATTCTCTTTTATATAAACATCTTCACCCGGACATTTTGTTCGTAATTCATCTTTAAAATTACCAACTAATGCAGCTGGTAATACAATCATTATATTCATTGTTGATTTAAATTTTTCAGCTATATTAATTGCTGTACATGTTTTACCTGAACCAATTTGATGAAAAACTAGTAATCCATTTACTGTTTTTCGATTATCCCATAAATAATCTGGTAAAAATTGTTGTTGTGGTTGTAATTCGAATTTTTTTGGAAAACAAAAATCTTTCATTGTTTCTTTAGTTTCTTTTAATTTATATTTTTTATAAGTTTTTGTTATTTTATCCATATACTATTATATAAGTATATAAATTTTTATTAAATAAATTTTCTATATTTTAATAATGAATATTCAAAAAATAAAAAAATCAGAAGAAAAAAAAGAAGATATACATAATGTAAAAAATCTTAATAAATTATTAAATGTTTCTAAAGATATTAAAAAAGAATATGAACAAGGAATTTTTGAAGGTAAATTTGATAATACTCATATAATCGGTGATATACATGGTGACTTTTTTACTTTTAAAAGATGTTTAGAATTAACACAATGTGTTAGTTTTGATGATATTATATATGATGATTATATTAATATGAATACAAAAAATGACTATTTATATGTTAAAGATGGTTGTAAATATTATTCTAATGATAAAATAAAATGGAATCCTGAAAAAAAAAATTCAATTATTGTTTTTGCTGGTGATATTATTGATAGATGTAGAACTGCTGGTTTAAAATTTAATTATTGTGTTGATACAATTATGGATGAAAATTGCGATTTTCAAATGTTAAATATCATTTTTAAATTAGATGATGAAGCACAAAAATATGGCTCACGTGTTTTATTAATTTTAGGTAACCATGAAATTATAAATCTTCAAAATGATTTAAGATATGTTAGTTATAAAGGATTAAGTGATAAAAAGCGAATAAAAAATATAAATAAAATATTATCAAATAATATTTACAGATTATTCTCAATAATAAGAATTAATAATTATGTAATTGTTCATGGTGGTATTAATCCTGATTATATACAAACTTTAAATTTTAATAATGAACAAGAAATTATTATACAATATAATAATTTAATTAGAAAACATTTATTGTCAAATGGTGATAGTGATATATTTAATAATTCAAAAAATGTATTTTGGGATAGAAGTCTCGGGTTAGAAACAAATATTGATCCGCAAATATGTAATAAACTGTTTGAACAAAATATATTAAATATACCTAAACAATATTTTTCTAATTTAAAAATTATTGTTGCACATTGTATTCAATCTTTATTATCAACACCTTTAGGAATTAATATAGCACATTGTAATGTATTTCAAAATAGGATTATTAAAATTGATATTGGTATGGCTAGAACATTTAATGATTATAATTATAGAAATAATGATTTATTATTAGAAAAACTTGATAAATTTATTAAATTATATAATGAAGAAAATAAATTTTTGGATTATAATGAATTTATATTAAATTCTAAGTTTAATAATATTCAAATACTTAAATTAATAAATAACAAAGAAGAAATTATTAATGATGAAACAACTATTAATTATTTTTTTAATACAGTTTTTTCACATAATAAAATATTAGGTTATTATTATTTATTTCAAGATTTAAAAAAAGTATTATTAAATAGAATTAAAATTAAATTTAATATACAAACAACAGACGAAACAATTGATAAAATAGATTTTATTTTATCTAAATTAAAATCTAAAATAAATTAATGAAAGAAGAATTTGGTATATTTGAAAATATTAATAAAGATTTATATTTTATTGGTGATATTCATGGTGATTTTTATGCATTTAAACAAGCACTTGAATTAACTGGATGTGTTATTTTTGATAAACAAAATTTTAAAGATATTTGTAAAGAACATTTAGATGGTATTATTTTAACTGACGGTTGTGATTACTATAAAAATAAAATTAATTGGAATCCACAAAAAAAAGATTCAATGATTATTTTTGCTGGTGATTTAGTTGATAGATGTAGAATTACTTCTGATTCTTGTGATTTTGTTGTTAATGATGAAGACTGTGATAATCAACTTATTAATATATTATTAGAATTAGATAAACAAGCTTTAAAATATAATTCAAGAGTTTTATTTGTATTAGGTAATCACGAATTAATGAATTTACAAGATAAATTAAAATATGTTAGTTTTAAAGGTCTTGAAAATAATTCTAGAACAGGAAATATTAAAAAAACTATTTTTAATAACATAAATAGTATTTTTGGTTTAATTAGAATTAATAATTATATTGTATGTCATGGTGGTATTAATCCTAATTTTGTTAGTGAATATAATAAATCAAATTATAATTATAATAATATTGAATTTGTTGAATCATATAATAAAATGTTAAGACAAACACTTGTTAGCAGTGAACCTAATTACTATTTATTAAATAATAATAAAGGTCCTTTTTGGGATAGAAGCAATGGATTAGATACAAAACAATTAACAAATGAAGAATGTGAAACATTATTTTTTAATAATATTTTAAATATTACAAATAAAAATATTATGAATGATTTAAAATTAATAGTTGCTCATTGTCCTCAAACATTTAATTCTAATAAAAAAGGTATAAACAATACAAATTGTGGAAACCATCAAAATAAAATATGGAGAATTGATATCAGTATGTCTAGAGCTTTTGATATGTATATATCTGATACAAATATAATTAAAATATTATTAGATAATATAAATAATAATAATAATTATAATAATTATAATAATTATAATATACTTGATTTTTATGTAAAACGTGAAAAAGAACTAAATGCTGTTCAAGTATTATATATTAATAAAAATAATACTAGTTCAGTTATAAAAGGTGTTATTAGTTTAGAATATTTTTATAACACAGTTTTTTTTGAACAAAATGTTAAATATAAATATTTATATTTATTACAAGACATGTATAAATCATTTTCTAGAGAATTAAATTCAAGTTATAATTTAGAATTAAACATTTTAAATAAAATTAAAGAAACCAAAAATAAACTATTTTATGAATTATATCCACGTGATAATAAAGATACAATGACAATACAACTATAATAAAGATACAATGACAATACAACTATAATAAAAATTTATTCTTTATTTTGTTCAAATAATAGTTTATCAATAGTTGTTTCTACACAAAATAATCTATGTACAATTATACCTAATAGAAATAATACAATTAATACTTCTTTTATATCTAAAATCCAATATTTTGAAATAAAATAACCTACAATAATTGTACATATTACATTTATTATTGCTATATTAAATATTCTGTAGCTGTGAACTCCTTCATTTGGTTTTCCTAATATATATTTATATGGGCATATACTAATATTCATTATAAATACATATAAAAAAAAGTTTTTATAATTAATTATGTGTGGAATTTGGGCATTTTTAAATAATAAAAAAGACTTAAATGTTTTATTTAAGAACTTTATGAATATTAAACATCGTGGACCTGATTATTCTAGTTTTCAAATGTATGATAATCTTGTTGTTGGGTTTCATCGATTAGCTATTATGGATTTATCATTTTCATCAAATCAACCTTATGTTTTAAAACAAGATGATAGAACTATTGTATTTGTATGCAATGGTGAAATTTATAATTATCAAGAACTAATTGATAAATATAACTTAAAAATAGATAATAAAAGTGATTGTTTAACTATTCCTCATTTATATTTAAACATGAAATATAATGATTGGATACAAATGTTTACAAATAAAATTAAAGGTGAATTTGCATTTTTATTATTTGAATTTGATAAATCAAATAAATTAACTAACTTAGTTGCTGGCAGAGATGCATTAGGTATTAGACCTTTATATTGGTCTGAAATTAATAATCTTACTGAACAAACTGTTTTTTCTTCTGAAATTAAAGGATGTGATTTTGATGATTTAAATATTACCGAATTTAAACCCGGTCATATCATGTTATTAACAAATGTTAATCGTTGTGTTTATGATTTTAAAGATATTTATATTGTTAAACAATACAAACAACAAGAATTAGATGAATCATATATGCTAAGTGTTGTTAAAGAATCTGTTATTAATTCTGTTAAAAGAAGATTAGATGCTGACCAACCTATTGCATTCTTATTATCAGGAGGTGTTGATTCATCTATTGTTGCAAGTATTGCTTCTAAATTATCACCTAATAAAATTAGAACATTTTGTTGTGGTATGAAAGGTGGATCAGATTTAGAATATGCAAAAATGGTAGCTGAACATATTGGTTCAGAACATACAGAAGTTATATTTACTCAAGAAGAAGCACTTGCTGCTATTAATGATGTTATTTATACTACTGAAACATGGGATACAACTACTATTAGAGCATCAGTTGGTCAATATTTAGTTTCAAAATATATTAGTGAACATACTGATGCTAAAGTCTTATTTGTTGGTGAAGGTCCTGATGAAGTTTGTTCTTCATATCTTTTTAATTGGTATGCACCAGATTCTGAATTAATTCATCCTTCTGCAATGGATTATGTTAGTAATATTTATTATTATGATGTAAAACGTTGTGACCGTTGTATTGCTAGATGGGGATTAGAAGCACGAGTTGCTTTATTAGACCCTGAATTTATTAAAGCTTATTGGAAAATTCCTTCTCATGAAAGATTTCCAAAAACTAGAGGTATTGAAAAATGGTGGTTTAGAAAAGCATTTGACGATAATTATTTACCAGATGCTGTTTTATGGAGAAAGAAAGAAGCTTTTTCTGATGGTGTTAGTTCAACAGAAAAGTCATGGTTTCAAATTATTCAAGAACATATTATGGAAAAATATAATATGTGTGAAAAGGACTATTTTAAATCTAAATTTATTGAATTCTTTGGTGAAAAAAGACTTAATGTCATTCCTGATTATTGGCAACCAAGATGGAATAAAAATGGTGAATTAATTACATCATATGTTGACCCATCTGCTAGAACATTAGATATTTATAATGAAAATAATTAGTTTATTTTATTTTTATATAAACAATTATAATGTACAAAGATAAATATTTAAAATACAAAAATAAATATTTAGATTTAAAAATAAATAATAACCAAAAAGGTGGTTATACATTAAAATATAATATTGGTGATCAAGTTTATATTAATGGTAAAATAATGACAACTACTGATTTACATAATCCAACACAATGGAATACTAAAGAAATAGTTGCAAATAATATTATAGGATATATAATGTCTATTTATAGAGGAGATACAATGGAATATAATATTTATACTATTAAAATAACTGATAATTTATATATTCCTGAAGTATTAGAAGATAAATTAAGTATATATCCTGTTGAAAGTATGTATGCATATGCTCAAGCACCTAACCCACCTAATCCCCCATCAGGACCTGGTCCCCGAGGTCCTAAAGGTTCAAAAAATCCAAATAATATATCATATTGTTCTAAAACAATGATGTTAAAATATAAATTTAATGAAATATATCAAGATAATGTTATGAATAAAACAATAACTAAATGTAAACATATACTGCCTTATATTAATCCATATTATACTATTGGCTTAGCAAAAGGATTTTTATTATCAAATGGTATAGTTGAATTTGGTATATATGATAATTATGTATATTATCTATGTGCCGTAAATAATGTTTCAGATTTTGAATTGTTAACTATTAAAAATGCTATTGATATTGTTATTGAAGAATTAAGATACGCTGAATATCTTAATACTAATAATCAAAATGATGTATATATTAATACCTTAATTACACAATATAATCAAATTAATCCAGTTCAATATAATCAAATGAATCAAATAAATCCAGTTCAATATAATCAAATAAATCAAATTAATCCTGTTCAATATAATCAAAATAATAATACAAATAAATTTGTTAATTCTTTGTTAAGTCAAAAAAATAATTTAGATAAATTAAGTGAAGAAGATGAATTTGATGAATATTTAAAAAAATTAAGAAAACTCATGACAAAATTTTATTATAAAGAAACAACAAAATGGTTAGAAAAAGATAAATCATTTTTAGAATTTCAAAAAATTAAAAATAAAATTACAGCTGATTATATTAAAGAAATATTAAAAGAATTTATAAAAAATAGTAAAGATAAAAAGAAAGAAATCTTTTGGCATGAGTTAAATTCTGATGAATTATATGATGATGTTAAAGATTTTATTAAATCAAAAATATTAAAATTAATTATAAAAAAATCTTCTAAAAAAGCTTCTAAAAAAAATTAATTAATTTTTAATTCTTTTTTTAATTGAATTAATAACTGAAGTTCTTCTTTAGTTATTTCTTCTTTAAAATATTCTTTTAATACATCAATAGATTTTCTATTAATTTCAGAACATATAATACTTTTATCATCAAAATGTCTTCCGTAAATTACTGTTGCTTCTGTATTTTCTACTTTAATACATACTTCCATATCTTTTTTAGCAATTGTTATATCTTTTAAATTATGTTGAATACCAATAACTTTACCAATTGTTAAATTTAATGATGGAATACATAATTTTGTACCAAAATGTAAACTACCTTCTAATACTTTTACACCAAATATTATTGGTCCTGTTTTATTATAAATATGTTTTGGTAAAATTTGTAACTTGCAAGGAAATACCATAAAATTACTTGCTTCTTCTTTACGTATTCTAATAATATCATCTCTATATTTAATATATTGTTCATATAAACGATAAATAGTTTCATCACTAAAAATAGTAATATCTTTTTTATCTTCAATACCTTTTTCTACATGTACATTAAATGCTAATATAACATTATGTTCTTTTTTTGGTTTTAAAATTTTAGAAACATGTTTATTTTTTACATCTCCTATATTTACCTCACTAATAGGTACTGAATTTTGTTGTAAAAATGCATATAATGCTTCTAATGAACCTTGTGTTGATGCATGAATACTTACACCATTTTCTACTAACTTAAAAGATGTACTAACTGGTACTTCTTGAATTTCTGGTTGTTCTTCTATTTTTTGTGTTGATAAATATACTTGTGAACCAACAATAATATCATTTAAATTAGGTGCAATTAATTTAACACCTAATGCACCTTTAATATTTTCATTATGAATATATTCACTTTTAACTCTAGATTCACGATTAGGTGGTGGTGTTAGTAAATTTTTAATAACAGTTTCAACAGGTCCTGTACTTGTTGAAATTATTATTTTATCATTCTTTTTTAAACTTCCATTAATTACAATAACATCTATTGCTGTTCCAAAACCTTCCATAAGTGATTTTTCCATAACAATACATTTTAATTCTTCTTCAAAAATAGGTTGTGATGTTCTTGATAATAATTCTAATAAATCACCAACACCTTCACCAGATTTTGCTGAAATTGGACAAATTGAAATTGTATCTTCTACACTATCATTTTCCCAAAATAATTTTGCATTTAAACCTAATTGATTTAATTGTAAAATGATTCCATCTAATCTGTTTTTAAATTCTGAAGCACATGAAAAATTATTAGTAAATGATTCATGTATCATTCTATTAGGAACAGAAACCCAACCAAACAAACGGTCTATTTTATTTAATGCAATTATAAATGGTATTTCATTTTCTCTTAAAATATTAATTGATTCTATTGTTTGTGGTTCTATTCCATGCATCAAATCAACAATTATAAAAGCAATATCACATAATTTAGTTCCTCTTGTTCTTAAATTTGAAAAAGCTTCATGACCAGGTGTATCAATCATTAATAAACCAGGTACTTGAATTTTACTATTTCCTGTTCTTCTTTTAATAGTTTCAATTGGTATAAATGATGCTCCTATTTGTTGAGTAATTCCACCTACTTCACCTTCTTGAACATTTGTATTACGAATATTATCAAGTAATGATGTTTTACCAACATCAACATGACCCATAATACATGTTATTGGTGCTCTAATATTTAAATTAGTTTCAATAATTTCTTTCGACTCTTCTAATTTAGAAAGTACTGATTCTAATTTAGAAACTTGTACTTGATTTAATTGTATTCTTTTTGCTTTTTCACGATTTTCTTTTTCTTTTCTTAATTCAGCAGGAGTTTTAAATGTTCCTGCTGCCTTTTGAGCTGCAATTTTATCTTCTTTTTCTTGTTGTTTTCTTAATTTTTCATCCTCAATTGCTTTTTTAGCTAATGCAATTTCTTCTTCTTCTTTACGTATACGCTCATTTTCAGCATCCTCTAATGCTTTAATACGAGCTCTTTCTGCTTCCACCTCTTGAACTCTTTTTCTTGCCGCTTCTGCGATAGGATTTACTTTCTTACTATTATTTTTGGTCTTAGATGACATAATATCATTTACTTTAATTATAATTAAATAATTATTCAATTTTTTATAAAAAATAGGTTAATAAACATTCTCTTACTGATGTTTTTATATTTTTAACTTGTGGATATAATGTTTCTAATTTAGTTGTATCTAATAAATTATTACTTCTATCTGCTGCTAAAATTTTACGTTGTTCTTCTTGTGAAAAATTTGTCCATGTAAAATCAGGGTCTACTATTTCTTTATACATTTCTAAAATTTCATTATGACTAATTACTCCAGGATTAGTTAAATTAATAGTACCTGTTACATTTTTCTCCATCATATCTAAAACTAATGGTAATAATTCAGGTAATACAGTCATTGAATTAGGTACAGAACAAACTTTTTCATATGTTGTTATTTTTGTAATAAAATTTCTAGGGTTTCTAGAACCAGTAATTGGCATTCTAATTCTTAAATTTAAAACACTATCATTATATAAATGTAATAATCTATCAGTAAAACCTTTTACGATAGAATATGAAGAACCAAAAAAATTAGGTAATGAATCTTCATTAAAACTACTAATATTTTCATCGTATTTAAAAATACATCCAGTACCTAAATAACTATAATGAATTTTTCTTTGTTTACATAATTCAGCTAATAATATTGGTGAATATAAATTATCTCGTACATTTTCTAATAATTTCCCTTCTTGTTCCAAGTAATCTATCGTAGTATATTTTTTACCATCTATTTCACCATGTGTTCTTCCAGTAAATGTTATAATATGTGATGGTTTTATTTCATCAATTTCTTTTATTAAAGTTTCATTATTATCTAATCTTGATTCCCCCGTATAAAAATCTACATTTTTACTTTTTAAAATTTCTATAAACTGATTTCCGATCCATCCTCTACTACCATAAACTAAAATTTTCATATAATATAATTATTAATTAATTGTTTATATAATTTGGTAAACAGATATATTTTTACCTATATCTTTTTTTTTATATTTTTTTTCATCAAGCTTTATATTTATTTTTTTAAACATTATTATATGTGTTGGATTAATTTCATTAATTTCTTTATTAAGTAAATTTATATTTTGTGATGAATTACCAATATAGTATTTTATTCTATTACATTTTAAAAAATTAGTTAATTGAATACCAAACCATCCAGTATTGTCATAAAGTAAATATTTCATATATAATTATAGTACAAAATTAATAAAATACGCAATCTTAAATAATATATATGTATTCAAATATTTATTAGATTTATAATTAATTATGTTATTGTTAACATTATATAATACTAAACCTAAATCTGGTTTATTATAAAGTACTAAATCTGATTTTGGTTTAGTGTATAAAATTAAATTATTTGCATTATTTGATTTATTATATGATACTAAATTTGAATATGATTTAATATATGATTTTAAATAATTAGTTTTTACTTTATTATTTAAAATTATTGATTTTTTATAAATTGGTTTAACATATCTAAAACGTCTGATGTTATTCATAAAATAATAAATATTATAGTATAAATATATTATAAATCAATTTTTTTTATTATATTATAATATAATCATTTTTTTATTATCATTTTTATTCTATTATTCTATTATTATATTTTTTTCAAAATCTAATCCATAATTTTCATGTGGATAACCAATTGGATTACATACAAATGGTATTCCATTTATTATTTTATTTGAAGGTGTATGGGTATGACCATATATCCAACATTTAATTTTATCTTTATTTGTTTCAATCAAATTATCGTTATCACAATAAAACCATTGATTATATGGCAACATATTTTTTGTTTTATATTTTTTATCTATTAAAGATTCTGAAGGTACGTGATGAGTTATAATAATACATTTATCATTATTTTCTAAAGCATCTTGTAAAAAATCAACAGATATCATATTTAATCTATTATATTTAACATAATCAAAATTAGGTATATAATTTACATCATTTATTTCATAATTTGGATTAGTAATTTTTGACCATAATGTAGTTCCAATAAAACAGTGTTCATCATAATGTTCATATGTCTTATTCAAAAAACTAATATTATTAAATTTTTTAAAGTATTCAGTTAGGTGATTCTTTGTATCTTCTATACTTTTACAATTATAATATTCATGATTACCTGGTATTATAAATGTTTTTTTAAAATTTTTACTTATAAAATCCATAAATGTTTTATAATTTTCTTGATATGGATTACCAATATCACCTGCTAATACACATATTTCATTATTACCTGATGGTATTTTTTTTATAAATTTATTTATTTCAGTAGGTTTAATAAATTCTAAATGTAAATCTGACAAATATCTTATTTTTAACATAATATAATTTATATAATATTATTATAATAATAAATCAATTTTTTTTATTTTACTATATAAAATTATATTATAACATATTATAATAACTAATAAATGGAATATGATTATATTATTATCGGTGCTGGTATAAGTGGTTTATATACTGCTTATTTAATAAAAAAAAATAATCCAAATACTAAAATATTAATATTAGAAAGTAATAATTATATTGGTGGACGTATGGGTATTGATACATTTTTTTCAACACGAATAGTAACCGGTGCTGGAATTGGTAGAAAAAATAAAGATATTAATTTAATAAAATTATTAAATGAATTAAAAATTACATATAATGAATTTAAAGTAAATACAATTCATGCAAAAAATATTGATGAAATTGATATTAAAAAAATTATGAAACAATTAAAAACTGAATATGATACAAATAAAAATATTAAAAAACCATTAAAATTTAAAACATTTGCAACTGAAATATTAGGAGCAAAATTATATAAAAACTTTTTAATTAATTCTGGTTATCATGATTATGAAAATGAAGATGCTTATAGTGTTTTAACTGATTATCATATGGAATATAATACTTCTGGGTGGATTGGTTTATCAATCCCATGGGAACAATTAATAAATAAATTAGTTGATATTATTAATATTAAAAATATTAAATTAAAATCAACTGTTACAAAAGTAAATATATTTGATAAAGAAGTACATGTAAATAATAATTTATATTTATATAAAAAACTTGTATTTGCAACTACTATTAGTTCTATTGAAAAATTACTAAAATTACCGATGTATAAACAAATAAAATCACAACCATTTTTAAGAATTTATGCTAAAATTAATTCTGAATATATTGATATTATTAAAGAAAAAGTACCAAAAACATTAATTGTTTCCACCTTATTATATAAAATTATACCAATGAATCCAAATAAAGGTATTTATATGATAGGATATACTGATAATAATGGTGCTGAAACTTTATATAAAAATATTAAAGACATAAAATATATTGAAGAAATGTTAGCAAAATCTATTGATGTTCCTAAAATTGAAATTGATAAAATAAAACATTATTATTGGAAAGAAGGTACACATTACTTTATTCCTTATAAATTTAATAAAACAGAATTTATTAATAAAGCTCAACATCCTAAAAATAATGTATTTGTTGTTGGTGAATGTATTAGTGAAGACCAAGGATGGACTGAAGGAGCTATTACAAGTGTTAATAATATTATTGATAAAATTATAAAAAAATAATAAATTATTTATTTAGTTGATAATATAATAAGTAATTTATTCAGTTGATAATATAATAAGTAATTTATTCAGTTGATAATATAATAAGTAATTTATTCAGTTGATAATAATAAAGATATATCTCCTGTGATTTTATCTTGATTATTAAATAATATTAACTTTATTTCGTTAATTTTATAATGTTTATAATTAGGATGTTCTTTACCTTCAATATCAGTAAATTTTTCATCATTGTTATGAATTCTATTTACAAAGTCTTCTATACAATTTTTTGTTTTTTCGTCAATTTTATTTTTTTCTAGTAGTTCATTATAAATTATATCTAAATCAAATAATTTACCATCAACTAAAGAATTCATTATTTCTGATTTAGTTCCTAAAACAAAACAGCCTTTTGTATCGTCATACTTGTACATGTAGTTATCTTTCATATTAGTTAAGATAACGTTTTTAAATTGATTATATTTACCACAGTGAACTATTTCAATTAGTTTTTCTAAACAACCGTATTTAGAATTCATAATAAGTTTCTTTTCATTATTAGTTAAGACTTCCGTTATTTCTTCTTTTCCAAATCCAACTAGTTGAAAATTATTTTGAACATTTTGTATATTATTTATATTTTGTGTATTATGAGAATTTACGGTTGAATTTTTAATACGATTGTTATGTTTTAATAACATCTTATTAAGTTTATTTAAAGTAATATTATCAACTTTATCTGCTTGTTGTAGTTTTAATTTAAGTTTTAAAATTCGTGCTTCTTCTTTTTTTAGTATTATTTCCAATTCTTTTTGTTTTGTTTCTTCTTTTATTTTATCTAATTCAATATTATTTTTATTTATAATTGTACATTTTTGTTCATGTTTCCATTTAGATTGTTGAATATTATATAATTTATTACAATATTTACAATTATATTTTTTAATATTTTCGGTTATATTATTAGTTGTTATTATTTGTTGATTAGTTGTTAAAAGTTGTTGATTAGTTGTTATTGGTTGTTTAATTATATTTTTATTAATATGAAATTCTTTATTGTGATTCCATAATGATTTATAACTAGAATACTTTTTATTACAAATACTACATATATGGTCATCCATATGTTTTTTTATATTTTCCATTATATAATTAAACTAGATATTATATTCTTAAATAGTTTTTTAATAAAATCCACTATCCATTAAATCATGTATCCATTAAAATTGATATGGGAGGGAGAGAGCAACCTGAAAATATCCAGTAAAAATTTTTAGTATAATATTTATAAAACTTGTAATTATATAAATATTATTTATTGTAGTTTAGATTTTAAATAAATATCAATTGCATCTTCTTTTGATATAGATTTACCAACTATTACTGATTTTTCAGGTTCCATATCTTTATAATGTTCATAAAAAAATTTAACCTTTTCAATAAAATGATTAGGTAATTGGTCAATAGTTTCTATTTCAGATTCTGTAAATGAAACTTTTTTTAATGGTACTAAAATAATTTTTGTATCTTCGCCTTTTTCATCAATAGTTTCTAACCCACCAATTATTCTACATTTAATATAAGAATTTACAACTAAATCTTCTTCCATATAAATAATTGCATCCAATGGATCATCATCACCACTTAATGTATTTGGAATAAATCCATAATTAAATGGAAAGTAAAAAGGTGTTGGTAATACTCTATCACAAACTAAAGCATTTAACTCGTGGTCAAATTCATACTTAATATGTGAATTCTTTGATATTTCAATATAAACTAAAACTTCTGTCATCTTATATTATTTTAATGACTGATTTTTAAGTATATTTTCCCATAATAAAACTGTATTTAAAGCTTTTTCATGTAATATTTTTCCTTCTTTTTTTGAATATTCTGTTATAAATAAGTTATCATCAAAATGTTTTAATACTCTATTATCAAATAATTTAGATGCATTATTAAATGATGATTCAAATGTATCATCTGATTTATACATTTGATAAATTATACATCTGTCAATATCATATGCTGTTAATAAATCAGCTTCTCTTACTATATGATATGCCATCTGATATTCACCTAAATCTGGATACGTAAAACAATTACGTTTAAGTTTAGAATAAGACATTGATGATATTATTTGTTTTATAATATCTATTTCAATTGGTTCAATTTTAGTTTTTAAAAATTCCTCAATATTATTAATTCCTTCAGTTTCATTCATATATTTTTTATCACACATATCATGAACTATTGCGGATGTATATATTATTTTTTCATGATTTACTATTTCAGGATAATTTATTTTTTCAGCATTAAAAATTTTATATGCGTATTGTAGTACATCCATAGAATGTTTTAATCCATGAGATTCGTCAATTTTATACTTGTTTGACGTTAATATAACAAATTGTAGTAATTTATTTAATAATGACATAATATTGTTATCTAATTATTAAATATATTTATAATTCAATTTTTTATATTGATTATCTATTTTTTATATTGATTATCTATTTTTTATATTGATTATCTATTTTATAGCCATTTGATAATAAAAAATATATGATAATGCAGAGAAAATTAAATAACCTAAACATTTATCTATTTTAAATGTCCCTTTTGAACTATCGTCCTGTAAACAATATACACACATTATTTGAACAATTATTGCAGCCATTGCACTAAAAAATAATATTTGTTGTGATTTAGATAGTGTAAATAAATCTTTCATATATTTATATAATAATAACTATATAAAAATTATATTATTATTATAATATATATTATTTCAAAAAAAATAATATAAAATATTTAAAAAAAATAATTTTCTTAGTATAATTATATAATGAATAACAATAATAATGATTATAAAAAAGTAGTTGGTAATTTATTACATATATCAAATCAAATTAAAATATATCATTGGCAAACATTTAGTTTTGCTCGTCATAAAGCAACAGATGAATTATATGCAGATTTTAATTCTTTAATGGATAGATTTGTTGAAGTATTAAATGGAAATATTATTAGAACAACAAAAACTAAAAGAATTAGTGTAGATAATTATAATGTTACACTTCTTGATATTAGTGATGATAATGGCGTTAGTATTTTAAATATTACTATTGATTTATTAAAATCTGATTTATTTACAAGAGTAATTGGTGATAATTCAGATTTAATCACTATTCGTGATGAAATGATAGAATTAATTAATAAACATTATTATTTATTTACCATGAAATAGATAAACTAAATAATTTATTATTTATTTACCATGAAATAGATAAACTAAACAAACTAAAATAAAAAATAATAAAAACATTTTAAATAAAAAATTATAATTTGATTCAGATTCTTGATTAATTAAATTATCATTTATATTTTCAAACCCTTCACTTTTTTGAGGTATCATTTTATCAAAATTATCTGAATAATAATCATTAAATAATGATAATATTAAACTTATAGTATAATTTGTTTTATTATTATTATTAAAATTATTTAAATTTATTTGATTATTATAATAATTTAATAATAAACTAATTTGTGAGTCATTTATACTATCAATATCAGCATAAATTTCTTTACTACTATTATTGTCATCTTCATTATAAAATATTTTTAATAAATTTATTTGGTCTTTTGGTAAAATTTTTAAACTAATAGGTGCTGGTTGAGAACTACTTGGTAATTCTTGAGAAATAGTTGGTACTGGTTGTGAACTACTTGGTAATTCTTGAGAAATAGTTGGTACTGGTTGTGAACTACTTGGTAATTCTTGAGAAATAGTTGGTACTGGTTGT
>JACCDT010328545.1_pt1 | contig 19624 bp, 15 predicted proteins | sample 7446291 | NCBI WGS metagenome assembly JACCDT01 (sample SAMN15323446, study PRJNA562643) | freshwater metagenome | isolation source: river surface water | place: USA:Blue River Watershed | collected 2017-08-17 | reverse complement strand
GGAAATTCACCAGCGCGCCGCGGTGCTCTGCCTTGATCTGCGGCAGTTGCTCGCGCGGCAGGCCCAGCGTGCCCGATTCAGGGGCAAACGCGGTCCAGTTCCGGTTGATCGGCTCGCCATCGATATTGCGGTCATCGGCCGTGACCGCAATCGGCGCCTCGGTGGCGGGCTCGGCCGGCGTCTCTGTGGGGGGTTGTGCTGGTGGTTGTGCGGGTGGCGTGTCCAGCACAGCCAGCGCCGCATCGTCGGTCGGGCCGCGGAAGATCCCGCGCCTGGCCAGGGCGCTCACAGCCCGCTTCATGAACCCCGGCAAATCGGCAAGCGGCACCTTGTCTGCGGCTTGCTTGATGGCCTTGACCGCTGCGTCGCCCATGCCGTGCTGGGCCGCAAAGTCGTCCAGCCGCTTCGTGGTTTCCTTGCGGGCCGCCATGATGTTGCCCGCCGCCTCGGGAACAGCCCCCGGCAGTTCTGCGAAGGCTTCCATCAGCACATCGGCGCGGTTGACCGGCTCGCCCACAGCCACAGCCCCGGCGGCCTCACCAGCGCCGCCTAGACCGGCCTGCATGCCGGTTTCCTTCAGGGTCGCTGTGCCAGCCGCCCGGACTGCCTTTCCGCCCGTCAATGCACCCGATTCCATGGCCTTGACCACAGGCCCGATGAACTTGCCGGCCAGCCCTGCGCTGATGGCGTCGAAGGCGCCGACCGTCATGCCACGGATCGCCCCACGCTTGCGGGCCGCTTCCATCAGCTTGGGATCGTTCAGCGCCGCCAGCACATCAGCCGGGTTGCGCGGATCGCGCCCGTTGGCTGTGATGGCCTCCATCAGCGATGCGGTGTACTCCTGCGCCGCAGATCCCGCGAACGCCCCGCCCACTGCCCCGGCAGGGCCGCCAGCCGCAAAGCCGAGTGCGCCTGCACCCATGCTCACGGGCAGGCTTTGCAAGGCCGAGTCCGCCAACATGGTCAGCGTGGCGCCCGGGTTCTCGGCCATGGCAGACAGCACTGCGCTGAAACTCTCCTTGCCGGCTGCGGAAATGGCCTGCTGGCCTTCCATGTTCTCCAGCGTCGGCGCTGCGGCATCCATGGCCTTGCTGCGCTGCGCAAAGCGCCCGGCCATGGCCTCATTGCCCATGATCCCGGCTTCGTTGGCCAGCAAGTCGCCGGTCATGCCGATGCGCTGGCCAGCACGGGTGATGGTGTTGCCCACCGTCTCGACCATGCCCGGGTCGCGCCGGCTGATCTGTCCGTCCATCGCGCCATCGCGCACGGTCACTTGCCGCGTGTCGGCCGTGAACTGCGGGCCGCCGAGGGCATGGCCTCGGGCGTCAATCTCGAAGGCCGTAACGCCGAGGCGGGAGAACTGGTCATAGACCTTCTGCCGGTCTGCGCCCGATTCGATCAGGTCGACGGCATCGTCGATGGCCGCTCGCTTGTCCTCATAGGGCTTCTGACCCCTGGCGTACACCGCGCGCTCGTCCGGCTTCTCCACCGGCATACGGTTTCCGGGGGACGGCTCCACGCCTGCGGGCAGTTGCCGCTGCGCCGGGTCTTGCGCCATCGGGGCAGGGCGCGTCTCGGCGGCAAGTCCGCCCCGGGTGCGCTGGCCCTGCGGTGCGCTCGGCAGTGCATCCTGCAATCCCGTGCCGATGCGCGCCAGCATGCCGGGCTTCTCGGGCGTTGGCACATCGTCCACTTCAGGTCCGAAGTAGTCGGCCGGATTCGGCAGTGCTTTCGCTCCAGCCTTCGCCGGCTTGATTGGGGCGCCAAAGTAGTCGGCAGGGTTCGGCTGCGCTGCGGGCACCTTCGCCCCACCGGCTCGGGCAATCTCGTTGCGCAGTGCTGCCACGTCGCTGGCCGCGCGCTGGTCGCCGGCATTCGCGCGCTGCGTGGCGTCGGCAAGATCGGCGTTGAGGATCGTCAGCCAGTCACTGTCGCGCGCCGCCTGCGTGGCACGGCTCACCACCGCATCGGCCAGGCCGGGATAGGCGCGGTCAGCCACCGTTTTCCTTCGCCCACTTGCGACCGGCCGCAGACTTCTTCCACGCCTCGGACGATTGGCGGATCACCTCGGACACGCTCAATTCGGGGTTGGCGGCCTTCAGGTCGGCGGCATAGCGGGCCATCGCCTGCGTGTGCTCATTGGCAATCCTGTTTCCGCCAAGAGGTCCGTTGACACTATCCCCGTAGACCTTGATCGCCTCGTCGTGCAGTTGGTCATACAAGCGATCCGCCTTGCCCGGGGCGGCGCCGGAAGCGGTCTTCTCTGCGGCTGCAACCCGGCTGTCAGCGCCAATCCTGGCCGCGCCGAGGGTGGCGTCTGCGTGGATGTTCGCCACCTCGCGGGCTCGCTCGCCCTGCCGGTCGGCAAGGGCCAATTGCTTCTCGGCCTTTATCGACTCCAGAGCGGCCGCGCTTGCGGACTTCTGGTCCTCGGTCTTGCGCGCTTCTTCGCCCTTCACGCGCTCGACCTTGGTCTTCGCCGCAGCGTCAATCTCAGCCTTCATGCGCTCAAGATTCAGCATGGCCTCGTTCTTCATCGCCGTCTGCGGGTCGATCAGCGAGGTCTTGACCATCTTCACGATTTCATCGGGCGCCAGCATCTTGGTGCTGCCGTCCGACAGCTTCAGCCGCAGCATCGTCGGGCCGCTCGGTGCGCCCTTCAGCCCCTTGCCACCAATCACCTTCTCGGTGCCGACGATCTCCTTGCCGTCGAACAGAGTCGGGTAGACCGTGCGGGCCAGGGCCTCGGCGTCGCCGTCCATCTCGTACTTCTGCAGGGCCGTCGCGCGGGCCTTCACCCTCAGTGGGGCAACCTGGGCCTCGTTCTGGATGAACTCGTCCCACCGTCCGCGCTTCGCAAGCGCCATGCCACGGGCTTCAGCAGCCTTGAACATGGTCGATTCGCTCGGGCGGTACTGGCCCTGCGCCCCGTTGGCCGCCCATTCGGCTTGGCTCTGCTGGATCACGCCCGTTGCCGCTGCGTTGGCTTCGTCCAGGGCCGCCCGCTGTTCCTGCGCGCGGGCAATCTCGGCCTGCTGCTGCTTCCATGCGGTGCCCTGCTGGAAGGCGTTGACCGCGTTCATGAGTCCCAATCCCGCCATGTCAGCCTCCAAGCCCCGGAATCTTCACCTTGTCGAACAGGCCCATCCCCGCCGCCTGCAGCCCCGCGCCGAAGATGTCGGCAAACATGCCATTGCGCATGTTGGTCTGCTGGTTCTGCTGGTTCTGCCCGGTGGTCGCCGCGTTGAGTGCGCTCGTGCCCTGGTTCGTCGCCAGGCCAGATGCGTTCAAGGCCATGCCCGGAACCTGCTGGCCAAACTGTGCGGCTTGGCCCAGGTACTGCATGCCGCGGTTCTCGATGTCGGCGCGGGCGTTGTTCTGCGCCCCTGCGCTGGCCTTGGCCTCGTCCATCAAGCTGGCGGCCCCGAGGGTCTTGATCGTCGTCGGGTCCAGCCCGGCAGACATCATGTCGCGCTCGGCCGATGTGCGCATGGCGTCGTATTGGCTGGCGACCGAGTTGGATGCGTTCTGCGCGGCCTGCTCACGGCGCCATGGCGTGTTGTAGTCCATCGCCTGCTTGGCGTAGGCTTCTTGAACCGGCTTCCACGTGGCCTGATAGCTCGCCCACAGATCGTCGCCGCGCTGGCTGGTCTTCTGCTGCTCGGCAAGCATGTTGTCGAACAGTTGATTGAACCGGCTCATGTCCACGCTCGGGGTCAGCGCATTGGCCGCCAGTCCCGACACCACAGCCCCGCCGATCACCTTGCCGACAGGGGATGTCGCCACGTTGGACAGCACGTCCCATCCGTCCTTGATGCCACTGGTCAGCGTCGATGCGGCGCTGGTCAGTCCCGACAAGGCCCCACCAGTCCCCGCAACAGTGGCCGCGCCTGGCAGTGCGCCGTTCGTGGCGTAGCCTGCCAGTTCTCCCGTGCGCATGGCATTGAGTCCGGTCGTGCCGAGTTCGCTGGCGCCGATGGCAGTTGCATCCGCGCCGCCGATGGCGCCCACCGTGTCAAGCCCCAATCCGGGGCCGTTCGTCCATGCCGCAGATGTGGCGGCATCCGCGCCGCCAGTGGCTGCGGCATCCAGCCCAGCGGCCCCGCCATTGAGCCCGTAGGCGCCGCCCACCAGTGCCGCAAACGTGGCCAGATCCTTGCCGGTCAGCGAGTTCTTGCCGTTGCCCTCGTTCATCAGGGCGCCGTCCGTGTCGTAGGTCTGATACCACTCCTTCGACGGGTCTTTGTAGCTGAAGGCGACTGGAGTCGTTCCGTAGATCGGGCCGGTCGCATCGCCGCCACCATCGCCCATGCCTCCGGGCGTGTCCGTGCGGTTGTAGTTGATGGTCCAGCCCGGAACCGTCTCGCCGGCCATCAGCTTGGCCAGCACATCCGGAGGGATTCCGCGGCCCTTGGCGCGGGGGTCGTTCTTCCCGTATCGGGTGTATTCATTGGCCATTCAAAACCCCCTTGTGGGTTGGTGTAGTGTCCCCGCGCTGTCAGCACACTTGCGACAGATCACGGCACGATCAGGCGCAGCGAGCCCGCTCCGGTCAAGGCATTTGCGCCAGAGGTCGGCGTCGAGATGTCCACCGTCAATGAGGCGGTGTAGGTGCCGCTCACGGTCTGGTCAATGCGGTACTCACGATCCGTCGTCAGAGCCAGCCACGAGCCCACCGAGCCCGAGGTCAGCGCGCCGGCCGTCACCGTCACACGGATGAAGTGATTGGCCGCCCGGGTCGCGTCCACCGGGAACGCCCAATAGGCAATCAGCGCATAGGCATCCGTGTTGCGCTGGATCATGATCCGGCCATCGCCCATGAACTTGATGCCGATGGCCGTCCCGTCAACGCTGAACGGCGCCATGCCGGTGCCAATGCGGATGCCCGAGATGTCGGCGCCCTTCGACTTCACGACACCAATTGCTCCGGTCATGATCGGCTGGCCGGGCTTGGTGGCCGTGAACTCCACATTCGCCGTGTCCAGCGCCGCAGTCATGCCGGTGATGGTGGCCACGTTGCCTGTCCCGCTGACAGGCGTCAGGCCGGCGTTCGTGGTGCGCCATGTCCACGTCCAATTCGCCGTGTCCTCGGCGCCGTTCTTGTGGGCCTTGGCCGTGATGATGGCGTTTGTGTAGTCGGTCACCACCCCATCGGCAGTGCTCGGCAGCAGCAGCGAGCCTGGCAGGGCAGAGAACGCATAGATGTCCTGATTCAGCGGAACGCCCTTGCGCACGGGCAGGCTCAGGGTGTGCTGGATGTCGCCCGGCTTGTCGGCCGTCACTGCCACCTGGCCCACCGCATCAGAGGTGGATTCGAGGTTGTGCTTGCGGATGGAGTTGTTGACGGTGGAAAGCGTCGGCAGGTACGGCTGATTCCATTCGCTGCCGATCACGATGGCGTTCGTTGTCGACGGCAGGGCGCCCATGCCCGGGATCACGGCCCCGCCCTTCCACGAATACCCGTCTGCTGTCCAGAACAACAGGCTGTTGCTGTCGATCATGTAGAGGATTCCTGACAGCACAATCCACTGACGCGGCTGCGTGTAGTTCACCGGAGTGACAACCCTAGTCCACGTCCCATTGCCTGCGGTCACGTAGATGATGTTCCCGGCGTTCTGCGCGCCCACGATCAACAGCCCGCGAAGGTGCGCCATGCCATAGGCAAACTGCCCGGCCGGCATCTGCATCAGGGTGCGTTGAGCCGCGCTCCACGCCGTCCCGCCATTGGTGCTGATGTAGATTTCGCCGCTGGTGTCAAGGGCTCCCCATCGGTCGCCGCCAAACCACTTGGGTTTGCAGCTTGTGCCGGGCATCGTGATGTTCGTCCACGTCCCACTGGCGCCCGTTGTGGACTGCAGCCCGACTGCGCTCAGGCTGCGCGTCAGGATGAACTTGTTTCCGTACTCCAGTTCCACCCACTGCGCCGAAGTCGGCAGCACTTGGCTGACCCATGTGGCGCCGCCGTCAGTGCTGGTGATCGCCCGGTTGCCGGTGACCCCATCTTCGTACAGCAGGAACTTGCCTGAGCCATAAGCCCCGCCCTGCCACTGACCAGACAGCCCGACATCCACGTCAACGAACGTCTCCATGTCCACGCTCGTGCGGATGAACGTCGAAGTCCCGAAGAACCCGACCACCCAATCGCCATCGCCAAACACCGCGAACTCGGCCCGGGTCCAGCCCGCAGGCATGCCCACTGCAAAGCTCGTCGTCGTCGTGCTGGTCACATTCCCCAGCGTTCCCAGGCTGGTGATGGTGATCCGGTTGCTCACCAGCGTTGACGTGCAGTTGGTATCCGTCTTGGCGAACGTCCAATTCGCCGTGTCGCTGGTGCCGTCGATCACCTTCGTGACCTCGTAGTCGGTCCAGGCGTCAACGAAGTTCATGATGTTGCCGGACCCGTCCACGGGGAGAACAATCTCCGTGCGAGGGGTGAAGAAGTGATTCGTCCCCACCGGGTCGACGGGCGTGTCGCCTGGGTTGTCCGGCTTGACCAGCGAATCACCGTCAAACACCAGCAGGCCCCATCGCAGCATGTCGGCCTTCGTGATGAACTTCGCCAGCACACCACCATCGGCGATCGGCTCGCGGGTGCGTCGCCAGGTATCAAGCCGCTGCAGGTAGGCCAACACTTCCTCGGCAGTCGGTGCCGGCGGAAGGGCAGGGAAGTCGGCAACCTGCTCGAAGTTGCTGTAGAGGCCGAAGTTGTCGGTGCTCACGGCAAGTCCGCCATTTCCTCGCCGACAAACACGCCTTCCAACGGGCCGGTGCCGACGATCTGCACCTGGAATTCCTCGGCCACGTAGCCCCCTGGCAGCCTGAACGGCGCGTCATTGGCCACGGATTGAGCGTTGACCTTCAGCACCCCATCAGCCCACAGCGAGAACGTGACCGGGTAGGTCGTTGCCACCACGCGCGCAGCCCCAGGGCACACGGCTTGAGGGTGGCGGAACACCTTGCTCTTGAAGGTCGCTGTTCCGATGGCGCCGTTGTCCCACTTCTTGACCACGTTTCCGCTGTCCAGCAAAAACAGCGTCTCGGAAATCTGGTCCTCGAACACCGCATAGGCGCCCTGGTCCAGCCAGATGATCCCTTCCACCTTCTGCGTGTTGACCATGAACGCCTTGCGCGTCCCGTCGTTGTAGAAGCCGACGTACCAATCGCCCCAGCTCGCGCCGATGATGGTTTCGGGCACCAGCGCCTGCCACTGCGCACGGGTCAGGATGCGCTCGGTCAGGTTGAATGTGCCCTTCTGCCCGTGGTAGTACAGGCCCGCGCTCGACGCCCAGCACACCCCGTGATCCACGCTCTTGACAGACTGCTTCGACACGCAAGCCGCCTTGACGTAGATCGGCGTGTCGGCCATCGCAAGGGGCGTCGTGCCCATCACAACCCGCGGCAGGCCAGTCGTCGCCAGCAGCCAGTTCTGGCCCCACTTGGCCGTGCCGATGATCTTGTCCGGGATGGTCCGGCGGAACTCCACCGGCCATGCGTGCCACTTGAACGGCTGGCATGTCATGTACTGCTTGCCGTCGTTGATGAACCCGCCGTGCATGCCGGCCCACAGTTCGATGATCCCCACCAGATCGTCTGGCGGAGACAGCCATGTCGGCTTCGTCGTGGCGCCTCCGGTCTGAAGGACCACGCCCCGAGTCGTCCCGAGGTCGGTGTACGTGGTGTCCAGCACCGGGATTTCTTCGATCAAGCGGAAGTCGCCGCCCGTGCTGATGTAGACCCTGCGGAATTCCCCCGCGTCCACGTAGTCGGCGCTCAGTCCCGTTGCGGGGATGTTGTCCAGCACCACGGTTGAGCCCGCAGGCACAACAAGCGAAACGGTCGGGCTCGGTGCGCCTTCCTTGAACCACGGGGCCGATCCGACCACCGTCGTGCAGTAGACGCGGGTTTCGCTGGTCCCTGCGCCCGCAACACCCACGGCCGCGGTCATGCCGGCGCCCACCGTCTCCATGCCGATGGGCCGGCCGACATAGGTCGGAGTCGTCGGAGTGCCGCCCACCAATGAGGTGTCAATCTCGAACGGTGCCGCCAGGGATGCGCCCGACAACAGCGTCACCTCGGCAGAGTCAACGGCTTGCATGATGCGCGCCCAGTCAACCGGGTTCGCAAACGTCAGCCATGTTCCCGTGTCGCTCGGCGTGTCCCTGCCGAAGCGGTATAGGGAGTTCTTCTGCGCGCCCACCACCAGCGTTTGGGCTGTGGTCGATGCCTTGATGCCGCGAAAGTCGCCCTGCCTCACGTCCAGATTGCGCGCGTCCACCCCGATGCCGGGGCCGAGGGCCTTCGGGTTCAGCGACGAGTTCGCCGCCGTGAAGGCTTGCAGGTTGACCACCATCACCATGCGGTCACCCTGATGGGCTTGCGGCGCACCGGGCCGGCCTGGTTGGATGCCGTGCGAACCGCGTGCTCGAAGTCGCTCGACAGCACCTGAAACATGTTCGGGTTCGTCCAGGGCTTGTTGGGCTGCAGCATCAGCCGGCCCGCAGCCCCATTGGCGATCTGCACTCCCCATTCATCGAATGCGTGCGTCGGGATGCCCACCCCAGCATTCGTCGGGATGTAGACCACGGTTCCCTTGATGACCACGCCGGCCACCTCGGGCAGCGGCGACAGCCATAGCTTGTTCAGGTCGCGGGCTTCGATCTTCCACGTCGAATTGACGGTAGCGTCGGGCGTGTCGGCCCACTCACCCGGAAGCCCGACATCCACCTCATCGAGCCCGTTCCACGCGGAGAACACGCGCGAGAGTTCGGCGTTCGTCTCGGGTGTGTGGTCGTACTCGCCTTGCCCGGCCACCGTGGTGACGATGGTCGCTTCCTTCGTGCGCCAGATGCCGGATCGTCGGAAGAAGTCCCGCGCGGCCCGCTTGGTGTGATCGAGGATCAACCATTCGGGGCACTCGGTCAGGTGCTCGGCCGTCAGCCTGGCCAGGGCGTCCCACGTCGTGAATGCGGCCGGGGCAATGATGAGCATGTCAGGTTCCTTGCGCCTTGGCGGTCGTCTGCGCCGCAGTGTTCAGAACGGCCCGGTCACGCAGCCCGAGGCTTTGCATCGCCAGTTGGCGGTAGTACGTGGCGAACCCCTGGCTCTTGATCGAGTTCAGGTCCTTGGCGTACATGCTGGCCAGCGTGAAGTACAGGACCGCGTTGTCATAGATGCCCGACAGCACGAGTGATGCAGCCATGTTGGCCAGGTCAGCGGGCACAGCGTGGTAGACGACATCCACCGTCCCGGCGGCCACGGACGGATAGACGTAGCAGGCCGTGGGGTCGCGCTCGTCGTAGAACCAGTGAACCACCTTGGTTCCTGTCTCGTCGTGCCACTCGGGCCGGGCGTTGTCCATCCAGGCCCGTTCACGTTTCGTGATAGCGCGGCCTACCGTGTTGCGCGGGATGTCCACGATCGATGCGCCATTCGTGATGCCCATCCCGGCCAGGGTCTGCCGGCTTCCTGCCACGAGGGTTCCGGTGGCCTTCAGCACGTAGGCTGCGGGCAGGTTCAGCGCCACCTCGCGCTGGGCGTCGTTGATCCACACCAGCACTTCGGCGGACGGCCAGCGCGTGCCAGGCCCGCCGTTGTCCTGCGCATGAATCCACGCCTTGTCGGCGATCTGCTGTGCTGTGGTCATGCCAGCGCGTCACGCACGGCTTGCAGCAGCGCGGCGCCCTTCTTGCGGCCGTCCACCTTCAGGCCACGCTCGGCGGCGTAGGCTTTCAGCGCGGCATCGTCCATGCCTGCCAGCGGGTCGGCGGGCGATTCATCGGGCAGCGGCGCCGGTCCGGCGGCCACAGTGCCGTCATCGCAGGTCTTCGTCTCAACAGCCACGCGCCAGATGTCGGGATGCTTCAGCAACACCGCAGCGGCTTCGTCGGGCACGTCCTGCACATCGCCAGTGCCAAGCCACACCGTCTGCGTTCCTGCCACGTTGTCGCGCTTCTCGGCCTTGAGGCCGATGTACTCGATTCGCATGCGTGTTCTCCATGAAAAAGCCCCGGCGCCTTGTGAGCACCGGGGCCGGGGTTGCCTCGCTTCAGGAGGTCAGGTGATGCCTTCCAGCACGCCGGTGGCTTGCACCGAAACGCTCGGGGTGCCGGCAACGCCCGTGGCTGCGGCGGCCACGACAAACACGATCTGCACCGGCTCGTCGAACTTGATCGGCTCGAAGACCAGTTCCTGCCATGCCGTGGTCGCAGCGCGCAGCGTGGTCGCCGCCGATGCGAAATAGGTCAGGGCGGTGGCCGTGCCACCGGGCAGCTTGGTGCGATACCCGATGTTGGTGGTCAGCGTGGTGCCGCTGTCGAAGTCGCCGCCGTAGTAGCGCAGCGTCTCCAGACGCGTGCCGGCGGGCACGTCCATTGCAACGATCACATCCGCCAGCGCCAGGGCGGCGGAAGGGGTGACCTTGTTGCTGTCCATCCACACGCCGCAATCGGACGTGGCGAAGGTCGGGCGGCCGTTCTGGACGCCGGTGTAAGTTGCCATGTCAGGCTCCTTGTCGTTGGTTGAGGATCACAGGCCGACGCGGCGCACGGCAGCGTCGATCACCATCACGCCGTGGTCGGTGGGCTCCAAGTTGCCATCGGCGTCGCGGAAGGAGAAGCGCAGCTTGGTTTCTCCGCCCATCCATTCGCCCATCGCCTCGTGCTTGGAGTCGTAGTCGTAGACCCGCTCCTTGAACGATGCGGTGGTGCCGCTCGACGTGTTGTTGCCCTGCAGCACCGCGAACGCCTGAGCGCCCATGAACACCGCGCGGCTGACGCGATGGGTCGTGGTGAAGCCGGCGCCGATGGTTGCGGTCGTCTCGGTGGCCGTGTAGCGGTTCGCCGAGGTGATGATGGCCGGGGTGTCGCCGGTCGTGAAGCCGATGGTGTATTCCATCGGGCGGATCACGATGCGGTTCCACATCAGCACGTCGCCCATGAACAGCGGGTGCTTCTTCAGGCCCATCAGGTTGGCCCGCTCCATCGCCAGCGCCTGCCAGTTGCGGATGTTGTAGCCGGCCGTGGTGTCGGTCAGCAGCGTCTGGTAGGCGATGGGATCGAGGTACAGCACGCCACGGATGGGGCTGTAGTTGGCCGCCGGGTCACCGGGCAGGCGGATCGGCTGGATCTTGAACTCCTGCGCGTCCACGAACTCGGCGATGGCGTCGATGTGCGACAGCTTCCAGGTGTCGGTGTTGTCGATCGAGCCCAGTTGCGCACCGCCCTGCACCACGCTCGCGCCGTCGATGACCAGATGCCGGTTGTAGGTCGGGGCCAGAACCGGATTGATCATCTTCGAGTTGAACGCGGCTTGCGACGACTGCGCCACGGTCTTGATGTGCCACGCCTTGCCGCGCTGGTCGCCACGCGCGCCGGCCAGGTGAACCAGGGTGCGGTTCCACAGCAGGCGCGGGAAGTAGCCCATCAGTTGGGCCATCGCCATCGAGCGCAGGCTGATCTTCGTGCGCTGGTCGATCATCGTGCCGGGAACGGCGTTGATGACCTTCGACGCGAGGTTGATCTTGGCGTCCATGGACGAGATGTCCACGTTCTCGCCGCGGCCCTCGCGCAGTTCGTCGCCCATGATCGGATCGCCGCCCAGCGTGTCATAGGCTTCGATCGTCACCTGGGTGCCGGCCTTCTTGGCGCTCAGGTCGGTCACAAGGATGCCGGGCAGGCCCGGGTCGGATTGCTGCTTGATCGTGGACTCGGCGCCGGATTGCGTCGGGGCCTTGCCGATGAGCGGCGTCAGGTCGGTCGGAGCGCGGATCGCCACGGCGGTCAGGGCAACGCTCTCCTTGGTCAGCGCGAAATTGCTGCTGTCTTGCACGACGGTGGTCATGACTTCTTTCCTTCAGATCGGATGTCAGTAGGACAGCCCGACCATTCGGCGAATCTCCTCGATGCTCATCGAGTTGGTGGCGTCGACCATCTGGCCGACTGCCATCCCCTTCAACGGGTCGCCGACTGCTGCCGCCGTTCCGTTGAAGTCCGTGAGCGTGGGAGTCACCTCTTGGACAGGCTGAGGTTTGGGGGCCGGCGCTTGAGCAGCGGCGGCCTTTGAAACGGGAGTGGTCGGAATGCCCAGGTCTTCCGCGATGCGGCGTTCCACTTCAGCGAAGCGCTCGGCGACGGGCTTGCCCATCCATTCCGGGTCTTGCTGAAGCGCAACATCGAGCTTCACCGCCTCGTTCCACGCGGCATTGCCTTTGGCTTGCCACTTGGCGAGAAGCGGGCGCTCATCGATCAGCGGTTGCACGTCGAACGGCTGCGGGGCCGGCGCTGCTGGGCGGGTCGCCACCTGCGCCTGCAGAGCGCGGTAGTTCTTCGCCAGCTTCGCCATGGCCGGAAAGTCCCGCTCCATCTCGGACAGTTCGTCCTCGGTGAAGTCGTCGGGCTTCTGTTCCGGCGTTTCCTTGGCCTGCAGTTGCTGCGTCAGTTGGTCAACCTTCGCCTGCAGTTCTGCCGCTCGGGCCGCTGCTGCAGCCCTGGCCGTGCGTTCGTCCTGGAGCACGGCATACGGGATGACCCGCTTGCCGTCTTTCGTGGCCACTCCTGCGGCCTCTTGCGTTTCCGTCGTCTCGGCAGTGCCAGCCGGCGCACTGCTTTCCGTCTTCGCCTCTTGCGGGGCGGGTTCGGTTTCGGCCTTGGGTGCCTCCTGCGTTGCCGGCTCGTCGTACCCCAAGAGACTCTTGTAGGTGGCCGGGTCGGTGTAATCAACGTCGTGGAGGTCGTCGAGCTTTTGGATCAGCGTTTGGTCGCTCATGCTTGGTGTTTCCTCGATATCGCTCGGGGGTTGCGAATGAAAAAGCCCGCCGTGATTGCTCAGGGCGGGCTTGTTCGGTGGTGCCGGCTGCTCTACAACCACGCAGGGGCCGGCGCCCTGCGGGTCGAACTTGTCTAGGCTGGCTGCAATGCCTCTTGCATGGCCGCGTCAATCTCGGCCTGCTCGTCGTAGGGCTGCGGCTCGGGCGGCTGGCTTGCGCGGGTGGCAATCTCCGCCGTCTTGGCCACGTTCAATTGCGCCGCGGTCTGCTTCTGCATCGCGCTGGCCTGCTTGTCCTTGAGTTCGGCCGCCATCGCCGCCTGCTGCATCTGCGCCTGCGCGTCCTGCTGCTGTCGGCGCTGCTCCTGCATCTTCGAGAAGTCGTCGTCGTCCATCTCGTCCGGCTCGGGGATGCCGGTCTGCTGGCGAATCCACTTCGCGTAGGCCGGGCCGTTCTCAAGGTCAGAGGTTTCCAGCATCGCCGCCACGAGAATGGGCTTGCTGATGGGGTCGTTGCCCACCTGGCCAGCCATCTGGCTCAGTTGCATCTGCTGGGTCGCCTTGAATGCCGGCGTGGTCGGCACGTCGCCCAGCGCCACCTTGACCGATGCGTCTTCAACGTGGTTCACGGGCATGCCCTGCTCGTTGAACGTGTTCAGCACCACCACGCGGCGCTTCTTGCCGGTGCCGACTTCGACTTGCAGGTTCTGCTCCTGCAGATCTTCCATGATGAGTTCGGCGGCAATCTCGCCGCAGCCCTGTCGACTGGTGCGGTAGTTGTCGCTGGTCTCGCCCAGGCTCATGACCGACTGCTCGACCAGGGAGTTCAGGGCAACCCCCGATGTCACGCCGTCCTTGTTGTTGCCGAGAAGGGCGTTGTAGATGCCCGGCACGTCCTGAATCAGTTGCTTGGCGTCGACCATCACCTCGGCCTGCTCCTTCTGCAGACCGAGATTGCTGTTCACCACCAGCCCATTCGGGTTGCGGCGGTTCGGGTTCGTGACGAACATCGCGTCCGGCCGCATCACCTCACGCGCCAGTTGCACGAGGTTGTTGTACTTCTCGTCCAGCGCGTCGCTGTCGACAAAGACCTGTTTCGCCTTCAGAAGCCACAGCAGGCGGGACCGGCGCTCGTTGTACTCATCCTGCGGGCCGATCATCCCGTGTACCAGGCCATACGGGCTGCGATCGTCGTCGGCCGAGTAGCACACGAACGGCACCAGCGGATAGCGCCGCGACTTCAGGGCCACATCGAACAGGCGGAACGGCCCGGCAAACATCGCATGCCGGATCTCGTAGCTCGGACCCTTGATGACCTTCGCGCCCCCCGATTGCATCAGGGCGACATGCAGCGGGTTCTGCGGGTTGAACCGCACCCGCCGCGTTCCCACTGCCAGCGCCGTTTCCGTCTTCGGGCTCTTGTAGTAGACCGAGTAGAAGCGGACCCGCTTGCGCACGCTGTTGTCAAGCCATTCCTCTTCAACCCGTGAGAACGACCGGCGCTGGTTGTAGATGCTCTCGAAGTTGTCGCGCGTGGTCAGGATGGTCCTGGCCATGGCGTCGGTGATCGGCCCGCTGTTCGTGCCAATCTCCAGCAGTTCGCGGTGCTTGGGCATGGCAACGATGGCCTCGTCCAAATCCACCCACCGCTGCCGGACAATCCATTTCGCGTCGCTCTTGTCCGGGGCCTTCGCGCGCCAGTCCCACCACACCTCATTACGGTGCACGGCAATCGCCCGATACGGGTAGGCCAGCGGGTCCGGGTCGCGGCTCACCTCAACCCAGCCGATGCCGGTGCGCAGTTGCGATGAGTACGCCTCGGAAATGGCCATGTCCGTCCGCGCCTCGCGCTGCATCTCGTGCAGTCGCTCGGACAGCACGGCCGACACATCGGCGAATACCTGCGTGTCCGGTTCAGCCTTCCACGAAAGCCGCGTCTTCGCCTCCTGGCCGAGTGCGCCGTTGATCGTGCGCTGGATCAGGTTCGTGATCGACAGCGGCTCGCCAGTGTCCTGGCTGCGCGCGATGCGGGCTGAATCGGCCTGTTTGTGATCGTAGTAGTCGGCGCACTTGTCGGCCATCTGCCGCCACTGCGGTTCGTTGTCCATGTCGGACAGCAGCCGCTCAAGCTCGAACAGGCCCATCCCGCCTTTCTTGGCGTAGTCGCGCGAGTCTTCGTTCATGTGCTGTCTCAGTTGTAGCGTTGGCGGAGGCGGAACTCGGACGGGGATGCAGTGATCCCGTGCGCTCCTCGATAGAACGTCAGCGCCAGCGCGTCAGCGTCATCCGGTGATCGCAGACCGCGGTCCTTCATCTTCTCTTTCGGCTCCAGCTTGATGCGGCGCTTCGAGTCGTAGCCGTATTGAACCGAGGTCAGTTGCGCAGCCAGGTCGTCGTCGTCATCAATTGAGGCAGGGAAGTCTTCCAGCCAATCGCGCATCTCGCCCCACATCTCGTCGCGGCAGATCACATAGCGATCGGTGTCGCGCGCAGCCTCACCAAAGTGCACCCGCTGCACCGGGTAGCCCTGCTCCTTCAGGCGATCGGCTACGCCAGTGCCTACGCCTGTTGCGTCCACGAGAATGGTCGACGGCTTGATCTTGTCGGCCAGCAGTCCCACGCGACCGACCGTCTCCATGGTCCCAAGTCCCTGCCATCCGCCGACCTTCTTGGCGACGCGGCCTTGGCGAGTCACGACGGACGTGCAGTCATCCCCGTACTCTGCCGGGTCCACAGCCATGACAACCGGCCCGATTGCTTCCACGTCGCGCGCCCTGCGGGCCTTGGCAACATGCGCCGACTTGATGAGTGCACGCGGCGATGACGACGCAAAGGCCAGGTCTGCGCTGGCTGGGTATTCCTGATCGAACTGCCCGGCATCGCCCCGAAAGTCGGTGTCGATCTTGTTCCTGCGCCATGCCATCTGCGGCAGAGTCAGCCCGAATGCGTCGCGGTAGTCGTCCTCCTCGCTCGTGAGTTCGATCGGCACTTCTCGGGTGTATTCCTCCTGCCAAAACCACGGAACGAAGATCGGCATGTACTCGCTGCGTCCCTTCACTGCCATCTGCCACAGTTCGTGGAACACATTCGCGGTGCCGTTGGCGGTGGACTCCAGCACGATTTCCGTTCCTGGCGCGTCTGGCACCACCTGGCCGATACCGGCAAGGTGCGTGTCCGCCGATTGCCAGAATGCCACTTCAGACCCGTGCAGATACTGAGCCGTCCCGCTTCGCCCGGTGTCCTTGCTGCCGGCCGTGGCCACCTCATAGCGCGAATCCATCAGGTCAAAGATGAGTTCTTTCGCATTCGAGGCGCCCAGGTGCGGCCGATAGTCGGGCGGCGCTTCCTTCCAATACCGCTCCACCATGCCGAACAGGTTGTCCGTCGCCTTCTGTTCATGCGTCAGGATGTAGCCCTTCACGCCGCGCCGATGGCTGATGCGCCAATAGAACCGGCCTTCTGTGTAGGTGCTGGCGCCCTGTTGCCGGCCCTTGAGAATGATCGCCCGAACCCTGCGAATCGACTCGTTCTGTGTCTCAATGCACTTGTGAATGTGCTTCTGAGCGGTGTTGAGTCGAAACGGCACCGCGGCACCACCAGACTTCGGCCGAATGCGCAGGATGCGATCTGCGAACAGCGGGAAATCGGCCATCAGCCGCGCCGCGACAGCTCGCTTTTGGTCCGGCGTCATCACGTGGATCGCTCCACGATGTCGCGTACCAATTCCTCAAACCCGCCCTGCGTACCGGCGCCTTCGTCGTCCAGGCCCCACGCCTGGCGCTGCAGGTTGATGGCGATCTTCAAGCCTTCGATTGCAGCCTTGTAGGTGCTCACGCGGCCGGGTAGCGAAATCGCCTTCTGGTAAAGCTCGTTCAGCTTGTCCATCCCGCGATCGTCAGGCGCCGCAAGCAGTTCGCCGAGTTGGCGCATCAGTGCGGGGTCTAGGCTCTGCCCTTCCAATTCCGCCAGCAGCCGCGTACCGAGTGCGAACCCGCTCGTTGCACTGGTGCGATGCCCCATCTTGACGTTGGTAATCGCCAGCGCATTGGCCTCGATGGTTTCGCGCTCCGTGTCTGCGTCGATCTGAAGACCGGGCTTGGTACGCAAGTCCTCTGTGCGTACCTCGGTTTTGCGTACCTCTGCCTTGCGTACCAGCGCCTCGACGCGACGATTGATCGCCCCACGCAGATCGCGTGTCCACCCGTCGCGCTTTGCCCGCTTGCGGATCGCGCCTTCGGTGACGTGACCGTCCTCGGTGGCAATCTCGCGCAGGGTCATCACGCCTGCTGCGTAGTTGACCTCGATCCGCTCCCAATCTGGGGTTGCTCGGGTCATAGCTCACCCCTCGCAGCCGCAGACATCCGCTCCAGCAGCCGCAGCACCGTCACGATGTCATCGGCTGTCATGTCGGTGCGTGCGTCGTAGCCGTGTGGGCGGACAGATGCCACGGCGCCCGGTGCGTAGTCCACCTCTGCCCATGGCAGGCCCCTCGGCATGCCCTGCAGATTGACGTGCACGCCATTCGCGCGAGCACACCCCTGCCTGCCGTCCCAGTAGAGGCGGACAGGGTAGATGTCGAAGCTCATGCGCTGATGGTGACCTTGCGGCCGGTGTGCAGGCTAGCCAACGGGTGCTCGATGGGGACCGAGAGAGTCACCCATGCCGATTGCGTGCCGTCCTGATGCTGGGCCAGGGTGATTGCCGTGTTCCAACCCGTGCCGGCCCTGACTGCGGTCACCTCGAATTCCTCGGAAACGGGCGTTTCGATTGCGGTCACGGGCGTTGACCGCAATGCGGTTTCGGGCCAGCCCTGGATGAGTTCGCGCCAGGTGGCGTCCTGCCCGTGCTCGGCAAGGAACTCCGTCATCAGTTCGTGGGCGTTGGCGATGCCGGCGGCTTGGGCCACGGCGACAGCATCGGCCACGTTGGCTTTGCCGCTCCACATCAGACCGCCAAGCATGGCGGGGTCACGGCTCCACCATGCGCGAAGCATCTTCAATAGCTGGGCGTCGGTGTAGATCATTTGATCCTCGGGCCGATGCGGCGCTTGGCCACGACGAAGTGATTGATGTCGAAAGACATCGGCTTGAACGTCGGCTTTCGGCCACCGAGATACCACTGAATCCCGGCGCCAAAGATGCCCATTTCCGGGTGGCGCCGCCAGCGGTAGGTATCGCGGCGGTCGATCACGACACCATTCAGCTCGGTGACCAGCACGCCATCGGGATTGGCCTCACCGTTGCCGTAAGCATCCGTGACACTCAGGTCGATGCTGTTCATCTTCACGTACTGCTCGACGCAGTACGGGCGGCCCTTCGTGATCTTGCCGGCCAGCACGTTGGCGAAGATCGCTCCGCCGAGCGGATCGTTGTCGCCCCCTGGGAATGGTCCGGCCTGGCCAATGTGGTATTCATAGCCAAGCACCGGGCGGATTTCCGCGTTCGGGCCGCCACCACGTTGACCGCACTCCATGCGCCCGAAGTGCCCGCGGTAGCACGCTTGGGGCTGGTCGCCGACCATCTGGATTCCCTTGCGTCCGTCCCCCCTGGCTCCCCCGTTGCCGCGGGTGGATTGCCAATAGCCCATGCGGTTCCACCATCCACCCGACAGGTTCCAGACGATGCCCATCTTGTTGCCGTCGTCGGCCGTGCCGAAGTCGTCGCCGAGGGTGAAGTACATCCGGCACCACGCCTCAAGCACCTGGTCTTTCGCGGGGCGCCACGGGTCGGTGAGGTCGGGGTTCGTCAGTTGCCATTCGCCATCGAAAGCCAGTCGGCGGGGGTCCGTGGCGACGTTGACGGGGTTGTTGATCGCATCGAAAGTGCCGCGCCAGCATTTCGTTCCAGGGCTGTGCGGGTCGTCCACGATCTGCGGCTTCGCGTCGGCGTAGCACACCACGTTTCCAAGGCCGGGCACGTTCCACCCCGCGGCGGTTCGTGTCGTGCCAGCAAAGTCGGCCACGGTGTAGACATCGGGATGCCCTGCGAGGGCGCGTTCCCCGACTTCTGCGGCCAGCCCCGGCACCGGGACATGCGATCCGCACCCCATCACAAATGGCTTCGTGACCAGCGCGAACGCCTCGATTCGCGGGCCGCTGCCGAACTTGGCGATCGGCGTCACTGCAAGACGGGCCTCGGCCACCTCTCCAATCACAGCCGAAAGATCGAAGCGCAGCGCGGCATGGAAGTTCTTGGCGTCGAACTGCACCACCTGAGTGCTGTTCGTGGTCGCTGCGCCTGACAGCTTGCTTGACCATTGCGCGCTGGCCAGGCACGGGCAGTCGAAGACCCCGGCATCGGTCTTGACCACCAGCGCGGGCGGCTTCGTGCTCAGGCGCCCGGCGATCTTGACCACGGGCGCCGCAGCACCAGCGGCACGCAGGCGGAAGCCGGCATTGCCGTTGGCCAGGGCGTGGCGCACCAGCGCCGTTGCGTCCATGCCGTGCAGGGTGTCCACGGCGCCGACACTCACGGTCGCCCAGGGCTCGGGGCCTTGCGGAGTGCCGTTCACGTCCAGCCAGTCGCCGACATCCCAATTCGTCCACTCGATGCACAGGTGCTGGTCGCTGAATCGGTAGGTCGGGCCATACCCGCTGTCATCCAGCGCATGCGGGTCGGCCTGCGGCTCGCCCGTGATGTTGGGTTCCCACACGATGCCGGGCGCAGGATCTGGCGGCGGCATCGGTGCGGGCGGCGGGCTGGGCTCGGGGCTGGGGGCGGGCTCAGGCGATGGTGCCGGCGGCGGCACGGGGGCAGGCTCGGGCGGCGGATCGACCGGGCGCGGCGGGATGAGTGCGGTCAGCCGCTCAATCTCGGCGGCCTGGCGATCCACCTCGGCCGCCAGACTGTCGGCCCGTGCCGTC
>JACCDT010132507.1_pt1 | contig 19633 bp, 30 predicted proteins | sample 7446291 | NCBI WGS metagenome assembly JACCDT01 (sample SAMN15323446, study PRJNA562643) | freshwater metagenome | isolation source: river surface water | place: USA:Blue River Watershed | collected 2017-08-17 | reverse complement strand
GAGTGCTGCTGAAGGGCTCTACATGAAGGTCGAGTTCGCTGAACCCAAGACCTTCGAAGAAGCGACAGAAGAAGCTCTCGGATGGGCTACTTCCGACGGTCTCCAGTACGTCAGCTACCAGGAGGACAATAGATGAGATGAGAACCCGGCACTTAAGTGTGTCGGGTTTTTTTATTGGGGCACTTTGCCCAAACAGCCAACAGTCTGTATACTGTATCATGGAGTGTGCGATGCCTGAGATCAATCCTGATAACTGGGAAGAAGTGTTCATCAGCCGTGGCCTCGGAGCCTACATCGAGATCGCCGGAGGACTGTTCGATGAGTTAGAGCCGCCAACCGCAGAACAGTTGGTCGCTCGGCGCGGGTTCGATCAGGTTACTGCTGGACATGTGGCAGAAGCTCTGGGCTGGATGTACGCCAACACCCTGATCCACGGTTTTGGCTGGGAGTGGCGCGAATAACAGCTCTAAGAGCTGAGAGTACTGGGGAGTTGAGACTATACGTCTCGACTCCTCTTTTTTTATTGGGGTATTTCACCTCAACCATAGGCAGTTGGATTACTGCTAACAGGAGAGATGCATGTACGAATTGAAGCTGTATCTGATGAAGCGAAAAGATCGCCCTGATCTTTGCCTGGCAGCGCCAAGCAACTACGTGGCACTGAGCATGGCTAACACTCTGCTCAATGCCAGATTCGGCTTCATGCTGACTGAAGATGGTCAGCATCCAGAGCAGATCATCGACGCCGACACTGACGAAACGGGGATTCTCGTCCTCGTGAGCTAGCGTTCCGACCGGGGCTAATAACCCCGGTTTTTTATTGGGGAACTTCCCCAACAGGATTAGTACAACCTGTGATTTGTACTACTGGAGAACGAAGCATGAAAGCACGCTTCTACGCTGGGATTGGGAGCCGCAAGACTCCCCGCGAAATCCTGGACGTGATGTACGCCTTCGGTGCTGAGCTGGCCATGGCAGGATTCATCCTGCGTTCTGGCCATGCTGGCGGTGCCGATAATGCGTTCGAGAGTGGGTGCGACTCTGTCCGTGGGGACAAGCGCATCTACGTGCCCTACCGTGGGGCACACAACATCAGTCAGGAGAACCCTCCCCAGCTGCAGATTCTCTGCACCGATGAGGCACTGGAGATGGCTGCCAAGTACCACCCTGCGTGGGACAACTGCAGCGATGCTGCCAAGAAGTTCCATGGCCGGAACTGCCACATCATGTTCGGCAAGGATCTCAAGCATCCTGTCAAGTTCGTGATCTGCTGGACGCCTGGCGGGATCATCACAGGCGGCACTGGGCTCGCACTCAGGATCGCCGAGCACCACAAGATCCCCGTGTATAACATGGGGAAGATGGATACTGCTACTCAGGCTTGCCTGAACGCAAGCAGTGACAACTTCAACAAGAGCGTGAAGATCGCTCTCGCTGCCAACCTCAACATCTACTGATCTCCAACAGTCCTGGGCATGACTTAAAACTACCCAAAGGAGTGTTACGATGGAGAAGACTGACGACAAGGCTTTCGCTCCTGGTGAACCCAGAGAAGCGAAGAAGGAAGTCAGGAAGTACCTGGACAGCCCTCAAGGGCAGGGGTACTACCGATGCACGGTGTGCCACGCGGACTGGGTCTGGCAGGGCCTGATCTGCATCAACTGCCTAGAGATGGGCAAGCGCATCAGCTAGACTGATGGAACAGGGGTTAACAGCCCCTGTTTTTTATTGGGGATCTCAATTGTTGAGATCCATTACTCCGGCACCTTGGCCCCAATAGGGGCACTGGACACTTGTACCACGGAAAATAAGCACCACTGTCCCACTCCGGCAATTGCCCACTGTAGTGGCACTTGCACAACGTCAAATTTGGGTGATCTCTTAGTCACAGACTAGAGGAGATTCGATGGAGCTGGTGTTCAATAGGGAATACGTGCGATTCGGTGACATCACTGTCACCAAGAACCTGGGCCAAGAGGACGATCAATACGTCCTCAAGCGTGGAGGAACGGAAGTCAACCTCTCGGGGGACGCAGAGTCGTACCTCCGCAAGGTGTTCGACAGGATCGATCTCGTCACTCGTGGGCTCGATACCCACGCCAGTCTGGAGAAGATTCTCCGCCGACTGGATACGATGGCAACTCGCTCCCAGATCTTCGCCCCTACTGAACTGTTCAGGTTCAAGGCGATTACCTGGGTAAAGGGACAGGACGCGAACGGAAACGATCTCGCGTTCTTCAACCACAACTCCGCAGAGGACGGAGATCTGCGCCCCGACCTGATCGAGTGCGCAGAGCAATCGCGCCATCGTCCCATCAACAGACTGGATCCCGCAAGGATCATGACGTACAGGCTGGACACGTTCGACGAGTCCACTGTGCGCATCCAGCAGGTGTTCGAGACCATCCTGAGCGTGCTGCACAACAGCACAGGAAAGAGCTGGAGCGTTCTCGGCAACCACAACGAATACGTCGTGTTCGTTGAGTCCGAATACGTGATCCAGATCTTCGAAGAGATCTTCACCCCTGAGGTAGCGAACATCCTCAAGGAAGAGATCGCGGCATACGCGAACGGAATCCCTACCGTTCAGAAGTCCCATCTCGGATCCAAGATCGTAGCTATCTGCCTGCTGGCAGCTGGCGAAGCAGACACAACCTGCAATGAGATCCTGGATCTCAGCGGATTGCCAGTCTTCGACGAAGATCACGAGCTGGGTGACAACGACGGCTGCTTCCTCGTCGTGAATGCAATCAAGATGTGGACAATCTGCCGCGCATTCGGCAGAAAGATGGCGATGACCAGCGGCATGCAGGTCAGAATCCCATCCATCATCGCGAAGGGCATCATTGCCCTCGAACAGCCTTGGCTCCCTGAAGGCTGGTACACCAAGGGCCTTACGCTCCGAGAGCGTATCGGAGCCTTCAAGGCAGTAGACAAGACTCAAGACAGTCAGATCTACGTGCCGCAACAACTCAGGATCGGGGACATCATCATCCTCGATACTACATCTGCGCATAACGATGCGAGAACCATCTCCATCTCTGCGCAGATGGCTGCGTACGCGGACAACGAATTCCGCAACTGGTGGGAAGACCAGGCTATCGAATCGATCCTGTCCGTGACTCACAACGGACTCTCTGGCTCTCCGATCTTCAACGCATGTGCGAGAACCAACCCGCACATACTGATGGAGAGTGGTGCCTGGAACACGTTCCAAGACACCGTGATGGGAAGAATCCTGTCTTCCGAGATGGTTGGCAGGAACTGGAAGTACGAGCGAGAGCCTGAAGAGGCGAAGCTCAAGAAGCTCCCTGCTAGATCGGGACGCAAAATCAGGCAGATCCAAGGCTCATCTGAGCGCGGATACATCCGTGCTATCCAGAAGCCTGGAGAGTACGTCATGGCGATGGGATCCTCCATGCTCAGGAGCGAACCCGACGAAGACGGTGACTACATGGTCATCGTTACATCGCCTACAGCTCGCAACTTCACCTGGGAAGGCAAGAAGGTGAACATCGGCGACAGAATCCACATCTGGCGCTGCCCCATCCTTCCGCACGAAGGCGTTGCGCTCTCGTGCAAGATCGGGAACATCTGGACCAAGAGGAAGCATCTCAGGTGGCTCGGAGAAGAGACCATCGCAGAACTCACTGCGTTGGGCTTCGAACCCGAGAATCCTGCGCACTTCCAAGTCGGACATGCCATCTATATGGCACCTCGTCTGATGCTTGGACTCGATGGTGACTTCGATGGCGATCGAGTGATGGCAACTGCATCGCTCGTGAACGAGTTCGAGAAGTTCATTGGAAAGGAATGGCGTCCGCCGTTCATCATCCCCAGTGAAACTCCCGAGATGAATCCTACCAGGATTCCAGGCTCGTACTCGTGGCTCAGCAAGCAAGATCGCAAGAGACTTGCTGCGCTCTCTCAGAGTCTCATCACGGATTGGCCTGCTAGACGCTGGGCTGATCTATTCGACAATCCTCCTAGTCGCGTGTACGACGAGGATGGAAAAGAGGTTACAGAACCTCACGTCCTCATGATCGATGGCGAAGCTGTAGACATCTACGATCTCGCCGAGATCAAGCAGAACGACCAGAAACGATTCGCAAGAATCAAGAAAGTCGTGATGGATAGATGCGTGAAGATCATTCGCGCACAAATCCAGGGCAAGAAGCACCCCGTGGACATCGGGGATGCCAAGTACGTCATGGAAGCCCCAGAGATCGGGTATTCCGTGGACGTAGCACGAGCACTCGAAGCAGAGCTCAGTGCGAACGGTGGTCCGTACATCTTCAGAGAAGATGGCTACGCGACCATCCATCCGAGAATCAGAGAGCTCGTCAGCGAGCTTGAGAACGTCGGTAGAGAACCTGTCAAGCAGATCTACCGCGCAATCATGGCACAGTTCGAAGAACTGCGCACCATGTACGAGAACGATGCGTACATGCGATACGTCCTGTCACGCGATGGTTCCAACTTGGCAGAGTCCAAGATCGCGTACAACGGGAAGTACCAGAAGGAAATGCGTGGCAAGCGCTACGCAAAGCTGATACGCACGCTGAGCGACGAACAGCTCTCCAAGATCTCTGGCGGTGACATCGCCTGGATCGGAAACAAGATCGAGTTCCGTGTACACGGGACACGACGCGCACTCGCGGAAGTCCCGTTTGTGCCCAAGGTCGCACTCATGCTGCTCAAAGCACGCATGGGCGAAGTCGAGATTGCTGGCAAGCAGCACACCTGCTTCTGGCAAGAAAACAACGACGGATCCTTCACGCTCACGTTGCCTAATGGCAACCAGTTCAGAGCAGAGAAGGGAACTGTCAAGTTCATGACGGTCCAGCACCATCACGAACGCATCTCTCAGGCTGAAGGAATCATTCGCAAGGAGATCCAATCCTTCGCGAAGAAGTTCATCGAACAGGAGAAACTCAGTCTCCCTACTGAACTCTCCATCGTCTTCGAAGACACAGAATCCTGGATGGTTACTGTGGTCGAAGCATCTCTGCTCGTGTGGCTCAGCCAGATCAATCTGGCAAATCCCGCCAGTACGCAGAAGAACCAGAACTACTGGACCTTCGCTGCCAACATCGCATCACCCAGCACACTGGAACTGATGCTGAGCGGGTATCCTGAGCCCGTGGAAGGCGGATTGAAGATCGTCCACTCCGCTCTGGACGCTGTCTCCTGATTCGGGAGTCTCAGCGTTAAATTTTGATGGATCCTAGAGCACCGAGTTCTAGGATCCACAAGATCCAGTTCAACTTCACACCAAACTGTCAAATTTTGGTGGAAAATAGGAGATCCGAGAAAATCGGATAATTCACATGCGTCAGAAGAATCGCCTGCTCTTCGCTCTCGCTGCGTTCGTCCAGAACAACATCGCCTTCATGGCCAAGCCCGACGCGCAGGGCAAGTGGGGAAGCGGCGTGTCGCTGTTCTCCTGGATGTACGAGACGAACCCGCGCGTCATCACTCCTCGCAACGGCAAGAACGCGGCTCCCTCTCCGGGCTTCGACAACAGTCTCAAGTGGCTGAACTCCGCTGCCGGACGTGCGCAGATCGCGCTGAGCAACCTGAACGGCACGGTGAAGGCTGATCCTCGCGAAGGGAACGGTCAGGCGACGAACCAACGCGTCAACGGCGCGTTCATCCTCACCCCGAGCCCTGTCCTCGTCCAGACGTCCCGTGACATCAGCACGGCGATGGAGAAGGTCCTCCAGCAGCTCGACGCTGCGTGGCTCAAGGACAAGCCCGATGCTCGCTCGCTCACCGAAGCGGGCCTCATCGTGAACGTCGAGAAGGCCATCGAGGAAGCGAAGAACGATCCCAACTGGGGCGCCTCCAAGGAAGCCCAGCTCTGGGACGAGATCGTGGCGGCGTACCCCACGATCAAGTACGGGATCCTGATCAACTCGGGTCCCGGAGAAGGTCTCATCGTCTCGGATCGTCACCAGAAGGTGGCCCAGGCGGCTCCGATCGACCAGGCTCCCGAGGGCGACAACACCCCGTTCTGAGCCCAATAGGGGCATAGCACACACTGTGCCCCTATTCCGAACACATGGCGCTGTGGTGTAAAGTGACACTGGCAGTGTAAAAAGTAGCCAGAAGGCTCGTCACAAGCTGAAAGGCGAAAAATACAGCATGCCTGCACACTGGGCTCAATACCCTAGAGGACCGGGTGCGATTCCCGGCGGCGCCTCCATACATCTCGATGGAGAATACCATGGACGGATCAAACGCGAACTGGCTCGGCGAAGTCATCACTCACGTCCGTACTCACAAGAAGGAACGAACGCATTTCGTTGGACGCAGGGGCTTCTACAAGCAAACCCAACAAGGCAAGGCAATCGTACTGGCGATCGTCGAAGCCTCAAGCAACGGGTACACGGACAGGGACATCATGAACCTCTTCAACGAGAGGGGCATCAAGAACGCCTCTGGTCATGCGTGGACCCAAGGCAACGTGCAGAACGTGCGTGTCAACTACGGACGCAAGCTCATCGCAGCGCAGAAGAAGCAGGACTGATCACAGGACATTCACATGTCCACATCGAACACTGGCCCTTCGTATGACTGGTACGAAGAGCTGAATTGAATATCTGAAACACTGTGTCCTTAGAGCGTGGGACTGGGGACTGGTGGGACAAACACTAGGGATACAGTGTTTCCTCGGCGAGGTAGCTCAACGGCAGAGCCTTAACAAGTGCGGATAACAGTACTTGTTGAGAGATGGGAGTTCAATTCTCTCCCTCGCCTTAGAACGGATTAGACGTCGTACAACTAGGAAAGACGCACTCGCCGACTTGAGCGATAGTCAATACCGTTCTTCAATACACACCTCCATCGAGACCTCCTCTCGTTGCCAAATACATAATAAGTATGCGGCAATGAGGGGAGGTTTTTTTATTTCCAAAGTCAATAGACATATACAAATCTAAACGAATACACAAAAAAATAATGGGGACTATTTGACCCACGTACGCGCCCGTGTAACTCAACAGGATAGAGTACGAAATTTCTAGACTTGAATAAGACCATTGTCAAATTCCCAATGACAATTAGGACATAGCTGAATCACATTGTCACGAGAATTAACCTCTTTCAATAAAGCCGAATCACAAAAAGCAGAAACAGCTTTCTTATGACAAATCTCAACATGCTTAGAATAACCACAAGCAGCACAGGAAAGTTTTTTCAAATCTTTATGTATATTTCTCGCGTGTAGCCTAATAGCAGAAGCTAACCAAGAAGCATGTTTGCCACGAACAGAAATTGCATTTCTGTATTCACCAACAGTTTTTTCTAAAATACGATTCTTTTTGTATTCTTCAGTATGTAAATCACATCTAGACTTTCTATAATTTGAAGTTTTATCTCCGCAAACAATACATTTTCTTTTTGAAATCCTTTTAGGAACTAATACATTATTAACTTTAGCAGAACAAGACCTAGAACAAAACTTAGGATTCTTAGTTTCTTTTTCACAACTTAAACAGACATTCATAGCAGACTCCTTTACCCTCTGCACCAGGCCAGGATTTCTAATCCTGTCTCACTAAACTTCCTGGAAGGAGAGCGTGAGGTTCGATTCCTCCAGAGGGTATAGTACTATATTAACTCATAATAATCGAAAACACAATAGGCAAAAGAACTCAAGGTCGTAGGTTCGAATCCTACCGGGGGTATCTCCTTCCATTAACAGGAGCCAAGATGACAAGAGAAAGAAAAATCAAGCACAATCGTGTACGATGCAAGAAATGCAATGCAATACTAGAATCAAAACACGTACATGATTGGGTAGGATGTGCCTGTCCAGAAGGTGAATACATATTCACAGACGGTGGAAGAGAATATATTCGTAGAGGCGGAAACTTAGAACAAATGGAAGATCTCACGGAATACTACGACTAACAATCACACGGGTCTCACAGGAGGCACAGCCCAGGCATGACAACGAAAGACAAGGTTATTGGTGGCATCCTACTAGGGATAGTCATCATAACCATACTCGTAATAGCTGGAATGCAATCACTAATGTTATACGAAAGATTCGGTTCATTTTTCATAATCATTGCAACAATTATGTACATTGCATGTAGCAGCTTCGTATTCTACGCTATTAGATACAAAGAAAAAGCAGATAACGAGCTAGCAGAAGCAATCATAAAAGCAACAAGCGACAAAACAAAAATATGACAACAGAACAAAAAGAAAAAGAAGAAGTAGTAATCAAGATCGAGAAAGAACCTGAGGTATTAACTAAGAAGAAATCAATAGAAAGAAGGTCTCTTGGCTTTACGCTCTCAGTCGTTGGAACCATGATAGTAGTGGCAGGCTACGCAGTATGCAAGATAGCAAGAAGCCTAAAGTAAAGAAGAGCGAGCTCCAAAAGCTTTTCGAAAGACTCAAGATAGTAAGAGAGTGGAATAGAATCGAGAAAAGACTAATCGAAATAGCTGAGCCACTCTATGCTAAAACTACACTAGAAGAAATACAATACATTAGAAAGATAATTAGAATTGCAGAAGATGCCGCGCCAGAAGCTGCACAAGGAATAAAGAATAACAGTAAAGAAGGAGATCATCTCAAAGGCTTGCCATTCGAAGTAGCACTAGAGGAAGTAAGAAAAGAATCTGTTTTCTCAGCAATTATTGGTGCATTAGCAAAGATGAATCACATTGAAGTATTCTTAGACCCACGTGCAAAATACGGAGTAACAGATGGAAGAACCAAAGGAAAATTCAATCTATCTGGAGAAAGACAATATGTAGCAGCAAGAAATAAGGAAAGACAACGCAAAAAGAGAGAACAAACAAAAATCAATCGCGCATATTTCGAATCTCTATTAAAAGCATGAATAAACAATCAGACGCAGCTATAATACTAAAAGCAACACTTAGAATACGAGATGAATACAAAGAAAAACACGACAGGTCTAAAATCGAAGAAGAAAAGCTTTTATTAAAAGGATCAATAATGTTTGCAGATGGATTACTAATAGAATCATTAGAAATAAGTGAGCAAACATACAAGAGAATGACAACTGCACGATTAATGACAGAGATTAAGTTAAAATTTGGCGCGTAAGCCCTCCGGCTCTTAGCTCAATCAGGTCAGAGCAAAATTTGACATATTTAAATGTGGATAATGTTCTTCATAATGACAGTTATGACATAGTAAACTACATTTACTAATTTCATTCTCAAAATCTTCCTTTTTCATATTAGATATAGAACGAACATCCAATGAACGCTCTTTTATACTTGGATCAACATGATGAAAAACTAAAGCTCCTAAATTCTTTTTGTAACCACAAACTATACAAGCACCTCCTTTGTTCTTAACAGCTTCAAGTTTTAATACAATTCCTTTATGATTCTTAGCCTTTAAAGAAGAGTTATTCATACATTTCTTACAAAATGAACTTTTCATTTTCTCAGTTCCTCCACTTTTAGGATAAAAACTATTTACATCTTTCCAAGATCTACATTTAGAACATTTTTTTTCATGAACTCCATCATTAATTCTGTTGGTCTTATGATGCATTCCAAGATGATCTATACAATTCTTTTGTTTTTGTGATCTAGTAATAAAATCAATACTACAAATATAACATTTTTTATTATAAATTCGGGTGGTCATAAAGCTCCTTCGCAGATTAAAACGGCCTTTCGCATAATTGGTTAATGCACCAAACTCATAATTTGGATGATCTCGGTTCAAATCCGAGAGGGCCGATAATCAATTATAGCATAAAAGGTTAGTTCAAAACAGAACTAACCAAAAATTTCTAGGTTGGGGGTTCAAGTCCCTCAGAGCCGAACGAATGATCCACCTAGCGACTAAACTGCCAAAGACTGAAATGGTAGTAGCATGTTCTGGTGGACCAGACTCTCTATTCTTAGCCCAATATCTATTGAATGGCAATAAAAAAATAAAGATTGCATTTTTCCATCACAATACAGAAGCAAGTACATTAGGCGAAAAAGCAATTGAAGAATCTAATTTAACAATTACATATAAGAAAAAACTCACAGCAAGAAAACCAAAAGAATTAAGTTGGGAAGCATTTTGGAGCAAAGAAAGGAATCAATTCTTTAGAGAAGTAATACAACATACAAAATGTAATCTATTAACAGCACATACACTAAATGATGCAGTAGAATGGTATCTAATGACTACGTTTAAGAATGCAAGTCATATAAACAAGATTATGAGAACAAATAATAATGGAATCTTAAGACCATTACTATACACAAGAAAAGAAGAAATTCTTAGAACATTAACCACAGATAAATATAAACATATTAAACCATATCATGATCCAGAGAATACATCTGAAAGATACGATAGAGGATTCATTCGCTCGCAAATTCTACCTGTGTTAATCAGTAGATACCCAGGTATCTACAGTACAGTGCTAAAAGCTTTGAAAGCTAAAAGCACACAGCATGGAGACTGCGCCTAAAAAAAAGCGCGGCAAATGGAAACCCCCGCCAACACAAGACTAAGCAAGTGGATCAAGAAATCTAAAGAAACAGTAAACAAAGTAAAAGACAAGGCTATAAGCATGGTAACAAAAGACAACAAAGCTGCACAAGATGCTGAAACAGAAGAAATAATAAAACACGAACCAAAAGCAATACAAGATCTAGCAAGAGAAATATTCATACACAATGCAACAGACTTAAGTCCTGAAGAATGTAGACAAAAAGCACAAGAGTTCCTGGAAAAGCAATAGAACATACGAGTTCGTAGCTCAGTAGGTAGAGCAGCAACTAGGAATGATCAAATAACCAATGACAATTCGGACATAAAGATAACAAATTATCAGGACTATTAACTTCACTTAATTTAGAAGATTCATCAAAAGATGACACTGGTTTAATATGACAAGCTTCAAAAAATTTATCCCAACCACAATGCTCGCATTTTACTCTGCCTAAAGAAATTAACAGCCGCCTAGCCAAAGAACGAATGACATTCCACCTTGCAGATTTATAAACTGAATTAACAGCAAGTTCGCTAATAGACACATCATCTTTGTAATATTTTACATTTGGATACTGACATTTCTTAGAACAATATGTTCTAGTAGATAGAATTAACGAATTACATGTTTTACATGATTTACTACGTTTTTTTCTAGGACTAGAAAAATTAGAACATGCACGAGAACAATACTTGGTTCTTCGATCTTTAGAAATAAACTCTTTTTGACAATATAAACAAGTCTGCATAAAACCTCCAATGGCCCGAAGCTTTAGTGGTGAAGCACCACTCTTTTAAAGTGGTGAACTGGGTTCGAGTCCCAGCGGGCCAATCTAAATATAACAGACAAACGTAAACGAAGCTATAGGGATAAAAAGCTGTAGGTCGAGGGTCCGATTCCTGGTGAGCCCATTTACTCCAGGTGCTCCATGGCAAGAGGATACAAGAATACCAAAGGACGTGGATATCTGTGTACAAACACAGATGCCACTTACTCCTGGTATGTTCAAAAAGTAGGAAATTCGATATTCTCAGAACTGAAACTAAGAGACTGCTACAGATCAATATCCCTTGGATTCGACAGTATTCCACAGGGTAAAAAAGCCACAAAGAAAAATCTGCGAAAAGAAGTACAAGCCAGTATCAATAAGATCAAGGTTATCGAGAGAGCTGGCAAAAATGAAAAGAGAAATCTTGAAGGCAGAGAAGAGCATCGCAACAAAATTGAAAAAAGAGCACAAGTAACATGATGACAATTAAACAAATAATCTACAGAGACTTCAGAGAACACGGAATTAAAGAAGAATTTATCAATCTTGCAATAGAAAAGTTAGAAAAATGGTTAATAAAAATAGAAGGAAATGATATTAGAATAGACAGTAAACTAGAATTCCTACATCAACGTGTATTGAATTTAATCTACAGAAAATCAGATGAATTCATAATTGAAGTTTTAAGTTATCAAAACACTTCTCATCCTTTTATTCCTATGTTCCAGAATAGAAAATATGTATAAAAAATCAGAGCGCGGACTGACAATCTTGGAAGTTCTGCTGTTTTTTGTCTTCATTTTCGTTCTCGTCGTTGTCTTTTTTCTTCTACTGAAACTACTAATATGAAACCAGAAATAAAACTCGTAGAAACATGCTGGGCATGTCCTGAACAATATGACGCATTCTACAATGGAGAACAAGTTGGATATTTAAGATTGCGCCATGGTCAATTTACTGTAGAATGTCCAGACGTAGAAGACCAATTAGTATATTCAGCAGAAACAACTGGAGATGGACGATTCGAATATGAAGAACGAAACTTTCATCTAGATAATGCGAAAAAAGCAATACTAAAATGGATATCTGAAAATAGACCAGAGCTGCTCGCATAGCTCAATTAGTAGAGCAATTCCCTTGTAAGGAAAAGGTTGTGGGTGCAATTCCCTCTGTGAGCTTAGTAACGCGAGGTAGGTAAATTGTTATACTGCCAGTAGGCCACTGGTGTTGTGGGTTCAAATCCCACCCTCGCAAATGCTGTGTCGCCAATGTGTTAGTGACATGCCCCGTGTCATGTCCCTAAACGACGGCCCAGCGAGCACACGAATTCGCAGTAGGACTGCGATAGACTGAGGTCAACGGCACCTTAGCGAATAGGCAGGGCTGGAAACAGCTACTCAGCGCCGAACTGAGAGTGTCTGACCACTACAGTATGTCAGAGCTTAGTCATAGTCTCACTAAGTCTAATAGACACAGGAAGTGGACTAGCCTGTAGGATTGTAGAATCCTCAAAAATCTACCGTTAGCACACCGTGGAGCCGAAAGGCGTGGAAGCAGGAGCTACAACCGTGTACGTCAAGCACGATTACTTGATCCTTTGGGTGAGTTGGCTAACCAACTGTCTGCAAAACAGTGTACCCAGGTTCAAATCCTGGAAGGGTCTACATGAGTTGCATCGGATTTCTCTTCCTACTGATAGCACTTTGCAGATTTGCATTCGGTACAGCATCAATAGAAGAAACGCTGATAATAGCAATCGGGTCAATACTAATGCTAATAGGAACAGGAATAGACAGATACAGTAGAATAGAAAAATAAAAACTCAGGCTAGTAGCTCAGTTGGTTAGAGCGCATCCTGATAAGGATGAGGTCTCACGTTCGAATCGTGATTAGCCTAAACAGAATACATTGGGACGTTGCCTAGCCCGGCCGAAGGCAGAAGACTGTTAATCTTCCGGCGAAAGCCCATCCCAGGTTCAAATCCTGGCGTCTCAGTTGTCTCTAACAAGGAGTGTCGATGACCCCGAGCGAACGCGCAGCAACAATCAGCTTAATGCTGAACGTTGGCGGAACAGAAGAACAGAAGTTTGAAATGTTCAAGAAGGAATTTATAAGAAACATGACAACACTGATGGGAAAGAAAGAAGGAACAGAAGTCGCAAACGAAGTTCTGGCAACAATCACTCAAGAAGAATATATCGGCACAATTCGCAGCTCCTTCGAAACAGCAAGCGATACGTACCTCTCAAGAAAATGAAACACTACAGCGCATGTCTACTGACTGCATTGATGTTTGCATTTGCAACATTAGGAGTGCAGATATTCTTTCACGGAAGTTCAATAGGTGGCATAACTTTTCAGGTACTGGCAATAACATTCCTGACCGCAGGAATAACTGAAAAGGAAAAAACCAAATGAAAATCTGGCTCGACGACCTTAGACCAATGCCTGAAGGATTTCATCTCTGAGTAAAGACACCAGAAGAATGTATCCAGGCAATACAAGAAACAAGAAAGATAGACATGATCTCCTTTGATCACGATCTTGGAGGAGATCTGACCGCTATTCCAGTTGCAGAATATCTGGAAGCAGGAGCCTACCACAAAACTCTTCCTAGGAAGATCCACTCCATGAATCCAATAGGGAGAAAAAACCTGGAAAGGATCTTGAAAAGAGCTGACAGGTTCTGGAACGAATAACATGGCTCCATGGTGTAATTGGCAGCCACGCAGGACTTAGAACAAATTGAGCACGTAGATAGGAAACTTCTACGCGAATGTCCTCAAATTCGGCGAAGGGCCTGTCGCAAGACGACCTAATACCGAGCTAAGTTTTGGAACGAACACCCCAATTCTTCCCACGATGAGTTGGCGTGAGATAATGACAATTTGGGCAAAGAACTCTCAGGTTCTCAAGCCTATTGTCATTATTAATGCCATTTATGTGGTCAAGTTCAAGTGGAATAGGATCACCTAACCACTCAGAAAGACCACAGCTCTCACAAGCATGAGATTTAAGACCCTCTTTGAGAAGTCTTAATCTAAGCTTATGAGACGTAATAGAAGATTTGTTTTCAAGATAGTCAGCAACAGGTCTCTTCGGGCCAATAATACGGTCCTTAGACCATAGCTGGCCAGTAAAATGAGAACAATCAACAGAAAGAGATTTACAACGCCTATAAAAAGCGTCGTAGTTTCCTCCTGTTGGATTCAGACCAAGTTTCTCAAGAGCTTGGCGAACAGAAAAAGAAGCTCGAACAGCTTCAATAAACTGTTCATCTGAATATTTTCTAATACGTGGCATAAATAACTCCAAAAAAAGTGTAGAGACTAGACGGGGACTACCTAAATGGTATAACACAATTATACCACATGGTAAAGGCATAGTCCAGACCACAAATGAGTATTCCATTACTCAGTAGCGAAAGCTATAGTGGTAAGAAAATCCTGTCCCTTCGGGGGTGTGGGTTCAAGTCCCACTGGAGCTAAACTGTAGGAACGCCTGGCCCCTAAAAAGGCCGAGACTTCCCAAACCGCTAGGTAGTACCCTGTGAGACTCAGGGTCAGTAGAAGAAGGATACGGGCTGCGAAACTAAATACGTAGAAATACGTACAGCCGAACAGTAAACACTTCTACTGCTACGCTTAAAGTTCTGGATCTTGCCGCGATCTAGAGGCGGTGAGACGAAGTTCTGCTGTCACCAATATAAGACGAGGGGCAGCGGGACGAATCATGCATTTATGCCTTAGCTAGGCGTGAGTGTGTGCCAGCGGTAATAAGAGTCTTAGGTGGGTTTTTCTCGCGGGTTTCCCTATCATAACTGTTGTTCAGAGATGCGGCGCCATCCTGAAAGCTATCTGAACGGCAGTAATAAACTCGCGAACTACTTCCTTCTGAGGAACCGCAGATGAGCGAAGGCACAAAAATCTGTGTAATAGTAGTATCTGGACTTGTACTAATAGCAGCAATAGGATTTACCGGACTTATTGGAATAAACTGGATAAATAGAGATTACAAAAAAGAATTAGTAAAAGTAGAACTAAAAAAAATAGAATTAGAAATAGAAAGAACAAAACTAGAATCCAGAAAACTACTCGTAGAATAAACCCAGCTTAGTTCAATGGTAGAACGTGAAGTTGTGGACTTCAAAAGATTGCATAAATAATATTGTAATCCACAATCTCATGTGTTATAATGAACACATGAGACACTGTAATAAATGCAATACACAAAAAGAAGATACAGATTTTAATATACGTAGATATAAATCTGGAAATACTGGATTTCAATTCTGGTGCAAACAATGCAATAATCTTTATCATAAAGAAAGATATGCGATTAATGAAGATAGAAGAACAAAAGTTGCAAAATCCGGTAAAAAAAATAGAGATTTAGTAAGAGATTATATCCGGGAATATTTAAAAACACATCCATGCATAGACTGCGGACAAGCAGACATAAGATGCCTACACTTTGATCATGTAAGAGAAACTAAAAGTTTTAATATAGCTAATGCATTCTCATTAAAAAAAGTGGAAGAAGAAATAAAAAAATGCGAAGTTAGATGTGCCAACTGTCATATGAAGAAAACATCCGATGATTTCGGATGGCACAGATCTCTAAAAACGTAACCTTCGTCTAGTGGCAAGACGTTAAATTGTGGATTTAAAAACAGAGGTTCAATTCCTCTAGGTTGCATACGTTGGTTCGATTCCAACAGTTTGGGATACCAGGAGGCAAATCCAAATGGATTTCCATCTTCTACTGACAAACCTACTGGCATTCATCATGAGTACCGCAACAGCGGTACACAATGGGATGTCAGCGGAAGAGGCGCAAAGCCTCATCCAACAAGCTGTCAATGGCTTCTTCAGCCTGGACGGCTGGCTCCAAGCGTCAATCGCTGGCGGAGTGCTTGCTTGGCCCTTCTACAATGGGGTCAAGAAAGCAGTAACAGCTACTAGATACAGTGCTCACTACGTATTCATTCCATTTCTCTACAGCATCGAAACAGTCATAGCCTACATCAGATACGGATTGGAATACATCATCCCAACAAATAAGAAAAAAGCAGTACACAAAATAGGAGTAGAAATAGACAAGGTCAAATGGAAATGGTTTGAACGAGATGTAGAAGACGCTAGGAAACAATGGAAATTTATTAAATACAAATGAGATCAGCAATCCTTGGGATTGTTGCATACGGCGCCTGGGACTCAATACCTGAAGAATACAGAGGGTATGCAGTCCTAGGCGTTTGCTTAATCCTCATTGGCTATATCAATCAAGTTACTAATGCAGTTAAGACTGTCTGGAAAGTAGGCAGATTCACATCCAAAGTAGCTAGAACAATAGTAACAACTCCTATAAGATTCATACATTACATATGCACAGCTAACAATGAAATCAAACATCTAAGACAATCATTAATAAGAAGTAATAATGACAATGATACCTTAAATGCAAATATAGAAACAGAAAGAGAAACAACTGATAAAATTTTTGAAAAACATCATATAAACAACACTACACTAACTCTTATAAAAGAAGAGCTAGGAATATTTAACAACGACAAGCTACTACAAGAAATTAAAAAAAGGAGAAAAGATGCTTTAGAATTCCGTCAAGATCTTTTAACAATATTAAACTTAAACAAAGCAGACAGAAGTGATAAAGACATATTAGATACAATAAAAGGAACATTAGAAGAATTTAGAATAGTAAAAAATACACTATCTCTCGTTAAAGAAGCATTAGGATGCAAGCCAGGTGATGATGTATTTGCTATAGCAAAAATGACAAAAAACGTTGCAGATGCTAATAATATATTCGGCAGTATAGATTTAAAAAACGAAAAATTCAAGATAATAAAAGAAGACACTAGCCACACATTAGAAGAAGAAATGGTAGACACTACAATTGTATTAGACTTGTCAAAAGAAACGCTTAAAAATATCGGCAAAGAAACAATAATAGAAAAAACAAAAAAATTAATACATAAAGCATATGATCAAAAAACAAAACTCAATATAATTATTAGTGGAACTACACAAAATAACAACGCAAGATTCTATTTTACCAAAGAAGAACAAGTAACAGACTCAGTAAAACATAAACTACTAACTTATATTACAGAAATATGCGAATACCAAAGCTTACAAATATGCAACGCTGACAAATCAAAGATAGTAAACGGAATAAAAAGAGCCGTATGGCTTAAAGTAAAGCACATTACACTAATAAACAAGATACAAGATAGTGAAGTAAATAATTTTCTAGCATACATGCAGAGTCAAAAAACACAACCAATATTCGCATACGCATAATGTGGACAGCTAATCTAATCTTAGCCTTGGCTCCAATGTTAATAAGCGAAGCAAAACTCGATGTAAAACAACAAGATAAGTTCTACGATGCAATCTGGGCAGTAGAATCCAACAGACAAGAAAACCCGCCAGACGGTGATGGTGGGAAGGCCATTGGCCCGTACCAAATACACGAAGTCTATTTCAAAGATGCCAAAGAATTCATGCCAGAAGAAATAGATTTCGAATACCAAGACTGTAGGACAAAAGACTGCGCAGAAGCAGTCATTCGGGTGTACATGTTACGGTACGCCCGCAAGGCATGGTACAACCATGACTTCGAAACCCTGGCGCGTATCCACAACGGCGGGCCTAAAGGGCACAAGAAAAAAAGTACCCTCAAGTACTGGGAAAAGGTACAGAAGGTACTAAAGGAACAGGAATCAGGTGAGAAGAAAGAAGCACTCTGATCTGGACTCCGAACTTCCTCACTTCGATGAAAATGGCCAATTAACAATCGCATACGAATTCAACGGACTTAAAAGAGGTAGAAAGATCTCTTTCCAAGCAGAACTACGTGACTCGTTCAGAGTGAAGCATAGAGGTAGAATAGTATATATTCCGAAGCTTCATTTCGCTACCAATGGTGATGGACCAATTACCAACGAAAGAAAAGCTCTAAGAAGATCTGCTTTCCAAGAAGATTACTTTCAAGAAGATCAATAGAAGATGCTGCGTTTTATAGTAATAATGATTGCACTATGTCTAATGATAAAAGGAGAATTCCTACTGGGACTTCTTGTTCTACTGCTATTTATGATTTTCAGGCAAAAAATCACAAGAACCCAATATAAGAATATGTACTAATGAATAAAGAATTACTAAGCATAATAACAAAAACATGCATAAACATCTTCATAGTAACACAAATCACATTAATAATAATATTCCCAATAGAAGAAGCGGCGCAATATCTTAAATACACATGCATATTCCTTGGAACAGCAGGATGTCTTTGCGGCATAATAGTAAACGACTGGGCAATAAGAATAATAGGAATAGTAATATTATTCCTATCCTTCAAAGAAATATTCGGAGAAGGATATAATATAATAGCAAGCATACTAATAGGATTAATTTTCGGGACAATAGACTATTTAGTACAAGAGAATGAACAGGAATAAGCTAGAAAAAATAAGTTCAATACTAACATTAGTATCATTAATACCACTTCTAATAGGATTATATACAGACAATACTTTATTAGCAGCAATTGCAGTACTTAGTTACTACAATTGGTCAATGATATATGACTTAAAAATCTCAATGCTAATAAGTACTCTCAACATATTCTGTATGTCCCTGTCTCTAATGATGTTAGGATATTCAATAGAAGGGGCGATTCTAGGATATCTGTACCTTCTTATAATGTTAGTAGTAGGAGCGATAAATGAAAGACAAAAGACTTGAAGAAATATACTTAATAAACAGAACATGCCTATTAATTTTGGGCGCATGTTTATTTATGTTTGCAATGACAGGTTCAGCAATGTTCCCAATTCCAGGACTAGGAGTGTCAATCTTTGCAATGATAACTACCATACTAGTGTCTAGCTAGACAACCTCCCTCTCCGGGAGGTTTCAACTTTTGTTGCAATTTGACCCACTGTCGTGTACACAGCAGGGTGGAAACCCTGGGTCTTTTTTATTTTTTTAAATACAATTTGACCCACGGACCACAATATGTTGTATGTTAGCTAATTGAAAAGAGTGGCCGCCGTGAAAAATAGACAAAAACTAGACCCTAGTAAAATCAAGGGCTGCAGAGAAATTGGTCTCACTTTTCGCCAGACAGACATCAGAAATTTTGGTGCAAATTTTTGATATCGCTAACCACTATATATTGTGGTTATCTGTAACAAAAAAGGGGCTTTGATGCCCCTTCTTACCTTTACAAGATAATAACTCCAGCATGTACACACGCATAAAACCCTACAATTTCTCTAGTAAAAAGCCCTTGCTTATACTAGGTTAAGTATTAATAGGTTAACTAGGTTAAGT
>JACCDT011718588.1_pt1 | contig 19634 bp, 14 predicted proteins | sample 7446291 | NCBI WGS metagenome assembly JACCDT01 (sample SAMN15323446, study PRJNA562643) | freshwater metagenome | isolation source: river surface water | place: USA:Blue River Watershed | collected 2017-08-17 | reverse complement strand
ACAAATTGCGTTGATTGAGTCACGACTAAAGCAATTGTATTATTAGGAGTTTAATACAAGGTTTGCTTTGCTAAAAAAATATAATACAAATTTTTAGTCTTTTAAAGAAGATGAGGTGTGGCCTCGTCCTCTTTTTTGTTTTTACTACCACTGATTGAGTTATTCCGTAGAAAAAACGAGATTTTAATTTCAAAAATTTTGCAGCGAGGTACAAGATAATATGCCAAAAACCAGAAATAAACCTTTAGAGAAGAAATACTTCTCTAAATTTAAGGAGCCATTGGTTCCTATGCCAGACCTTTTGGAGACTCAAATCGAGTCATACAAATGGTTGATGAAAGATGGAGTGAAGGAGACTTTGAAAGAGTTTTCTCCAATCAAAGATTATTCTGAAAAGAAATTTGAACTTTCTTTTGAGTCTTTTACGTTGGGAGAACCAAAACACAGTCCTTTGTATGTAAAAGAAAATAAACTTTCATACGAAGCTTCTTTAAAAGTACGAGTAAAACTTTTGAATAGATTAAACGGATCAGTGAAAGAACAAGAAGTGTTTTTCTCTGATTTCCCTTTGATGACAAAACAAGGAACTTTTATTATCAACGGTGTTGAACGAGTTATCGTTCCTCAACTTACTCGAAGTTCTGGAGTATTTTTCACAGAGCTCGATGTAAAAGGCCGAAAGAAATTTGGTGCGAAAATAATTCCAAACAGAGGAGTTTGGATTGAATTCGAAACAGATAAAGATAATATTATCTTCGCTCGAATCGATAAGAAACGAAAATTCCCAGTTACAACACTTATGAAAGTGCTTGGACTTGATACTGATGACAAAATCCGAAAAGCTTTCAAGGGAAATGAAGTTCACGAAAAATTCATTAACCAGATTTTAGATAAAGATAGTGCCAAATCTCCTGAAGAAGCATATGTAGATATCTACAAGCGTCTTCGAGATGGTGATATGGCGACAGCTGATAATGCGAAAGAATTTATCGACGCTATTTTCACAGCAGAGCGGTATGACTTTTCTGCGGTTGGACGACATCGATTTAACAGTCGATTTGAAAAGTCTATGGAAAAGGCTGAACTTGGAAGACTTACACTGAGTGCTGATGATATCGTAACTATCACAAAAAATGTTTTTGATCTAAATACAACTCCTGGATCAAAGGCAGACGATATCGACCACTTAGGACGAAGAAGAGTTCGTTATGTTGGTGAACTCCTCCAACAAAAATTCCGAGTAGGTATGACTCAAATTAAAAGAAACATTCAAGATCGAATGTCTACTATTGATGGTGACACGGCCACACCGGTAACTATCATCAACCAACGCCCACTCCAAGCTCGTATTAAAGAATTCTTCACTACGAACCAGCTTTCGCAGTTCATGGATCAAGAAAACGTGCTTTCAGAACTCGAACACCTTCGAACGCTTTCAGCGCTCGGTCCTGGTGGTCTTACACGAGAACGAGCGGGTCTTGAAGTTCGTGACGTGCACACGTCTCACTATGGACGTGTGTGTCCAATCCACACTCCAGAAGGTCCGAACATCGGTTTGGTTCTTCACCTTTCTACATATGCAAAGATAAACGAATTTGGTGTTATCGAAACTCCTTATGTAAAAGTAAAAAATGGAAAAATAACAGGCGAAATCGTCTATATGAACGCGCTTGATGAAGAAAAGTATAACATCGCTCACGCTGGTGTTGCTCGAGATGACAAGGGTGGATTTATCGGAGATATGGTAGAAGCTCGTGCAAAAACAGTACCAAGTCTTGTTCCTAAAAACGAAATTGATTTCGTAGATGTGGCGACAAACCAAGCATTCTCAATTGGTACATCAATGATTCCTTTCCTAGAACATAACGATGCAAACCGAGCACTGATGGGTTCAAACATGCAAAAGCAAGCGGTCCCTTGTATCGTGCCTCATGCTGCGTACGTGGCAACAGGTATGGAAGATTTGATCGCTCGTGACTCAGGAAAACTTGTACTTGCTGAAGAAGCGGGAACTGTTTCTTATGTTGACTCAAAGAAAGTTACTGTTAAAAACAATTCTGGAAAAGAAAAGACATACGAACTTATCCAACAAATCAGAACAAACAAATTCTCTTTAATGAGACAACGACCAAATGTTTCTGTTGGAGATAAAGTTAAGAAAGATGAAGTTTTGGCCGATGCACCTTCAACTGTTCATGGACAAGTTGCTCTTGGACAAAATGTTCGTGTTGCGTTCATGTCATGGAACGGACGAAACTACGAAGACGCGATTATCCTTTCGGAGCGTCTTGTAAAAAATAGTATTTTCTCAAGTATTTACGTTGAAGAATTTGTTTGTGTTGTTCGCGATACAAAACTCGGTCCTGAACTTACAACTCGAGATATCCCGAACGTCGGTGAAGCAAAACTTCAAAACCTCGACGAAGAAGGAATCATTCGTGTTGGAGCTGAAGTTCGAGAGAACGATATTTTGGTTGGTAAAATCACACCAAAAGGTGAAACTGAGCTAACTCCAGAAGAAAGATTACTACGATCAATCTTCGCTGAAAAAGCACGTGACGTAAAAGACACATCAATGCGTGTTGGTCATGGAAACCAAGGACGAGTTATTTCTGTAAAAGTTTTCTCACGAGACAAAGGTCACCAACTTGAATCAGGAATTATTAAAAAAGTTATCGTGGAAGTTGCGCAACTCCGAAATATTTCTGTTGGAGACAAACTTGCGGGGCGACACGGAAACAAAGGTGTTATCTCAACGATCTTACCTGAAGAAGAAATGCCATATACAAAAGATGGAGAGCCTGTGGATGTTATCTTGACCCCACTCGGTGTTCCGTCTCGTATGAACCTCGGACAAATTCTTGAGCTTCACTTGGGACTTGCTGCAAACACTCTAAACTATCAAGCGATCGTTCCACTATTCGGTGGAGCTACAACAGACGAAATCAAAGGTGAGCTTAAAAAAGCTGGACTTCCAGAAGATGGACAAATTCAACTTTACGATGGACAAACTGGAGAAGCGTTTGAACAAAAGACAGCGATGGGTTACATGTACATGATCAAACTTCACCACATGGTTGAAGACAAGGTTCACGCTCGTGCTATTGGTCCATACTCTCTTATCACTCAGCAACCACTCGGAGGTAAGGCTCAGTCTGGAGGACAAAGATTCGGAGAAATGGAAGTGTGGGCACTGGAAGGATACGGCGCTGCTCACGTACTTCGAGAAATGTTAACTATTAAATCTGATGATATTTTAGGTCGGTCATCTGCATTTGATTCAATTATCAAGGGAGAAAAGATTCAAGAGCCAAATATTCCAGCTTCATTTAAAGTGATGCTTAACTATTTACGAGGTCTTGCTCTCGATATTGATCTTGGTGGTCAAAGAGATAATTAATCGCTAATAAATAATTTATAATTATATGAAAGTTTTAGATGAAAAAGATTTCGATAAAATAGTGATCAAACTTGCTTCTCCAGAGAGAATCAAGGATTGGTCATATGGAGAAATCACAAAACCAGAAACAATCAACTACCGAACAGGTAGATCAGAGCGAGGAGGTCTTTTTGACGAAAAGATTTTTGGTCCAGAAAAAGATTACGAATGTTATTGTAAAAAATACCGAGGAGTAAAATACAAAGGTATTGTTTGTGAAAAATGTGGAGTTGAGCTCACAAAGTCTATCGTTCGAAGAGATCGAATGGGGCATATTGAACTAGCATCTCCTGTTGCTCACATCTGGTTCCTACGAGGTGTTCCATCTCGAATGAGTATTTTACTAAACATCACATTAACTGACCTTGAAAAGGTAGTGTACTTTGCTGGATATATGATTCACAAAGTGAATGAAGATGAAAAGGTGAGAATCCTAAAAGATCTTGAATCTGAATACAAACAAAAAATAAAATCATCAAGTGATGATGCAACAAAAGAAAAGCTTAAAGAACTTTTCTCAAATACAAAGAAAGATTTGTCTGATATTCATCCAGGACGTGTGCTTAGTGAGATAGAGTATCACCAATATTCTCTTCGGTACTCATCTGCTTTTGAAGCAAGTATCGGAGCTGAAGCTATTTATAATATCTTCACAAACCTCGACCTTGAAAAGTTGAAGGCTGAAACTGAAAAGATGATTGAAAAGGCGAGTACGCTTGATAAGGTTAAACTAAAAAAGAGACTCGGACTTATCAGATCGATGATTCACTCAGGTGTTCGTCCAGAATGGATGTTCTTGAAATCTCTTCCAGTGGTACCACCAGGACTTCGTCCAATGGTTGCTCTTGAAGGTGGACGACATGCAACATCAGACGTGAACGATCTATACCGAAGAGTAATTAATAGAAATAACCGTCTTCGAAAGTTGATTGAAATCAACGCGCCAGACGTGATTTTGCGAAACGAAAAAAGAATCTTGCAAGAAGCAGTTGATGCGCTTCTAGATAACTCTATCGCAAAGTCAGATGCCGCGATGAACCAATCTCAACGACGAGCACTTAAGTCACTTTCTGATAACCTAAAATCTAAACAAGGATTGTTCCGACAAAACTTGCTTGGAAAACGAGTGGACTACTCAGGACGATCTGTTATCGTTGTCGGTCCTCAGCTTAAACTTAACCAATGTGGTCTTCCAAAGAAAATGGCTCTTGAGCTTTTCCGACCTTTCGTTATTTCTAAAATTCTAGAAAGGGAATTAGCTTTCAACATCAGAGGTGCAAACAAACTTATCGAAGAAGGAGTGGCGGAAGTGTGGGCGATTCTTGAAGAAGTTATTCAAGGAAAGTACGTGCTCTTAAATCGAGCGCCAACATTGCACCGACTTGGTATCCAAGCATTTAATCCGATTCTTATCGAAGGTAAAGCTATCCAGGTTCACCCTCTTGTTTGTACAGCGTTTAACGCCGACTTCGACGGAGATCAGATGGCTGTTTATGTACCACTCGGCGAAGCTTCTCAATTAGAAGCAAAAGAATTAATGGCTTCAAACAAAAACCTTCTAAAACCTCAAGATGGAAATCCAATCGTAAACCCAAAACAAGACATGGTTCTTGGATGTTACTGGATGACGAAAGAAGTAAAAGGAGATAAAGGAGAAGGAAGATATTTTGCAAGTCCAAACGAAGCGATGACTGCATATGACTATGGACAAGTATCTTTCCGGTCAAAAATAAAAGTTCTTCCGACTGATTCAGCACGTTATGGAAAGTTTGAAGGAAAAATATTTGAAACGACTGTTGGACGACTTATGTTTAACTCCTCACTTCCAAAAGATTTTCCTTATGTGAACGATCCAATGACACAAAAAAGATTGTCAGCGCTTGTTGATGAAGTTATCTACAAATATGGAGTTGATGAAACTCCACCAGTTCTTGACAAGATTAAAGAGTTTGGTTTCAAATATTCAACAAAGTCAGGTATTACTTGGGGTATGGACAACGTTGTGGTTCCAAAAGAAAAAGCTGGAATAGTAGCAGCCGCGAGAGCCGAAGAGTCACAAGTTATCGAACAATACCGAGAAGGTCTTCTTTCTGAAGATGAAAAGTACCTAAAAGTTATCTCAATCTGGGAAGCTGCTAAATTAAAAATCCAAGAAGCTATTCCAGCATCTATGAATCCAAATGGTCCAGCTGCCGATATGATTAACTCACAAGCAAGAGGATCTATGGGACAACTTGTACAGATGGCGGGTATGAAAGGTTTGATGACAAACACTGTTGGCCGAATCATCGACTTCCCAATCGTTCCATCATACAAAGAAGGTCTTTCTCCACTAGAGTACTTCATTACAACTCACGGATCTCGAAAGGGTCTAGCCGACACAGCTCTTAAAACTGCGTCAGCCGGTTATCTAACACGAAGACTAGTGGATGTGTCACAAGACGTGATGGTGACTGAAGTTGATTGTGGAACAAAATCTGGAAAAGTAATGAAAGAAGAAAATATTTCTGGACTTATTATTCCACTTTCAAAAAACATCATGGGTAGAACTCTCGGTGAAGATTTGAAAGATACAGAAGGAAAAACACTTTTCAAGAAAAATCATATTGTTACAAAAGAAGAATCTAAGATGATTGAAAGTCTTGGTGTGAAAGAAGTGTTTATCAAAACACCTCTTACTTGCGAGACGATTCATGGTGTTTGCCAATCATGTTACGGACTCGATCTTGGTAGAAACAAACAAATCAAACTTGGAGAAGCTGTGGGTATAATCGCAGCGCAAGCTATCGGTGAACCAGGAACTCAGCTTACACTTCGAACATTTCACGCCGGAGGAGTGGCGGGAGGATCTGATATTACCCAAGGTCTTCCAAGAGTTGAAGAAGTCTTCGAAAGAAGAAATCCTAAAAACCCGGCCGTGGTTAACATGGTTGACGGACAAGTTCTTGAAATCAAGGGTGAAGGAAAAGAAAGAATCATCACTGTTCTGTCTGATTCAAAAGGTGATGGTAAATCAAATACAATGGAATATTTAGTTCCACTCAAACGAACACCAATAGTGAAAAAAGGTGAAATCGTGACAAAGGGTCAACTTCTAACTGACGGTTCTGCAAAAATAACTGAAGTCTTCAAATTTGGAGGAAAGGACATGGCAGAAAACTACATTATTGATGAAATCAATAAAGTGTATGAACTACAAGGTGCTCCGATTTCTCGAAAACACTTGGAGATTATCGTTCGACAAATGTTCTCTCGAAGAAAGATTACCGACGGAGGAGATACAACACTTTCACCAAACGATGTTGTTGAAAACATCGAACTTCTAGAAGAAAATGCACGAACAGAAGAAGAGGGTGGAAAGGGTGCAAAAGCAGAGCTTGTAGTAGAAGGTATCTCTCAAGTTTCTCTCACAACAACATCATGGCTCTCTGCTGCTTCATTCCAAAACACAAACCGAGTTTTGATCAATAACGCAATTCGAGGTGGAGTTGATAATCTAAGAGGATTAAAGGAAAATGTTATTATCGGACGACTTATTCCAGCTGGAACAGGTTTCCGAGGAGACTATCAAGAAGAAGTTAAAACAGAAGAGGAAGGGGAAGAATAATAGTTCTTTTGACGCAAAGTTAATTACATTTAGTTTAAAAGATATTCATCTTTATGTTTTCTCCAGTAGATCAAATTAAAGAGCGTTTAAATATCGTTGACGTTGTGTCGATGTATGTACCTCTTACTTCTGCTGGAAAAAACTATAAAGGGAAGTCACCTTTTAAACAAGAACGAACCCCTTCATTTTATGTTTCTCCTGACAAAGGTTTATATCATTGTTTCTCGACGGGTAAAGGTGGCGATATGTTCACCTTTATCCAGGAGATGGAGGGATTAGACTTTAAGGGCGCTTTGAAAGTTTTGGCTGATAAAGCGGGTATATCACTTCAAAATTGGAATCCAAAAGAAAAAGAAGAGAAAGACAAACTCTATGAAATCATGGAAGAAGCCACAAAAATATTTGAAAGTTTTTTGGCAGTCAATGTAGAAGTTTTTGAGTATATTAAAAACCGCGGAATAGAAGAGGCTACGATAAAAGATTTTCGGATCGGATATGCACCAGACGGTTGGCGAAATTTATATGACAAACTAAAAGATAGATTTTCTGATAAAGATCTATCTTTGGTTGGCATGGTAAAGAAAACTGAAAAAGGTGTCTATGATACATTTCGCGATAGAATTATGTTTCCGATAAATGATTCAAGTGGACGAGTAATTGCTTTTTCTGGAAGAATTTTTAAAGATGATGGCAAATCTGGGAAGTATGTTAACAGTCCTGATACTCCACTCTTTAACAAATCCGATGTACTCTTTGCGATAGACAAAGCTAAAAATTATATAAGAAAATATAATTTCACTACGATCGTCGAGGGTCAATTTGATGTGATATCGCTTCATCAAGCAGGGTTTAAAAACACTGTGGCAGTCTCTGGAACGGCTCTAGCTGATGGACTAGTCGGGAAAGATAACCAAGTGAATAACTTAGGTGTAATTAAAAGACTATCAGATAATCTGGTCTTAGCTTTTGATTCAGACACTGCGGGCGTGAGTGCAGCAAAGCGTTCAGCCCGTATCGGGATGTCTCTTGGGATGGATGTCAAAATCGTGGACATAACAGAAGGGAAAGATCCAGCAGATTTTCTGAAGGAGTTTGGAAAAGATGCTTGGTCAAAAATACTTAAAGGTGCAGAACACGTCATATTGTTTTACGTTAAGAAAATAAAACAAACCGCCAAAGATGAAAGAGATGTTGGGCGACGACTTCGAGAAGATGTATTACCGCTTATCGCAGAGCTTCCGAGTGATATTGAAAAATCATTCTTCATAAAAAAAGTTAGTGAAATTACAAACATATCCGAACCGTACATTGTTTCTGATTTAAAGAAAATAAAACAGGGTAGTAAAGTTCCACTTCCTGAAAACCAAACAAAAAAAGAAGAAATTAAAAAACAAATGCCAAGTGATGATGTTTTTGAAAAAGAAATCTGGGGGATTTACATTCATAAAGAAAAATCAGAAGACATAAAAAAGAAAATTATAGATATCACTGGAGAAATTGATTTTAAAAAAATAGAAGAAAGGTACAAAGATAGAGAAAGTGAGTTTATTTTTGGAGAAAACGACTATCTCGCTTCCGAAGAAGAAACATTTAAGCATTTTAAAAATAACTATATTCGTAAAAAAATTGTAAGTATTAAAGAAGAGATTAAACTGGCTGAGAGTATTGGCGACGAGAAAAAAGCAGATGAGTTAACAAAAGAGCTTAATGATTTGGGAAAAGAAAAAGACATAATAAACAACAGTCGGTACACGCTTAACAATTAGTATTATAAGGTTTATATTAGAAACGTATGGCAAAATCAAAAAAGACAGCAAAAAAGGTGGCTAAGAAGAAAGTTGTAAAAAAGAAGCTACCTGCTAAAAAAGTAGCGAAAAAGCCTGTAAAAAAGGTTGTTAAAAAGGTAGAAAAAAAGCCTGTAAAGAAAGTGGTTAAACCAAAGCCAAAACCTGCGGCTAAGCCTGTAGTCAAAGCTCCAAAAGAAGCTCCGGTAAAAGGTGGAAGTAAAAAAGTTCTAACCAAAGCCCAAATACAACAAAAGTTGGCAGATACTCTTGTTGAGAAAGGTCGAAAAAGAGGTTTTATTACCTATGATGAAATTCTTAAGAATTTTCCAAACATTGAAACAGACGTTATTTTCTTAGATGATCTGTATTCTCAATTCCTCGATGCTGGAATTGATGTACTTGAAGGTGGGAATTTGCTCGACTTTGAAGATCCGAAAGATAAAATCGAAAAATATGTAAAAGACAAAAAGAGCCGAGACTCTATTCAAATGTATCTGAAAGAAATTGGCCAGTATTCTCTGATCAAAGCTTCTGAGGAAAAAGAACTTGCGAAAAGAATTGAGGCGGGAGACGAAGAAGCAAAAAATTTACTTGCTCGCGCAAACCTGCGGCTTGTGGTTTCTATTGCGAAAAAATATTCTGGACGAAGTCAGGATCTTACTTTACTAGACCTTATTCAAGAAGGTAACTTAGGACTTTTCAAAGCGGTAGAGAAATTCGACTGGTCAAAAGGATTTAAGTTTTCAACTTACGCTACTTGGTGGATTAGACAATCAATCACTCGTGCGCTTGCTGACCAATCCAGAACGATTCGTATCCCAGTTCACATGGTTGAAACTATTTCAAAATATAAACAAGTGTATCGAAGATTGTTCCAAGACTTGGGGCGAGAGCCGTTAGCTGAAGAAGTTGCAACAGAGATGGGAGTGGAAGTTGAGAAGATTCACATAATCGAAAAAATTAGTCAGACGACTGCGTCTCTTGAAAAGCCGATAAATGAAGATGAAGATAAATCAACGCTAGGAGAATTTATTGCTGACGATAAAATTGCTCGGCCTGACCAAGATTCAGCGCAGAGAATTCTCTCAGATCAAATCAGAGAAGTTTTAAATGAGCTTTCTCCAAAAGAAAAAAAGATTCTAGAAATGAGATATGGTCTTGAAGATGGTATCCAACATACGCTTGAGGAAGTAGGTCATGAGTTTGGTGTTACCCGAGAACGTATCAGACAAATCGAAGCAAAGGTTCATGAAAAGCTAAGAAACAACGAAAAGATTGCAAGACTAAGGAACTACTTTGATTAGTATTTTAAAAACGTGCTAAAATATAGAAAAGATTATTAGTTTAATTTAAAAACTTGTGAAAAAATTAGCTTGGGCGTTGGTTATAATAGGAGCAATTAATTGGGGACTCGTTGGACTTGGGGCGCTATTTTTCGGTGGAGAAATAAACTTAGTGAGTATTTTACTCGGGTATGGAGTAGTCGCAAAAATAGTCTATCTATTAGTAGGAGTATCGGCTGTATTTGTCTTAATGGGGCACTGCGGATGTAAAAATTGTGGAGGAGGTTTTTGTAAGAACTGTACAAACACAAAGTGTGATATGCATAAAGATCAAAATCAAAAAATGTAAACAATCAAAAGCCCGGCGCTTTGCGCCGGGCTTTTGTATTCCACATTGCCTCATATAGGTTTTTGTGTTATAATTGACCAACGTAGCAAAGTATAATAATGCATAAAATTACGACAATATTATTCTATATATTAGGCTTTATCTCCATGTATGTGCAGATATTTTTTCTTATAACTTTTTTTGAAAAAAGAAAGACCATTCAATACCGAAAAGAAAAGATAAAACTTGAGAAATATCCAACAATTACCGTGGCTGTTCCATGCTGGAATGAGCAAAATACTGTTGAAAAAACTTTAAACTCACTTCTAGAACTTGATTACCCAAAAGATAGAATAACTATTATCGCAGTAGATGATGGTAGTACTGATAATACATGGGAAGTTTTAAAGAAGTTTGAAAAATACGAAAACATAAAAATTTTGAAAAAAGAAAATGGTGGTAAACATACCGCTGTAAATTACGCTATCGAAAACTCTACTTCAGAGTTTATTTCATGCCTTGACGCTGACTCTTTTGTTGAACCAGAAACATTAAAAAGAATGATGTCGTATTTCCTGAAAGATGAAAACACAATGGCTGTTGCCCCTTCTATTTTAATTCATAACCCAAAGACGATGACTCAAACACTTCAACAAGTTGAGTATAACTGGGCAGTGTTTATGAAAAAGGTCTTGGGAATGCTTGGCGGTATTTATGTAACACCTGGACCATTTTCTATTTTCCGAAGAAGGGTTTTCACTGATCTTGGTCTTTTCCGAAAAGCTCATAACACAGAAGACATGGAAATCGCTTTTCGTATGCAACAAAATCACTACAAAATTGATCAATGTAACGACGCATATGTTTTTACAACGGGCCCGAAAAATATTGTAGCTTTGTATAAACAACGACTTCGATGGATTTATGGTTTTACGATGAACACATACGATTATCGAAAAATTCTCTTTAAAAAAGAATATGGGTTTTTCTCTCTTATCTCTGTGCCGGCCGGGTTTGTTTCTATGATTGCGGTTCCATATATTCTTGGACTTCTTATGTTCCAGATTATTAAAGGCGTCGTTAAACTCGTGGAGAAATATCAAACTGTCGGGTTTGATTTCGGTTGGCATTTTGCTTGGCCGAACTTTGATACATTTTTCTTGAATACAAATGCCTATGTCTTTACTGGAATTTTACTTTATTTGCTCGTTATGTCTACGATTATCATCGGCCGAAGAATGATTACAGGCAAATACAGATTTGATTTTAGAATTATCTATTTTATGCTTGTCTTTAGTTTTATCGCCCCGTTCTGGGTGGTCAAAGCAATGTATAACGCAGTATTTGCAAAAAAGACCGCTTGGAGGTAGAGTATAACCCTATGAAAAGAGAACAGCCAAATGATTGGAAGAAATACCTTATTGTCTTCCTTATAACCTTATTTATCTTTGCGACGGCTTTTTACCTGTCTAATAACCTAAACAATAAAAAGCTAGAAGAGATTCGTCAAATTGAAGATACGATATCTATCGATATCCTATCTCTAGAAACTCAGTTTGACCTGTTTGAACAGCTTTCTTGTGAAAACATTACTGACTCTATACTTTCAAAAGAGCTAGGTGAACTTGCGTCTCGTATTGAATACGGTGAAAACAACTTCGACAGTTTGAGCGAAGAACTTGTAGGTCTCAAAAAATATTACTCACTCCTTCAAATCAAGGACTTCCTTTTAATGCAAAAAGCTCGAGAGCGATGCGACTTAAATATCGAATCAATAATTTACTTTTATGGAAAAGAAGATTGTGATGATTGTCGAAAGCAAGGTTACATCTTAACAGATGTTCGAGAAGATTATCCTGAACTTCGTGTGTATTCTTTTGACTATTATCTAGATGTATCTGCTATCGAAGCTATCAAATCTATTTACAAGATAGATGAAAATCTACCAGCTCTAATCATAAACGGAAAGACATATAAAGGATTTAAAACAAAAGAAGATATCGAAGCTATTATGCCAGAGCTCGTAAAGATAAGAGAAAAACGAGAAGCAGATGAAAAGGCTAAACTTGAAGCAGAGGCGAAAATTGAATCTGATGTATCAGAACTTAAAACTGAATCTAAAAAAGAAGATGTACCAACACAACAATAAAAATGAAAAAGTAAGTCCTGTGCTCCCAGCAGGGAAGAAAAACTATTTGATTGATATCGATGGGACTGTTTGCGACGATATCCCAAACGAAGAGCCAGAACGGATGGTTACAGCTAAAGAGTACACAGGCGCTAAGGAAAAGATAAATACTTGGTTTGATGAAGGGCACATTATTACATTTTTTACTTCGCGAACAAATAAAGATCATAGAGCTATCACTGAGAAGTGGCTCTTGGATCACGGATTTAAATACCACGCACTTTTGATGGATAAACCACGAGGAGGGAACTATCATTGGATTGATAATCATATTGTAGAAGGAATACTTTATAAAGGTGATTGGGAAGAGATAAAATAAATAAAACCCCGTGAGGGGTTTTATTTATTTGGAGCCGTCTCCGAGATTTGAACTCGGGACCTACCGCTTACAAGGCGGTTGCTCTACCAACTGAGCTAAGACGGCTTATTTAGTTTTTAACTTACAAATTTGTTCTGGTCATACGGTTGTCTCGGACCCTGTCCCGACCACTGGCGGAAACTGGAGATTAAGACGGCGTATTAAGTTGTTAATTTGGTTTGTTGAAACTCTATCTATTTTATTTTTTTCACACTTAAAGTCAAGACTTGATTACTCTGCTTTTGTCTCGTCTTTTGGTCTCATCTGATCTGGGTCGATCTTTTGATTTAATTTCTTTATTTCTCTTTTGTACGCTTTAATCGTAGTTAGAAGAATTGATTGTGTTTTTATCTCTTTGTTTACATTGCTCTCATTTTTGTGTTTAAAGTATTCTTCAATTCTGTTTACAACCTTTTTATATATAACAGAAACATGGTGAGATATTCTTGCCCATATTCTAGAGATCACGATAGCTAGTGAGTGAGCTATGTAGGTTAGGATGATTTTTATTTTCTCCCATAAAGTGTTTATATGTTTTTCCATCGGGTGAGTGATATCGTCGTGTTCAAGACCTAATTCTTGAACACGAGAAATACCACGGTATATCATTACCAAAATTCCTACGAGAGATATTCCAAAAATGATAGCCAGAGTTTGCATATGTTATATCTTTTCAAGTACGAAAGATTCTAGTGAATTATTGTTTTCTTTTAGAAGTTGTTCAATAGTCTTACTTGGGTCTTTGATGAAAGCTTGCTTCATAAGAACTTGATCTTTGAAGTAAGAATTGATTTTACCTTGTAAGATTTGAGCTTTCATTTCTTCTGGTTTGTCTTTTGCTTGCTCAGCAACTTCTTTTTCGAAGATTTCTTTTGCGTTGTTTTTCGCAGTTTCATCGATATCAGCTTCGTGAGTGAAAGTTGGTTTCATCGCAGTGATGTGCATTGCGATATCACGAGCTAGGTCGGCATTCTTCTCTTTAAGGGCGACGATAGCTCCTATTTGACCATTGTGAGCGTATGAACCAGTGTTTCCTTTAATAACCTTTACTTCACCAATCTTGATGTTTTCACCCATCTTTTGGATAAGTTCATTTACCATAGGCAGGTGTGATTCTTTCACTGCTTCGCCTTCTGTCAAAGCAGCTTCCGCTACTTTTTTCGCACCGTTCACGAACTCTTCGTTTTTAGCCACGAAATCTGTTTCAGACAGGAGAGTGATAAGAGCCGTTGTGTCTCCTGATGTAGTGATAGCTAAGAATCCAGCACCGAGTTCTCGGTCTGCTTTCTTTTCAGCTGCCGCTCCACTTTTCTTTTTAAGTACGATTCGAGCTTTTTCAATATCTCCATCTACTTCTTCCAAAGCCTTCTTACATTGCATAACAGAGACACCAGTTTCATCTCTTAGTTGTTTGATCAATTCTGTTGTAATCATATAAATAATGTACTACGTTATAAATTTTTAAAGCGTAAAATCACTTTTGTATTATACCAAAAGTGATTTTAAATTATTTTGCGCTACTGAAAGCGTTTACAATTCTGTTTGTTAAAAGTTTCAAACTTAAAATAGCAGAATCGTTTGCAAGTATTGGGTAAGAAATATCAGAAATATCACAGTCTGTACTTGAGATAGTGATTACTGGAATCTTTAATTGAATAGCTTCTTTAACTGCGTTTATTTCTTTTTTCACGTCGATTACAAAAAGAGCATCTGGCTTCTTGTCCATTCCGACAAGTCCGCCAAAGTATCCTTCCATTTTGTTAATTTGTCGTGAAAAGTCAGATTGTTCTTTCTTTGTATATTTTTCAAGTTGGCCTTTTGCTTTCTTGTCTTTTAGGTCAACTAAAATATCAACTCGTCGTTTGATTTCAGTAAAGTTTGTAAGAGTTCCACCGATCCATCGGTTCGTAACATATGGCATTCGAAGTGTATCCGCTGCATTTCGTGTTACTTCTTGTGCTTCAGCCTTTGTTCCAACGAACAGAATTTTCTTTCCGTCTTTTGCAAGCGAAGCAACAAACTCTTCAGCCTTCTTTAAAAGGTCTGCTGTTTTTTCTAAATCAATAACATCTACCTTGTTTTTCGTATCGAAAATAAAAGGTTTTGCGCTTGGATGTCTTCGAGTCTTTGTGTATCCGAAGTGAACACCCGCATCAATCATTTCTTGTAAATTTTCTTTTGACATATTTTTGCTCTGTATATCGAGCTCTTTAATCTGCACAGAAAACGTTGTTATATTAAGTCGTTTTCCGTTTTACCACTCTTTTCGACAAGAGGGCATCTCGCCCCGCCAAAGGCGGGGCGGATTCCTAACAGACAATCAGTACTTTACTACAAAACAGGCTTTTTTTCAAGGGGTTAAGGCAATCAAAATTTATTGACAGAAACTCTTTTTAAGAGTATGGTTTTGGCAGATAGCTAGTCAATTTCGGCTGGCTAAAAACATAAGTTCCATGAAAACTGTAGAAGCAGTAAAGAAGGCAGAAACCTTTGAGACTGCAATGGAGTCAGCCAGAAAGCTGAACTTCCCGTTGAAACAATTCTTGATAGCATTTCCGGAATTTGCGAACCCGATCTCTGAAGATCGTCTTCGAGAGCTTTTGGATTTAGTGACGAAGGAATCGATTCCGTACCTTTGGGAGATTTATGCGACGTATAAATGTCTTGAGGTGCTGAAAGATAAGAAGGATTACTATAAGATGTTAAAAGATGCCATTGAGTGGAGGATCTCGGGTGTTATTAAGAAAGAACTTGAAGTAAATCCGCCACAAGATGTGTCGAGTGCCAGATTTCTGCGTGATGCAGCCCCAGAAGGAACTAGTGCACAGCATCTTGCAGAGGATCAGTTTGTCATTCAGTTGACTCGGTTAGTTGATGGCAAGAAGACTCTCGAACAGCTGGTCGAAGATCGCAAATTATTTCCCGACAAATATGGGATCAGGGACGATCTTGATATGCTGATCTGCAAGAAGGTTAACGAAAGGTTGTCGAGCAAACTGGCTCCTGAGAAGAGGTTCGAGTGCATTGAACTGGTCGGCGATATTCTGCCCTACCGAGATAAGGTGAAGGGATTGGAGCCTCTGGCTTCACAGAAAGCGAGTGTTGACGTCCTGCTTCGTGCGGCTGATATGCTGGTAATTCAGGATAATTTTACCCTGGAAAGTAGTACGATCGGATTCGAAGGGACAAAGCTTCGCGGTAGGATGTGGGCCATCATAATCGATAAAACGAACGACAGAGAACTGTGGTGGAGGGCTGCACGGTTCGGTACCAGTAATTGGGTCTGGGACAATACTTGTATGTCTGCCAGACTCAAGATTCTCAAGATATCACTATCGTTGCAGGAGCTTGTAGAGGTGTTTCTGCTAACAGAAAGTATCTCGTATGACCATAAGGGCGATACCTACCATGGGAAAGTCTTGAACTTGTTGGTTTCGCAGTTCAAAAGTGCGCTCTCTTCTGCTTCTCTAGAAGATACAGCTGAAATTAGGAAAGCCTATGAGGTTGTTGTGAAGAGGGAGTTTCGTTCCGATGGTTACCAGAAAGAGTGTTGGTGGCAAGTCGCAATCAGGTCTCTCCTAATCCGTCGCCTCTACGAACTCTCACGGTCTGAGTGACTTGTGAGTGGAGCCACCGCACCGAAAGGTGCGGTGGCTTTTTATTTTTTGAAATATAAAATAAAATCTGTCAAATATAGCGAAAAAATGATTTTTCAAGTATTATGGGGCTTAATGAAACAATCAAAACTATTCACAAAAACAAGAAAAGATGCACCAGCAGATGAAGTGTCAAAAAACGCTGAGCTTTTAATTCGAGGAGGATTTGTAAACAAAGAGATGGCTGGTGTGTATTCATACTTACCACTTGGACTTAGAGTCATGAATAAAATCTCAAATGTCATCCGTGAAGAGATGGACGCTATCGGCGGACAAGAAGTGAAGATGACCGTCTTGCAAGATTCTGATGTATGGCAAAAGTCAGGACGATGGTCTGACGAAGTTGTTGATAATTGGTTTAAGACAAAACTTAAAAATGATACCGAGATCGGACTTGGTTTTACGCACGAAGAACCTCTAACCGCACTTCTGAAAAATCACATAAGTTCCTACAAAGATCTTCCTGTCTATCCATATCAAATCCAAGCAAAGTTTCGAAATGAAACCAGAGCAAAGTCTGGCGTGATGCGCGGGCGAGAATTCCTGATGAAAGATATGTATTCTTTTTCTAGAAATGAAGCAGAACACTTAGCGTTCTACGAAAGAGTACAAAATGCATACAAGAAAATTTACACACGACTTGGTGTTGGGCATTTAACGTACATGACATTTGCTTCGGGCGGGACGTTTTCAAAATACTCTCATGAATTTCAGACGATCACAGGCGCAGGAGAAGATCTGATTTATGTTGATGAAGAAACTGGTATTGCCGTGAACCAAGAAGTGCTTAATGATGAGGTTTTAAAAGATTTGAATCTTTCCCGCGAAAAGTTAGTAGAGCATAAAGCTGTTGAAGTCGGGAATATTTTTACTCTTGGAACAAAGTTTTCTGAACCGCTACAATTAAACTTTAAAGATGAAGAAGGGAAAGAACAAAAAGTTTTCATGGGTTCTTATGGTCTCGGGCCATCACGAATAATGGGAACGATAGTCGAAGTCTTGTCGGACGACAAAGGTATCATCTGGCCAAAAGAAGTTAGTCCATTTCATGTTCATTTGATTTCTCTTAACGAAAATGAAAAAGCAAATGAGTTGTACGAAACATTAAAAAAAGCTGGGATAGAAGTTCTTTTTGATGACAGAGAAGCAAATGCCGGAGAAAAATTTGCCGACAGTGATTTGATCGGTATACCGGTTCGAGTTGTTGTAAGTAAAAGAAGTCTTGAAGAGGGTGGATATGAAATGAAAAGCCGAACAGAAGAAAAAGGAAAGATTTTACAGGAAGAAGGGCTTTTAAAAGAATTGAAAGATTATGTTTTCCAAACTTTATAAATTATTTTCAAATGATATTGGTATTGATTTAGGAACAGCCAACACTCTCGTCTACCTTAAAGGAAAGGGTATTATTATTTCTGAACCATCTGTTGTGGCGGTGAATAAAAAGACAGGACAGATCGTGGCTATCGGCGCAGAAGCAAAGCAAATGCTAGGCCGTACTCCTCCACATATTGAAGCCGTCAGACCTTTGGTTGATGGTGTTGTTTCTGATTTTGAAGTAACAGAAGAAATGTTGGCTTATCTTTTAGGAAAAGTTGAAAAGATGTCTCCAAAATTTTTCCGTCCGAGAGTAGTTATCGGTGTACCATCAGGTATCACCTCTGTCGAGGTTCGGGCTGTCTATGATGCGGCAAAAAATGCTGGCGCGCGAGAGGTTCATATAGTCGAAGAGCCGACAGCTGCGGCGGTAGGTATTCGACTTCCGATTCATGATCCAGTTGGTTCGATGATCGTGGATATCGGTGGAGGTACGACAGACATCGCTATTATCTCACTGGGTGGAATCGTTCAATCAAAAAATCTGATAATAGCCGGAGATAAACTCAATGTCGATATCATGACGTATTTCCGAAATGAATTTAAACTTTTAATCGGTGAAAAAACTGGAGAAAATATTAAGATCGCAATCGGTTCTGTCCTACCACTCGAAGAGCCTGTGGAGATAGAAGTCAGGGGGCGAGATTTAGTGACTGGACTTCCACGACAAGTAGTTGTAACTGATTCTGATATTAGAGAAGCTATTTCTGCTTCGATAAACACTTTGGTGGAAGGCATACGAGAAGTTTTGGAAACAACACCACCAGAAATTTTATCTGACGTGATGCACCGAGGTATCGTTCTTACAGGAGGTGGTTCTCTTATAAAAGGTTTGCCAGAGCTTATTCAAAAACAAATTAAAATGCCAGTGCATATTTCCGAAGATCCACTGACGGCCGTGGCTCGAGGGACGGGAGTTATTTTGGAAAACCTTGAAAAATACAAAGAGGTTTTAATCGATACTCAATATGACTTACCGCCACGATAGAAAATATAAAAGATTAAACTATACATTGCTCTTTGTGGCTATCTTGGCTTTTCTTTTTTTTATGTTCCGTGGAGGAAAGCTTGACTTTGTTTCTTCATTTTTAGGTAGAGCGATAACGCCGATTTGGAAAACAGAAATAGCTTTCACAGACGTGTTTTTGAAAGAAGTGTTTACTTCAAAAAAAGATTTAATAAGACAGAACGAGGTTTTGAAAAATCGTCTTGAAGAAAGTAAGGTAGAGTTGTTACAGTCTTCTCTTTTAGAAAAAGAAAATGAAGCCCTGAAAGAAATTTTCCTTCGAAGTACAGGAGAAAATAATCTTATCGCAACGATACTCGCAAAGCCAAATCATTCTCTTTACGGAACTTTAATAATAGATGTCGGAAGTGACGAAGGTGTAAAACCAGAAGACCTCGTTTTCGCTTTGGGAAATGTTGTTATCGGTGAAATAGAAAGTGTCGATAAAAATTCATCAAAAGTTATTTTATATTCATCTCCTGGTTACATCTCACAAGTAACACTCGAAAATACAGGAAGATATTTTAATGCAAAAGGTCGTGGAGCGGGGGATTTTGAAATCCAATTTCCAAGAGAGCTCGACGTAGAAGTCGGACAAGTGTTTTTGT
>JACCDT010562763.1_pt1 | contig 19655 bp, 21 predicted proteins | sample 7446291 | NCBI WGS metagenome assembly JACCDT01 (sample SAMN15323446, study PRJNA562643) | freshwater metagenome | isolation source: river surface water | place: USA:Blue River Watershed | collected 2017-08-17 | reverse complement strand
CTGCTCAATCGGGTTGCCGATCACGGCGTAAAGGTCTGTCATGACAATTCCAGCTAGCGAAGCGCCGATCTTATCGTCACCCGCTGACGCCATGCCGCCCCACCAAGCGCTGCACAAAAACCCCCAACAAGGCCACCCCCAATGCCGCCAAAGTGAAGGCATAGGGCAGCCATCCTCGGTCAACGCTCTCGGCCATGATGACCACCCCGCTCGACTGGCCAAAAAACAACCAGCAGGCAAACAAGGTGACCGCAGTGCCGCGTGAGGCCGGTGCCATTTGCGTGGCTTGCACTTGCAAGGTGTTGTGCAGCATGTAAAAACCAAAGCCTGTGGCAAGGCAGGCCAGCATGCCCAAGACGGGCTGATGGGCCCACGCCAACAACAACATGCCCAGCACGATGCTGGCCGCCCCCGTCCTCACCAAGCCCCGCTCTCCCCCCAGCCAAATCAGCCAGCGGCGGGCCATTTGGCTGTAAAGCAAACCGCCCACGCCATAGAGCATCATGACCGAGCCGGCCACCAGCACGCTCAACTCAAACTGCTGGTGCAAGTGGGTGGGCACAAACGACATGGCGCCAAACACCAAGGCCCCCTCGACGGCTGTGACGGCCAACACCTGGCGCACGCGCGGCAGGCGAAGCATGGCCCAAGTGTTCGCAAAATAAGACGCCATGCTGAAGGCCGGGGTGTCGGCAGCCGGTGGCGCAACCGGGGTTTGGTGCAACTTGCGCCACAACAAAAAAGCCGCCACGGCAAACACGCACGAGACCACCGCCAAGGCCGTGCGCCAGCCCAAATGCTCGGCGGCAAAACCACCAAACCAAAGGCCCACCATCATGCCGCTCACGGTGTAGCCCATCAATTTAGCCAAGGTTTCTTGTCGGCGGTCATACGCCACCTGATCGCCAATCCAAGCCATCGACAACGGAATGATGCCCGCCGCTGCAGCGCCCATGAAACCACGCAACACCACCAAGACCTCAAAGTCGCTCACTTGGCTGGTGATGGCGCTGAACAAGGCGCAAGCCAGCACCGCCAGAAAAATGACCCGCAGTTTGCCAAAGCGGTCGCCCAAGGGGCCGTAAAGCAGTTGCGACAGCCCATAAGACACCGCAAACACCGACACCACCTGCGAGGCTTCACCGGTGGTGATGTGAAATTCTTGGCCCAGCACCACCAACATCGGGTCGCACATGCGCATCGAGGCCATGCTGGCAAAACCTGCCAAGCCCATCACGCGCAAGCTGTTGCGCTCAGCTTGCGTGGTGCTCATGCCTCAACCGTTCAACTGCTGCTCCAGGTCGTGCAAGACCTGGTAGCACGGCAGCACTTGCGCGATGCTGGAATTGGGCTCTCGGCCCTCTCGAATCGCAGCAAAGAATTCACGGTCTTGCAATTCAATGCCGTTCATCGACACGGCCACTTGGGACACATCGATTTTTTCTTCCTTGCCGGTGTAGAGGTCGTCATAACGGGCCAAGTAAGTGCCGGTGTCGCCGATGTAGCGGAAATACGTGCCCAACGGGCCATCGTTGTTGAAGCTCAACGACAAGGTGCAGATGGCGCCGTTGGCGGCTTTCATCTGGATGCTCATGTCCATGGCGATGCCCAGCACCGGGTGAATCGCGCCTTGCACGGCATGGGCTTGGACGATGGGGCTGCCGCACTGGTAGGCAAACAAATCGACCGTGTGCGCGGCGTGGTGCCACAGCAAATGGTCGGTCCAGCTGCGCGCTTGGCCCAATGCGTTGGTGTTGGTGCGGCGGAAGAAGTAGGTCTGCACATCCATCTGCTGAATGTTGAAGGCACCGGCCTTGATTTTTTGATTCACCCACTGGTGGCTGGGGTTGAAGCGGCGGGTGTGACCCACCATCGCCACCAAGCCAGTCTCTTTTTGCACGCGCAAAACTTCTTGGCCTTCTTTGTAAACATCGCACAGCGGAATTTCCACCTGCACATGCTTGCCGGCTTTCAGGCAAGCCAAGGTTTGGCTGGCGTGCATTTGGGTGGGCGTGCACAAGATGACCGCATCCACCTCTTTCAGGGCCAAGGCGTCGTTGAGCTCGGTGGTGGCATGGGCAATGCCGTATTGGGCCGCCACTTCTTTGGTTTTTTCGATGTCGCGGCTGATCAGCGAGACGACTTCCACGCCGTCGATGTTCTTGATGCCGTCCAGGTGTTTGATGCCGAAGGCACCCGCGCCCGCCAAGGCGACTTTGATGGTTTTGCTCATGGATGTTGTCCTCTTATGCGTTTTCTAAAATCGCGTGGCCCACGGCAGTGTTGCTGGCAGGCACATGGTAGAAGCGGTGGCGCAGCGTGGGGGCCGCGCCCGTGACTTGGCCGTTTTGGATGTCGCTCATCGCGCCACGGGCAATCAGCCACATGACCAACTCAATGCCCTCGCTGCCGGCCTCGCGCACATAGTCGATGTGCGGTGTGGCGGCGCAGGCCACCGGGTCTTGAATCAGCTTGTCCAGCCACGCGTTGTCCCACTCGCGGTTGATCAAGCCGGCGCGCGCACCTTGCAGTTGGTGGCTCATGCCGCCCGTGCCCCAGATGTGCACATGCAAGTCGTCGTCGTAACTCTCCACCGCTTTGCGAATGGCTTGGCCCAAATTGAAACAGCGCTGGCCGCTGGGCACGGGGTACTGCACCACGTTCACTGCAAAAGGAATCACCGGGCAAGGCCAAGCGTCTTTCACCGGGTCGAGCTCACCGCACATCAGCGACAACGGCACGGTGAGTCCATGGTCGACCTCCATCTTGTTCACGATCGTCAAATCAAAGTCTTGCTGAATGACCGACTGTGCAATGTGCGAGGCCAACTCGGGATGCCCCTTGACCACGGGCACGGGGCGCGGGCCCCAGCCTTCGTCGGCGGGCTTGAACTCGGCGGCGGTGCCAATCGCAAAGGTAGGAATCAAGTCCAGGCTGAAGGCCGTGGCATGGTCGTTGTAGACCAAAAAAATCACATCGGGCTTGTTGTCTTTCATCCACTGCTTAGAAAACTCGTAGCCCTTGAACAGCGGCTTCCAGTAGTCCTCGTGGGTTTTGGCCAAATCCATGGCCGCGCCGATGGCGGGCACATGCGATGTAAAAACAGATGCGGTAATTTTTGCCATGCTTATGCCTTCTTTCCTGCCGCGCCTTGCGGTTGGTTTTGCGCTTGTGCGTCACCGTTTTCGCCGATGTAACGGTTGCCTTCGATGCGGCGCCCCCCGCTCATCATCATGTGGCGGTATTCCTCTTCGGTCATGCCGGTCATGGAGCCGGCCATTTGTTGGAAGCTCTTGCCATCGGTGGCCCCAATCTTGGCCAGAAAATAAATGTTGCCGCCCGTGCGCATGCACCAGTTCAGGTCGCGGGCCTGCACGGCTTGCTTTTGCTCTTCGGTCATGGGCCACTCGTCCAGATACGCGCGCTCGTTGGCCTTGAACTTTTCGCGGTTCTCGGCCTTCATGAGCGACATGCAAAACTGGTTGATCCAATACCCTTTGCGCGATTGCTCGGCGTCAAAGATGATGGTCCCAGGGACATCGGTGTAGGGTTTATCCAGTGCCATTTCAGAGCTCCTCAGGCCAATACAAACGCATCGGGTTGTCCACCAGCAGTTTCTTTTGTAACTCGGGCGTGGTCGCGATGTGCGGAATAAAGTCGACCAACAAACCGTCGTCGGGCATGTGGTCTTTCAAGTTGGGGTGAGGCCAGTCGGTGCCCCACAACACGCGATCTGGAAACGCCTGCACGATGCGTTTGGCAAAGGGGATGACATCTGCGTAGGCGTTTTGCTCGCCTTGCAAAGCTTTCGGGCCCGTGACCGACAAACGCTCAGGGCAAGACACCTTGCTCCAGACATTGGGGTGCTCGCGCATGAACTTTTCGAACAGCGCAAACTGCGGGCCATCGACGGGCAGAGACACGTCGGGACGGCCCATGTGGTCCACCACCACCGTGGTCGGCAAGGCGGTGAAAAAGTCCCACAGTTCGGGCAAGTCCACGGCTTCAAAATAAATGACCACATGCCAGCCCCATTGAGCGATGCGGCCCGCAATTTCCATCAACTCGTCTTTCGGCGTGAAGTCGACCAGACGCTTGACAAAGTTAAAGCGCACGCCGCGCACACCGGCATCGTGCATGGCCTGAATTTCTGCATCGGTCACACCGCGCTTGACGGTCGCCACGCCACGCGCCCGGCCACCGGAGCTCAACAGCGCATCGACCATGGCCCGGTTGTCCGCGCCGTGGCAAGTGGCCTGCACCACCACATTGCGTGCAAAGCCCAAGTGGTCGCGCAGGGCAAACAACTGGTGCTTAGAGGCATCACACGGGGTGTATTTGCGCTCAGGTGCATACGGAAACTCAGCGCCCGGGCCAAACACGTGGCAATGCGCGTCGACCGCGCCAGCAGGCACTTTGAACCTGGGCTTTGCAGGGCCGGTGTACCAGTCCATCCAGCCTGCGGTTTTGGTGAAATCACCCGTGGTGGGTTTGCTCATGGCGATCCTGACAACATCAATCTAATTTCATGCCGCTGGCTTTGACGACTTCGCGCCAGCGCGGAATTTCGGCGGCAATCAAACGGCCAAATACTTCGGGCGCACCGCCCATGGGCACAGCGCCTTCGCTCAACAAGGACTTGAGCACATCAGGGTGCTTGAGGCCTTGGTTGGCCGCTTCATTGAGTCGCTTGAGCACCGCAGGCGGTGTGCCCGCTGGGGCCAAAACGCCGTACCACTGGTCGGCCTCAAAACCGGGAAAGCCCGACTCGGCCACGGTGGGCACATCGGGCAACGTGGGCAGGCGTTGCGTGCTGGAGACCGCCAACGCGCGCAAGCGGCCACTGCGGATGTGCGGCAACAAAGCCGGTGAGCCTGTGAAGGTGGTGTCGACGTGGCCCGCGATCAAATCGCTGATGGACGGTGCGGCGCCTCGGTAAGGAATGTGCGAGACAAAAATCTTGGCACGCATTTTCAGCAACTCGAAGGTGGTGTGGGCCGCACTGCCATTGCCGCCGGACGAATAGGTCATGTGACCGGGCCGCGCACGGGCCGCATCGACCAGGTCTTTCAAAGTCTTGATGTCGGATTTGGCGGAGACCACCAACACGTTGGGCACCCGCGCCACACCCATCACGGGCTCAAAACTTTTCAGCGGGTCGTAGGGCAGTTTGGGATAAAGCGAAGGGTTGATGGCCATGGTGCCAATGTGGCCCATGAGCAAGGTCAGCCCATCGGGCTTGGCCTTGGCCACCAGCTCGGCGCCAATGCTGCCGCCGGCGCCCGGTTTGTTGTCGATGACCACGCTCAGGTCGGTGCCAGCACCCAAATGGGGGCCAATGGCGCGCGCCAAAATGTCGGTGCTGCCACCCGGTGTGAAGGGCACCACCAATCGCATGGCCGTCGCGTTTTGCGCCAAAGCCCAACCCGGCAGCCCTGCCGACATCAGCCCCAACAGCAACAAGCGGCGGTCTCTATTGGCAAAGTTTTGCAGGTGTGCAGTCGGTGTTGACATGGTCTTCTCGTGTGGGTTGATGGGGCTCATGAACGGCTCACTTCAGTGCGCTGCGGGCAACGGTGCGTTGCCCGTGTCGGTTTCAGTCGATGTACTTCAAGCCTGCAGCCGCCAAGGGCTCGCGCATTTTGTACATATCCAATCCCAACACGCCTGACGCCAGCTTGGCGCGTTTTTCACCCTCGAAGCTTTCGCGTTTTTGCGCGGCGTCCAGGGTTGGCGCGGCTTTGGCGGCAGGCACACACACCACGCCGTCGTCATCGGCCACGATCACATCGCCGGGGTTCACGATCATGCCGGCGCACACCACCGGAATGTTCACCGAGCCCAGGGTGGCCTTGATGGTGCCTTTGCTGGAGATGGCTTTGCTCCAAACAGGGAAATCCATTTTTTGCAGTTCTTTGACATCGCGCACACCGGCATCAATGATCAAAGCGCGCGCGCCACGGGCCTGAAACGAGGTCGCCAACAGGTCACCAAAATAACCGTCGGTGCACTCGGCCGTGACGGCGGCCACCACGATGTCGCCGGGCTGAATTTGCTCAGCCGCCACATGCATCATCCAGTTGTCACCCGGCTGCAACAGCACCGTGACGGCGGTGCCCGAGACTTGCACACCGGGGTAAATCGGGCGCATGTAGGGCTTCAGCAAGCCCACACGGCCCATGGCCTCGTGCACAGTGGCCGAGCCCAATGCGGCCAAGCCATCGGCAGCAGCGCGATCTGCGCGGGTGATGTTGCGGTAAACAACGCCAAGTTCGTACATGGTGATTCCTTCTTGAATTCAAAAATGCCAAGGCTGCGGTCTGCTGCAGCCTTGAATCAGCGCCCTTGGGCTTTGAGTTGGTCATCCAGTCGCTTGAAGACGCGTCGGGCATTGCCCTCGTAGACCCAATAACGGGCATCGTCGTTCAGGTTGGCTGTGGCTTGCACATAGCGTTTGGTGTCGTCGAAATAGTGGCCGGTTTCGGGGTCAATGCCGCGCACCGCACCAATCATTTCTGAGGCAAACAAAATGTTCTTCACCGGAATGACCTTGGTCAGTAAATCAATGCCGGGCTGGTGGTACACGCAAGTGTCAAAGAAGATGTTGTTCAACAGGTGCTCGCTCAGCAAGGGCTTTTTCAGCTCTTGTGCCAAGCCACGGAAACGGCCCCAGTGGTAGGGCACGGCACCGCCACCATGGGGAATCAAAAACTTCAGTGTGGGAAAGTCTTTGAACAAGTCACTCGTTAAGCACTGCATGAAGGCGGTGGTGTCGGCGTTCAAATAATGCGCGCCGGTGGTGTGAAAGCAGCTGTTGCAGCTGGTCGAGACATGCACCATGGCGGGGATGTCGTACTCGACCATTTTTTCGTAAATGGGGTACCACGACTTGTCCGACAGGGGCGGCGAAGTCCAGTGGCCGCCCGATGGATCGGGGTTCAGGTTGATGCCCACATTGCCGTATTGCTCAACGCACTTCACCAACTCAGGAATGCTGGTGGCGGGGTCCACGCCAGGCGACTGGGGCAGCATGGCTGCTGGCACAAAGTGGTCGGGAAAGAGTTGCGACACGCGGTAGCACAGCTCGTTGCAAATGGCCGCCCAAGTGGCCGACACATTGAAGTCGCCAATGTGGTGCGCCATGAAGCTGGCACGGGGGCTGAAGATGGTGATGTCCGAGCCGCGCTCTTTCATCTTGGCCAATTGGTTGGTCTCGATGCTCTCGCGCAACTCGTCGTCGCTGATCTTCAGCTCAGACACTTTGGGCATCATGGCCGGGTCTTTGATGCCGGCGATTTGCCGGTTGCGCCACTCTTCCAGCGCTTTAGGCGCGGTGGTGTAGTGGCCATGTACGTCAATGATCAAAGGCTGGGCTTGGCTCATGGTGGGGTCCTGCGTGGTCTGAATTTCAAGCCACGATTGTGCAGTTCAGGTGCGGCAGGGCAAAGCCCCCGCACCCTCTATCAGCTAGAACAAATCAGCATAACCACTCCATGGATATGACAAAATAAAACCCAAAGGACGCCTATGGACCTCAAACAACTGGAATACTTTGTGCGCGTGGCCGAGCTGGGCAGCTTCACCCGCGCCGCGCAGGCCCTGAACGTGGCCCAACCCGCACTCAGCCGACAAGTGCGTTTGCTGGAGGTCGAGCTTCGGCAAAACCTGTTGGTGCGCAACGGCCGCGGCGCCACCCCAACCCAAGCCGGCCAACTGTTGCTGGAACACGGCCGCGGCATCTTGCACCAAGTCGAACGCGCCCGCGAAGAATTGGGCCGGGTACGCACCGGCCTCACCGGGCGCGTGGCCTTGGGCCTGCCGCCCAGCGTGGCCCGCGTGTTGACCGTGCCGCTCACCCGTGCCTTTCGCAGCAAAATGCCCGAGGCGCAGCTGTCCATCAGCGAAGGCCTGTCGAGTGCCATGCAAGAGAACTTGCAAAACGGCCGCTTGGACATTGCCGTGCTGTACAACCCGAGCCAAGTGACCGGCATTGAGCACACGCCCTTGGTGCAAGAAGCCTTGTGGCTGGTGCAGCCGCGCCCGCCCGGCCTGCAAGAAGACCCGCCGCCACCGCCCATCCGGCTGCAAGACGTGGCCGAGTTGCCGCTGGTGATTCCCACCCGCCCGAATGCGATTCGCATGCATGTGGAGTCAGAAATGGCGGCCTTGGGTTTGCGCCCCCAGGTTGCGCTGGAGATCGATGGCGTGAGTGCCATTTTGGATTTGGTGGCCGATGGCGCAGGCTACGCCTTGCTCCCGGCCAACGCGGTCATGCGCTCGGTGCGGCCGTCGGCATTTTCGGTGCGGCCCGTGACAGAACCTGCGCTGGTCATTCAACTGACCACGGCAATCAGTTCTTTGCGCCCCTCGACCTTGACGCAACAAGCCACTTTGTCCCTGCTGAGCGAGCTCGCGGCGCAATGGCTCACGCCACACTGAACACAAGCTGCACTCAACGCACGCTGCACTGAACACACGCCGCACTGAACACAAGCCAGCGCCCGCCAGCCCCCTCCCCTTTACAAGGGGTACAGCCGCAGCAACCAGAGCAAAGCGCTGAGGCTCACAAACGACACCACCGTGGTGACCAACAAGGCCGCAGCACTGATGGCCCCGTGCCCATGGCGCTGGCTCAAGATAGTGAATATGCCCAGCATAGGCAGCGCGCTGGTCAACAACACCGCCCCGCGCAAAGCCGGGTCGTCGATGGGCACCCACCACTGCAACACCGCCCACATGATCAAGGGGCTCAAGAACAACTTGCCCAACACAATGGGCATCACCGTGCTGCGCAGGCCCTCGGCTTTGAGCCCCACCAACGAGCCGCCAATGACAAACAAGGACAAGGCTGCACTGGCTTGCGCAAACAAATCGACCGTGCGACCGACAGGCGCCGGCATGGACCAGCCTGAAAGAGAAAACAAAAAGCCGGCGGTGATGCCCCAGATCATCGGGTTTTGCGTCAGGTTTTTCAGGGTTTGCAGCAGCACCTTGGGCCATTGACGGGCTTGCCCGCCGTCCGAATCGGCCACTGCCAACAGCAGAGGAATCAGCAACAGGTTTTCGATCACCATGTTCAGCGCCAGCGCCACGCCAGCCACCGGGCCCCAGGTGAGCAACATGATCGGGTAGCCAACAAAACCACTGTTGGGGCAAGACATGCCCATGGCCACCATGCTGCTGTAGCTCAGGCTTTGGCCTTTGACTTTGCGCGCCCAAAACAGCCCGAGCAGCAGCATCAGCATGCCCCCCACCGCATAGGCCAACAGGTATTGACCATTCAAGATTTCGCCAATGCGGCGTTGCGACAGGGCGTTGAACAACAAGGCCGGCAACGCCACATTGAGTGTGAATTTGCCAAACACCTGCATGTCCGCCTTGGCGAAAACACCCCGGCGCGTGGCCACATAGCCCAAGGCAATGGCCAAATAAATCGGGCCGGTGATGCCCAGAATGTCAACAACCGCGTCCATGCTTGTCTCAGCCCAAACGCATCAGCGGGTGAACAGTTGCGCCACCATCCACAAGCTCAAGGTGGGCGCCACCAACAGCACGCCCATGCGAATAATGTCCCACACCAAAAATGGTGCCAAGCCCTTGTAGGTCTCGCTCATCGGCACATCGCGGGCCAGGTTGTTGACCACATACACATTCAAGCCCACGGGCGGCGCGATCAAGCCAAAGCTCACGGTCATCAACACCAAAATACCAAACCACAAGGCTTTGTATTCGTAAGTCAGGCCCCACAAATCGAGCGACATGACGGCCGGGAAGATGACGGGAATGGTCAGCAGCAACATGGACAATTCGTCCATCACGCAGCCCAACACGATGTACAGCAACAGCACCGCGGTGACGATGCCCAATGGCGGCACTGGCAAGCCCGAGACCCAGCTGGCGACCATCTTGGGCATTTCGGTCAGGGCCAGCGTGGCGTTCATCATGTCGGCGCCCAAGAAAATCATGAACACCATGGCCGTGGTTTCAGCCGTGCTGAGCAAGGCGGCTTGCATGCCCGACAACTTGAGTTCTTTTTTGAACAGGCCCAGCAACAAGGTCAACACGGCGCCGACGCCCGCCCCTTCAGTGGGCGAAAAAACACCGCCATAAATGCCGCCAAAAACGGCCAGAAAAATGCCCATGATGGGCCAAATTTTGAACAAGGCGGACGCCTTCTCAGACCACGGCAAAGTGGGTGTCAAAGGGGCCATGTCGGGTCGCGAACGCGCATACAAACCAATCACCACGATGTAGCCCAACATGGCGATCACGCCGGGCACAATGGCCGCGGCAAACAGCTTGGCAATGTTTTGCTCGGTCAAAATGGCGTACACCACCAAAGGCACTGAGGGCGGAATCAAGATGCCCAAGGTGCCACCCGCTGCCAACGACGCGGTGGACAAACGGCCTTGGTAACCGTGTCGCTTCATTTCGGGATACGCCACTTGGGTGATGGTGGCCGATGTGGCCACCGATGAGCCGCAGACCGCACCAAAAGCGCCCGCAGACAAGACCGAGGCCATGGCCAAACCGCCGCGCACATGGCCCACGACGGCGGCAGCCGCCTTGAACAAATCGCGGCTCAAGCCACCTTGCGTGGCAAATTGCCCCATCAGCAAAAACAAGGGAATGACACTCAGCTCATAGACCGTGAGGCGCGCCACCGCGCTGCCCTTCAGAAAATTGAGCGAGGTGGCGGTGTCGGTCATCAGCCAATAACCCGCCAAACCCGGAATGAACATGGACGCCGCAATCGGCACCCGCAAGGCCATGAGCAAGACCATGGCCACGAACATGGCCAAACCAATCTGAGGGGCCCACTGCATCATGCTGACACCTCTTCGGTGGACGAGCCTTGGCCCTGAAATATTTGCACCAAAGCCACCCAGCCGGCCAACGCCAAACCGGGCGCCAAGCAGGCATAAGCCCACCACATGGGCAAGCCAATGATCATGGTGGTTTCTCCCGCTTCACGCACTGAGAACGCACCCACACTCGAACGCCAGGCCAACAAGCCGTACAACAACACCAACATCAAACTGCCGATGGCATCGAGGATTTTTCGGGTGCCGTCGGACGTCGATTGGGTGAAGAAATCCACAATGATGTTGGCCTTTTGCAACTGGCAATAAGGCAAACACATCGAGATCGCAAACGCGATGCCCATCTGGGTCATCTCCACATCACCGGGAATGGGGGCGGACCACACCGCACGCATCAGCACACTGGCACAGGTTAAAAACCCTGTGGCCAAAGCCACAAAGGCGCCGACAGTCCCAAATGCCCGACACACAGGCGCCAACAACCAAGAGGAATGCATGAGAGTGGTCCGTTAGAAAACTGCGCTGCCCCTCGCGAAGAGGGGCAGTCAGGGGCTTACTTGTTGTATTTTTTGATCAGGTCTTTGGCGTCTTGCAGCATTTGCTTGCCGGGCAAACCGCGCTTGTCCATCTCGGCCACCCACTCGTCATACAAAGGGGCAGAGACCTGAATCCAACGGTCGGTTTCAGCGGCGCTGATTTTGTTGAAAGTGTTGCCACGGTCTTGTGCCGCTTTGCGGCCCACGGCGGTGGATTCATCCCAATAGCGGCCAATCGTGCGCGACATGGTGGCACCGCTGTGCTTGTCGATGATGCTCTTCAAATCAGCAGGCAAGCTGTCGTATTTGGCTTGGTTCATGGCCATCACGAAACCCGCTGTGAACATGGAAGGACGGCTGGCCTCGATTTCGGTGTGGAACTTGCTGACCTCGTGCAACTTGAAGGACGGGATGATTTCCCATGCGGTCAAGAAGCCATCGATGGTGCCTTTGGTCATCGCATCGGCCACGGGCGGAATGGGCATGCCCACAGGCGTGGCGCCCAATTTGGCCAACAGCTTGGTGGACTGGCGGCTCGCGGCGCGGATTTTCAAGCCGCGGAAATCGTCCATGGTCTTGATGGATTTGCTGGAAGTGCTGACAAAACCTTCGTCGTGCACCCAAGTGGCCAAAACCTTGGAGCCGGTGAACTCTTTGGCGCCGTACTTGACCATGTAATCCCAAGCGGCGGCAGAGGCCACTTCTGCGGTGTTGGTCATGAAGGGCAACTCAAACGCTTCCATGATGGGGAAACGGCCAGGCGTGTAGCCGGGCAGCGTCAACACCACATCGTCCACGCCATCTTTGACCCGGTCCACCAATTGGGCTGGGGTGCCACCACCGGTCATGGCCGGCAAGATTTGGCAACGCATGCGGTTGTTGGATTCTTTGGCGATGGTGTCGCACCATGGCACCACCAATCGCTGGTGTCCCATGGCCACGGTCGGCCACATGTGGTGCACCTTGAGGGTGACCTCTTGCGCTTGCGCGGTCACTGAGCTGGCCAAGGCCATGGCCATCAGGGCGGCGCCGGTGGTCAAACGTTTTTTAAAGTTCATCAATGTCTCCTGGTTGTGGTGGTGAGGTTAGCGAGAAAAAATTTGGAGGGTGAGCCACCGCCTCAAGTGGCGGCGGGGGTTAAAGGTTCGGATGCGAGCCAGGCCAGCAGCACCTGCGCCACGGCTTCGGGCTTTTCCATGGGGGCCATGTGGCCCGCATCGGCAATGACTTGCAAGACGGGTTGCGACAACTCACGGGCCATGGCCTGGTGCTGAGACACCGGGGACCAAGTGTCTTGTGCACCGCAGATCAAATGCACCGGACCTGCGATATTTTGCAGCGTGTGTGTGGCATTGGGTCGCGACAACAATGCCCGAATTTGGCACGCAAAATGGTGCGGCGTTTTGCGCGCAAACATGGCCACAATGGCCTCCATCAACGCGCTGTCGCGCAAGCGCTCGGGGTGCACCATGCCTTGCGCCCAAGTGCGGGCCATGGCCGCCACCCCTTGTGTGTTGGCCAAGTCCAGCAAGGCTTGGCGTTTGGCCGCTTCTTGCTCGCCCTCAGGGCCCGTGGGGCGGGCCAAATGGCCGGTGTCCATGAGCGCCAAATGGCGCACCCTGTGTGGCGCCAAGCGCACCATCTCTAAGGCCACACGGCCGCCCATCGAGTGGCCCACCACGGCCAATGGGCCGGTGGTTGTGTCCAAAATTTGCTGCGCCATGCCCACCAAATCGTCGCACTCGCCATGGTCGGCCACCCGTGCGTGCTGGGCGGCAGGGCCCATGTGCGCCAGCACCTCGGCCCACACCGTGTGGTCACACATGAGGCCGGGCACCAGCACCAAAGTGGCCGCGTTGTGGGTTGTGGTTGTGGTGGTGGAGGCGTTCATCTCAAAGGTCCAACACCAAACGCGCCGTCTGGCTGCGAGAGCAACAAATCAACATTTGGTCGTTGCTGGCTTGCTCTTCAGGCGTGAGGAACATGTCCCAATGGTCGGGCGTCCCGGCCACCACGCGGGTCAGGCAGGTGCCGCAAATGCCTTCAGAGCAAGAAAACGGCACATCGTGACCGGCGTCTTGCAGCACTTTCAAGATGGACTGCTCTTTGTTGACGGACAAGATTTTTCCGCTCTTGTGCAGCTGCACTTCAAAAGTGCCATCGGCAGCCAGGGGTTGCGAGGTCAGGTCGGAGGCGGTCATGCGGGGGTTGCCATGTTGTTTTCTTCGGCCAACAAACGGTCGATGATGCGCCGTGATTGCACGCCACCCGAGTCGATGTTGAGCATCAACAGCTTGCGGTCGGGCCACGCGCTGATGTTTTTTTGTTGCAACTGCAGCATCTCCATGTCTTCGTTGAAGATGCCGCCTTGGCCTTGGCGGATTTTGTCGGTCAGCTCGGCGTCGTGCGGCTTGAATTGCCGGGCCATGCCCCAGTGGTACCAGTGCGAGGTCTCGGTTTCCGGGGTGATGAAATCGACCACCACACTGTAGGCTTTGTGTTCTGGCGCCGCGTCAAAACCGCCCTTCCCGGCCAGCGCCACCCCCACGTCAATCATGATGTGGCTGGGTGGCGTGAAGCGGCAAATCTGCCAACGGTCCACTTTGGCTTGTGGGTCGAGCCCATTGGCACTCATGGCCATTTGCCAAAACGGCGGGGCCTGAATGCCCGTCATGTGTCGCTGCAAGATGACTTGGTCACCCTCGACCGAAGTGGTGCAAGGTGTCTCGTCAATCTCAGGCTGACCAATGCTGTTGGCATGCACATAGGTTTCGTGCGTCAGGTCCATCAGGTTGTCGATCATCAGGCGGTAATCGGCTTGCACGTGGTACAGCCCGCCGCCATAAGCCCAAGCGGGGTTGTCAAAAAATTCGAACACCGGCATCTTCGCCACATCGGCTTGGTTTTGGTCACCGGGCCAGACCCCCACAAAACCATAGCGTGTGGTCACGGCAAAGCTCTTGATGGCTGGAAACCCGCGCACGCGCTGGCCGGGCATGTGCACGGTTTTGCCTTCGCAGCCCATCTCTAGGCCGTGGTAGCCACACACCAATTTGCCTTGGCAGACCTTGCCCAAAGACAAGGGCGCGCCGCGGTGCGGACAAAAGTCTTCGACCGCCGCCACTTGGCCTTCAGGGCCTTTGAAGAAAACCATTTTTTCGTTGCAAATCGTGCGGCCCAGCGGCTTGTCATTCAGGGCTTCAAGTTCGGCCACCGAACACGCCACATACCAAGTGTTTTTAATGAACATGCTTCAAACTTTGCTTCTGATGAGTTGCACACCGGGCGGGCCCGATGGCTGTGGTTGGCGCAAAGCCAGTCCCAAGTTGTGTCGTGCCAAACGAGAATGCTCTCGCATCAAAAATTCAGCCCTGCCGGCTTCGCGTTGTTCAATCGCCTGCAGCACTTGGCGGTGCTGGTGTTGCGCCACCATCAACATGTCGCGCGCATCGGCGGTGTGGGCCTGCACCCCCACAAAACCCGAAGCGGAGGCGAAGGGCAAGCTCGAGGCGCGCTCAATCTCTCGCTCTAAAACGTCGCTCTCGGCCATCACCGACAGCAGTTTGTGAAACTGGCCATTGAGCCGCACATAAACCGAAAAACCATCGTCGTCCAACGCACCTTGGCGCAGCAGTTGGTCAATCTCGTCCAAGCAATCGGCGGCCTGTTTCAAAACTGCCGGACGCACGCCACGCTCAGCGGCCATGCGGGCGGCCAGCCCTTCCAGGGTGCCGCGCAGCTCAATGGCATCGGCCACATCGCGCTCAGAAAATGTGCGCACCGCATAGCCACCGCCCGGCAACGAGGCCAACAAGCCTTCTTGCTCCAAGCGCATCAGCGCTGCCCGGATGGGGGTGCGGGACATGCCCAAGCGCTCCACCAAACCCAACTCGGCGATGCGGGTGCCCACGGGCAACTCGCCCGCCAAAATCCATTCACGCAGGCGTTGCTGTGCCTTGACGGCTTGGGAGCTGCCTTCGTCGCCCACTTCGGGCTCAACCATTCGGACAGGTGTGGACAACATGCAAAAAACTATAAAAATGGCATTTAAACACCAGATCGACCCGGCCTGTATACAGAAAATCCCTTAGACGCCTTAAATTGCCTATTTTTTAAGCAACTATGGCCATTCCTGTATTCAAGCCTGTCTTCTGGTTCAGGGATCGGGAGGCGACAATCAGGCCCAAAGAGAAACGAGAAACGCCCCATGAATTTGCACCTGCTGGACTTTGACTGCACCGAAGACGCCGACGGCGTGGTGTGCTGGGATGCGCTGGCGCACCCCACAGCAGAGCACAAGCCCGCGTTGCTGAAAGAAGTCTCAGAGGTCTTGGCTTGGGCCTGTGCGTTGGCGCCCCAGGGGCCCGGTGCGCTGGAAGACGGCGCGCCCTGGGATTTTGATTTGCAAGCCCGCCAGCATGCGCCGGGGCACGCACCCGTGTCCGCGCCTCTCACCTGGACCCCTCAATCTGGCCTGATCATGCCCATGCCCCTCAGCCCCGAAGACCGGCTTGAATTGAGCTTGACGCTGAGCGGCACACCCGCTTTTGCGCTGGCGTTTCGTGAACAGTGGGGCGCACCATGACGAGCCACACCCCGGTGAGTTTTCAAGAGGCTCTGCGCTTTTGGTTTCAGCTGGGGTGCATCAGTTTTGGCGGGCCGGCCGGGCAAATCGCTTTGATGCACCAAGAACTGGTGGTGCGGCGCCGCTGGATTTCGGAGCAACGCTACCTGCATGCGCTGCACTACTGCATGCTGTTGCCTGGCCCAGAGGCCCAACAGTTGGCCACCTACATGGGGTGGTTGATGCACGGCACACGCGGCGGCATCGCGGCGGGAGCCTTGTTTGTACTGCCGTCGCTGCTGTTGTTTTTGGTGTTGAGCTGGGCCTATACCGCTTGGGGTGCGCACCCTTGGGCGCAAGCCTTGCTGTGGGGCCTGAAGCCGGCCGTGACCGCACTGGTGCTGCATGCCGCTCACCGCATGGCACAGCGCACCCTCAAAGCGCGCTGGCTTTGGGTCTTGGCCGGGGTGTCTTTGCTTGGCATGTTGTGGGGCCTGGCTTTTCCGTGGATCATCTTGGGCGCGGCCGCTGTGGGTTATGCCATCGCACGGCAACAAGGCCAGTCACCCTTCGGGCACACCCCATCATTTGCCAGCGTCATGCCGCAGGTGTCCGCGACAAATTCAGCCACGGCTAAGGCCACGGTTACGGCTACGGCCACCAGCATGGCCGAGCCCGAGCCCAGGGCTTGGATCAACGAGCATTCACCCTCGCCCGCCCACACGCAGTTCAGCCTGCCACGTTTTTGGCGCGCTCTGGCCATCGGGCTCGGCTTGTGGGCCGTCACCTTGGGCTTGCTGGCGGTGTTGTTTGGTTGGGCCCACACCCTCACGCAAATGGGTGTGTTTTTCACGCAAGCGGCGTTGCTGACTTTTGGCGGTGCTTATGCGGTGTTGCCGTTTGTGACCCAAGCGGCCGTGCAGCAATATGGCTGGCTATCGGCGGCGCAAATGATGGATGGCCTGGCCTTGGGCGAGACCACGCCGGGGCCACTGATCATGGTGGTGGCATTTGTGGGGTTTTTGGGTGGCCACAGCCAAGCCTTGTGGGACACCCCGTGGCTGGGCGGCTTGGTGGCGGCGTGTGTGGTGACTTGGTTCACGTTTTTGCCGTCGTTCGTCTTCATTTTGGTGGGCGGCCCTTGGGTTGAGCGCACACGCCACATGCCCTCGCTCACCCTGCCCTTGCAAGCCATCACGGCGGCCGTGATCGGCGTGATCGTCTACATGGCGGGAGTGTTTGCGCGCCAAACTTGGTTGCCCGGCGGCTGGCACATGTTGCCCGACCTCAGCGCCTTGCTGGTGACCGTGTTGGCGACATGGGCCTTGGTGAAAAAAGGCGTCAGCGTGCTGCGTGTGATGGGCGCCTGTGTGGCGCTGGGCTTGCTGCGCTTAGCCTGGATTTGAAGCAGCGGCCAAGCCAGCGCAGCATCACTTGGAAGCGTTGAACTGCAGCGCGGCCAAGCTGGCATACAGCCCGCCTTTGGCCTGCAACTCGGCGTGGCTGCCTTGCTCGATCAAGCGGCCCCGCTCCAGCACCCAAATCACATCGGCGCGCTGCACCGTGGCCAAGCGGTGGGCAATGACCAAAGTGGTGCGCCCGACCATGGCTTTTTCAAGTGCGGCTTGCACCATTTGTTCACTTTGCGCATCGAGCGCGCTGGTGGCTTCGTCCAACAACAACAGCGGCGGGTTCTTGAGAATGGCACGCGCAATGGCGATGCGCTGCCGCTGACCGCCCGACAAGCGCACACCCCGGTCACCCAAGTCGGTGTCAAAGCCTTGCGGCAATTCGCGAATAAAACCAAGGGCGTAGGCCGCGTCAGCAGCCGCTTCAACTTCAGCCGGCGTCGCCTCGGGGCGGCCATAGTGGATGTTCTCGAGCACGGTGCCCGAGAAAATGACCGGCTCTTGCGGCACGATGGCCATGCGTTGGCGCAAGGCCTGCAAGTCCATCTGGTCAATCGGCACGCCATCGAGCACGATGCGGCCTGACTGCGGATCGTGAAAGCGCATCAACAAATCAAACAAGGTGGTTTTGCCCGCGCCACTGGGGCCAACCACAGCCACCGTCTGGCCAGACTGAATCTGACCGCTCAATTGGTCCAGCGCCCAAGTGTCAGGTCGAGAGGGGTAATGAAAGCGCACCGACTCGAGCTGCAAAGACGAGCCGCCTTGCGGCCAAGGTGCTTCGATGGGCTGCGCCGCCAAGGTCAAGTTCGACTCGGTGCGCAGCAACTCCATCAGGCGCTCGGTGGCACCGGCGGCACGCAACATGTCGCCATAGACTTCGCCCAACACCGCAAAGGCACTGGCCAGCAAGATCACATAAAACACCGTTTCGCCCAATTGGCCTGCGGTGCTGGTGCCCGCGCGCACGGCCAAGGTGCCCATGTACAGCCCCCACAACAAAACCGCACTCGAGGCCAAGATGATGAAGCCCACCAGCACAGCTCGCGCGCGGATGCGGCCCAAAGCCGTGCCCAAGGCACGGGCCGTCGAGTCGATAAATCGGCGGGTTTCGCGGCCCTCGGCGGTGTAGCTTTGCACCACACTGATCGCGTTCAAAACCTCTGAGGCCATGGCGCTCGAGTCGGCCACGCGGTCTTGGCTGGCGCGAGACAGCCGCCGCACCCGGCGCCCCAAATACACGCTCGGAAAAATCACCGCCACCAACACCGCCACCACCTGCAACATGAGGATCGGGTTGGTCCAGACCAGCATGCCCAAAGCCCCGGCCCCCATGACCAAATTGCGCAGACCCATAGAAAACGACGACCCCACCACGGTTTGCACCAAGGTGGTGTCGTTCGTCAAACGGGACAACACCTCCCCCGACTGCGTGGTCTCAAAGAAGGCCGGACTTTGCTTGAGCACATGGCCGTAAACAGCGTTGCGCAAATCAGCGGTGATGCGCTCGCCCAACCAACTCACCGTGAAATAACGCCCCGACGAGAACACCGCCAAGGCCGCAGCCACGCCAAAGAGCTGCAAAAAATGCCCCGACAACTGGCTGGCCGACTCGCCTGTGGCCAAGCCTTGGTCAATCAATTGGCGCAAAACCCAAGGAAAAGCCAAGGTGGTGCCTGCCGCCAACAACAAGAACATCGCCGCCACGACCAAGGCTGCGCGGTAGGGTTTTAAAAAAGGAATGAGCCCGGTGAGGGATTGAGGTGAGGCGGCCATAAACAATCAGTTAGGAGAGCGATCCATGAACAAGCAGGATGCTGAACAGGCATCGGTGCGACCATCTTACAACTGCACCCCAAGAGCCCTCGATTCACAACACCGCGGTGGCCAACAGCCCCAATGCGCGACGTTTGATTCTTTTGCAACCGCCCAGTGTGTGGGCGCTGGCCCACACATCCACCAGTTGCAAAATAATCATTACATGTGTTATTGTCAATTTTAATTGACAAACACGCGTGGGTGTTTGCTTTGGGAAACGGCATGAACCAGACCCTCGACCGGTACTTACCCGCTGACGACGCGCAACGGATCGTGTTGCATGACGAGATCCATGCGCGCCCGTCTGCCACCTTCAAACTGCCCGCCCTGATTGTTTATGTCGCCGTCTTGAACCATGCGGTCGACAGAATGACTGAGTTGGCTCACCTGCAAAAACTGCCCGCCTTGGACGCGCTGCGGCCCGAGGCGGTGAAAGGCAATTTTTTGCAAATCCAGTGCGACGGCTACAAAGTCATTTGGGAGCGGCACACCGAGTTCACCCGCT
>JACCDT011422750.1_pt1 | contig 19676 bp, 20 predicted proteins | sample 7446291 | NCBI WGS metagenome assembly JACCDT01 (sample SAMN15323446, study PRJNA562643) | freshwater metagenome | isolation source: river surface water | place: USA:Blue River Watershed | collected 2017-08-17 | reverse complement strand
TGTGGAGCTTTTCTCGCTTTCTTGAGACCGAACTTTCTTCGTTCCTTAGCTCGTGGATCTCGTTTCAGATATCCTGCTTTCTTTAGAGTCTTTCGTAGTTCACCTGAGTGTTCTACTAGAGCTCGAGCGATACCGTGTCGTAGAGCCTCTGCCTGTGAGTGCATACCTCCACCAACGATTTTTGCTGTAACTTTGTATTTATCTTTAACTTCCCCATCCATTAGAGGTTGCTTGATAAGATGTTGCATTTCTGCGATTGGAAAATATCCAGCAAGATCTTTGTCATTTATTTCAAAAGTATTTTTTGCTGCTGGAGTAAGTCGAACACGAGCGACTGATGTCTTTCGTCGTCCTACTGTCTCTATGTATTTGTCTGCTGATTTTTCCATAATTATTCTGTGATTGTTAGATTGTTCATCATCTTCTGTCGAAGTTTATTCTTTGGAAGCATACCCCAAACAGCCTCTTTGAACAACTCTTTGTTTCCATGCTTTGCAGCTATTTGTCTAGCTGTAGGCTTTCGTAGTCCTCCTGGGTATCCAGAGTAATAAGCAATAGTCTCTAGGTCGTACTTCTTGTCAGAAATAGCAGCCTTGCCTGTGTTGATTATTTCAACCTTTACATCAGGAATATAGTTTCTAGCGAAATCAGCTCGGTTCTTTCCCATAAGGTAAACAGCGGCCTGTGTGGCTATTCGTCCGACTTTCTTGTTATCTGCATCTAGTACGTATTTCATAAAGGTTATATTACTGATTTATTATACAAATTCAACTATCGCCATTAGACTACCATCTGAAAGTCTTGCTGGAAGCTTTGTGATTCTAGTATAACCACCTTTTCTATCCATGTACTTTGGAGATATTTCTTTTACAATTTTTGTTGCTGCGATTGATCCAACTTTTGAAACTAGAGCTCTTCGAGAAGCAACTGTTCCAGATCTTCCTTGTGTTACTAGCTTTTCGATCATAGGTCGTAGTTCTCGAGCCTTTGCGTCAGTTGTTTTTATCTTTCCGTTTACCACAAGCGCCAAAGCAAGAGACTTCATAAGTCCTACTCTTACTTTTCTTACTCGTCCAAACTTTCTTGTTGTGTTGTGGTGTCTCATATCCGTAAATTAACTATGTTTATTTTAATGTAATGCCAAATGACTCTAGAACTTCTTTGATTTCTACTAGTCCCTTTGTTCCAAGACCTTCTATTTCTAGAATATCCTTCTCTTTCTTTCGAGCCAAACCTCCAACTGTTCGTATGTTAGCATTTGAAAGTGCGTTTAGAGTTCTTGCAGATAGGTTAAGAGTCTCGATTCGTGTTTTAAGTGAATCATCGTCTATGTCTTCCTTTGGAGCTGACTCTTTGTGTGATGCAGATGAAAGAATAACTTCCTCTTCCTTGAATCCAACAATAGCCTTTAGCTGGTGGATCATAGTCTCGATAGATTTCTCTAGAGCTTCCTTTGGAGTTATAGTTCCGTCTGTTTCGATAAACATTTTTAGTCTGTTGAAATCTGTTCTGTCTCCAACTCGCATGTTTTCTACTTCATAACTTGCTCGTCTGATAGGTGTGAAAATTGCATCAAGAGTTATGTGGCCAATATCAACTCGGTTTTTCTGTAGTTCTTCCTTTGAAACGAAACCTAGTCCTTTCTGAACTACGATTTCCATATCAAGTTCTGCACTCTTGTCTGTTATGTTAGCGATAACTAGCTCTGGGTTCATTATTTCTACTCCACCAGTAACTTTTATATCACCAGCTGTAACTTCCTTTGGTCCTTTTACTTTTAGTGTAAGAGTTTGTGCTTCATCAGAAACAACAGAAAGTCTGATTTTCTTTAGGTTCAAAAGTATTGTAATAGCATCTTCCTTTACTCCAGGAATTACTGAAAATTCATGTGAAATACCAGCGATTTTTACTGATGTAACAGCAGATCCTGGTAGAGATGATAGAATAATTCGTCTAAGAGAGTTTCCTAGAGTGTGTCCATAACCTGGATAAAGACCATCTATCTCATAAGCACCTGAGAATTTTTCCTCAGATACAATCTTTGGTTTTGAAGGCAATACAATGTTGAAATCAGACATATAGGGTGTTGTTATTTAGTTAAATTATAATCTTCGCAATATACACTATTTCTAATAAAAAATCAATACTATCTACTGTAGAACTCAACCACTGTGTTAAGGTCAAACATATTCTCTGTTTTAACGTACTGTGGCATACCCTGGATCTCTGCTACTTTCTTTACTGCATCAAACTTAATCCAAGATGGTACTGTAGGAGCATTTTTAATCTTTTCATCAATGTTTTCAAATAGAGGCTTCTTTAGAGATCTTTCTGCGATAGTGATCTTGTCACCAATTCGTAGTCTTCGTGAAGGAGTATCAACTCGTCTTCCGTTAACTGCTATGTGACCATGAGAAACCATCTGTCGAGATCCAGAACGAGTTGTAGAAAGTCCTAGTCTGAATACAACACTGTCTAGTCTTAGTTCTAGAAATTCATAAATAGTAGCTGGAGCGTTAGTTGCTTTTGATTCGATAGCCTCTTTAACATATGCAGCAAACTGCTTTTCTGGCATACCATAAATAAATCTAGCTTTTTGCTTTTCGATAAGCTGTAGTCCGAATTCAGACTTTGGCTTTGTGAAGCCTCGAGACTTTCCTCGTCTTTCTAGGTGTAGAGCATATTTCTGAGTCTGAGTTTTCTCAAATATTGGTGCTCCTAGTCTTCTTGCTATTTTGTATTTTGGTCCTGTGATCATATGTTTGTTTTAATAAATACTATACTCGTCTTGGCTTCTTAGGCTTTGGTCCGTTATGAGGAACTGGAGTAACATCTTTGATAGAGTTTATATTGATACCCTTTGATATAAAGCCTCGGATTCCTGACTCTCGTCCTGATCCAACACCTTTTACGATAACAGCAACGTCTTTCATTCCCATAGTAGCTGCTTTTGCACCTAGAATTTCACCAACTTTTGCCGCAGCAAATGGAGTTCCCTTCTTTGCACCCTTGAAACCAATAGATCCTGATGAAGATGTAGCCAAAACATTACCTTTTGCATCAGCCAATACAATCTGAGTGTTGTTGTATGTAGACTGAACATATAGTGTTCCAGTTTCAACCTTCTTTTTAGATACAGTAGGAGTAGCCACTTTTGTAGCTGCTTCACCCTCACCTGTTTTTACTATTCGTTTCTTTCCCATTTTATTATTTAATTATTTCTGTTGATTATTTCTTATCGGCAGTCTTTCGTCCAGTACCCATAGTCTTCTTTGCTCCTCTCTTTGTTCTAGCGTTTGTCTTTGTTCTCTGACCTCTAGATGGAAGGTTTCGAGCGTGTCTTGAACCTCGGTAAGTTTTGATATCCTTTAGTCGCTTTATGTTTCCAGCAACTTCTCGCTTCAGGTCTCCTTCGATTTTGTAACTTTCTACAACCTTTCGGATTGCGTTTTCCTGATCAACTGTAAGTTCTTTTGGCTTAAGGCCGTATTCAACTTTTGCTTTATTTAAAATAGTATGTGCCAAAGGTCGTCCAACACCGTATAGGACTGTAAGTCCGATTTCAATTCTTTTCTCCTCTGGTAGTGTGATTCCTAGTATTCTCATTTTTTATATATTGAAATTTTTAAATGCTAGCCTTGTCTTTGTTTGTGTCGAGCATTCAACTTACAAACAACGTAAACATAGCCCTTTCTTCGGACTACTTGGCATCCTGAACATATTTTTTTTACTGAAGATTTAACTTTCATCTTGTTTTATATTTCTAACCTCTTTTTATGATTCGGCCCTTGCCTCCATATGGTTCAAGCTCAACTGCAACCCTGTCCCCAACCATAACTCTGATTCGGTGTAGTCGCATTTTACCTGACAAATATGTCAGCATTTCTTCGCCGTTATCGTCTCTTTTGACTTTAAAAAAAGTGTTAGGTAACGCCTCAATAACTTGAGCGCTCACGACTACTTCTTTTTTATTAGGTTCTTGCATTATTTTGATCCCAATTCAGTTCAAGACGTCTTTTAAGTAACAGGTAGTATGGTAACAGAATTAGCCCTATTTCGTCAAGGTATTTATTAGATTTACCTTATTTGAGTCTGTAGGGATAGTTTGGTTCCAGAAAGGTTTAGTCTCTATCCAAGCTTCTTTGATGTTTGAATGCTTAGAAATAACACTTGTAGCCTCACTTTTCGATAGTCCCAGAAGCTCCGATTTAAGCTTATTTTCATCAACAACCCATACGAAATTTGGACTACCTTTTAGAGAAAAAGCTATAGAATTAGCCGTATTTATGTCTGAAGGAGTACCAGAAGCATATGCAAAGCCTAGTTCATTTAGGTTTGTTATCTTTATATTTTCATCAACAGAGTTAGGCAATATCTTTGAAAGTAGTGTTCGTGATATAGCGCCTTTGTCAAAAATAATTGCAGTTGCTGTGCCCTTCTTTCTTAGTATCGCTCCGCCAGAAGGATTGTTTGTCTGAGCAACAGATTCAAATTTGAAAGTCAGACTAGTATTATACAAAACAAAATCATTAGGGATTTGAGAAACTATACTTTTTGAAAGTGATTCCTTCAAAGAAGTTTCCATTTCTTTACTTGCTCCATCAAGTAGATCCTTTGCAACAGTTCTTTGCATTCCAGAAAAACCACCAGTCATGTCTGTTTTTGATCTTCCGTATATTTTTGTATATTTTGGATCACCTTTAAGGCCAGGAATAGTAAAATCCTTTAGTCCAACATTGTAACTTGCACCAGTTTTATCTGCTTCTACTATAGCCTCTATACTACCCGCCACAGTCTTACCACCAACTATACTTGTTCCAGGGACAGAAACTGCATTAATTAGCCTATAAACTAACCCCTCTGGAGTCTGGAATCTTGTTGTTGCGACTAACTTTTGTGGCTGTGTACTGAATGCGTTGTAAATAACGATAGTTCCTCGAGCTTTCAGATCCACTTTGGTTTCTCCGGTTGTTTCAACACTCTTTTCAACAGAATCTGTAACAGTTACTATCTGGTAAGCCAAACCTGAAGTTGAATCTTTCTTTGCAGAAAAAGTATCATCCAGGACAGAAGTATCATTTTTAGGTGTGATTGTAATTTTTGCACTCTTGAAAAGAGCTGACACACCGAAACCAACTAATACGAGCAAGATAACCAAACTTATGTATAAAACATTTTTTCTAGGTTTGCTTGGCTCGTCATATTCATATTTATATGTAGATGTATCTAATGGGGGCTTTCCAGAAGATACTGAGTCCATACTTACTGTAGGAACCTTTGTTTTAATAGTAACAGGTCTAGAAAAATCTAATGGCTCAGAAATTGTTTGTTCTTTTTGAATTTTCGGAGCAGATTTTTTAACTGGTGTAGCAGAAGTAGAAGATATTCTAGACGGTAATTTTACATTACGAATAGATTTTTTTGGAGGTATCACATCTTGTACAAGGTTTTTATTCATATTCAAAATAATTGTACCGTAAAATATTGTATTTGCAAAGATATTTTTTACAGTAAAAACTGTGGATTATCTAGCGTTGATAAGTTTTTTGTAAAAAAGAGCAAGAACTCCACTGAATTCATCTATTTTCGATGTAGATTGATTTTCAATAAATGTAGCTAGAGCATTTTCATCAATTATTTTTACCTTTATATTTTTTCTAAACATAGAAGTAGCATCGAGCTTCTGTAATTTCAAGAACTCTTGATAAATTCTTGCGACATCACTTTCTGACATTAAATACACGTTTGTAGGCAAAGACAATGTTGGAGAAAGTTCCAACAAAGCATTTTCAAAATATATTGCCCATTCCTTTTCCACTAAAGTTAGAAGCTCTTCCATTTTTAATTTTTGATCATCATCTATTTTATCTGTATTAAACATATGAAGCATGGATTCTGCAATTTCAACTGAGACATCAAAAGTTCTACATATTTGTCTAATAAGGAAATTTCTTCCAGAGGGCATAGAAACTGTCTGCATAATAATAGAATTTTGAACCAATGTAAGATCTGTTACATCACCTGTAACATCCATAACTATAAATTCGCCGGAAGTTTCAAAATTGTCTCTAACTACAGCAAAAGAAACCAGAGGAAATGTATGTACGGCAATATTCTGGTTTGGAATATGAGAATATCTAGAAACTGTGTTAAAAACTCTTTCCAAAATCCCCTTATCTAGCGCAGATAGGCACAGAAAAGCCTCTAGATTCTTTGTTTTTTTACCAATAATACTGTTTAAAGAATAACCATTGATTTTTGTATGAATAAGACTTTTTTCAATTATCTCAAACTGGTCCTCTGTATTGTTTGCTAACTCTGTTTTAAAAAGGTTCTCTTCTTTACTAGTAACCTCATTTAGAAAGTTCTCTGATATAATAAAATCTTTTTCATTTGTGATTAAAATATGTTTTGTCTTAAAAACAAACCATGGTGAAGAAAATGATATTAACGCAGAATTAATTTTATTTCTTTTTCCTTGCCAATACTTATGATTGAAACAACTTTTCATCATAACAACCATTTGTGCATCCAAAGTTGTCATTAATGCTTCTACTAACCTAGTTGCATCTGGTCTTTCAGATATGACAAATGGAGTTTCGTATGAACAGAGAAATTTTGGGAGGCTTTCACCGTTAAAGGCCACAAGAGAGGATGTCACGACACTGTTTCCCACATCTATCAGTAATGCTACTTGTTCTTTTTCAGAATGAATAAACGACATACCGATATTCTATCACAACTTTTATCTTGGAGTTAAACCGCTTAGATGCTAGGCGCTGGAAATTTTGTGAGTGAGCCGTACTTTGACGTACGGTGAATGAACAAAATTGAACAGTAACAACGCAGATAAGATGGTTTTACTCCAGGATGGCTTTTATACGGCGAACACCAGCACTAACCGCCTCCTCTTTTGCTATTTTAAATTTACCTAAAACACTTGTGTTCTCAATATGAGGACCACCACAGAATTCTTTTGAATACGCAGAGTCTAGAGAGTCACCGATATAGTAAACATTTACTTCATCAGGATACTTTTCACCAAAGAAATGCAATGCGCCTGTTTTTTCTGCATCATACTTCTTCATAACTTCTTTTTTAACTGGCAAACTTAGTTTTATTTTTTCATTTACTGTATCCTCTACTCTTTTCTTTTCGTCATCTGTCATTTTTCTTTCAAAAGCAAAGTCAAAACGTAGCCTTTCTGCTGTAATATTACTTCCTCTCTGCTGTACAGAGTCACCAAGTATGTCTCGCAATGCCTGATGCAATAGGTGTGTAGTTGTGTGATACTTTGTTTCCATTTCTCCAGTACTTCCAAGACCTCCTTTGAACTTTTGTTCACTACCCGCTCGTGAAAGTTCTTGATGCTCCTTCATTTTTGCGTTAAACGTATCAATATCAATATTTATTTCTTTTTCTTTTGCTAACTCAAGTATGATCTCTATTGGGAAACCATACGTGGTAACCAAAATAAATGGATCTATACCTTTTTCAAACTCTTTTAGTCCCAAATCTAAAGTTTTTATAAATTTTTTAACTTCAGCATCTATTTCTAAAGAAATATCTGACTCTATTTTGAAATATCCAGAGTTTCTATAAAAATCAAAATAAAGTTTTAATAGTGGCAAAAATGCATCAGATATATTTTCTGATTTTATAAAACCAATTTTTTTAGACTGTATTACTGCACGTCTTATTAATCTTCTTAAAATATAGCCTCTATCTTTATTACTCGGCTTTACACCATCTGCGATCATCATTGCTGATGTTCTGATATGATCTGATATTATTCTTGAAGATTTTTCGTTATATAAATCAGAATTTGATTTTATTAGATCCAAAGCATGAGAAAAAACATCAGTCTCAAATATGCTAATTTTACCTTGTACTACAGCAACAACCCTTTCAAAACCAGCACCTGTATCAACATTTTTATTTTCTAGTTTACTCACCACCTTTCCGTCCTTTGATAGAAATTCCATAAAAACATTGTTCCAAATCTCTACAACTTTTTGTTCGTCATCTGCTTTTATGTATTCATCCAAAGTCATTCCAGAATTCAAAGTTCCAGTTAAGTCGTAAAACATCTCTGTATCAGGTCCACAAGGTCCGTTTGGTCCGGCACTCCACCAGTTTTTATTTGCAGGTCTAAAATATATTCGCTCACCAGTTACACCGTTTTTTTCAAAAATTTCTTTCCAGATTGTTGCAGACTCTTCATCACGAGGTGCATTTTCATCACCTTCGAAACAAGTAACGTAAAGTCTCTGTGGATCCAAACTAAATCCTTCTTCTTTTGAAGTAAGAAGTTCGTAACTCCAGTTTATTGATTCATTTTTCCAATAGTCTCCCAAAGACCAGTTACCAAGCATCTCGAAAAAAGTTAGGTGTGTATTGTCACCTACTTCATCTATATCGTTTGTTCTGACGCATTTTTGAACGTCTGCGAGCCTTGTACCCTGTGGGTGCTTTTCACCAAGTAGATATGGAACTAGAGGTTGCATCCCAGCTGTGTTAAACAAAACAGAAGGGTCATTTTCTGGGACTAGAGAGGCAGATGGAATTATGGCGTGACCTCTTTTTTCAAAAAAAGTGAGGAATCGTTGTCGTATTTCGTTGGATGTCATATGAACTCTATAATTACATAAAAAGCACAAAATTTAAAGGTTAATAATCGGTGGAATGGTTCTACGAGAGACATCCGCAGACCTGAAGCATGGTTCTGTCAACGTCCGAGCTTTGCTCGGTTCATTGACAGATTCAGGTCGAGGACTAGAGCGAGGCTCCCGCTGGGAGAGCCGAAAGTTCTCGAGAAGAACTATTTCACCGATTATATTAAATATACTTCTTCAAAACCTGAAAATCTTTCAAAATAGTTTCTTTGTTATTTCCTTGGTACAAAGCAACAGCTGGGTGGTATAGAGGAATAATAGTTACAGAACCATAATTTGTTTTTGCCACAAATTCTTTACCATGCAAATCCCCAATAGTTCCTATTTGATCATGTAGCCCAAGTTTTTCCATAATGTATGCCATAGAAAAACGTCCCAATGTCGCGATAACTTTTGGTTCTATGATATCTATTTGTTCGTCTAGAAATGGCGCATAAAGATTTATTTCTTCTTGTGAAGGGTCTCTATTCTCTGGTGGTCTGTCCTTTACGATGTTTGTAATATAAACATCGCTTCTATTTAAATGTATAGAATCGAGCATTTCATCCAAGACTTTTCCTGATCTACCACAAAATGGTCGCGCTGTTTGAGCCTCATTTTTTCCAGGAGCTTCGCCGATAAACATAATATGGGCCATATGGCTTCCCTCTCCCACAACTGGGAAATATTTATGCTTTACACGATGCTCGTACAAAGGAGATTCTTTAAGATGCAAAATCTTATTTCTAATTAAACTCATCTTATCGAATTTTTCTTCTAGTGAAAGTGACATATTATTTATTCCTATATACTACTGCTAACAATAAAATCGTCCATGATCCTACGACACCAAACACAAAACTTAAAATAAGTGGCAAATCATGAATAATAATTCCATACAAAAACCAAGTGAATGTTCCTATTGAGAATATTATAAATGAAGGAATAGATATATTACTAGCTGATTTGTTCTTCCATATTTTATAGGCCTGAGGAAAATACCCAAGTGACATTAATACACCCATAATAGTTACAAATGTTTGAAAAATTTTCATATTATAAATACTTTTTCTTTCTAATGACTGAATCTTCCGGAGACCACCAGTCGGATGATTCTGTTGTCATAACTGTACCAGCTATCATTTTTGCATTTTCAGTTTTCAGTAAACTGATAGCGTAATCTATTCTATCAAAAGCTCTCGTGTTTCCAATATCTATCTCTTCTTTGAGAGATATTATCCATTCCAATATGTCGGAGTCTTTAACAATTATAGATTCTTTTGATTCTCTTTTTTCATATTCACCCAAAGTTTCAAGTATATCTTTACCAAAAGGAACAGAATCCGCTATATCTTGTATTGCGCTATGTTCTTTTCTCTCTACATACTTCTGATGAATATGATTTAAGTCTGATATTCTTGTTTCTGATATATCATGAAAAAGACACATCTTTAAAACCTTTAATGTATCAACTGTTCCATCAAGTTGAGCAAGAGTATAACCAATAAAAGCAGTCCGACTAACATGTTCTGCTACAGATTGTCGTCCAGTACCAAGAAAATGAAAACCACTTCTCGGAGTTCTGGCCAACATTCCAACCTCAAAAAGAAAATTAGCAATATTTTTATTTTCCTTACTTACCACTGTTTTCTTTGTTTTCTTCATATTTTTATAACGTGTCTATTTCTTCTATAACTTTTCCTATACTTTCCTTTGTAACACCTATATCAGTTAGTAACTCTGTATTTTCTACTAAAGTTTTGCAAAGTACTATACCTTTATCCAAAAGCTCTTTCTTTTCTCTGCCATTCAAAGAAGCAAGACAGGTTATTGGATGCAATTTTGATTCTAATATCAAATCATGCAGGTTTCCAACCGGAGGATAGTTCCAACCAATCATTCTTATACCCCCCTGACAGCTTCCATACTCTATTGCTGTAGAAGTAAATTTTGTATTTGTAACAAGCCAAGCTTCATCTAACTCTCTTTCCTTTCCATAATTAAACTTCATCTTTCGCAAATCATCAAAACGAGCCTTTACATACAAAATAACTTTTAGATCTGATTTTGTTCCTCCTTCGTTGTGGAACTTGGCTTCTACCATTATCAACTGCTTATCATTCCATGCTACAACATCGACTTCATGCGCCACACAAAAACCTTTTACAACCTGACCAGTCAGGGCTTCATATCCTTTGCCTCGGAAAATTTCTGCCACAAAGTCTTCAAACGGAAAACCAGAAGGTCCAAGTTCAGAGATAGCTTTCTTAAGAGAATATTTTATAGCAATTGGTTTTTCTTCTTTATGAAGAAGTTCAAATGCATGTTTATATATATTGTGAGTAGTTATATCTTGCTTTAGGTGACCATAAACATGGTTTATGATATCCCTAGTTGCCTGAGTTGATGCTCCCGCTCGTTTCAAAGAAAATTCTAACTTCTTTTCATCAAATGGTTCTTTTGTTCCGTCAGCCTTTAAAACGTAAATTGGTTCTGTAGTCATAAAACCATTATCTCATATCCGTATTTTCGGGCAAATTAGAGAACTTTTTCTATAATCCCTCCACCTACGCAAACTTCTCCATCATAAAATACTGCTGACTGACCTATCGCTATCCCACTTTGAGATTCATCGAATATAACGTGATAACCATCATTTTCTTTTTTTACCCTACAAGTCTGTTTTTGCTGTCGATACCGTATTCGTACAGATATTTTATTCTCCATATCCTTTTCATCACCAGATATCAAATGTAAATCTTTTAGAACAATTTCTTTTATAGAATTAATTTTGTCTCCATCAGATTCTTTACTACCCACAGTCACTGTATTTTTCTCCAAATCTTTTGAAAAAACAAAGTATCGAGGATCATCTCCGCTTTTTTTCGTCACAGTAAAACCATGTCTCTGGCCAATAGTTAGAAAAATAGCTCCATCATGAAAACCTATTACTTCCCCTTTTGTATTCAAAACTTCTCCCTCTTTTGTTTCAATGTAATGAGTTAGGAATTCCTTCATATCTATTTTTCCAATAAAGCAAAGCCCTTGGCTATCTTTTTTTGTGGCTGTAGGCAAACCAAATTTATGAGCAAGTTTTCTCACTTCTGGTTTTGTCATGTGTCCTATCGGAAAAAGTGCATGGGATAGTTCATGCTGACCTAGTGTGTATACAAAGTACGACTGGTCTTTCTCTTTGTCGACACTTTCATATAATTGAAAATTTTTATTCACCGTATCTCTCGCAGAGCACGCGTCGCCTCGGAGGCTCTCGGCGCGCTCGCTCTCGCCTACCCGGCTCCGAGAGTCTCCGCTCGAGTCACGGTTCAACAAATTTTCCTTCACTTGCGCATAATGTCCAGTAGCAACATAGTCAGCGCCCATTTCCAAAGCTTTTTTTAGAAATACACCGAACTTTACGTATTTGTTACAAAATACATCCGGGTTAGGAACTCGTCCTTCGCTGTATTCACGTATCATATAGTCCACTACTTCTTTTTTGTATTCAGCTTCACAGTCTAGTGTGATAAAAGGCACATCTAGTGTCGCACAGACACGCATAGCACTCCGTCTCTCCTCTCGCCAATCACAAGGTAAGAAATCTGGAGCCCAGACCTTTAAAAATACTCCCGTAACGTCATATCCATCTTTTTTAAGTAACGCCAAAGCAACAGAGCTATCTACGCCCCCAGAAACTCCCACAAACACTTTTGGCTTTTTATCCATCAACATCTTTATACCACAAAAAGCAAATCTCGTTGAGTCAAAACCTTTTCAGAGCATCCGCAGACCTGAAGCACGGTTCTGTCAACGTCCGAGCTGCGCTCGGTTCATTGACAGATTCAGGTCGAGGACCAGAGCGAACTTTTCGCCGGAAAAGTGAGTGTATCTGAAAAGGTTTTGGCGAGAAAGAGATTTGCGATTACTTATTTAGGTAAAGTTGTTTATTTCTTTTATGCTGTTCAAACGTCGTTGCATAATACATATTCCCACTCTTACTAGACAGGAAGTAAAGATATTTTGAACTTATTGGATTTATAGCAGAATTTATCGAATCTAGACCTGGATTACTTATTGGTCCAGGAGGTAGGCCTTTATATCTATAGGTGTTGTAAGGAGAATCGATCTTCAGATCAGACGAAGTAAGTTCATATGTTGTTTTTCCATTTATATACAGGAATGTAGAATCAACCTGTAGTGGCATTCCCATAGACAATCTTTTCCACAATATCCCCGCTACCATTCTGCGACTCTCTGTTGTTCTTGCTTCTTCTTCTAGAATAGAAGCCATAGTTATTATATCTTTCAGACTAATTGTAGAAGTAGATAGACCCTTTACAGTCTTTATCTTTTCATCAAAATTTTTAGACATTATTTCTATCAGAACTTCCGGCTTTATTTTAGGTGAAACAAAGTAAGTATCCGGAAAAAGAAAGCCTTCCTTACTTTTTGCAAGTGCTAAAAATTTACTCCTATCAAAATCTTCCAAATTTGATTTGAAATAGTCCGCAATCTGAACAACACTCCATCCCTCCGGTATCGTGGCTTTAAACGTTACTAAATGAAAATCCCCTTTTGTAATTCTGCGCGCCAACTCCACAGGACCTTCTCTTTTATCCAAAAGATAATCCCCTGCAATAAGCTTCTTCTCTCCACCAAGCAAAGCTACAGCAAAACGAAAAAAGAACGGTGACTTTATAGCATTCTCCTTTTTTAAATTAGAAGCTATTTCTTGCAAAGTTTCTCCAGACTTTATTGTAATAACCTCTCCTAATGGGAATATTGTTGGTGGCATATGCATATACACATAAATACCGGAAAAGACAAAAAAACCAACGAGTAAAATCGTAGCGTATTTTTGTTTTGAAGATAAATTTTTTATCTTTCCGATTATTTCTAAAATCTTTTCTGAATAATTCATTATACTGGGATATTTGTAGGAGCCTGTGATTTCTTTGACTCGATTCTACTAAATGTAGGTGTCGCAGAAACACTACCTGGGAAGTGATAAACTGTGGCCAATTCCTCTGAATTCAAAACCATAATGTCTTGTCGCTTATACGGTCTATAGAAATATGCTCGTCTTTTATATGCATCAAGCAAATCCTGCTTTTCACCATCTTTCTTTTTCTCGCTTCTGTCTTTCCAAATCAGATACTTCCATTTATCTTCGATGCCATTTGTTGGCTTAAACATGTTTAGATGAGAATTGAAATGTGTGATTCCACCAACAATACCTCCTATATTAGTTGGACTATATGATTCCTTTGGAGCAAAATAAATTGCTCTCATTCCAGTATCAAATGCCTTTTTCGTTATACTCCTACCCAAAGCATTAATAGTTTCCTTTTCTATATCTGTAAGTTGTCTTACTGTTCCAGGAATTATTTTTCCTTCTTTGTCTTTTTCACCTTTTGATTTAGCGATTATAGCTTCTATTTCCTTCTCTGTAGCTTTTAGCCACTTTGCGTCAACCATTTTTCCCGAAGCAGCATCCCAATCTTCTGCTTTATGAGCTTTTATAACTATCTGTATCCATATCTGTGAATCTGTTGGAATAGATCCCATAAACTCTATGAGTGGTGTAATAGGATCAATTTTATATTCTTCTTCTGGATCTTTATCCATTCCATAATCAATATAAGTTTTGATTGGAAAATGATCATCCTTATCTAATTTAAATTCACTTGTATACATACTATACACTTCTGGATCATAAGTATAAGGCAGAGTGTAGTCTGGAACTTCGTATATTTCTATACCTGGATATTGAGAATATAGATTTGCCTCAACAACATTCTTCAAAGCTTTTCTTGTCCAGATAAAAAAGTGGATAGACCCACCCAAAGAAACTATTTCAAGAGACGTATGTGCCCTAACTTTTCCTTCCCAATACTTTTCAAACCAGTTCTTTTCCCCACTAGTTTGATACATGGAATTTATACAGAACTCCATCGCCTTTGGAGATTTCAATATCTCTCTTGGTAATTTTATTTCCAATAGTACATGTGTTGTCTTTGCAAAAAACAAGGCTCTTACATAAAAAACCCATGTCTCCCAAGCAACATAAACCAAAATAGCAGGCACAAAAACATAAGACACGTAATACAACCACTTTAATGTAAGTAATGTATTAGGATTTTGAAAAAACTCTGTTAGAAATGTAAACATGATTTAATTATAACTTACATAAAAGAAAAAACCACTCTTTCGAGCGGTTTTTTCTTTTATGCTATATCATACTTACCCTCTTTGTTCTTTTTAAAGAATTTTGGATTCTGAAGATTTACCATAATAGTGTTTTCCTTTACGTATCTTTCCTTCAAAACTTTCTTTACAATCTCATCTTTTGTCATTGGGCCATTCTTTGCGATAACACCCTTGATAACATCCTTTACAACACCACTCATATAACCCCATTCAGATAAAGCGTATAGTCCTCGTCCAACCAAAACAAATCTAGGGTCTTTTATAAGTTCGTTGTGTGTTGTCGCAACATGAGCTTTCTTTTTGAAAAGTTCTGTAATTAGTTTTGCAACTTCTCTAAAGTGTATTGGGGATCCGTGTCGTCTTATAACAAGGTATGCATAGTCTCGCATTCCCTTTGCGTTAATATTTGAAGATCTTGTCTTACCCCATTCACCAAGTGGATTTTTATCTATAACTTTTGAAAGCTCCAACCATCGCTTTGCAATTTCTTCGTTTCGATACTTATCAGAAACTTCTTTTAGATTCTCTAGGAACTTTTCTATCATTTCTGATTCCAGAAGAATTTCATCATCAGAAAGAGTACTGTAAAGCTGTCTTAGTGAATAGTGGATCTTTCTTGATAGATCTTTATCAATTGTCCATCTATGTTTGAATTCTAGATCCTCTTTTTCCTTTATAAATTCTTCACCAACAGTTAGCAAAAAGTGAATCTGGTTTTGAGTAGCCTTGTCCTTTGATATATGTTTCAAAAGCGCGTCCTCGTGAACAGTTGAACCCAAATCAGCGATTATTTTCTTTACCTCATCAAAAGATGCTTTTTCCTTTGCATATTCCTTTGACTTTCTTATGTTAATGATTGAATAGTTTTCAATCTGTCGAACTCTCTCTCTAGTGATCTTATATTTCTTTCCAATAGCTTCAAGTGTCATCCTCTTAGTATCATTTCCAAGTCCAAATCTAGACGTAAGTACGTCTTGTGCTCTGTCTCCAAGGACAGAAAGCAGTTTCTTTACAATTTGTTTCGGTTTGAATGTAATTGGTGTTTTTTCACTCATATTTTTGATAAATTTATGTATAAATTAGCTATTGGTATAAGACTAATGTCAATTAGTTTTATCATCTTAGCGGATTAAAGTCAAGCCTTGACCGAAAATGTTATAAATCATCCCTTAAAACACTACTCATCTAAGAAAGAACTAGATTGATCAGTCTATTTTTTACATATATAACCCTAGCTATGTTTTTTGACATAACCCATTTTTCTACTTCAGAAAGTCCCCTAACTATAGTCAGAACTTCTTCTTCAGATGCATCCTTTTTTACCATACATTCTGCTCGAACCTTGCTGTCTATCTGAACGATAATTTTCACTTCTTCCTCTACCATTTTTTTCAAATCAGCCTTTGGCCAATCCTCCAAAACAATAAGTTTTTTGTTTCCGAGATTGTGCCAAATTTCTTCTGTAATGTGTGGAGCAAAAGGATTGAGTATTTTCAAGAAAGTTTCAAAATCCCCCTTGTTTACAGACTCCATTTTCTCCATTTCATTTAGCAGAATCATCATAGATGAAACCGCAGTATTGAATGACATACTTTCTATATCATCGCTAACTTTTTTTATTGTTTTATGTAGAAGAATTTCAAAGTTTTTGTTTGAAATAGTAGCTTTAGAAACTTTTGCAGAAAGCCTCCATACTCTGTCCAGAAATCTCCGTACACCGATTATATTGTCATCCCCCCAAGCTGCAGACTGGTCAAAAGGACCCATAAACATTTCATACATTCTAAGAGCATCTGCACCAAAATTTTTAATTATTGAGTCTGGATTAATAACATTACCAAATCTTTTTGACATTTTTCTACCATCAGATGCGATAATAAGACCAACATTTTGCAATTTTCTGAATGGCTCTTTGTTCGCCACTACTCCAATGTCATACAAAAACTTATGCCAGAATCTTGCATATATAAGGTGTCTTGTTGCGTGTTCAGCACCGCCAACATAAAGGTCTACTTCATTCCAATATTTTTCTTTTTTCTTGTCCACCAATGCCTTACCATTTGATGGATCCATGTATCTCAAATAGTACCAAGAAGAACCTGCCCACTGTGGCATTGTATTACTTTCTCGTTTATATATTTTCTTTCCAATTTTTACATTTATCCAGTTAGGAATATTTGCTAGTGGAGATTCTGCAGTTCCTGTTGGTTCATAAGATTTAACTTTAGGAAGTTTTAAAGGTAAATCTTTTTCTTTCAAAGGCATTATCTTTCCGTTCTCATCTCGCAAAAGTGGAATGGGTTCGCCCCAATATCTTTGTCGAGAAAAAACCCAATCACGAAGCTTGTATTTTGTTACCCACTTACCTTTTACATATTTTGTTATTTTTTTCTTTACCTGTGAAGAAAACTGATCATTAAACTCATATGAATTCATGAGTTTTCCAGAACCTGTATACGGAAGTTTGTCAGATATTCCGACAACCACTTGCTTAATTTTCATTCCAAACTTCTTTGCAAATTCAAAATCTCTTTCATCGTGTGCAGGAACCGCCATTATTGCCCCTGTTCCATACGAAGCCAAGACATAGTCACCGATCCAAATCTGAATTTTCTCTTTTGTTGCAGGATTTATAGCAAAAACACCCTTTAATTCGACGCCAGTTTTCTCTTTACCCTCACCTGTTCTATCTATCTCATCCTTATTTTTAACTTGTTCAATATAAGCCTGAACTTCTTGTTTGTTCTCTATTTGTGACCACAATTCACGAACAAGAGGATGCTCTGGTGCTAGCACAACATATGTAGCACCAAAGATAGTATCTGGCCTTGTAGTGAATACTTTTATCTTTTGAGGATTTTTTGAAACTTCAAAATCTATTTCTGCACCTTCACTTTTTCCAATCCAGTTTCTCTGGCTCTCTTTTATTGACTCAGGCCAATCAAGTCCGTCTAGATCAGAAAGCAATCTGTCCGCATAGGCAGTTATCTTTAAAACCCATTGTCTGATAGGTTTTTTTTCAACGACTGCTCCACATCTTTCACACTTTCCATCTTCAACGTCTTCGTTAGCTAAAATAGTTTTATCAACCGGACACCAGTTTACTGGTTCGTTGGATTCATAAGCTAAACCTTTTTCCAAAAGTTTTAGAAAAATCCACTGTGTCCATTTGTAGAATTTTGGATCAGTTGTATTAACCTCTCTAGACCAATCATAGTCTAGACCAATAAGTTCAAGTTGTTTTTTAAAAACAGCAACATTTTTCTTTACTGCAACTTCAGGATTAGTTTTTGTTTTTATAGCATAGTTTTCAGCAGGAAGACCAAAAGCATCAAAACCCATAGGGTGCAGAACATTGAAACCCTGCATTCTTTTCATTCTAGATATTATGTCTGTTGCAATATAACCTTTTGGGTGACCGACGTGCAGTCCTTCTCCAGAAGGATAAGGAAACATATCAAGAACATAAAATTTCTTTTTCTTTGATTTACCTCCTATAGGATCTTGGGTTTTGAACGCTTTCTTCCTTTCCCACTCCTTTTGCCACTTTTTTTCGACTTCTAGATGGTTGTAATCTTTCATATTTTACATCCTACCAAAATTGAGCTTCTTTGCAAAAACTACATTGCACCCTTAACTCCAGGATTCACTGGGAAACTTATTGTCTTTTTGAAGCAATAATTTCCTGTAGAATGGGTCCATGATCCACCACCGTATGGGTAAGTCTGAGCCATTACTGTTTTATCACTAGAATCATTATTGAACTCTGCACATAACTCATAAGTACTTGGACTTTTTACATTATATACATAACTTACTTTACTCTGTGGATCAATCGTTGAAACATAATAACTTACTGAAGATAGTTCCTTGAGATCCTTAGGTAAAACCTTTTGTATTGTGTAGAAACTTTGTACAGCACTATCAATATTCATTAGGTCATTAATTTTTTGTTCGTCATATCTAGCTAACCTTTGTGTTCGAGGTGAACCCAGAACAGCAAAACCCCAAACTATAGATGCAACTACTATCGCAATAGAAAGAACTCTCCAAGTAATTCTTAATTTATGAGTAAGTTTACCTCTTATATCTGTTAAATAGTATCCAAACAAACTAGAAGCTACAACAAGAAGCACTAGACATTTTAATATAAAAGCAGTATCTAGTTCCTGACCATCAATAAAGTAATACAATACTGTTATCAAGTCTCCAGCAATGGCAAATCCAGAAACAAAAAGTGTTAGATAAGTAAGCCACTTATGAATACCACCGGTCATTCTTTCTGGTTCTGTAATGTATTGCTTCTCAAGCAACCACATAAGAAGAATAAGAATTGGTGTAAATACAACAAGAATAGCTACTGACCAAGATATAGTCGAACTACCTGTGTTGTAATAATTAGTTGTAATTATTGGATAAGCAGAGTTAATTACTGTAAACAGCAAATTCACTAATGTAACTACTACTGTATAAAGTGCAACCGTTGCACCAAGATTAAGAAAAAAATCTTTAACACTTATTTTTGGTTTTGTTGGTTCCATAAATTTAAATTTGGTTAATAATATTTTTAATGGTCATGCGACCACTGCTCGGCTTCGCCGGTTGCTATTCTGTTGTTATTCCCTCAAACTCTGGACTACTTGCCTCTGCTTCTGCCTTTGTACCACGCACAACACTATCCTCATGATGAGCAGGACTGTAAATTGTGTAGAGCTTTAGACGGTCAGCACCAGTGTTCATTACATTATGCCGTGCACCACGTGGGACTATGACAGCGTCACCGTCTGCCACCTCATACTCTGTTTCGTTTATAAC
>JACCDT011806931.1_pt1 | contig 19699 bp, 18 predicted proteins | sample 7446291 | NCBI WGS metagenome assembly JACCDT01 (sample SAMN15323446, study PRJNA562643) | freshwater metagenome | isolation source: river surface water | place: USA:Blue River Watershed | collected 2017-08-17 | reverse complement strand
GCCGCCGCTGCATACAAAGCCTTTGGTGGAACGGCTGCTGCAGCAGCCAGTGGTGCCACGCTTGCCGCAGTCGTGGTCATGCTCATGACACCACCTCGCGATAAGCGCGAGTGGACAGTGGGGTTGATCAGTACGGTCGTTTCAAGCATTGGAGGTGGGGCAACCACGATTGAGTATTTCCAGCTTCACCACTGGGCGTTCTCAACGGTGGGGTTGTGTGCCATGGGCGGTTTGATCTTTGCCTGCGGCTTGCCCGGTTGGGCATTGGTGCGGTGGATTTTTAACTTCATAGAGGAGAGGCGTGATGCCTCTATTGATGAGGTTGCCAAAGATGTGAGGGAAATGCTGTGAAACCACAAGACTTCATTGCACTCATTGGGCCTGCTGCACAGGCTTGCCACAAGTCCACGGGCGTTCCAGCCAGCATCACTGTGAGCCAAGCAGCACTCGAGTCTGGCTGGGGTGAGTCAGGTCTCACCAAGACGGCGAGGAATCTGTTCGGGATTAAGGCAGACAGTTTTTGGCGGGGGGACACCGTGACGCTTGACACCAAGGAGTTCATCCGAGGGCAGTGGGTCGTCGTGCCTGCTAAATGGCGCAAATACCCAACATGGCAGGCTAGTGTGGATGACCATGCCGCATTTTTGAAACGCAATCCTCGCTACAAAGACTGCTTCCTGTGTGTCTCGGCGCAGACCTTTGCGCGTGCGCTCCTCAAAGCGGGATATGCAACGGATCCTGACTATGCCGACAAGCTCATCCGTTTGATTGGTACCTACGGCTTGGCTTCATTGGACGGGGAGGGTGTATGAGCTGGATTCGTGCGTTCCTCGAATTGAATAAATCCTTGTTTCTCAAGGGACTGCTGCTTCTCATGGCGTTTTTACTAGGCCTGCAGATGGGGCAATCCCGTCTGCAGCGCCGGTGGGATGCTGAGAAACAAGCCGTGCAAATTGCACAAGCAAAGCAAGAGCAACACGCTACCGATGTAGCTCAAGTTCAAAACCAAATATCGAAGGAGATCTCTGATGACTATCGCAAGAAATCTAGTTTGTTGGCTAACCGTTCTCCTGTTGCTGGGAGGGTGCTCTATCAGTCCGAAGCCAGTTCAGACGTTTTGTCCACCGTTTCCGAAAATTCCTTCGGAGTTGCTGATGGCTCCTCCGACGTTGTACCTGTTGCCTTCAGAAATGAGGTAGATGGTCTAGGTTGTAGGCAACTTCGCCAAGATGCAACCCAAACTACGCTTATGCTAGTTGAAACTCAGCGTTGGTATTGGCGTGCATATGGAGTGGAGAGATAAAGTTGTATATGTTATTTAAAACAAAGTAGTATGAAAATTGGATAGCTACTTTAAGACCTCGTTGCAGAGCTGTAATTGTCTTTTTTGACTTTTGACGGCAAGTCTGTGCGCATGAAAGAACTATTGAAAATGAAAATATTAAGCTTTCTTAAAACAGAGATAAGTCTTGTGTTTACCGGCTTTAGCTGTTTCTTAAGCGTAGCTTCGCTTTTCGTTGCATACGAAAGCGCAAAGTCCAGCAATGAGATTGCGTTACAAGCACTTGCAACAGCGACCCAAGCGAATGAGATTTCTCTTGGAAGATTAAGGGAACCATCTGCATTTCAGTTTTCAGATGGCGGTATCAAAGAGATTGATTTGAGGTCGACGGCTACCTTAGAGCAGGAATTAAAGTTATATGTTTCTTTGCGGAATGACGGTAAGAAGATTATTGATGGAGCCGTTTTTGAGGTAATCGGAATCGAGGGGCTCACCTACCTTGAAGATGCCCCGAATCTTGTCGTTCGAGAATTGCCATCATTTTTTCACACTGCTGCATTTAATTTGGCGGTACAACCAGCGGGGTTTGTTCACTACGATATTAGAAAACTTGTTCTTCAATACCTTCAAAAATTAGCTACTAAAACTCCTGACAAGAATTCAACTTATAGAACTGTCATTAATGTAGTTGTCACGCCCAAGGCCTTAGGTGAGTCCATTCCTGTCGGAGCCCCTTCCAAATTGACTCCAAGGGATAGAGTCTTATTTACTGTCCAGTTCAAACCATCGATTATTGAAACCGAGATGGCCAAAAAAATTCTGAATGAATCTTTTGTTCCCAATAGAGTCTTTTCGCCTTAGTAGCCGTTTAGTGATTTCTAGATATTCGTCTCAGGTTGCTGCGTTACGATGCTTGGCATACTGAAAAACATCCGGAGCAGTTCATGGCTAAGCTTTGCCATCTCGCAATCCAAAACTTTCGCTCGATACAAAAGATGTCCTGGGCACCGTCCGCTGGCATTAACTGCTTGATCGGGCCAGGCGATAGCGGAAAATCGACCATCCTTGATGCGATAGACCTGTGCCTAGGTGCGCGTCGCAGCGTTGCTTTCGGTGACACGGACTTCCACAATCTAGACGTTACTCAGCCTATCGTCATACTGGCTACTCTTGACGATTTACCTGATCAGCTATTGAATCTTGATATCTATGGTGACTTCTTGCGAGGCTTTAATCCGGGGACGGGACGGGTAGAGGATGAGCCAAGAGTCGGCATTTCGACTGTTCTGACGCTTCGCCTTACTGTGGCGGCAGACCTTGAACCTGTGTGGAGTCTCTATTCAGATCGAGCGCAACGTGATGGGCTAGAGCGTAGCCTAGCGTGGAAAGATCGTGCGTTGCTTGCCCCTGCACGCATTGGAAGTTTCGCGAACAGTAACTTGTCTTGGTCCCGCAATTCGGTACTCAATCGTCTCACGGAAGACCGAGCGGAATTAGGATCGCAGCTTGCTGCTGCGACTCGGCAGGCTCGCGCCAGTTTTGGCGACAAGGCTGATGCTCAGCTTGCTGACACATTGACAACCGTGACGGATGTAGCCAATAGCTTGGGCGTCCCTGTGGGGGCATCTGCGCGCGCATTACTTGACGCGCACTCGGTTTCGATTGGCGATGGTGCCATAGCACTGCATAACGAAGCTGGGATTCCCTTGCGCTCCCTTGGGACCGGATCATCGCGGCTGCTTGTAGCAGGTCTACAACGGGAGGCTACAGAGTCGGCGTCGATCGCGCTTGTCGATGAAGTTGAGTATGGACTTGAGCCTCATCGCCTTGCGAGGTTACTAGACTCGCTTGGGGCAAAAGACGATGGCGGTTCGCTGCAGACTTTCATGACAAGTCATTCTCCTGTCGCTTTACGGGAGTTGACCGCAGATCAAGTGTTCGTCGTGCGTACACAGCTTGATCGGCACCGAGTACGTCGCGTCGGGGCGGTAGACGATATTCAAGGGATGCTGCGCAAGAATGCTGAAGCTTTTTTGGCTAAATCTATTGTTGTGTGTGAGGGCGCATCTGAAGTTGGATTTGGGCGAGGTCTGGATCAGTACTGGAGCAATAAGGGGCATACCTCGTTTTTTGCGCTTGGGGGGGCCTACGTGGATACCGGAGGTAGTGAACCCGATCGCTGTTTTGAGCAAGGCAGTGCACTTCTGAAACTTGGATATCGCGTGTTGGTTCTGGCTGACGCAGACAAACCGCCTACCCCCGACGTGGTTCAGGCGTTTCACGATGCTGGTGGGGAGTCAGTAACTTGGCGGCAAGGACATGCTCTTGAAGATGAGCTATTTCACAGTCTTTCAGACGAAGGTATTGATGAGCTGCTCGCGAAGGCCATTGACATTCATGGTCGCGATTTAGTTAATGACCACATCAAGTCGAAGACCGGCGGTAAGGTGGACTTGGATGCTGTCGAATGTGAGTCGATGTTTGACAGTTTCTCCGATGACACAAAAACTTTGCTAGGGATTGCAGCTCGGTCGAAAGGCAATGGTTGGTTCAAGTCAATAACTGCATTTCAAGAGGTCGCAAATGACATTGTGGGGCCACATCTAGCTGTGGCAGATGCGGACTTTCAAGTGTTAATCAATAAATTCCGTGATTGGATTCATGCTGCCTGAACTCGATCTGTTGTCGGTTGACCGTGGGTCTGTAACCGCACCTGCTGGCTGCGGAAAGACGCATCTCATCGCCTATTCGTTGTCGAAGAACGTTGGCACTAAGCCTGTTCTCGTGTTGACCCACACTAATGCAGGAGCTGCGGCTTTGCGTCAGCGCATGAAGAAGGCCAGCGTTGCTTCATCAAGCTTCCGGGTATCTACGATTGATGGTTTTGCCATGCGTCTTATCGCGATGTTTCCGATGCGTAGTGCCATCGACTTACGTGTTCTTGAAATTGTTGACCCACGGAATGACTACCCTGCAATACGAAATGCAGCTCTTGCTCTTTTGCAAGCAGGCCATTTATCCACTGCTTTGCGGGCTACATATGCGAGGGTCATCGTCGACGAATACCAAGACTGCAACCTTCTTCAGCACAGCATCATCGATGCGCTAGCCTGTGAGCTGCCAACAGTCGTGCTTGGAGATCCCATGCAGGCGATCTTTGGCTTTGCGGGCAATCAATTGGTCAATTGGGTTCAAGACGTTGCCGCACGATTTCCCCCCATAGGAGAACTCGAGACACCATGGAGATGGATAAATGCGGGTACCGAGGAGTTAGGTTGTTGGCTGCTGCATGCCCGAGCCGAACTGCAAGCAGGTCGTAACGTTGATCTGAGCACTGCGGTAGCAGGGCTGGAGTGGATCCAGTTGGATAGAGCTAATCTTGAAGGCGGACGTCGAACTGCTGCGCATACGCGTCTTCAGGATGGAGAGGAAACCGTCCTCATCATTGGCGATGCTCGTAATCCCCGTGGACGACATCAGTTCACCAGCCAGACGCGTGGAGCAACATCAGTTGAGACAGTTGACCTCGGTGACCTGACCGTCTTCGCTCGTCGATTTGACCTGACTCGGGCTGACGCTCTTGAGCACTTGGTTAACTTTGCAGGAGATGTCATGACTGGTGTAAGTGCGACAACACATCTTGGTCGTATCAAGACGTTGCAAGGCGGGCGAGCTAGAAATTCTCCATCTGCGGCTGAAGAGGCTTCTCTGGCTTTTGCCAAGCATCCAACATTGGGTGCTGCCTTGCTGGTGTTACAACAGCTGGAGGCGCAGCCTGGGGCTCGTGTTTTTAGGCCAGAGATGTTGAATTGTTGTCTGTCAGCCATGCGTTCTGTAACGGGTGATAAAACCTTCTTGGATGCAGTGTTACAAGCGCGAGAGCGGAATCGCCATCACGGACGTCCCGTCTCGCGCAGGGCGGTTGGAAGCACACTTCTTCTCAAGGGCTTGGAGGCAGATGTCGCTGTCATCCTGCAACCTGAGCAGATGGACGCATGCAATCTATACGTCGCACTGACTCGCGGTGCTAAACGTGTGTTGGTTTGCTCTGAGCGCAGTGTGCTGAGTCCTTGAGGAGGATATCTTGGGTGCATGTTTAGATGAATGACTTTACGGAATTCTGCCAAGTAGCAATTGGCGTCATGGTCGGGCTCGCGTTACTAGCTATAGTTTTTTCTGACCGGTCCAAAACATGCTTGCTCCTAAACTGAACTCTGAATCGCAACGACTTATTTCCGAGTTCCCCGGGGGACTCATGGCTCTTTATTCATTCGCTACGAATAAGAGAGTTTTAGTGGTTAAGTCGTCGAAGGAAATTCTGCTTGCCTCGAAGCTTCGTAAAGAGCTTAAGGTCTACCTAGTCACTTTTTTCTCTCAAGGTGAGAAAACGCTGGGCCTTGTTACAGCTATCTTCGATGATCCAGATGAACCGTTATTTATTGGAACACCGCTCATAGCGGATGGGGCTTGCGAAGACCTGCGTGAAACCCTACTTCAATCTGAAATCGATATCCATTTTTTCGATGAACTTGGCCGAGAGCTCCTTGGTTACAAGGCCTCTGTGACCATGCCGCAGGCTACTAGAACCCTATTGGAGACTGTTAGATTTTTCTCAGGAACTAACAACTTAATCCGCGCGATGTTGGATGGTTTTTTAACGTTCATGGGGGAGCGAACATCGGAGGATGATGCAGCTGCGGTCACCGTTAGTCTTGGTGAATCCACGGTTCCAGAGGACCTTTTTATCATGGAACTCAGGCCGGATAAAAATGCATTTCATGGCAGTCCAGCAGTTCGGCATACCAGCTTGGTTCGACCTGAACCCGGGCAACTTCAAGAGTGGGACATCATCGACTTGCTCCAGCGCTCATTCGAACCGAGTAGTATTTTTCACGGTCCGTTAAAGTCCAGCGATAGACAAGAAATTGCTGACGTGATTGTTGTTACAGATTCTCATGTCTTAGTGGTGCAGGCTAAAGATAGCCCAAATACTGAAGACATTGCAAACAACAAACTAAGTCGAAAGCGGGCTACTGCACTAAAAAATTTGACCAAGGCACTTGCACAGATACGAGGTGCTATTCGGCACTTACATAGCACCCCTCAACTTTTGATTAGGTGCGGCGAAAAAGAGTTTGTCGTTTCCACAAAGGGGAAAACGCTGCTCTCCTTGGTCATTAGCAAAGAATTGTTTCCTGACCAATATGACGAATACAGCAAACTGATTGCGAGTGCCTCGGTGGATACCGGAGTTCCGTGTATCGCGCTTGACTATATGGAGTTCATACAGTTCACCTCGCACGTTGTAGGCCCAGGGCCGTTTTTCGAGGTTCTATACAAAATTCATACAGTGGGTCAAGAATGCGGTCAGTACCCAAGGCCGCGTTTCGGAATCGGGCCCCCCGCGAACACTACCTTGTGAATGCATTTGTGTAGGCGAAAGCTTGCGCCTTAGTGCATACCAAGAGCGTCGACATTCCGAATGTATCAACGGTCGCCACCTCTAAATTAGGGCCTAGCGGGTACGGCAAAATCTAACTTTTAAACCACATGTTTGACCTTGAGCAACATTAATCCAGCCGATGGACTTCGTAGTCCCCAAACCGCATGCCTTGCAGATCCGCGTATGAGCGGAGATGCGAGGGGCATGGATGAGCGTTGGTGCGCCATATCAACGTTAAATTTAAATGCCGACGTACCTGAAGCCATTGTTCATCATTTCGAAACTGCCAAGAACGTTCTTCTCTATGCTTGGTTTGTATACCGATTTCACATGGTCGCTGAGCAATACGTGCTCACCACACTTGAATTCGCTCTCCGTGAACGTCTCTTGCACGAAAACCCTATGAAGATAGCAAGCGATAGGGTTCCTGGCTTGAAGTGGATGCTTTCTACTGCTCGCAAGGAAGGGTGGATTTCTAACAAACAGTTAGACCTTAGCCGTGAACTGGCTCAACAAAAATCCGAGATTCGTCATTCGCTAAGAATGATCCATCGCATGGAGGAGCTTGGACTTAGCGAGATGGAATATGACTTATCAGCGGTTGAAATTGCTGAAGAAGATTTAGCTCATAACTGGATTGAACAATTCGAAAGCGATTTGCCAAATCTAAGAAATATGCATGCACATGGAACGAAGAGTTTGTATCCAACAGTATTCAACACCTTTCGGATTGTGCACAACCTAATAGAACAGCTATTTCCCGTTAACAAGGTATAGGTTTTCATCTTAACGAACTAGATAATTTTTCAATTAGTTTTGCCACCCATGTTGACGCTTGATGGACGCAGTCTTAGCCAGACGCCCGCTTACTGAAATCACATTAATTTATGCAGCCTCAATTTTTTTCCCAACTTAGTGAGCCCGTTCAAGCGTTCGTTCGGCAAGTGGAGGAGTGCGCAAACATAAACATTGAGGTCATTCTCAGTGCTAGATTGAACGGAAGTGGGCCTTCCGGACATGGGAGGCTTGAAGTCGTTATCAATGCTCAATGTGTTCAGCTCTTTGCTCCGACAGATGGATATTTTCCTGAAGGGGGCGTTCGTCACGAGGTGTTGCATGTGCAACGATTTCATGTTGATGGAGTTCCAAAGCTTGCTTTAGCTGATGAGGAGAATTGGGATCGAGGTTATTCAGATGCGTTGGGCGCTTTAGACAATGCGGTAGAACACATAGTTATTGTTCCTATAGAGCTGCAGTTTCATCCAGAGCGCCGCGATCACTGGGAGGCCGTAATGAACAATGTTTGTTCAGAGCTCCATTTGATACCTGAAGGCGAACGCTGTCTTGCTGGTTGCCTTCACTGGGCTTTTTTGCGCCATGTTTTGCCTGCTTCTCCAAGCACTGAGATTGCTCGAACTTTTTTGGTGCAACATGAACTATTGGAATTTGCAGAAAATTTTGCAGATCATTTGCTATCCCTTGTAGCTAGCAAAGAAGAAATGGTGCGATTTATTTTTCTCACATTTCCAGAAATTTCGAAAAGTCGTGCAGCTTTAGAATATGTAAATAGCACTACAGGTACTCATCAGAAGCCGATTCCATAAGGGCGGATCCTTCAAGAAATGCGTGTCAGAAAAACTGCTGAGCTTAACTTTCAAAGTCCTTGAGCTTTGCCGTCTAAATTACCTTAGTCCTTATAGGAGGTGGTTTACGCATCATTGGAGACGAATCAATCGACATGGCAGAACCGCTGTGGCGTTACTTCAAAACTGAGAAATTTTTGGAACTGTTGAGGAACAGTAGCCTCTACTTTTCGTCCGTCCGGCGGTTTGAGGATCCTTTCGAAGAAGCGTCGAATCGTCTTGACGACAGAACGCGCATACTCAAAGCACTGGTTTTGCCTGCCGTGCTGTTTGACATGCTGCACTACCTCTATGAAGCTCCGGAGTGTTCGCTCAAAGTCAAGTTGAACGTTACTTACGCCTTAATTAGGAAACCGCTCCAGGAGAGTTTGTTTGTTCTCGAGTCAATTGTTCTCGATGAAGCAGGCTTTGCAGAGACGTTGGCTAGAAACCCTCTTATGCTGCGGCCTCGTACTGTGGGTGGCGTTGATGGGCATGCCTGCCATATTCAGAAGGTCCAGGAGATAACGGGTACGACGAATCAATTCGATGCCGAATATTTAGCCTAACTGCGTTACGAGAAAGTGGATGACGGCTTTGACGGCATCTGTAACAAGTCAATCCATCTTTTCAACTTGCATAAGGCGATTAAGACCGAGACGATGAATATCAACTTCGTCCTCTCAGATGTTGATGCCAAGATCACAAAGTGAAGTTACTTCTACGGAAGATTGCCCTACGTTCTCGTATACGCTTGGCGTGTGATTGAGCACATTGGTGCTACCTTTGTCTCACCTATCCATCCTATGGTCAAGATATGTTGCGGCGGAGGGGCGGGCCGGAGGGATCAATCATCCTGCTCGGGAGCGGTCCAGCCGGAAGGGCCGAGAACATCAATGAACAGCGTCACGGCCGGGCCGCCGGGCCGGTCGTCGGGGTTCGCCGGATCGCCTCCACCATCGCGCCCGCCTCCACCATCGTTAAGCTCCCCTCCTTCGCCGCCACTGAAGCGCCTCGCCGCCACCTTCTCCAGATCGTCGAATTTGGTCATTCTCTGGCCATTCCGTTCAGTATAGGGTTCCGATAATGCGGCGGAAATGAAATGCCTGTCGTCGAAAGGCCACATGCGATGAGGATTATCAACTGACCAAGGTGCATCAAAATAATTGAAAAATTGCATCTGATTCAAAGTCGACAGAAAATTTCGTGAGTAAGTATGGACGGTGCCCGCGACATTATTCGGACTTACTGCGTGGCCGTTCTGGGGAGACAGGCCCATCAACTCGGCATATAACCGTGTCCATTCCTTGTAACCAGGGTCGCCCACCGGGCCGCCCGGTAATATCCCATGGCCCAATGCACCAGATTTTTCTTTCCAGCCCACCGTCTGACCTGCATTGACCAGGTCCAGCAGGCAACCGGCGTACGAGCCCAGCGCCGGATTCACCTGGGGGTGGGTCCCAGCCCATGATGCAGGATCGGCGACGACCGCCGGCCATCGGACCGCGACCGGACTTCCCATCTGCGACGCTGCAGAAGATCGCTTGGCAGGAAACCGATCGAAGTCTAGGAAAGTCCAGGGGATCTGGGGCTTCGGCCAGGGAGAACCGGCCTGCAGTGCCACGCGGCTCGTGAATTCCGGCTTCAAATCGAAGGGGCCGGACAGGCATTTATCTAGATCGAATCGCGGCATCTGCTGCAGTAATTCGATTTCGTGAGCCGAGCTGGTTCCAGAGTATTTCGCAAAGGCCGTGGACACACGCTTGGCCTGCAAAACCCAGAGCCAGTGGTGAATAACGCCATTCAGATTCTTGCGAATGACCACAGCCAGATCGGCCAGTTCGCATGGGCCAACCCGCTGCGTGGCATTGGCGGGGTCGTCCCAATGCACCCAGGCATGTTTATCGAGCCAGATGGAATGCATCCGGATCGTCTGGCCGCTTTGCTGGCCGAGCCAGGTGGAGAGCAGTTGCAAGCCGGGCGGTTCGTGCAGCGCACGCACATAATCCAGTTCCCAAGCGCCGGCGAAATGATGCTTCCAGTTGGCGATCGGCGCTGCTAGCCCCCAGAGCAGGTGGTCCATTGCTTGTGCTTGATTCATGGCTTGGTCATTCCTTAGGGGGGAGCCTGATTCGGTTTGATAAAAGACTTGAGTTAGCTGGCGCGGGCGCGCCGGCCAGGCCTTCATTGGCGCGCAACTGCTACAGAACAATGTTCATTTTCACCGACATCTTCAGCTGCACTGACAGCATGGCCTGCAGCAACCGGCGTTGCTGCAGATCGATTGACCCGCAACCAAGGATCGGGATATCTCTTCATGTTCGGCCAAGGTCAACGCCAATGAGTAACGACAACTTCCTTCGTGTGAAAATCTTAAAATCGAATAGGGAAGAAGAACAATGAGGCGAATCGAGAGCTCCCAAGTTCCAGCTGAGACACGTAGAATGCTGCGAGAGCGGCTAGCGCGATTTTTGCCAGCGCACTCAACGCCGAGAGGTAGCTTGGACTTGGTGGTCCGTCCTCTTGTGTCGGACAAGGAACTCGTTGACCTTCTTTTGAACCTTGAGTTTTTGCCCAGTGACGACATCGGTCGAGCTCGAGCTCTATACGAGGAAGCCGCTCTAAAGCAGGCGCCCACCTGGACTGAGCCCCCGACTCAGGAGGCAGTGGTAACGCCTGATGCGATGGAAGGAAATGGGTGCGCCACATCTGAAGGTAATCTTCCTGAGGCGACAGCCTCCAGTACACCTTCCGTGCATGTAACGTTTTCCGTCCAAGTCATTCCAGACTCACCTAGTTTCGATGGACTGTATCCACCGCCGTCGTTTGACGAACTGGTTTCGCGCGGTTGGATTCGTCAGGCGTGGGGGCGGTTCTTTGTGCCCAGGGACCTTGGGACGGCAAGTAGTCGCCAGCCACAAGCGGCTGGTACCGCATTCAAGTTGTTGGTTGAAGCGCAGCACCAATATGTATTTAAACTGCTGGATGGGTTTAGCCCTAGCGGCGAGCTTAAGGACATCGCCAATCGTCTCGTCACGGAACAATTTAGGCCTGGTGAGGTTGCGTGTATTTCTCGCCCTTGGATAGCTGCGAGACTATGGGATACGCCTGTGGTGGCTTCAGGTGGCTCCGGCTTAGATGACGCCCAGCTACGCTTGAGTCGCTGGATAGATAGTTGGAAGCTCCTGAATTGCCCATCATTTCCAATGAGCAGTTATCTTGAGCCAGCTTCTTTTGAAGAATTCGTGGAGGTTGGCCTAGCCGTCCTCACGGCTGCCTCAACCACTCCCGGGTGGGATGAGTTTAGAGAGGCGGCTCGAACCCCAATAACCTTGCTATATCCGGATCGAGGTGAGGATACAGAAAGCGTCGTTTCATCAGTACCAGCTACGACGGTTGAACGCATGGAATGGATGTCGCGGGGACTTGCTGAGCAAACCTTCTATGAATACATGGAGACTAGAGCGGCAAGCCTACTGAGCGTGCTTTTAAATGAAATTCAAGATGCCACGTTCGACCCAAAACATCTGGCTTCCCGGTTGATGGAATTTGTCGTTGAGCGCCCAGTACTGCTTCAGCAGCTCGTATTGAGAGTACGGCAAGCACCGGTGCTGCTTGCTGACATGCTGATGGGGTCAGCGACCTGCACATTAGCATGCAGCCTCATCGCAAACTGGGAGTTCCACTCAGGCGGCTGGAATCGGGATTTTCAAGCTCAAGCAAATCACACAACAAAAATGCTTGCCTTTGAAGATGCTATCGCGTTGTTGGGTGGCCATCTTGATGCAGAAGGAGTGCCTGCTACCGAATTGGCGGCGCTGTATCGGTACGTCTACGAACTGGCGTTGAAGCCTCGTCCGTCGTCTAGGCGTGTCGCAATGCTGTCATTGCTGCGACACGAGCTGAAGGCAGCGGCCACAAGCATCCAGGACGCAGTATTTTCCGCATTAGTTGCATCGGCTTCGGCAGGCACTAACAAAATGAGCGGGTTTTGTGCGGCACTCGATTATGTTTCTGAAGGTGGGGGAGTGGAGCGCATTGACCCTTCAGAGATAGTCTCGCTGTACCTAGATGTATTGCTTCTGCAGAACGAACGCGGAGGACTTTCACAACTCGGCTTGCCAGCCGCCCAGTCGTTTGTTTCCCTTGCTTTGAGATGTGAGGAGAATCTTCGCAGCCGCTTCTTGGGGGCTGTCGATGTACGGACCTGGCTAAAGTCCGAACCAGCATCCCCAGATGAGCAGCATTCATTCCGCGACTTGTTGGCCTGGCGCATCCGCCTACATGTTCGGTTGCTGTCCCGGGCCATGGCGGGGTGGCCAACCGAAGTGTCGAATGAGCTCGTTGATGCGCTATCAAATGCCGTGCACGCTGGAGCAACGGAGCAGCCACAGCGCGGCAGGGTCGATGCATTCGTCCCTAGACCTGGTTTCGGATTGGCTTGGACTGAGGAACAACCAATTGCACTTGATTTGGCGCGCGCCCTTCGACGACTGCAGGGAGTGGCTCTCCAAAAGCTCGTGACTCAGCTTTGCCAGATTGATGAGCCCTTTGTTCTAGCCGGCATCATCGCAAATACGCCCGTAGCTGTTCATGAGCAAATCAAGAGGCGCCTGCAAAGCTTGACTCCTGAAAATGCGCCAGATGTGTGGAATTGGCCGGCGCTGCAAGCCCGAGTTGATGAACTTCTGAATGCAGAACTGCCCGAAGTCGCTGAGGTGTTCATAGCAGCGGAGCGCGAAGCCCGCACATGGGGGGCTGTGCCCGGCCGTGAAATTGCAACGCTTCGAGCAACCCTCCGGCTGCTGCTGCTGCGGCAGGACTGGCCCGCCATCACCTCGTACAGCTTGCCGGAGAACCTGAGTGAAGCGATTCGGCGCGAGGGGGATGATTTGCTGCTGTTTTATCGAGGCATCGCAGAGTTGAAGAAGCCGGATGGAACTCCAGCGGCTGCCGAAGCTATATTCTTGGACTTAACCAAACGGAACCGTGGTGTTATCTCCCATCCCATAAATCTTCTTGCTTGTCGAGTGAGCCGCTTACTTAGCGGCGATAGCTTTGGACTCCTGTCGGGAGAGGCGCTTGCGCAAGCAAAGCGCTACCTTGCAGAAGCACAGCAAGAAACTCGGCCGCTAATCCAGCACTCTCCAGTAGATCTGAAGACCCTAGACGTCAACCGAGCGATATTGCTGCTGGCCGTCGACCAACCTCGGGAAAGCCTACAGGTTTTGATGGACCTGACCGATGCGAACTATGACGCAAGTATTGAGGGATTCCGGGCGCTTGCAATGGCACGACTGGGCCGCAAGAGAGAAGCCTTGGCTGTGCTCACTCAAGCTGAGAGCGCATTTGGACGCACTGACCTTTTCTCGGCTATTCGGGCGAATATTGACACGCACCAGCCATACGCTACAGCCCCCAACATGTTGCTGGACGATGACCCCGTGCTAGGTATTCGTCACGCGTTTGAGGCCTTCTCCAGATTGGGGGCCGTTGAGCAAGCCCAAGTCCTTCAGTCACGAGGTAGCCTTGAATATTACTTGCTTGAGGAGATTCGCGGGGCATGCGCCAGCGTTGTTGCTGTAGCTCCGATGATGAGAGAGCTCGGCATGGTTCGTTATGAGGATGACATTTCAGGAGTCTTGAAGCAAGTCTTACGCTCGCGTCTGTTGCTTACTCAATGGGCGGTAGAAGACCAGCCTCGCGGCGGATTCTCCCAAAAAGGTGGGGTCGGTGAGCGAGACCTTGTTATCAGCAAGGGCTCGGCAACTCTTGCTGTAATCGAAGCGCTCATCGCTGACACGGTCGCAACGGGCAATCTCACATCTCACTTCATGAAGCTGTTGGGGTATGACACCTGCCGGTTCTTCTTTCACATTACATATGCCCGTCGATCGAACTGTATGGCCATACTTGCTCATCTGCGAACTGCATGCGCCAGTCCCCCATCGGGGTTCAGCCACCTTCGCACCGAAAAATTGGATGATTATGATTCGATGCCCGTGGGCTTTAAGGCTTACTACGAGATTGACTCCCGTAGTGTTGTTGTCGTTTTCCTGGTCTTGGAGATAGGGCAGCCTATTCAACGAGCTGCGGCTGCGAATGCATAACCACGTGCTAGATACGCCCTTTGAGTATTCTTCTTGGGTTCAATAGTCGCATGCATCTGCACGCCAAGTAAGATGTAACTGCATGTTCTAAAAGCGCATAGGGGCCGATTTGGAGCGTTATCACCACGGGTAAGCACCTGAGTGGCAGAACTCGCCGTTAGATTGATGATTGATCAGTTTGATCGCGACAAGAATTAAAGCACTAGGAGTCAAGGCTTGCATCCAGTAGATTTTGCGGTCTAAACTACGGTAGTCAATTATTTATATGTACACAATCGAGACAATCGCACAATTGATCAAGCAGGGAGAGGGGCCTACGCTTGAGTTCAAGGTGAACACGCCGCATCCAGAAAACCTCTCTCGTATTATTTCTGGTTTGGCCAACACCGACGGCGGCACTGTCGTTGTCGGTGTTCGAGAGCCTGCTACTTTCCTCGGAACGGATATTGATCGGTTCAAGCGATTTGTTCAAATTGCGAAAACTCGTTTGCATGGCGAAGTGGAAGTCCTTGACTACTCGATTGATGTCGATGGAAAGCACCTCGGAGTCATTGAGGTCAAGCGCGCCAAGATCCCTGTCGCGTCGAAAGAGGGCTATTTTCGACGCGTTGGAGATCGCGAAGAGGCACTTACGACTCAGCAACTTGTACAAACGATGGCGGCGGTGCCGGATCACTCGGCTGCAATTACTTCCCTCAGTGAAACCATCTCAGTTCAATCTGGTGAAATCGCCAAGCTTCGCGATTCGTTCGAAAAAGCGAACTCTTGGCAACGCAAGGCTTTTTATGCATTTATTGGTGCAGCGGCTAGTGCAGTGATCAAACTTATTCTTGCAACAGTCGGACTCTGAAATAGTCAGTCTTTTCAATGAGGACGCTATTTGGTAAGCTAGTTGGCGCCTCTCATGTTAAATATGAACCTTCATGCAAAAACAAGTGACGCTGTCTTCGCCGAATCGGATGGTTTGGCGACTATTTGAGGCGCTTCGGCGTCATTGTGACCGACTCACGCAAAATCCCAATCAAGATGAGGTTCGCCAAGATGCCGCGATGGCGATCGTCCTTGCTGTGCAGTGCGTTGAGGTTTTTCTTAACATCTTCTTTCGAGTAGTTGTCAGTGAGCCTGATTTTTCGAAGAGCGCAGATCGAATTTGCGCTGATCTTAAGGACCCACGGGTAGGGATCGATAGAAAGTTGAAGGATTGGCCGAAAGTCGTGTTCGGTCAAAAACTTGAACTCGGTCACGGTGCTGGGCAACGCTTCCTTGTTTTAAAAGATATGCGTCATCGTCTAATGCACTTCACAAGTTCGCATCAGAAGATGGAGCACGATGGCATAGTGATCCAAGGGCTTGCCGACACTACGGTTTACGACAATTTGAAAGTAGAAAGTGCGACTCAGGCGTTGCGCACGGCAGAAGACTTTTTGTGCGAAGTATTCCGATTGAGAGGTATTGCCGTAGACGCTCTGCCGCATGCCCTTCACTCTTGGACGGGGAAGCCACCGACCTGATGGGGCGCAAGTCTTTGAGATAGATGACCAACGGTTTCAGTATTACCGCCCCTAACTTTTGGTCGCAGCTCAAATCCAACGTTGAGTAGCTGCTTTCTCTTATGAGCATAGATGAGGAGTTCAATAATATGTACTTCGCTGAAATCGCCATTCAGTTCTAACCTTTTAAACTTCGAGCGATTCATCTGCTTTTATCCGCCACTTAGTGGTTCCAATTTCAGACGTATCAAAATCTCCAGCGTGGGAGGCTGTTGCGCGCACTCAAGGTAATCCTTCTGCGCAAGTAATAAAAGATGTACTAACTGGACTAGGGATAAAAGGGGGCATTGCGTCTCTGGAGACAGCTGTTAGAGGAAGGTATTCGGCATCTACGATTGAGCAGTTGCTTAGAAATCTGATTGACTTATGAAGCGAGTGCGCTCATAAAGGGGCTGCCGTAAGTATTCCCCAGCCGAGCACGATTATTGATTTGGTACGGCTGGCAGGGAGCAGGTCAGTCCCAGTTAAACTGAGTGGAATGAAATTTTTCAATTACTTGGAAGAATAAATGACAACTCTGTCAGATGTAGAGATCGAGGCTTGCATGGCGAAGGGCGAGCTTGTGACAAGAAACAAATCGACTACACAGCTTGGTCCCGCTTGTTATGAGCTTCGCATGGGAAATGTGTACTACGATCTAACCGAAGGTGATAAGCGAATAGATGTGGTGCCGAATGGCAGCATTCTTATCAAGCCTGGACATCGTGTAGTGTTGATTACATTGGAAGAGTTGGCTATCCCGCATAACGTGATAGCACGCGTAACTAGTAAAGGCTCTCTATTTAGTATCGGATTAAGCCCAGTTAGCACATACGCAGATCCAGGATTTAAAGGTAATCTTGGTATTGTGACGCAAAATTTAAGTGAAAAATTCATCGAACTTCCGATTGGTGAATCAATCGCAAAAGTTGATTTCTCAACGCTTTCAAGTGATGCAAAGAAGCCCTACTGTGGACAGCATGGATTTCAGACTCAGATTTGGCCAATAAAACACCACTTGCAAAAGACTTATGTAGATCTCAAAAATGATCCTCGAGTTGAAAGCGAAGATGATGAGTCATACAAAATTCTTCCGAGAGCAACTGTTAATGCCATTCGAAAATTAGCAAAAAAACAGCGTCAAATCGACTGGGCAATTCTTGGCACAATTTTTTTGAATGCGCTGGTTCTAATGGCTGTGACTGAAAAATGGTTCGAAATATCTACTGCGATTTGGACAAATTTAATTTCCTCTGCTGTTGTTGCAGTATTTGTATGGTTACGTGATAAGGAGTAAGGCAATGAATCTTCAAGAAATCACGAAGATGCAAATAGAAATGGATGAGAGACATGGTTTCCCAGTGCATTTCACTACCGAGCATGAGAGGTATCAACAATTGACAAAAGATCTTGTCGGTTTGTTTGGTGAAATTGGCGAGTTCTCTAACATTGTTAAGAAGATAAATATTAAAATTGATCGCCCAAATGATTACCAGCTGGAAATTTCGGAAGCAGAGACTCGTCTCAAAGAAGAGCTAGTAGACAGTCTTATCTACATCATTCGCATTGGTGCAATTCTGGGTATAGATCTTCAAGCTCAAGTTTTGGAGAAGATTCATTTGAACGAATCACGATATGCGCAATTGCGGCGGTAAGAGACGCTACTTTTTTCTTGCAGTAAATACTGGGTTCACGACTAACGGAGAACCTGATTCAAGGTGTAGGCAGTTCTATCAGACCCGAAGCGGTAATGGCCTTCACTGTGCAATCGTGGGAAACGTAGTTGTTCCGCAGGGCGGCGCTACCAACGATGTTTGCGCTGAAATATCAGAATCCAATGCTTGGCGTGAGCTTGTCGCAGCTATTACCAATAACGGCGCACTAGCTGGGATTCAGCTCAGCTCGACTTGGCAAGGTTATCAGGGAAGTAAAAGATTCGTGCCCCGTGCTGGAGAGAGTCCACTTACTGAATACCGTAATTTCGGAGCTTCAATATCCAAACAGCAAGTAGTAGACGCGTTCGATTCATTGCAACGAGGGACGGAGCTTGCCGTTAAGGCGGGCTTTCGACATATACAGCTCCATGCCGCACATGGCTACCTGTTCAACATCCTTGTTGACAATCGACTGTCACCTTATGCTAACTTTGCTTTCAGGTTAATTTGTCGCTGGGCAGAGGCTTTGGCATCAGAAAAAGTTGAAACCTCTATACGATTTTCAATGTGTAGTGGTGATGTAATCTTTGATCGTGAGCACTCGTTGGAACTGTCAAACGAAATCGCGCAACTCCCAGTTAATTATGTGGATGTCTCTGCGGGTTTCTACAACATCAACAAACGATTAATTTATCCCTCCACCACTGCGCACTTGGAAGAGCGTGCTGCCGGAACTCTTGGCATTGCTGCTCGGCATCCGATGCAAAATTTTATAATGTCAGGGAAATCTGTGGGAGCTTGGGATACATCCTTGCCTTCAAACGTTCATATCGGGATATGTAGAGATTTAATTGCAAATCCAAACTATTTAGCTGATCGAACTGACGGATGTGCAATTTGCATGAAATGTCACTACTTTTCAAGAGGGGAAAAACATCTTGTTTGTGGGCAATGGTCAAAATAAATCGAGCCCAGCAGACAGTGCATCTAAAAGCGTAGCTCTTGTACAACGCCAATCATCAGCAACCGCGTCATATCCAGCGAGAGCTAGGCCTTGATCTTTAGTTATTGAATTTAGCAAATTCACCACTTTTGTTCGCACGTCTTCATCGAACTTACCCGCTGATGCGAGATAGCGTGCGAAGCTACCGCTAATACTGCAATCAATATTTTCGTGTAGACGTGCGCTGAGTAAATCTACGAGTTCAGCGTCAGTTAATAAGCGCTCTTGAACGGCTAAATTAGTAAAGGTTTGCGCATCAAATTGACTGCGAAAATCTCGTGTCACCATGTCTTCCAAAAGTGCTACAAATTCGGCACTATTCGCACGTCTTGCTGCTATGTGTATGGCAATAGTCCAGTTCCCAAGACCTTGACCAATCTCTTGAATTGATGGATTGGGCAGTTCTCTTGCATCAGGCGAGTAAATAGCTAGTGTGATTGCTGTATCAGTTGTTGGTGATTGCTTAAAAAGATTGATTAGTTTTTCCCGAACTTCGAAATTACCAGGGAAATGTGACCGCAAAATAATTGCAATTTCCGCATTAATAGAGACACGAGTATTGTTTCGTTCTTTGTGATCCAGTACGTCCCAACAAGTTTTAAGCAAAAGCATGCTGCGAGGACGTTCGCCTGCTAAAGCTCTTATTGTTTGAAGCGTTTTTGGTAGCTCGCCTCTTTCAGCCATTTCTAAGAATGCAGATCTTGCGGCTGGTGAAGCACTGGGCGCGGCGGTAAGGATCTCAGCCAGTCGATCTTGACGACTCCAGGATTCAAATCTAGCCTGTAATTTTTCTCCGAAAGCCAATTCAAAATCCGAAAAATGCTGGCAGATAGGACGCTCAAGTGATGGCATCGGATCGATCCCTCTTCCTGTCGAAAGTTTCAACGGTTTGTCTCCGTCTTTTATTTCAACAAGATCTCCTAAAGCGCCTAATGCCGTTAGTCCCGCCAAAGCGGCTGCACGCACAGCATCAAAATCGGGGCCGACAGCGATTGCGTGTTTGAGTAACTCTTGTTTAGCAGTTGCGTGCTCGTTTGCTGGTAACTTTCTATAGT